>Ga0116167_1000313_pt1 | contig 47711 bp, 31 predicted proteins | sample AD_JPNMR3_MetaG_FD_89794 | JGI IMG/M metagenome (GOLD analysis project Ga0116167, IMG submission 89794) | Active sludge microbial communities of municipal wastewater-treating anaerobic digesters from Japan - AD_JPNMR3_MetaG | ecosystem: Engineered > Bioreactor > Anaerobic > Digestate | place...
CGCCAGCACGACGAGCGTTCCCAGCACCATCCCCATCAGCAGGGCGGCGAAATCATGCTTGAAGAACGTGCGCATGGCGATGGCAAAGGCCGCGACCGGGACGATGACCGGCAGGTAAAGAAGCACGAACGCGGCCGCGAACGGCTGCCATACCACCGGCGCGTGCCCATACAAATATTGCCATAGCCCCAGGGAGAAAAGCCCCAAGGCACTTAAGGGCACCATGATGACCAAAACCCCCAGCAAGCGCCCCACCATGATTTCCATGGAACCGACTGGGAGGGGAAACAGGATCTTGTCCATGCCGGTCCGTTGTAAGCGGCCGCAGAGGTCCAAGGCCAGCGCGATGGCGCCCAACGAAAGAATGGCCAGCATCAGCCCGAAACTGGGATGCTGGAAACTGAAGGCGGAATGCAAGTAATACCCATCGGCGGCCCGGGCGAGATAGTCGGTCCGGGCGAACAAGGAGATGGCGCCGATCAGCCCCAGCAGCAGCCAAAAGCGCCATCCCCGGCTGCTCATGCGGGCTTCGTACCATGCGATTAACAGGCTTTTCCGGATCATGATTGCCTTTGCCTGCGGTTTCTCAGCCTGGATGTCCCCCGGCCTTCCCGGCGGCCGGGGCCTCTTTAGATTTCCTGCTGTTCCGGAACCCATTTCCGCCAACCCAGAAAAGCGAAGAATCGCTTGACGGCGGCCAGGGCGTCCTCGAACGTCGCGTACACAATGGGGATGATCACCAGGGTCAATATGGTGGAGGTCACCATGCCCCCGATGACCGCCACCGCCATGGGGGCGCGGATTTCGGCGCCTTCGCCGAATCCCAGGGCCAACGGCAAGAGGCCCATGACCGTGGTCAGGGTGGTCATAAAGATCGGACGCAGCCGGCGGCAACCGGCATGCACGATGGCTTCGGTCATATCCTGACCCATGTCGCGGCGCAAATAGTTGATGTAATCCACCAGGACTATGGCGTTGTTGACCACAATGCCGGCCAGCATGATGATGCCGATGTAGCCCATCAGGTTGAGTGTCTGGCCGGTCAGATAAAAAGCCCAGATCACCCCGATGGCTCCCAACGGCATGGTGAACATGATGACGAAGGGATGCATCAGCGATTCGAACAGCGAGGCCATGACCATGTACACCAGGATCAAGGCCAGGATCAAGGCGAACTGCAGGCGCTCGAAGGAATCCTGGCGCCGTTCTTCTTCTCCCCCGAAGCGGATGTAGTACCCGGGGGGCAGTTGCATCGCGCCGATTTGCCGCTGAACCGAAGCCACCGCGTCGCTGAGTTTCTGATTCTCGGCGACATCGGCCAGGACCCGGGCGATGCGCTCCTGCCCGCGGTGGATGATTTCGCGGGGGCCGGGCTTGATCTCCGCCTGGACGAGCGTGCCCAGGGTGACCGCCCGGCCGGTACCCGTGGGGATCAGGGTATCCAGCAATTCGGGAAGATTCATCTTCCCGTCGCCCAGCTGCACGCGGACGTCCTTGGTCTGATCCACGTCCTGCAGGCTGGTCGCCACCAGGCCGCGCAGCTGGCTCTGCACCAGGGTGATGAGCTGCTGTTGATCCAGGCCATATTCATTCATGAGAATCCGGTCGGGGATGAGGTGGACTTCCGGATTGCCTTCCAGGATGGTGGTGCGGACGTTAGTGACTTCGTCAATCAGGTCCATGCGGTTCTTGACCTGCAACGCCACATCGGTCAGGGTTTCCAGGCTGCGTCCCCGGATTTCCACGATGATGGCGGCCTTCTCGGAGCCGATGAGCGTGGCCAAAGAGGTTTGAGAAAGCAGGAACGTCATTTCCAGGCCGCTGATATTCACGGCCCGGGGTTCCAGGTATTCGATGATCTGGGGAACGGTCAAGGCCGCCCCCTTGCGCAGGGAAACCATCATTTCGGCGGTGTGGGAGCCTTCCGGTTCTTCATCCACCGCCCCGGTGTCTTCCGGCTTGGGTCCGATGCGGGTAAAAATATGTTCGATGTTTTCCCCCAAATCCTGAGACAACCACCCTTCGATGATTTTGGCGGCCCGCTCGGTGCTTTCCAGGCGGGTTCCCGCCGGCATGCGCAATTTGATGATGAATTGGGATTCGGCCGCTTGGGGAATAAATTCTTGTTTCAAATCATCCACCAGGGGATAGCAGGAAAGGCAGAGCAACACGACGACGCCAGCGACAAGGGCCCGGCGCCGCAAGGTCCACCGCAGAAATCTTGGATAAAAGCCCGTATATTCTTCCTCGGTGTTCCGGACTTGCCGCAAGAAGCGGGAACAAAGCGCGGGAATCATCATGAGGGCGACTACCAGCGAGGCCATCAGGGAAAAGACCACGGTCAGCGCCTGCTCCTTGAACAGCTGCGCCGTCACGCCGCCCATGTAAGCGATGGGCAAAAAGACCACCACGGTGGTGAGGGTCGAGGAAGCGATCGCCGAAGCCACTTCGCCGGCGCCGGTGCGGGCGGCCTGGTGCGGCGAATCGCCGAGCTGCCGGCGGCGGAAGATGTTCTCGACCACCACGATGGCGTTGTCCACCAACATCCCGCATCCCAACGCCAGGCCGCCCAGGGTCATGATGTTGAGAGACAGGCCCATGAAATACATCAGATTGAAGGTCGCCAGAACGGAAACAGGGATGGACAACGCGACAATCAACGTGGAGCGGATGTTCCGCAAAAACAACAGAAGAACCAGGGCGGCCAGCCCGCTCCCTTGGATGGCGTTGCTTTTCACTTCCGAAATAGCCTGGTTGATGAAGAGCGACTGATCATAAGCGATCACCGCCGTGACATCCTGGGGAATCAGGCTGGGTTCGGAGGTGGGAGAAACCCAGCCTCCTGGACCGCCCGAGGACGGCTCCGCCCCCGAGGCACCCGCGCTCCGGGCGGCCAGGGTTTTGTCCTGACCAAGAAATTCGCGGACCGTCCGCACCACTTCCACCGTGTTGCTGCCCGCTTCCTTGTAGAGGGAAATCCCCACACCGGGATGGCCGTCCATGTGGACCGCGTCCACCGGTTCCTGGAACCCCCAAGTCACCTCGCCGAGGTCGGTCAGGTAGATAGGCACACCGGAAGAATAGCCGACTACGGTACGGACCACTTGGTCGAGGTTCTTGATCTCGCCCACCGCCCGGATCATGTAGCGTTGATTGCCTTCTTCCACCCACCCGCCGGAAGCGCTGACATTGGCTTGATCGATGGCTTGCGCGACATTGGACAGGGTCAATCCGTAAAAATGAAGAAGTTCCGGATCCAATTGGCATTTCATTTCAGGAATCAACCCGCCGGTCACTTCGGCGCGGGCGACTCCGGGAAGGCGTTCCAGGGCGGGTCCGATGGTGCGGTAGGCCAGATAACGAACCTCCTCCAGCCCCCGGTTGCTGTAAAGTCCGAGGGTCATGATGGGCAAAGCGTTGGGATCATAGCGCAGGGTCTGGATTTCCTCGACTTCCTCGATGTTGGTGCCCTGGACGTTTTTCTTCACTTCCAGCAGGGCGAAGTCCATGTCGGTGCCCCAGGCGAAGTCGATGATGATCGCGCCGGAATCCGCCCGCGAGACACTGGACACTTGGTCCACCCCTTTAATAGTGGTCAGCCGCCCTTCGAGCGGTTCGACAACGATGCGCTCGATTTCCTGGGGCGCCAGTCCCGGGGCATCGGCCTTCACGGTGATGCGGGGGGCGCGCAGGTCGGGGAAGAGGTTGGTAGGCAATTTATTGAGCGAGATCCATCCCAGCATGATTATGCCGAGAAAAAACATGCTGATGGTGACCGGATACCGCACGGCGAAGGCGGCGGCGCCCATGCCCCGCTTGGACACGCCATCCGGGGAGGCATCTTCGGGGGGGATGACGTCGCCGGGAGAGGGCATCCAGGATGCGTCTTTATTTTCACGTGTCATGATCGTAGTCCATATTCAGTTTCAAAGTGGCCGTATACTCCGTTCCGGGCATCGGCGTTCCGGGCATCGGCGGTTGAAAACCTCTCACGTGAACCATTCCGCCGTGCGCCGGAGCCGGCGGAACAAATAATCGAGAACAAAACCCACCAAGGCCAAAACAAAAAACCGGTTCAGGATCAAGGGCATGCAAGGCGATATCTTGCCGAATACATACGAGAGTGCGGACGATACAGTGGAAAAAATCAGGGTATGGATCGATAAAAGCGAAACCGCGGTTTCCGGGCGCGGCGGTCCGCCCCGGAGCGCCGGGGGAGCGGCCGGCAAGGTATGGTAGAAAATTTGAACCGGCCCCAGTTGTTGAAGCCAATAGAAATGGATGCCGAAAATCAACAGCGCCACCAGCCCGGCCGCCATGCTGTGGCGGGTAAAGGTGGAAATCAGCACCGTCACGGCCCCAATGGCGAACGATGAAGTAACCACGAGTGGAACAATCCACCACCGGCCTTCGGTATAGGCGGCGTATTGGCTGAAAAAGAACACCACAGCCGTGCACAGCACCCATTGCCAGAACGTGATGGTGAGCAGTTGGATCACGATCAAAGAGCTGCGCCGGATGGGTTGGCTCCAGAGAATCTCCAAGGTGTCTTCATCCCGCTCCCGGGGCAGTAAGCTCATGGTAAGTAAAATGGTCACGACGCTGAAATATAAATAACAGTAGTAGAGCAAATCCCGGGGATTGTCCGCCAGGTTGCGCGAAACCACCCAGCCGAAAAAAACGAACGCGCCGGCCAGCGAAAGCGCCACTTCAACATGCAGAATCCGCCGCGTGGTATAGAGAAACAACTTGATCCAATATCCGGCCTCCCACCACGCGGCTTGGACGCCGTTTTGGATGAGGCGGGAGGTGTTGTTCCATCTTCGCCGGAACCGCCGGAATCTGCCCTCGCGGGCCGCGGGCGCGTACGGCTTTTCGGCTGCATGTTGGATCCCATCCATCATGATTTCCATGACCGTCCGGTTCTGAATTCTTCTCTCCGGTGGTTCTAATCCCATCCAACTTCCCCAATAGAACTACCAAACAAATCGTATCAGGTTGTCCATCAGGCCGCCTGCCGGACGGTTTCCAGGAAATGGACGTAGGCGTCTTCCAGGTTGGGCATCACCGGCCGGGCGTTGTCCCGGGGGGGAGTGGGGGAAACCACCCGGAAGCATATTCCGTTCATTTTTTCGCAAATGGACACGAGATTCGGCCGGGAGGCAAAGTGCTCCACCTCGTCGTGCGAACCGAAAAATTCCCAGGTTTTTCCCTGGACGGCGCGGATGAACGCCGTGGGGGAACCTTGAAACCGCAGGCGGCCCTCATGCAGCAAAGCCAGCTGATTGCATGTCTCCTCGACATCCTTCACGATATGGGTGGAGAGGATCACTACGCGGCCCTGTCCCAGTTCGAAGAGCAGATTGCGGAAATGTACCCGCTCTTCGGGATCGAGCCCCGCCGTGGGTTCATCCACAATGATCAGTTTCGGATGGCCGAGCAGCGCCTGCGCGATCCCCACCCGCCGCAGCATGCCTCCCGAGAAAGTCTTGAGGCGTTTGTGGGCCACGCCGCCGAGCCGCACTTGGGCGAGCAATTCGTTCACGTGGCGCTTCAATTCCCTGCCCCGCAAGCCGCGCAAGCCGCCCAGGTATTCCAAAAATTCCACGGCCTTCAGTTCGGGGAAAAAGCCGAAAAACTGCGGCAGGTAGCCCACCTGAGAGCGGATTTGGTCCGGATGTTTGCGGATGTCGCATCCATCAATCCACACTTGGCCGCGGGTGGGCTCCAGCAAGAGAGTGAGAATCTCCATCAGGGTGGTCTTCCCTGCGCCGTTGGGGCCCAGCAGGCCGAAAAGCCCTTCCTGGATGTGGAGATCCAGATCAAGAAGAGCTTCCTTTCCGTCGGGGTAGATTTTGGTCAATCCTTGGCAAATCACATCCATGCCGAAATGCTCCCCGAAAGGGTTGCTTGGCGCCCGCCGCGTTCGGATTCCCGCCAGACGGGGAGACGGACCGGTTCGCCAGCGTCAAGAAAAACGGGTTTTCAAGGAACCGGTGTTTCCGGAACGCCGATGAAAACCCGCCGTTCGTATGCCTGATAGAGCCGGATGTTCATAGAATCCGGCTGTATTCGGTATGCCTTTATTCCACCGGTTCGGTCAGGCGTTCCACATCCATTTCTTCCCGGAGGGTGACATTGACATCCACGCCATTCGTCAGGGTTTCGTATCCCAACACCACCAGGAGGTCGCCCGCCTGCAATCCATCGACGATTTCAACCTGTTCCCGGTTCTCGATCCCCAACGTGATCACCCGCTCTTCCGCGATGAACGGGATATCCTGCCAGGTCGCGGATTCTCGCGGAGAAAGGGATGGACGTCCCGCCTCTGTGGCTTCCGGCAGCAGATCCGATGCCATGGCGAGTCTCTCCATCCCGCCTGCCATCACCAACTGCTTGGCCCGGTTGTCCGGTTCCGGAGCGATGGGCAGTTCATTGGTGGCACCCGGAGTCTCCTCCAGCGTTTTTTCTTTCACGACATACACCACCTGGCGGTTGTTTCGAAGCAGGACCAGTTCGCGGGGGATGCTGATGGCGTCGAGCCGCTCATCGGTGATGATGCGGGCTTTGGCGAACATGCCCGGCCGCAATTCGTGGTTGGGATTATCCAACAACACGTTCACCGTATACGTGCGGGTGTTGGCATTTAACGCGGTGGAAATTTCCGCCACGGTCCCCTTGTAGAGGGTACCCACCCGGGAGTAGATTTCCACTTCCACATTCTGTCCGATCTTAACCTCTTCCAAATCTTTGGCGGGAACATCAAGCGCCGCGTGCACTTGATCGATGTTGGCGAGGCGGAAGAGAACAGTCCCACTGCCCACCGTCTGGCCGTTGAGCAAAGTCAAGTCGGTTTCGCCTCCCTGTTTTTGCGAAGTGGAAACACTTTGCTTGGCCGGCAGCAACACCCCGTCGAAAGGCGCCAGAATGGGCACTTTTTCCAGTTCCTGCTTCATTTTTTGCAGGGTCATGCGGCGGGACTCGATGTTGCGCAAGGTGTTTTGGTATTGGTTTTCCTGTTGGATGCGCCTCAAGATGGCCTGGTCATATTCGTATTTGGAAATCGCGCCCCGTGCGTACATGGCCTTTCTGAATTCCTCATCCTTGTAGGCCTGCATCAAACTGGCGCTGGCGGGACGGACGCTCTCCTCGGCGAGCCGCAATTGCAGTTCCGCCTCGTTGATGTTCAAAGTCAGTTCCCGGTCGTCCATGCGGGCCAAGACATTGCCTTTCTTGACTTCATCCCCTTCCAGCCATCGTTGGGTGAAATAAATCCGGCCGGTCATTTCGGGTTTGATCTCGATTTCCTTGATTGGCACGATGGTCCCGACAGCCTGCAGATAAGCATACATCCGCCCCCGGTGAACGGGCTGGACGGTCACAGGAATCTTGAATTTGGGTTTTTCCGGTTTGCCGAAAGCACCGGGATTGTCCGCTTTCCCGGCCGTCCCCGCGCTTTGAACAGGTTCCCGATTCGAGCCACAGCCGCATATCAGAGAGATCCCCACAATCAGCAACAGGCAAGACTGAGTCAATTTCACCATGGCATCTCAAATCCTAAAGTGATTCTTCTCTTTCATCCTTGGAATCGCTTTTCCCCAGGCAAGCCGGTACGCCCGCCACTTGAATTCTACCCGTTTTTCTTCGGTTCACACATCCAGACAGATGTATCCATTTTATAATAATACGTTTCATTCTCTCCACCGGTTTATTGCACTCAAAGAAAAACAAGCGCTTTCACGATGAATTTTGATTTTTCCTCAATCTATTGCATTGCCTCTATTTTTCCCGCATCTATCTTTCCCGCCCTCCGGCCGTTTCCATGAAAAAATTCTCATAAAGGCGATCCGCCGTCCGGCTCATGGCCTCCGGCCAGGGGCGCTCCGTCTCCGCCAGGATTTGAAAGGCGGCGGATTTTTCCCCGCTTTCAAGAGCCGGCGCGTACGCTTCCACCCACTTCCGGGCCGTGGAAGACGTTACTTCGATATGGAACTGCAACCCGAAAAACCGGTTTTTATAACTGAACGCCTGGTTCCGGCATCTCGGCGACCAAGCCAAATGAGAGGCGTTTGCAGGAATATCAAAGGTATCTCCATGCCATTGAAAAACAGGGATGAACGGCTCGATCCCGGCAAACAGTGGACTCCTTCGGCCCGCAGGCGTCAATTCCACCGTCATCCGTCCGATCTCACTCCACGCGTTTTTCCATACCCGCGCTCCTAACACCGTAGCCAACAGTTGACTGCCCAGGCAGATCCCCAGAATCGGGATATCCTCTTCCACGCATTTCGCCAAAAAACGTTTTTCATCCCTTAGGAAGGGATACCGTTCCTCTTCCTCCACGTTCATCGGCCCTCCGAGCGGCACCACCGCGCTGAATTCCCGAGGATCCCGGGGGACCGGAACTTCAGCATATATGTCACGGATTTCATAAGGAATGTTCCTTTTTTGGAGGAACAATTCCATCGTTTCCGGACCTTCCAACGAGATATTCTTCAAGAATAGAACCGGTTTCATAGCCATAACCCATTCCGTTTGTTCAACCTCCAATTGAAGACGGAATGAAACCTGTATACAAGGCATCACTTCATCCGGCCCCTCCCGGGAAAAAATCCTTCCCCTGAAACACAACTGGAAATTCTTTCCCCCGGTCCGGGCAATCCACCCAGGAGGAATTATGCATTTCTCGAACTGCTTATAAGTTTGTACGCAAATAACGGAAATGAGGCATCATGATGGGCTGAACCGTATGGATTTAGTGAGGAAAAGCACCTGGAAGAGGATAACCAAAGGAATGGAAGAGACGAAATAAAGCCCCGGCACATTCCCCGATGTAGAAAAAAACCGTCGGTTTATTGCAGTCCCGAGGCGGCAGGAACATCCAGCCAAAGTGTCACATTCGGCGACGTTCGTAAGATCGAGGCCGGACACGCGGTGCTGACCGGGCCTTGCACGGCGTTTTTTACAGCCTCCGCTTTGCGTTCATCGGGGACCACGCAACTGATGATCCGGCTCCGCAGGATGGCGGGAACCGTCAGGGTAATTGCTTGGCGGGGGACAGCGTCCAGGGTGGGAAACCAACCTTCGCCGAGTTGTTGCCGGCGGCAGGCTTCGTCCAAATCCACCACCTTCACCCAGAGAGGATCGTGAAAATCCGCCACGGGAGGATCGTTGAAAGCGATATGCCCGTTTTCGCCAATGCCAATGCAGGCCAAGTCAATATCTTTCTCCAACAAAAGACGGGTGTACCGCTGGCATTCCTGCTCCAAATCGGCGGCTGTGCCATCCAGCAGATGCACTGCTCCGGGTTGGACCGGATCGAAAAGACGTTCCCGAAGATAGCGGCGGAAACTGGCGGGATGCGTATCGGGAATGCCCACGTACTCATCCAGATGAAACGCTTCCACGTGAGCCCAGGCGATGGCCTTCTTCACTAAAGCATCCAAAAACTCGAATTGGGACGCCCCGGTGGCGAAAAGAACCCGCGCCCGGCCCCGCGCGCCGATTGCGTCGTGGATCACGCCGGCCACGTATTCCGCGGCCGCCGCGCCGAGTTGATTTTTGTCAGAATATATCCGGACCCGCATCTGGTCCACTTGAAACGCGCGGATTTCATGGTTCATAGGATTGGCCAACCTTGTTTTCTATTCCTGATACTGTTTTTTTTCACACCGTTTTTTAACACCGGCCCGCCCGGAAACCGTCCCCGGCCTTGTTTGATTCATCCTACCCGATTTCAATCGGTTTCCAAATGGAGAGGAACACGCCCGGGAGCGGATGGCACAGGCAGCCACGGGATTAATCATGCTTGGGATCCGGCCGAAGAGCGATCGTTTCCTGGCTCTTCCCCGCCAGACGGCAATCCACGTCGTAGTTCCTCCCAAAAGGCTTGGGGTTCACCCGGCGCCGGAGATCGGAGAGCCGCTTGCAGCCGCGCGGCCAGGGCTCGGCGGAGGCGGGAAGGGTTCCAAATCCGGTCCACGGCCTGGACATGCAGATTATGGGACCGAAACAAGGCTCGGCGCAATTCTCCCAGTTCATGGAAACGCGCCGCCAGGGACTCATCCGGGAAATGATTCACCCATTTCAGCAGATCCTGGCAGATACGGCCGTGAGAAATTTCCGAAGCGTGACATGACGCAAGATCCCGCAGACGATCTACCAACTGGGCGTCCGCCAGGCTTTTGTCATACAATGCCAAATCGAGCAACGCCCGGATTCTGAGCAATTGCATCCGGAATTCTGCCAGGCCCCGCATTCGCGGCGGAACGCGGGATTCAGCCTGATCCAGGCGCGCCAGGGCTTCTTCGGCTTTTTCCCGGTTTTGAGGCTGAGGAGGGCTCCAGGCCGCTTCCAGTGCCGCCAGCGCGTCCCGGATGCAGGGGGCCGCTTCCGCTCCAAAGTACCAATGGCCGTATTGTTCCATGATCTCGTCCAGTTCCGGTTGGGGCAACCAGGATAAGGCAGCCCAAAGGAAACGGACGAACTCATCGTGGCTGCCGGAGGAAATCCCAAGGGCGCCGTAGGTCAATGGAGCGGAAGAGAAAAACCGTTCCGCCCAGGCCCTCGGCAGAATCACCGGGACATCGCCGGAGAAGACGTACTCCCCCTCCGGATCGAAGGAAACCAAGGATTGAATCCGCTTGACGGCGCTTGAAAGCGGCATGGCGGTGAGCAGTTGGATGGGGAGAGGCATCTCGCGCCGGATTTGGACGAAGGACGGATCTTCCGGATCGCAAATCAAAGCCCGGATGGCGGACGATGTTACATGGGCCAAGCGGGTGAAAAGCGCGTCGAGTGGCTCTTCGCCATATCCCGAGGTTCCCAGCCAAATCTCGATCGGGCGGCCGTGTTGCTCGAATGATTCTCTCACGCGCAACGCCATGTCCAATACGATATTGGGAGAATGGGACGCTGTAGGAGAAGTACTCACCGGATCCAGCACAGGTGACAGCCAGATTCGCTCCACCTGGGGCAAGTTCAGCAGTAGGGCTTCGTGCAATTGGGCAGCCAGGGATCGCGCCTCAGTTTGCGCAAGATCAAGTATTCCCGCGCGGGGATCACCCAATTCCGGCGGAATCATGGCGGGGAACGCGGTATGGAGAGGCATCCAGGCGGCGGGGGAAAGTCCCAGCGCGGCGGCGTGCTTGCAGAAGGCCTGTTGCGTCCGCCAGTGGGCTTCCCACATGATCCGCGATTCCGCCGACGCGAACTCTCCCGGCTCCGGCCAGGGTGCGGTGCCAGGCCAATCGGGGAAATGCACCGGGATGCATCCCGCCAAATTGTTTCCCCACAAGGCATGGTCGGTCAGCAGCGCCTCCCACTGGGCATCCGTGAAATTGAAATAAGAATGGCTATCCGCCCGGTTGGCAAAAAAAACTCCCCGCAGCGGAGTGAGCGGACGGCAATCCACTTGGAGTCTGGAAAATTCCATCCGGTCCGCGTAAAACCGGAAATGCCGAAGTAAAGCCCCGGCCCCGCCAATCAACGCTTTTTCCGAGCCCGTCACGACAAACACAACTGGTGTGGTTTCAGCCTCCACCGTCCGCACCGCGATGTGCTCCGCGTAATCGGGATAGGGCAACAGGGAGAGGGGGGGATCGAAGCGGCTTTGCCATTCCGGCGCAAGAGTATCCAAGGTATTCAGGTGAATCGATAAACCGAACCGGTTTGCCACCCATTCGGCCTGGGAGACCGTAAGGCAAGAAAGGTCCAACCGCTGATGGAACGCCTGCTGCAACAGGACGGCGGCTTTCTTGAACCATCGGGATGAGAAAGCCGGTAAGACCAGGGCCATAACCGAACCGGCTGGGACAACGTAACGCATACTCCCTCATTTGAACTGGGTCAAAATTTTAGCCGGCGTCGTAAAAAGCGGCAGCAAAGAGACCTTTTGATCAACGCGCCGGTACCGTACTATACTCTTACCCCGATTCGACACGAAGGAAAATTTCATGACTTCGCGAAACCCATTCCGTTTCCTGGCCGGATGCATCTTACCGGTATGGCTATGCGTCTGCTGCGGACAGGGGGAGCGGATTCCCCGCATCACGTTCAGCCACATTCTCACGGAACAATCCGAATGGCACGCGGGCGCGGCGCGTTGGAAAGAATTGGTGGAACAAAAACTGGGGGATCAAATCGCCATCCGGCTGATCACCACCTCGTCTCTTTCCAACAACAATCAGCGGACCGAGTTGGAAATGGTGCAGGCCGGAACCCTGGGAGGCTCGTGGGAATCGTCCATCCTGCTCACCCTGGTGGATCCCCGCTGGACAGTGTGGTCCATGCCCTGGTTGTTCAGCTCCTACGAGGAAGCGGAAAAAGTCTGCGCCAGCGAGGTGGGGCGCGCCATGTTGGATTCGTTGACCGACAAAGGCATTGTCGGCCTGGCCTATGGATTCAACGGTTTCCGCCATCTGACCAATTCCAAACGCCCGGTAACCACCCTGGAGGATCTAAATGGGTTGAAAATCCGCGTACCCTCCATCCAGATGTTCATTTCCCTGTACCGCCTGTGGGGCGCGGATCCCAGCCAGATGAACTTCGGCGACTTATTCGTGGCGCTGCGGGAGGGAACCATGGACGGGCAGGAAAATCCGTTGCATGTCATCGAATCCCGCGCGTTGTATGAACTGCAGAAATATCTGACAGTGTGGGAATACTCGTTCGATCCGTTGATTTTCTGCATCAGCCAACGGGTGTGGGACACGCTCAGCCCCGCGCACCAGGCGGCCGTCCGCGAGGCCGCGCGCGAAGCGGCGGCCTACCAGCGCCGGCTGGTGGTGGAAAATGAAAAAATCCACCTCGAGAACCTGAAACAACACGGTATGGCAGTCAGCCGGCTCACGCCGGACGTTCAGGAGGTATTCCGAAAGAGCGCGGAGCCGGTATACCGGGAGTATGGCAACGTGATCGGGCAAGATCTCCTCGGCCGGTTCCTGGAGTTAACCCAATGACCCGCCGGCTCGTTGAGGAAAGGATCCTCGCCGGGATCCTGGTCATCCAGGTGACGCTGGTGGGCGCGGGCATATTATCCCGCTATTTCTTCAATTGGTCGCTTTCGTTTACGGAGGAATTGACGCGATACTTGCTAATCTGGCTGGCCTGCCTGGGTCTGCCCGCCTGTTGGGCGCGCGGCGAGATGATCCGTTTCCAGTGGCCGGGGCGGCAACCGGGACGGACGGCGCGGATTCTCGCCGGAATCCGTTGTGGAGCCGGTTTAATCTTTTTCGCGATGCTGTTTTATTCTTCGCTGCTGATGATCCGGCTGCAATGGCAATACAATCAACGCACCAGCGTGATGGGCTGGCCGGTCTATTGGATCAGCCTTGCCCTTCCGGTTTCCTCGATTCTTTTTTTGTTCCGGGCCGTTCAGCTCATTCGCAACCGGAACACGGGCGATGATGGAAATGGCCGTTAGTCCCACGGCCCACCACCAGACTCCCGGTTTTTCGTTCTATTCCCCGCAGTGGCCCTGATGGAAGAGAAGACGTTTTGGTAGAATGGATCGCCCCGCCCAGACACAAGGAACCGGAGTGGATCCCGCCTTGGGGAAAGGAAGGGGCTGGAGAAGTCATCGAAACTTCCCGAATATGCTGGATACGATTCTGGAAATCGGAGGTATAGCTAATCGTGAACAAAAGACGATCCGCACTGTGGACCTTGGTTTTCACCCTGGGACTGACCTCCGCCGCGTGGAGCGGGGAAGCCGAACCAGCCGCTCCAACCACGGAAACGCCCGCGGCCGAAATGACGCAACCGGAGGTTCCCCCCGAAGCCCCTCCCGCCCCGCCGGAAACGGGATTGACATCGCCGGAGGGCAAGCCGGTATTGTTGCTGTGGCCGGAAGGGGCTCCCGGCGCGAAAGGGACTGAAGAGAAGGACAAACCCGCGTTGACGGTCTATCTGCCGGATGGGAACGCGACCGGCGCGGCGGTGGTGATCTGTCCAGGCGGGGGATACGGCGGCTTGGCCATGGATCATGAAGGCCGCCAGGTGGCGCAATGGCTCAACCAGGCGGGAATCGCCGGCCTTATCTTGAAATACCGTATCGCGCCGGATTATCAACATCCTGCGCCCATGCAAGACGCCTTGCGGGCTATGCGCTTGGCGCGCGCGCACGCGGAAGAGTGGCACATCGATCCCGGGAAAATCGGCATCATGGGATTCTCGGCGGGCGGCCATCTGGCCTCGACCGTGGGCACACATTTCGACTATGGCCAGCCGGCCGCGGCCGATCCGGTCGAACGGCTCAGTTCCAAACCGAACTTCATGATCCTGGTCTATCCCGTCATCACCATGATCAATGATTACACACACCGCGGGTCGCGGAAAAACTTGTTGGGCGAAAACCCCGATCCGGCCTTGATCAAGAATCTCTCGAATCACCTCCAGGTTCTCGCCTACTCGCCTCCCACCTTTCTGGTCCATACCATGAACGACGCGGCCGTGCCGGTCGAAAACAGCCTGTTGTTCTATCAAGCGCTGCGATATCAAGGGGTCCCCGCGGAAATGCACCTGTTCGAGCAAGGCCCGCACGGATTCGGGCTGGCGCCCAACGATCCCGTCTTGTCCCATTGGCCCGCCTTGTGCCTGAACTGGTTAAAGGTCCGGCAGATAATCCCGTAACGACATTCATTGTCTAAGCGGCGGCAGCAACGGATAAAAAACACGCCCGGTCGGAAAAATTCAGTGGCCAAACATTTTTTTCCGGCCGGGCGTGGTGCTGAGAAAACGGCCACGGTCCGTAGGTCATAAGCCCGTTGATTCTCCCTTGTGTTTCCCCGGTGTCTTTGGGATGATTCCCCCAGAGGCACATCCATCCGCAACAAACCCGGGACGTAACCGGTCCGGGTAAGGGTAGTCAAAAAGGGAGAACGGCGATGTCTGAGTCACTCAATCGCAGAAATTTCATCCAGTTGTCGGCAGCGGGCGGCGCTCTGTTTCTCGGAGCCTCCACCATCCTGGCCCACCGGGCGCATGGCGGATCACCGCTTTTGGTAAGTCCAGGGTGCCGGTCTTCAAAGGTCAAGATCGCCAAGATTTATTTGGGTAAGGCCAAACCACATTGGCCGACTCCCACGTTGGACTTGAACGAGGAAATCGCGAAATACGAAGCGGAATTCACCCGCCTGCGGGACGATTTCGCGGACGTGGACTTCGTGGCCAGCCAACTCGTGGATTCGGTGGACCGCGTGAAGGAAATCGCGCCCAAAATCCAAGAGGCGGACGGCATCCTGCTGATCCATCTTACCATCGGCATCTCCGCTGAACTGCAGGCGGTGATGGATTTCAAGAAACCCACGGTTCTCTTTGCCGCGCCGTATTCCGGCCATGAATGGGTTGGCTTCGGCCAATGGGAGAAAAAAGCCCCGGTGACTTGCCTGCTCACCTCCGACCTCAGCCAGTTGGCCGCGGCCGTGCGTCCCCTGCGCGCCATCCATCACCTGCGCGAGGCCCGGTTGCTCAATATCACCGCCCGCGAAATGCCCGCGGATTACTTGGCGGCCATCAAGGAAAAATTCGGCACAGACATGATTCAAATCACCCGGGAACGCGCTCTGCAGGCCTACGAATCGATTTCCGATGCCGACGCGAAAGCGGAAGCCCAAAAATTGATCGCGGAAGCCGACCGGGTGGTCGAGCCCGGCGAAGACGAAATCTTCCGCTCCTGCAAACTGGCCCTGGCGTTCGAAAAATTGATGAACGAGGAAAACGCCACGGTCATCACCGCCGACTGCTATGGCACCATGTACCGCAACCTCCCCGCTTTCCCCTGCATCGGCTTCACCCGCCTCAACGACATGGGGCTGGCCGGCATTTGCGAATCCGACCTCGCCAGCGCGATGACTTTTATGATCATGCAAGCCCTTTCCGGCAAGCCCGGCTTTATCAGCGATCCCACCATGGATTTGTCCCTCGATGCTGCCATCCTGGCCCATTGCCTGGGCAGCACCAAAATGGACGGCCCCCGCGGAGCCCGCGCTCCCTACCGCATCCGCACCATTATGGAGCGGCAGGAAGGGGCGGTCATGCAGGTCTTCATGCGCAAGGGGGAAAAAGTCACCCAGGCCATCCTCACCAACCCGAACCGGCTGCTGTACTTCACCGGCGAAATCATCGACACGCCCGATACCGACCGGGGCTGCCGGACGAAGATCACCGTCAAGGTCGACGGGGACGCCGAGAAATTATGGAAAAACTGGTCCCACGGTCTCCATCGCGTCACCTGCTATGGCAACATCACCAAGGATTTGCAACGTTTCTGCCATCTGAAAAACATTGAGATGATCGACGAAGCGTAAACCCGGGAATCGAGAGGGAAAAAATAGACAACCGCTCGGCGTCCCTTCCAGCGGAAAGCGGAAGGGACGCCTATTTTTTACGCAAGGTTCATCCAGCCGCGGGGGAGGAATGGGGAGGGAGATGAGATGGAATCCTGCGAGAGGGGGGACTCGAACCCCCACGGATTGCTCCACTAGATCCTAAGTCTAGCGCGTCTGCCAGTTCCGCCACTCTCGCGAAGGAGGGATAATCCGGGGATCATTGTAGTCTCACGGCCGCATTCCATCAACCGAAACTCCAGCTCATTCCGGAAGCAGGGCGATGGCCTCGATCTCCACATCCACGTCCTTCGGCAAGCGCGCCGCCTGGACCGTGGACCGGGCGGGGCGGCTCTCGGAAAAATACTCCGCGTAAATCCGGTTCAATGCGTCGAAATACGTGAGATCCGAGAGAAAAATGGTGACTTTCACCACCTGTTCCAAGGAAGAGCCGGCCGCTTCCACCACGCGTTTCAGATTTTCCAGCGTCTGGCGCGCCTGATGCTCGAAAGAATCCTGCACCAGTTCACCGGTCTGGGGATTCAAAGGGATTTGGCCGGAGACGAACAGAAATCCATTCGCCGCCACGCCGGGAGAATAAGGACCCACGGGGGCCGGCCCGCCCGCGGGAGCGATATGCCGTTGGGTCATCGGTCACCTCGATCGGATCGGATTGAGATCAGGACGATCCTGACCGGGTGTATATCATGATGAAAAAGACATTCTGTCAACTCCACCCGTTCCAGGGGGGATAGCGGGCCACCCTGAATAATCCGTGGAAGAAGGACCGGCAACAGCCCCTGCGGTCCTCAGGCCGGCGGCGCGGAATGCTTTCCTGAATGTAGGAGACACGCTTATAATAGCAATACCAGGACAAGCAGAACCGGTAAGGTGGGAGAAAGCATGAGCCACGAAATCAATCTGAAACACTTCTCGGGCAAACTTCCCCTGTTTCCTTTGCCCAATGTGGTGCAGTTTCCCCATACGATCCTTCCCCTGCACATTTTCGAGAAGCGATACCGCAAAATGATCAAAAATGTGTTGGAGGGAGAACGCCTCATCGGCATGGCGGTGCTGCAGCCGGGATGGGAAGAGAACTATCAAGGGAATCCGGATATTTATCCCGTGGCTTGCCTGGGGCGCGTGGTGAAAAGCGAACCCTTGCCCAACGGGCGGAGCAACATTCTGCTCCTGGGTCTCAAGCGCGTGCGTATTCAAACAATCATCACCCCGTTTCCCTACCGGACCGCCAAGGTGGAAATCGTGGAAGATTCATTGGCCGGATTGGACAAAGAATCGCTCCGGATGCTCAAGCGGCGGCTGTTGGAACTCTACAGCGAACTGGTCGTGGAATACGCGGGATCGGGCAAACCGTATCCCGCCTTATCGCATTTGAACCTCGAAGCAGGAGTATTGGCCGACGCGCTGGCCGCGACCATCGGCCTGCCTACGCCGGATCTGGTCTATTTGCTGATGGAACACCGGATCAGCGCGCGCTTCCAGTTTCTGGAACAACGATTGCTGGAAAAACTCCAGCAGGGGGGACCGGCCATCTTCCAGCAACCGGAAACTGGCCGGAATCCAGGTCCGATCCATCTCAACTAAGCCTGCCGGCCATCGTCCCCCTTTCGCGGGAGGGCCGGACCTGGCCGTGGGAATGTTCATGGAAACTATCATCGAAGCGGTCCAGCTGGGGAAATGTTACCGGTTGTACGCGCATCCGATTCACCGGGTCCGCGAATTCCTGGGATGGGGCCGGAATCTCCACCGGGAATTCTGGGCCTTGCGCGACGTCTATCTGAATATCGGCCGGGGATCCTCGTTTGGGATCATTGGACCAAACGGGGCCGGCAAATCCACCTTGCTCAAACTGCTGTCCGGCATCTCACAACCCACCGTGGGATCGCTGCGGGTTCATGGCTCAGTGGCTTCCATCCTGGAGTTGGGAACCGGATTTCATCCCGAGTTTTCGGGACGCAATAACATCTACCTGAACTGCGCGCTGCAAGGCCGCACACGGGAAGAGGCCACAGCGCTGGTCCCAGGTATCGCGGCGTTTTCCGAGCTGGAAGAATTTATCGATCAGCCGGTCCGCACCTATTCGACGGGCATGTATCTGCGCCTGGCCTTCGCGGTAGCCACCGCCGTGAATCCCGACGTGCTGATTGTGGACGAGGCGCTGGCCGTGGGGGATGAACGGTTCCGGAACAAATGCCTGGACCGGATGAACGACTTTCACCGTCAGGGGAAAACCATCCTGTTCGTCTCGCACGATCTGGCCACCGTCCGCCACTTTTGCACCCATGTGGCGTTGATGGATCAGGGATCCCTGGTGGCGGTGGGCCGCCCGGACGAGGTGCTCGACCGCTACCTGGAAATGTGCCACCGGGACAAGGTTCCCGCTCAGCCGGGCCCGGGAGAAAGCCCGCGTTGGGGTTCCGGAGAAATCCACGTGGAACGGATCGAAATCAAGAACGCCGGCGGCCGCCCTCAGGCGGTGTTCGACACGAATGAAACGGTGATCATCGATGCCCTGTTCCGGGTGGTCTCGCCGGTCCGGGGTGTGGTGTTCGGCTACCAGTTTTTCCGTTCGGATGGAACGTATGTGAATGGAACCAATCATTTCTGGCACCCCCGGCGGATGGCCCTGGATTTCGGCCGCCCGGGCATGGAGGGTTGCGTGCGCTGCGAAATCCCCCGCCTGCCGCTCCTGCGGGGACACTATTATCTGACGCTTTGTTGTTACAACCGGTTCGATGGTTTCCCGCAGCCTGTGGACCATTGGGAACGCGCGGCATCGTTCACCATCAGCGGCCGGATGACCGATCAGCATGGTATTTTTTACATGGACAGCGACTGGTCGGTACAGGGCCTGGATCCCGCATCCGAAGGGAGGCTTTCCTGACACCATGACCGATCCCCGGCACGGCAGCGGCCCGGCGGCCCTCGACCGGATTTACAATGAAGGATACTTTCACGGCCGCGGCAGCGGATACCGCGCGGAAGGTTACGAGCACGATCACGCCGATTGGGCCCCCTGGATCGACTGGATCCAGCCCCGGGTTGGACCCGCGCCCCGATGGCTGGACCTGGGATGCGCGTACGGATACGTGATCAGCCAGGCCGTGGAGCGGGGAGTCGAGGCCTATGGCGTGGATATCAGCTCGTATGCTTTGCGCCAACATCCTCCCGCGCGGGGACGGCTCGCGCGAAGCCTGGCGGCCCCCTTGCCCTTTCTCGACTCCCGGTTCGATGTCGTGTCGGCGTTTGACCTGTTCGAACACTTGGAAAATCCGGCAGCGGTGTTGGGGGAGATCGGCCGGATTCTGAAACCCGCCGGATGGCTGCTTCTGACCACCCCCGATCCGTTGTATTTTCACCGGGCTGAGCCAACCCATATCCACGAACGCCCGCCCTCCTACTGGGTGGACCTTCTTCAAAAAAACGGCTGGCGCGTGACGTTGCGTTTCGGCCATCACCCGTATGAACTCGAAATCCTGGCCTGCCGGGAACCCGGATCCGGCTGGGATGGCCTCTCCCGGGAATTTCAGCGGCGCCGGTCTGGAATCCAGGATCAAATCCAAACCCGAGGGGAGGGCATCTTCTGCGCGGTCCGGACACCGTGGGAGGGTCCCGCGCTATCCGGAGAAGCGGTGGTGTATCTGCTCAACGCGTCCGGCCGCCCCGCGCGTCTCAACCTGACGCTCCGTTCCCGGCAATCCTCCCATCCCGATCTCTTCCTGGGGGATTTGAAACTCCGCTACCTGGGGATGGAAGACTCGGGAGGAGAAATCATCCACCGCTGGAATCCCCTCACGATTCCACCCGCGGGCCAGGATCTGCGGATTCTCGCGCGAACCGATCCCCTGGAGGCGCCCCGGTTCGAAATCGCCGCCGAACCAGTTGATAACGAAACCTTTCTGCTGGAATTGCCTTTTGATCATTACCAGCGCTACCAGGCGGTGGCGTCGATCTTGAACCAGAATTTCTCTCCGGGACAGTCCGTGCTGGATGTGGGTGGCGCGCTCGGATATTTGGACCGGTTCACCCCTGGATTCTCGGTTACTGTCCTGGACCGGATTTGGGAAGACCGCCCCAACTCGCTCCGGTATGACGGCGCGCGGCTTCCCTTCGCGGACGGCTCGTTCGATATCGTCACCGCGGTTGACACGCTGGAACACGTGCCGCCGGACCAGCGGCCGGGATTCTTGTCCGAATTGGGCCGCGCCGCCCGCCAGGCCATCATTCTCTGCGGTCCCTACGAGGAACCGCACGTGGCCGAGGCGGAATCGCTCTTGCGCGATTACCTGCGCGTGCAGTGGCAACGCCAGGACCGGTTTTTGGAGGAACACGCGCGCTTCACGTTGCCCCGGCGCGCGGACGCGGCGGAGATTCTTCAAGCCCAAGGTTTCCATCTCACGGAAATTCCCAACGGGTACCTGCCGCGCTGGTTGTTCATGCAATTCGTCACCTTGGCTTTGGGATTGGCTCCCGAACTGGAAGAAGGCAAACGCCGGTTGAACGCGGTTTATAACCGCTATTTCTTCGAACAAGACCACCAATATCCCGCCTACCGGATCATCACCGCCGCGATCCGGGGCCGGACGCCCGAAACGGCCAGGACGGCCGCCGCCTCCATCCGCCTGGGACATGCCTCCGTCAATCCATGGAACCTGGCCGGCTTGCTCGCCTCGCTTTCGTCGCTAAGCATTCTCCGCGATCAGCAAAGTGATCTGGTGGAGTATGGCCGCCGCGTGGAACGCCTGCTCGATCACTTGCACAATTTGGAAAATCAATTGGGTCAGGAGGCCGAAAAACGGAACGCCTTGCTAACCCACGCCCAGAACCTGGAGGCGTTGACCAGAATGCAGGCAGAGCAAATCCGGTCCTTGCAGGCCCATGGCGACAACCTCGCCCAGATCATTGCAGAACAAAAAAAAGAGCGGTTTGGGCTGGATGACCGGTTTCAACGTCTGCTCAATCACAATGAAGGATTGCTGGAACATGTCGCCAACCTGGAACGGCTGATTGAAGAAAGCAAGAAACATGCCCGGAATCTCGAGCAGATTCTGCACGAAAAAGAGGAAATCCTTCGGGAAAAGGAAACCCAACTGCTGGGGAAAGCGGCCGCCCTGGCTGTAACCGAAGAAACGTTGCAACAAAAAACCCGCCGCCTCGAGGAAATGGAAGAACATTCCAGAAGGTTGGAACAACATATCCAGAATCGAGAACAACATATCGGAAATCTGGAACAACATATCCAGAATTTGGAAAACCTAAATCAAACCCAAACTCAAGCGTTGGACGATTTGAACGGCCGCGTGGACCGGTTGCGCCGGATGTTTCTCTATCGCGTTCTCCAAAAATTGCGTGGGCTGCCTCCCCTTTAGGAACCTCCACCGCCATGAAGATTCTTCAGGTGATTCACGATTTTCTGCCCCGCCATCAGGCCGGGTCGGAACTGTATTGTTACCATCTCTGCCGGGCCCTGCAAAATCTGGGACACGAAGTCCGCCTGTGCTTCACCGAAATCGATCCGCAACGGGCCGATTACGCCACCCGCGAAGGGACCTACGAGGGCCTTCCCTTCTTGGAAATCGTCAACAACCACGCGTACCGGACTTTTAGGGAGACGTACCGGAATCCCCGGGTGGACGCGGTCTTTGAGCGGCTCCTGCGGGAGTACCGGCCGGAGGTGGTGCATTTCCACCATCTGTTAAGCCTGTCATTTAATTGTGTGCGGCTCTGCAAGAGCCGGGGGATTCCCGTGGTCTTCACCTTGCACGATTACTGGCTGACCTGCCCGCGCGGCGGGGGACAGCGTTTCCGGGGCGAGGGGAAAATCTGCCATGAAGTCGATACCCGCCTGTGTGCCGAGTGCGTGGCCCGTTACGCGGTCCCGTCTCCGTGGGGTGTGCGGGCGGTCAAGCGGTTGTTTTCTTTCTCGGAAACAGTGAACGATCCCACCCTGTTGCCCCTCCTGGCGCGGGGCCGCGTGGAAACACCGGATCCCCGGTTTGTCACGCGCGGACGGTGTGACATCGGGGGCGACTCGCGCGAGGTCCTCTTCGCGCATCCCCCTTCGGCGGTAACGGTCCGCTGTCCGGTCGAATCCAACTCCACGCTGGTCTTCGCGGTGGCCATGGATCCCAGCACCTACGAAGCACCAGGCGACGGAGTGCGGTTCACGATCCATTGCGATGGCGGGTTGCTCTTCGAGAAATTTTTGCATCCCAAGCAGAATCCGGCTGACCGGGGCTGGCATGAAGCCACGGTGGACCTGAACCCCTATCAAGGCCCAAAACGGACATTCCGTTTTGCCACCGAGGCGCGTCCTACCGGCCGCATCGATTTTTGCGCGGCTTGCTGGGCCGAACCGAAACTGGTCCGGTCTCAGGGAAACGCGTATCAGCCCAGTGCCTCGTCCCGCTTTCGGTCCTGGGCCGAGTCGGTGATCGGCAACCTGCAGCGCAACACACTCCGCGCCCAGGTGGAACACCGGAGCGCCGCCGTCCGCGCGCTGTTCGAGGATGTGGATTTGTTCATCGCCCCGTCTCCCTTCCTGCGGGAGCAATTCATCGCGTACGGCCTTCCGCGTGAAAAGATCGTCTTTTCCGATTACGGGATCGCCGCCCGGGATTTCGGGGCGGTTCCCCGAAGAGCCGAACATCCGGTGCGTTTCACTTTCATCGGCACAATCGTCGAACACAAGGGCTTGCATGTGCTGATCGAGGCCTTCAACCGGCTCCCCCCCGGCGCCGCCCGGCTGCATGTGTATGGCGATCTCTCGGAATTCACCGGCTATGCCCGGCGGATTCAAGAAATGATCACGCATCCCGGCATCACGTTGCGCGGCCGGGCGGAAAACCGCGACATCCCCCGCATCCTCGCGGATACCCACGCGCTCGTGGTGCCTTCCATCTGGTTCGAAAACTCGCCGATCACCATCCACGAGGCGTTCCTGGCGCGCGTCCCGGTGATCGCCTCCCGGTTCGGCGGCATGGCCGGCCTGGTGCGCGACGGAGAAAACGGCCTGCTGTTCGAAATGGGCAATCCCGATTCGCTCTACCATTGCTTAGCGCGATGCGTGGCCGATCCCGCGATTTTGGAAACGCTCCGCCCCGATCCCGAATCCGTGAAACCGATCCAGGCTGACGCGGAATGGATGGTTTCGATCTACCGCTCCTTGAAGGGTGGCCACCGGCAGTGATGATTTTCACTCCACCCCGGCCGCCACGCCTTGGATTCGCGTTGCATGGTCCTCCTGGATGGTTTACAATCGGACTACTCAAACCTCAAACCAGGCAGGGAATACTATGACTTTACCCACTCGCCGTTCGTTTTTAGCCGGCAGCGCCGCGGGTTGGCTCCTTCTTTCCCAAGGCCCTCATGCCTCTCCCAATGAACGCGCCCGCCACGCGGTGATCGGATGCGGAGGTCAAGGCCGCGCGCATGGCCACGCGTTCGCGAATCAGCCTCATTGCGCGGTCGTGGCGGTCTGCGACGTCGATCCCGCGCGCCGCGCCGAAGCCCTCAAGGACCTTCCCAGTCCGGAGTCCGTGGCGCAGCACGAAGACTACCGCCGGATCATCGAGGATCCCTCCATCGATACGGTCAGCATTGCCACGCCGGATCACTGGCATACCCCCATCGCGCTGGCCGCCCTGCAGGCCGGAAAGCACGTGTATGTCGAAAAACCCTGTTGCCACACCCTGCGCGAGGGCGCGTTGCTGGTGGAGGCCGCGCGCCAATCCAAAGGCTGCGTCCAGCACGGCACCCAAAGCCGCGGCGGACAGGGCATCCGCGATGCCATCCAATTCTTGCGCGAAGGCCGCTTGGGCCGGGTGCGCATGGCCAAGGCCATCAATCACCAATACCGGGCGCCCATCGGCCGCGCGCCGGACGAATCCCCGCCCCCGGGCGTGAATTACGATCTGTGGCTGGGACCCGCCCCCCAGCGGCCGTTCAGCCGCAACCGCTGGCATTACAATTGGCATTGGCATTGGGATTACGGCACCGGCGACCTGGGCAACGACGGCATCCACCAAGTGGATGTCGCCCGGTGGGGACTGGGGGTGGAATGGCCCCGGGTGGTCACGGCATCCGGCGGGCAACTCTTTTACAACGATGATCATGAGACGCCCGACACCCAGGTGGTGACGTTTGAATATTCCGATTGCTTCCTGATGTATGAAATGCGGCTATGGACCAACTATCCCCTGGAAGGGCATGACAACGGCGTGATTTTCTATGGGGATAAGGGGATTCTGGAGATCGGCCGCCACGGCTGCGAGGTCACCTGGATCGGCCAGGAAAAGAAAAAAATCGGGGGCGGCGCCGACCTGGGTGAGCATGTGCGGAATTTTTTGGAATGCGCCCGGACGGGAGACACCGAACGATTGTACGCGCCCATTCACGAGGGCTATCTCTCCGCGGCTTTGTGCCACTTGGGCAATATCGCCACCCGCGTGGCCGCCCGCTTGGAATACGATCCCCTCACCCAAACATTTAAAAACCATCCCGGCGCGGATCGTTTGGTCAGCAAAGCCTACCGCCAAGGCTACGAACTCCCCCTCTAACCGGTCGCACGGCGAGCCGTTATTCCGCCTTGGCCGGATGGCCCTCACTCCGGCTCTCTCCCCGCGGGAGAGGAAAAAGATGAGCTGATTCCCTGGAAATCCAAGACCATTCCCTTGGATCAATAAAAAACGGGGCAAGATGCTGCATCCTGCCCCGCCGGAGCATCACTCCCAGGGATCTCACGCCCTCACCGGAAGGCTCAATAAAGCGCCCAGTCGCTTACCGGTGTGGATTCGGTTAAATCAACCAGCAGGTGAACCGTCACGCCATTTTGATAGGTAGCCGCGGGTTCCTTGGTCACTTCGTCCCCGCCATTCGAGATGGTGTTATAAAAGAAATCGGGTACGGTTTCGCCGTTGGTTCCTCCGCTGCCGCCGTCGTATGTAATATATTCCCCGTTCAACCAGGCGATCCCGGTGTCATCCGCTTCGAGCTTCAAGGTCAGCCATTGGATCGAATCGTATTCCACGGCGTTGAAAACCGACCGGGTGTACACCGTTTCATTTGTACTGGCCAATTGGGTTTCCCCGTTTTCGTCGGTACTGGTGCCATGCCCGATCGTGAATCCGGCGTTGGTTTGTTCGATCCAACTGGAATCGTCAAATCCCCGCTCTTGCCAGCCCGGCTCTTCCGCGCCGGTTCCATCATCGTAATACACCACTTTCCAGCGGAAGACCGTACCCGCCGGCCAGCCGCCCGGCGCGCCGGAATCGCGCACGTAATAGTATCCATTGCTATCGGAAAGTTCGGCTGTCGCCACTAAATCGCTGCTGTCAAATCCGGCGTTCCAGAGGCCCACCGCCAACACATTCCCTTGCCGGTACAATTTCACCGGCCCTTGGAACGGAACCATCGTGGCTTGGCCTTCCGTCTGAATATTGAACGTGCCATCGGTGCCGGAGCCGGCCCAATCGCCCCGGGCGGCGCCTGCCGGTGGAGTGACATCATACGACAAAACCGGCTGGCCGCCGGCGTTGGGAATGTTCCACACAATGCTGCCATTCTCGATCGTGAACTGGCCTTGACTGGCACTGACATTCGATAGAGCCCAGCCGGCCGGAGGAGTCTCCGTGACACGCAAATCGGGCCTTTCCCCTTCCGGCACGGTGACGGCAATCCGGATGCCGGCAACCGGGCTTCCCGGGACAAAAGCGGGCGCGGGCATTATTCGAGCGATCGTAGAAGGCTGAGGTTTGATTTGAATGATGAATATCGAACCGGGAACGTAATCCGTGGCGGCTTCGCCCGACACATCATCCGCCCCGCCCACGGTCGTGTTATAACGGTATTCCCAGGGTTTTTCCCCATTATCCCCGGCACTGGATCCGGCGACGCCGATATACATGCCGTTCAACCACGCGACGCCGGAATCATCCGCTTCCATTTTCAGCGTCATCCGGAAAATGGAATCCAGATTGGGGAGATCGAAAATCGATCGGGTATACACGGTTTCATCGGCATCACTCAGCGGAGTTTCTCCGTTTTCGTAGGTTCCCGTTCCCATGCCGATGGTGAACCCCACATCGGTTTGTTCGATCCAATGACTATCGTCATAATCTCTTTGCTGCCAGCCGGGCTCTTCCTCGCCCTGCATGCCATCCCATACGGTTATCCAGCGGAAAATCGTGCCTTGCGGCCAGCCGCCCGGCGCGCCGGAATCCCGCACATACACATTGCCATCATTGTCGCTCAATTCCGCCGTCAGAACGAGATCGCTGCTCGAACTGCTATCATTCCACACTCCGATGGCCAACACGTTGCCGGTCCGGTACAGCGGGACGTACACTTGCACCACGGAATCCCCGCCGATCGTAAAGAATTCGTTGATCGTCCCCTCGAACACGGAATTCACACTCGTGTGGCTCGTGGCTTCGGCTTTATAGGTCAGCGTTTTCGTCCCGCTGAACTGGTTGAGGGTCCAGGTAATGACGCCGTTATCGAGCACGCCGCCGTCGCTGATCTCCGAAGCGTTCCATCCTCTTGCCACGGTTTCCCGCACGGTCACGTTTTCCGTGCCGCTTGCCAGGGATAACTGAATGCCCACATCGATCACATCACCCACATGAACGGCTTCTTTCGAGATCGACCGCCGGCCTTGCGTGGTCGGTGCGCCTTCAATGATGACCCGCAACTTTGGGACATTGTCACTCGCCCAGGTGGAATTGAAATCCACCCCGCCCGATCCGTTGGGAATAAAAAGCCAACCGTGATTGACTCCCCCATTCACAATTCTCTGGACGGAGGAAGTGACATCGATATCGAGATACACACCGGTCACCGAAGGAGTGGGGGTTATCGAGATCCGGTTCGGATCGTAATCCACCCCCGGCCGGGGAACGACTCCCCCATTGAACATATCCAGATCGCCTTGATCATCGAACGGCACCAGCAAATCAAAAACCGACGCCGTGTCGCCGGGATCGGTGATATAGAGCGACAGCACGGCGCTGATCACCGTGCTATTTGGAGGAATCTGCCCGGAAGTATTCCCAACGATATTCTCGAAGCGGATGACAAAGTAGTTGACCCCTCCCGCGTCTTCGCCATCCCATCCCCATTCCGCATCCCACCCGTGAACCGCAAACGGGTCCGCGGTCGTAAAGACCGTGCCGTACGTTCCGTCGTAATCGTTCACGTACTGCTCGAAGAGGACTACCTGCTGAGCGTGCGAGATAGGCACAATTAAAACCAAAGCAAAGACCTCAACGAGAAAGATATGTCTTTTTTTTCGGGAATTCATCAGCGTGCTCCTTTGTCCTTTTTGTGTATTGATAAACTCCACCATTTCCACATCAAACAATAAAGCACCACCTCCCATGCCGTCCATAATCCATCCTTCTTTCCATTGCCGGGGGCGGCGTGCCGCTAGTTCCATGCCATGATCCAAGGGGATAGGCTATCTTCTGGGATTCGGCCACACCGGAACGCCGCTGGTTCTCCTTCTAACATTTACATCTCCCAGTCGGACGGCCCTGCTAGGATGTTTTCAACCATAATGAATGCAATTATCATTGTCAAGAAAAAAATTAGGAGAAAAATCGGTTTGGGTATGTTCAATGATAGGTTTTCAATGATAGGTTGTTTATGCGTATTCACCGGCAAGGGGGAACTTCTTTCCGGTTTGCAGTGCTGCCTTTGAGCGCCAACGGCGCGGCATGAGTATAGCCCGGAATGTAAGCCCTGGGAGGAAAAAAAGGACAAAAGGATTGATTCCCTCTCCCTCTGGGAGAGGGTTAGGGGGAGGGATGCCCTGAAAGAGCGAAATTCATACCTTCTCGCAATGGAGTTATCTGCAATGGAGTAAACAGTTACGGCAAGGGCATATAAAAAATAAAAACATAACACGCGTTGATAAGATTTAAGATTGTATTTAAGGTCAATCGGATTGATTCCTGCATATACAAATTGGTGTAAAAAAATTATCAAATTCATGCAGTCATTCGCATGATAAATCCGGATCCTCCGGCCACTGCGGGTGTTTTCACGATTGGCAATCAATTGTCCAATCAAACCAACGGAATCGAACAATCCCCTCCTCTCTTCCCCAGAGAAAAAAATGTGAGAAAGGTTAGAGGATAACAAGTTCCATCCACAAGCGTGACGAAGCGGCCTGTTTATCGTTCCATAAGAAAGGTGGTACAATACCACTCCAGTCGTTCAAGACCGAAAGAATCAGGCAGGGAAGCATGTTTCAACGGATTTCGATTCTCACATTATGGCTGCTTATGAGCGGGCCGGCCTGGAGCGGAGGATTGCTCATCCCCATGGACGCCGCCCAGACCGATCATCTGCGGGCCTACGGCGTCACGTACTGGGCCTTGGAGATCCCCCGCCGGTATAAAGCCGAATGGCTGCTGAACTACCGGGGCGGCTCGTTTTTAATCCATGAAGAAACGCAAACCCGGAATTTCGCGGCCTTGCAGGGCGTATTGACCCAGCCGGTCTCGGATGGCGACATCGCCGCCATCTACCAGGAAATCGAGCAGGAAAACATGGAAATCATCCCCCTCGAGAAAGCGCCCAAGGTGGCCGTGTACACGCCGCCCAACAGCAATCCGTGGGATGATGCCGTAACCTTGGCGCTGACCTATGCCCAAATTCCCTTCGATCCTCTATGGGATCCGGATGTGCTGCGGGGCAAGTTATATCAGTACGACTGGCTGCATCTGCACCACGAGGATTTCACGGGGCAATACGGCAAGTTCTATGGCAGTTTCCGGAGCGCGGCCTGGTACCAGGAGCAGGTCCGGACCTTTCTGGCGGCCGCCCGGGAAGCCGGATTCTCCAAGGTGCAGGAACACAAGGGCGCCGTGGCCGCGGAGATTCGCAACTACGTGAAAAACGGCGGCTTCCTGTTCGCCATGTGCGCCGCCACCGATACCCTCGACATCGCCCTGGCCGCGTTGGGCGTGGATATCGTCGAAGCCCCCATCGACGGGGATGGCTTGACTCCCGGGTATATTGAAAAACTGAACTTCGAAAATACTTTGGCTTTTACGAATTTCACCATTATCCCCAATCCGTTGATTTACGAATTCTCCGACATCGATACCAACCCCAGCCCCTTGACCGGGGGCGAACGGTACCAGGGCGATACCTTCGAACTGTTCGACTTTTCCGCCAAGTTCGATCCAGTCCCCACCATGCTAACCCAGGATCATGTGCGGAAAGTCAAGGATTTCTGGGGACAAACCACCGCGTTCCGGAAAAGCAAACTGAAGCCCAACGTCATCGTCTTGGCCGAGTTCCCGGGATTCGGCGTGGCCAAATACATCCACGGCGTATTGGAAAAAGGGACATTTACGTTTCTGGGCGGTCACGATCCGGAAGATCCGCAACACTTGGTGGGCGAAGGGGACACGGATCTGTCCCAATATCCCAACTCGCCGGGATACCGCCTGATCCTGAACAACGTGCTCTTCCCCGCCGCCAAGAAAAAACCGCAAAAGACCTGAGGCGGTTAGGAATGCCGCAAGGAATGCCGAAAAAGAGCCGACTCCGTTTCTGCCTTCTTGCCGCCTGTAAACCCCTCTTGTAGGATACCCAGGGATTGTTTTTGATTCTTTCAACCACTCTTGCCGACGGAGTACGCTATGCCACGGACCTTGATCACGGGAGGCGCGGGATTTTTGGGTTCTCACTTGGCGGATGCCTTATTGGAACGCGGCCATGAAGTGATTTGCATGGACAATCTGATCACCGGCAGTCTCAGCAACATCGAACACCTCATCGGCCGCAAGGATTGCCTGTTTATTTACCAGGATGTCACCAATTATGTCCACGTGCCGGGGAAGATCGATAACATCCTGCATTTCGCCTCGCCCGCCAGTCCGGTGGATTACCTCAAACTGCCGATCCAAACGTTGAAAGTGGGTTCCTTGGGCACCCACAAAGCCCTGGGACTGGCCAAGGAAAAAAAAGCGCGGTTCCTTCTGGCCTCCACCTCCGAGGTGTACGGCGATCCGTTGATCCATCCCCAACATGAATCCTACTGGGGCAATGTCAATCCCATCGGCCCCCGGGGGGTGTATGACGAGGCCAAGCGGTTCGCTGAAGCCATGACCATGGCCTATCACCGCTACCATGGCATCGACACGCGCATCGTCCGCATTTTCAATACCTACGGCCCCCGGATGCGGGTGCATGACGGGCGGGTGGTCTCGACATTCATCACCCAGGCCCTGAAAAACGAACCGCTCACCATTTTCGGCGACGGCAACCAAACCCGCTCGTTCTGCTATGTCTCCGACGAAGTGGAAGGAATCATCCGCCTCCTGGAATCAGACGAATGCATGCCGGTCAACATCGGCAATCCGGCCGAAATGACGGTGAATGAACTCAGCCAAGCCGTGCTGGAATTAACGGGATCCTCCAGTCCCATCGTATACCGGGAACTGCCGGAAGACGACCCCAAAGTCCGCCAGCCCGACATCACCCAAGCCCGCCAAAAATTGGGATGGGAACCCAAGGTTTCGCTCCAGGAGGGACTCCGGAAAACTATCGAATACTTCAAACAGAAGTTGGAACTTTCATGAGGAGAAGGCGGATGCCATCGTTCCGTTTCCGCACTCCGGTGTGAATCTCTTCTTTGATGATCTCGAAATCCTGTTCCCGCGCCCGGGTGTACACTTCACGCGCGCGGGTGGCGGGATACACGACTGCCAGCAGGCCGCCGCCTTTCACGAGGCCCCGGGCGGCTTCCATCAATTGCTCCGGGGGGAGCTCCCGGTCTTGCCGGGATAGATGGCGGGAAACTACGGGCGAAGGCCGGGAGGCTTTCGCGGAGAAAAACGGGGGATTGCTCAACAACACATCGAATTGCGGCTCCGTGTCCACCATTTCGCGCACATCGGCTTTTCGAAACCGGATCGGAGGCAGATACCCGCTCCAGATTGCTATCAAGGTCCGGTAGTTTTGCTCCGCCGCCCGCACCGCCGCGGGATCGATGTCCACGCCCACGATCTCCCGGCAATAGGGATGCTTCCATCCCAAGACCAGGGAAATATAACCGGTGCCGCACCCCGCTTCCAAGACCCGGTCCCCCGCGCGCAAGGGGACAAACGCGGTCAACAATTGACTCTCCAAAGACGGGCGGAGAGAGTCAAAAAAATGTTGAATGTCCACCATCGTCATGTCAGGTCAATCCGTGTTTTGCCAGCTCGAAGGCGGCTTGTTCAAACCGGTCCTCCGGCTGAATCGTGCGGGACCATTCCACCACTTCCGCCAATCCTTCCCGAAGAGCGACGCGAGGCTGGAATCCCAAGGTTTCCCGGATCTTCGTGATATCCGCCGTGCAGTGGCGGGTGTCGTTTTTCCGGAATTGACGGGTGATGTGCGGAGCGATGCCCACGCCGTAAATTTCCGCCAACATTTCCGCGATTTGGCGGATGGAGGTGGCGGTCCCCGTCCCCACGTTGAAAACCTGATAATCGGCCGCGTCCTGCTCCATGGCCAGGCAATTCGCCCGCACGATATCGTGGACCGAAATGAAGTCGCGGGTTTGCCAGCCGTCTTCGTAAAGCACCGGCGGCCGGCCATGCGCCAGCCGGGCCATAAAAATAGCGATCACCCCCGTGTAAGGATTGGTTTGCGATTGCCGGGGGCCATACACATTGAAATACCGGAGGGCCACCGTGGGGATGCCATAGGTGGCGCCAATCCCCAGCGCCATTTCTTCCTGATCGCGTTTGGTCAAGGCGTAGATCACCCGGCAGGTCAGCGGGGTGGTTTCCACTGTGGGGACCGGTTTCATCACCGCGCCGCACTGCGGGCATTCATGCTCCCACCGCTCGGCCCGGAGTTGTTCTTCCCGGCGGTATTCCGGTTTGACCAGCCCATGCGTGGGGCATTCGCAATTCCCCTCGCCATAACAGGTCTGGGAAGATGCGATGATCAACTTGCGCACCGAATGCTTGGTGTTGACCAGCAGATCCAACAGATTGGCCGTCCCGCCGGTATTCACATCCACGTAATGTTTAATCCGGTATTGGGACTGCCCCACGCCCACCGCCGCCGCTTTGTGAAAGATGATTTCCTGGCCTTGAATGGCTTTCCGCAGCGCCTCGATATCCCGCACGTCTCCCTGGATGAATTCCGCCTCCGGATTCAGATACGCGGGCTTCTCCCCGCCGGGATGAACCTGGGGATCCAACACGTCAAAAATCCGCACCGTGTGGCCCCGGCGGAGCATTTCATCCACAATGTAGGAACCGATAAATCCCGCGCCCCCGGTGACTAAAATCTTCATCTAATTCTCCGTTGAGAATGATCAAACCAACCAATTTTACTATCCATGAATAATTACATATCAGTTAATAATATTTAACCCTACCAATTTTGTGGATTCCGTTCAAGACAGACAGAACCAGGATTAATTAAAAAAGTTTTCCAGAGTTATCCGGTAAGACGCTGAATTCCACCTTACCAGGGACCGGCCATCAACGGCAATCCAATGGAATCCCATCGTAATCAACCCCGGATTCTCGATTCCACTGGGTATGGGACAAGGGAAAAAGAACGGCGTTCCATTATGATTTCATACCAAAAATTGGAAACACTATCTTTTTTTGCATTCCAAAGGAACGCCCTTTTTCAGGAACAGCACGATAACCAGCCCGGATCGCTGCCCAGGTTCCCGCATCTCCGGCTGGCACCTTCCCGGATGATCCGGTTTTCTTTCCTTCCTCACCGGGATTTCAGGGGTATCATCTACCCATCTCGCTTGGTGACCAACACGATAGAAACCAGAATTGTCCTATGGCCTATTTGGAAGGGAAATTTATCGACCGGGTGAAGATCCGTCTCAAAGCCGGAGACGGAGGTAATGGCATCGTTTCGTTCCGTCATGAAAAATACGTCCCCTTCGGAGGGCCGGACGGAGGAGACGGGGGAGACGGGGGATCCATCGTGCTGCGGGTAAACCCCGGCCTGAATACCCTGGAAAAATTGCATACCCAGCCTTTTTACCGGGCCGAAAATGGTTCGCCGGGAGGGAAAAACAACCGCACCGGCGCCAACGGCAGAGACATTGTGCTGGAAGTGCCCCCCGGAACCATAGTGAAAAACCTGGACACCGGCGAAATTCTGATGGACCTGGATCAACCCGGAGCCGAAGCGGTGGTGGTACGCGGCGGCCGTGGAGGAAAAGGAAACACGCGGTTCGCCACCGCGACCAACCAAGCGCCCCGCAAATGCACGCCCGGCAAGCCGGGGGAAGAAATCACGGCCTTGCTGGAACTGAAAATGGTGGCGCACGTGGGACTGATCGGCCTGCCTAACGCGGGCAAATCCACCCTGATCTCCGCGATCACGGGCGCGCGGCCCCGCATCGCGGATTATCCTTTCACCACCTTGTACCCGGTTTTGGGAACCCTCACCCTTCCGGAGGGCGGGGGCATTGTCATCGCCGATATTCCCGGCATCATCCAGGGCGCGCATGAAGGTCTGGGCCTGGGCCTGGATTTCCTCCGGCATATCGAACGGACCCGGCTGCTGGTGTACGTCATTGAAATATCTCCGCTCGATCCTTCCGCTCCTCCCGCCACCTTACGGGATTTGCAGCACGAGATCCGCCAATACGATCCCGCGATCCTGGAACGTCCCTTCCTCGTGGCGCTCAACAAGGCTGATCTGCTGACCGGCGAGGAAGAGAAAAACCTGGTCCGGGATCTTTTCTGCCAGGAACATCCAGATATTCCGCCGGAAACCGTATGGGTCATTTCCGCGTTGACCCGGGAAGGAACCGGCGAGCTGCGCGAACGGATCGTTTCGCTCTACCAGGAAGAATTCGGACAGGCAGCCCCCCGCTGAGGATTTAAGGTCCAGCCAATTCCGGTTACACTTTTATTGATCTAGTCAACGACAAGTATTGATCTAGTCAACGACACGCTACAGAGAAAGTCCGCCCGCATTGAACAGCCATGAACGAACTGGTCCGCCATCAACTGGATATTCTCCTGAAAGACGTCAAACGGGTGGTGATCAAAATCGGCACCCGCATCATCGACGATGAAAAAACCCGCTTTAACCGGCCGGTGATGGAATCCATCGCCGCGGAAATCGCTGGCCTGCGGCAGAAGGGCATCGAAGTCCTGCTGGTCTCCTCGGGTGCGGTAGGCGCGGGCATCCGGGCGCTGAAGGTCAAGGGGCGTCCCACATCCATCCACCTGCGCCAAGCCTATGCCGCCGTGGGGCAAGGGCAACTAATGAACCTGTACGCGGAATTGTTCGGCCGGCATGGGATCATCCCCGCGCAGGTACTGCTCACCCGCTCGGATCTCGACCGCCGGCAATCCTATTTGAACGCCAACGAAACCTTGCAACATCTGCTGACGATCGGGGTACTCCCTATCATCAACGAAAACGACACCGTCTCCACCGACGAGCTGAAATTCGGCGACAACGACCAGTTGGCCGCTTTAGTCGCCGGCAAGATGAATGCCGGCTTGTTGCTGTTACTGACCACCGAGGACGGCGTGTACCGGGAGTTCCAGGCCGGCGGGCAATGCCACGGGTTGATCGAGGTGATTGACAACGATATCGATGCCATTCTGGCCCACGTCAAGGACAGCCAGAATCCCTTATCCATGGGAGGAATGCGTTCCAAACTGACCGCGGGGAAAATCGCTTCCGCCAAGGGCATCCCCGTGGTGATCGCCAACGGCCTCCGGACCGGGATCATCGGCGAACTCTTCTCCGGCAAAGCCCACGCGACCTGGATCATGCCCGCCAAAAAGCGCATGGCCGCCTGGAAATATTACCTGGCGTTTGCCAAAAGCCCGTCCGGGGCCAAAGTGGTGGTGGACGACGGCGCGGCCGTGGCCATCCGCGAAAACGGAAAAAGCCTGCTGGCTTCCGGCATTCGCGATACCATCGGCCATTTTCAAGTCAAAGACCTCGTGCAGATCACCAGCCTGAGCGGCCAGGAAATCGCGCGGGGATTGGTCAATTTTTCGTCTTCGGACCTGCGCCGGATCCAAGGCCGCTCCAGCGAGGAAATCCGCGAAATCCTCAACACCGGCAAATCGGCGGTCGTCGTGCACCGCAACAATCTGGTGTTGCTGTGAGTGGCGCTCGGATTCTCCGGATAGCAATCCACTCCGCTTCATGAATCCAACAAAAAAACAGGGACACATTTTCTGTGCCCCTGCGTTTCGTTTTATCCCGCTCCACACTCACTCCGTCTTTTCGGCTTCCTCGGAGCGTTCCGCTGGTTGCGCTTCCGGGTCCACCTCGACAGAGGGCCGGTATTCAGAAGGTTCTTCGCTCAAAGATTCGAGTTTTCCGGATTCCTCTGCCTCCGGCGCGGGTGGCTCCCCGGCTGGTTCTTCCACCACAGGAGGTTCCGCAATGGCCTCCACGGGCGGAATGACTTCCCCGGAAGGCGCTTCCACCGATTCCGGTTCCGGCGCACTGCCCTCTTCCTCCAGGTCCACGGGAGAAACGGCTTCCACCGGCCTTTCGGACTCAGCTGCGGGTTCCGGGGTGACTTCCACCGTTGGCATTTCTTCTGGAAGCGCGGAGGGCGACTCCACGGCGGCTTCCGCCTCCGCTTCCTCAGCCGTGCCGGCCACGGTTTCCACAGAGGATTCTTCAACTGTTTCCTCAGCCGGTCCGGCCATGGATTCCACGGCGGTTTCCTCAACTGGTCCGGCCATGGCTTCCCCAACGGCTTCCGGCGCGGCCGGGGGCTCAGCGGGGGCCTCCACCGGGGCTTCGGCTGGAGCCGTTTCCCCTGCAACCGGCTCGGGCTGAATCCCGGCCGCAGATTCCACCTCCGGTACGGATTCCACCTCCGGTTCCGGCGCGCCTCCAGCCCTTTCGGTCACCATTTCGGTTTCGGTTGCCGATCCACTCTCCGGCGCGGCCGGCGCGGATGTTTCGGCTTCCGGCCCCGTTTCTTGCTCCGAAGCGGCGCGTTGCTGCATGAGGGCTTGCATCTGCGCGCCGAGCAGTTCGCCCAAGGTGGCATTGCCGCCCGCGGAGGAAGAGATGTATTTCTTAACTTCCTTCTCCTCCTGTTCCTTGATGTAATCCTTGAGCGAAAGGCTGATTTTGCGGTTTTCGAGATCGAACTTGAGGATCTTCATGGTCACGATGTCACCCACCTTGACCACATCCTCGGCCTTCTGGCCCTTCTGCTTCACGAGAGTCGAAACATGGGCCAGCCCCTCGATGCCCTGCTCCAATTCCACGAAGGCCCCAAATTCGGTCAGGCGCGTCACCTTCACCTCAACGGCCGAACCCACGGGATATTTCTCGCGGGCGGCGGCCCAGGGATCCGGCTCCATGTGTTTGAGGCCCAGGGAAATCCGCTGATGGCGGGGATCGATCTCCAGCACCTTGCAGCGGATTTTGTCTCCTTTTTTAAGAACCTGCTTGGGGTGATTGATCTTCTCGCCCCATGACAGGTCGGAGACGTGGATCATGCCGTCCACGCCCTCAGGCAGCTGAACGAACGCGCCGAAATCGGTCATGCCGGTCACTTCCCCCTCGATGATGGTTCCCGGCGGATAATTGGCTTTCGCCAGCGTCCAGGGATCCACCGACGTCTGGCGCAGGCTGAGTGAAATGCGCTGCCGCTCCTCGTCGATACTCAGCACCTTGACCTGAACCTCATCCCCTTCCTTCATCAATTCCGAGGGATGGTGAATCCGCTTGGTCCACGACATTTCGGAGATATGAATAAGGCCTTCCACCCCGTCCTCAAGGCAGACGAAGGCACCGTACTTGGTCAAGCTGGTCACCTTCCCGGTGAGGATCATGCCGGGGGGATATTTCTCATGGATATTCAGCCACGGATCGGGGGATTTCTGCTTCAGGCCGAGAGAAATCCGTTCGCCCTCCATAGCCAGGACCATGACATCCAGCTCCATCCCCACGTGCACCATTTCCCGCGGGTGAGCGACATGGCCCCAGGACATATCCTTGACGTGCAACAAACCGTCAATGCCTCCCAGGTCCACAAAAGCGCCGAAATCGGTCAGGTTCTTGACAATCCCCTTGACCCAGTACCCCACCTTGAGGTTGGCCAGCGTTTCGTTGCGCAGCTTCTCCCGCCGCTCTTCCAACCACTGGCGTTGCGACAGAATCAGGTCCCGCCGGTTGCGCATTTCGAGGATTTTCGCCTCGATGGTCTGCCCGATCAGGGCTTTTTGTTCCTCGGGAGAACGCGCGCCCGGACCCATCTGGGAAAAGGGAATAAATCCCCGGACCCCGTCCACGTCCACCTGGAAGCCGCCCCGGAGAATATCTTTGATCACGCACCGCACCGGCTCGCCGTTCTTGAATGCCTTGCGGAGCATGCGTTTGGCCATGCGTTCCTTGGCGCGCTTGCGGGAAAGGATGGGCAACCCATCCCGCCCTTCCCGGCTCACCACCATCACTTCCACGTCCATCCCGACAAAGACATTGGGATCTTTGCCGTCGTCGAGAAATTCGTGCAGGTTGATCACGCCTTCGGATTTCGAACCGATATCGACCACGACATCATCGGACGTGACTTTCAACACCTTCCCGGTGATGATCTGCCCGTTCTCGATTTCCGACATGCTCTGGTCGATCAGAGTCTCCATATCGATGTCGTCCTGGTCGAGATCCTCCATATCGGTCTCGCGCCGGGCGGCTTTCTTCTTCGGGCCCTCGGAGTCATCCTGGGTCAACCGAACCGGCCCCTCCGTCAAGGCTGGTTCCTCTGGGGTTTGAGTTACCGCCAGCTCTCGTTCCTGGTCAATCATCTGGCTTACGGCCTCCGGTTTTTATTAAGGGGGGATATTGGGATTCCCTTATTGATTCGCGGTCCGGACGGACACGGAATTTGCGCGCGCCCCGAACCGGATGGATTTTACAATAATTTTACCGTCCCGGAAGGTTCTCCGAAACACATCAGGGCAATTTATTGTCGCCCTCCGCCGAATGATTCATCATCGCCCGCAACGCCCGCAGGGACTTTTCGATCTCGCCGGTCAGCGCCCGCACCTGCGCCGGGGTGGCTTGGCGGCCCCCCAACGGCTCCGGCGGCAAAGGCGGCCCGACCCGCATCCGCACGCGGCACGGCCGGGGAAAGCGGGCCTGGGGGGACAGGGCTTGATGAGTCCCCTCCACATACACCGGAACCACCGGAGCGCCGGTCTTCAAAGCCAGCCACGCCAAGCCGTTCTCCAAGGGCTGCAGGTTCCCATCCAGGCTGCGCGTCCCTTCGGGGAAGATCAGCAGCGCCTTGTGGTTCTCCATCAGGCGCATCACGGTCCGGATGGCTTTCAAATCCCCTTCTCCCCGCGACACAGGGTAGGTCCCCATCCATCGAATCCACCAACTCAGGATTGGTACGGAAAACAATTCCTCTTTCGCGAGGAACGTGATTTGCCGCGGGATGGCGAGGGCAATCAGCGGCGGATCGAGAAAACTGCAATGATTAGCCGCCAGAAGGACAGGACCCGTCGGGGGAATATGTTCAAGACCCTGAGCCGTCAGCCGAAAGTAACTCCTTACGAGCGGTCGCAACACGTACCAGTGAATACGGTAGTGCCATTGCATTCCAGGCCGGTGATCCATCTCTGTAACCATATCATTCGATATCGTCTCTGACAAGGTATTCCAGTCACTTTTCGTCTTGATTTTCCAGCGTTTCAATGGTCTTCCGGATCAAAAGAAATGTCACCGCGGCGAAAAAGAGGCACTGCACCAGCGTGAAATGATACGATACCTCGATCCGGGCGTGATTTTCGATCATCGATCGGCCCAAATATTTTATACTGCCTTCCGGAAACAAAGTCGAGATCCCGGCCAGGGGGCTGACGAACATGAATCCGTACGTGAGCAGATAAGAAGACGCGGAAAACATGGACAAATTCAGCCGGGGTATCAGAAAGGGCGCAATCAGGGTGCCCAAAATCACCACCCCCGACACCACCAAAGCCCGGTTCGTATAGCGGAAATAGGCCGAACAGAACAATCCCCACGCGGTATACATCACGAGCGAGACGAACAACAAAAACGGGTAGGAAACCATGGCCAGAGTGTCGGCCCGGTTGGTCACCAGATCGACCTCGTAGCCCAGGGAACCGCAAATCAACTGGATCGTCATGCCGGGCAGGTAAAGCGCCAGGGCGATGACGAAACTGTACTGCAGGCTGGTGATGAACTTGGCGCGCACAATCTGTCCCGCGCTCAACAGGGTGGTCCGCAACAGGCCCAGCGTCTCGCGCTCGTGATCGGAACTGATGCTGGTGGCGGCCAGCGGCAACGTGAAAAAGGCCGCCGAGATGAACGGCAGGGACAAAAAGAGCCACGACCCGTTGTACGAGGCCAAGGGCAGGGTCATTACGGAAATCATCAGGGCGATGTAAAACACCCGCACCAGCACCGGCAGCCGGGCAAACCACTGCACCCGCCGTTCCAGCACCAAACCGGGATTCCCTTCCTCGGAAGTCGCGTGAAAGGTGATGGCGTAATCCCGCTCCCGGGGGATAGGCCTCATACCCTCCTTTTCTTCCGTCTTCTCACCGCGGGCGCCGAATCCCGCCCCGGCCGAAATCTGCCGCACCATCCGGGTGGTCAGTGCCACCAGCAGCACACTAAAGCCCACGGCCTGCAGCAAAAATATCCCCAGCGTCAATTCCCGGCTCCATAACGTTCCCCGGCCGGTCAGGAGCTGATCCAGAGCAAAAAAAGGGCTGAGATATTGGAAAGAATGGTTTATCGACAGGTCGTCTTTCCAGGAAACCTGGGAAATGAAATACCACACGCTGCCGTGAAAGGGCAGCAACAACGCCCAGAACACGGTCAAGGCCACGGCGATCAAGTACACTTCGTACACCCGCGGGCGCAACGTGGAACAAAACAGGCCCAGACAGGCATACAAGCCGGCGGTGGCCAAAAACAAGACATAGACGTGGAACACTTCCCCGAATCCCAATCCGCCGCCCAAAAAACAGAGAGCCAGCACCGGGATGGAGGACGTCAACAACAGGATGACAAACACCAGCGGGGAGATCAACTTGGCCAGCACCAGGTGCAGCACCGAAATGGGGGACGAAAGCAGCATGTCCAGGGTCTTTTTTTCCCGCTCTTCCACGATCGACGGTGCGATCAGGATGGGCATCAGAAAGGTGATCAGGAACAAATGCCCCCGGGCGAGGTAATAAAAGAACAGCCGCGCGCCCGCCGCGATGTCCCGGCCGGGACGCCAAAAATCCGCAAACGCCCGCCAGTTTTGACCGGTCACCACCACCAGAACCGCCAGAAAAAAGAACAGATAGAGAAACGCCTTGCGGCTGCGCAGGAAAACCCGCATCTCCCGGATCATCAAGGGAGATAGCCACGCCGGGGATTCGTGTCTCGGTTCCGTCATCGCCGTTCGATAAGGCACTGGATTATGGGGAAACGCCGCACAGGCTGATGGCATTGTACATTGTTTAATGTTTAATGGAATTTCCTCCCCTCCCCCTCAGCCCTCATCCTGACGCATCATGGCATTGACGGTAAGGCGCGTAAACACCCCCGACAAGAAGAGCAACAAAGCGCCCTGCAACAACACGAAACCGTACGCTTCCCATGGCAGTTGCCCCTTAAGAATCGGGACGAATGGATAGCCCGCCGCCTCCGGATAGGCGAATCCAGCCATCCTCAGCTGGTTGCGGGGCATCAGGGCCAGGAATCCCACCACAGGCGCGAAAAAGAAAGCGGCTTTGGTCAAGCACCGCCCGGCTGCCTGAATAAAGCTATCCAGATCCACGGGAAAAAGGAGGGGGTCCGGCATACTCACGCTCCGCGGCGGGAGCGGGGGGGGAGGAGAAATGCCCAGGGACAATCCCAAAAAAGGCAGCACCACGGTCAGCAAGACCGCCGCCCCGGTAAACATCAACGCCCGGCTGGAGCGGCGGAAACAGGCCGATCCATACAAGGCCAGCGCCGTGTAAAAACGGATCACCGCGTAGAGAAACATCGGATACAACAGCAGCACCACCGTATCATGAGCCTTGAACGGCGTGACCACCTTGGGACCGGCGGCCCAGCCATACAGCAAGCGCGTGATCATCCCCGGCAGATAGAGAGCCAACGCGCCTACCAGGCTGTAACTGAGACAGGTCTGGAATTTCGCCCGGACCAAGCTGGGCATGGGCAGCAGGGTGGTGCGCAGGAGATCCAGGGTTCCCTGCTCGCGCTCCACGCCGATGCGGGTGGCGGTGACGGGCAGCGTGAAAAGCAGCGTGAAGAGAAACGGAAAGGCGTAAAACACCAGCGTGCTCTCGTACGCGGCGATGGGGAGAATCATAATGGAAACGATCACGCCCGTGTACCCGGTGCGGATGAGGCCGGGCGAGCGGGCGAACCATTGCAGCCGTTCTTCCAGGAGCGAACCGGCGCGATCTTCCCCGGAGGCGAACCGGGTGGAAAAATCCCGGCTTAGGTCCCGGAAAAACAAACTCCGGCGGCGCGTTTCTTCTTTGGTCCGGGAGCGCGCCCGCCAGGAATGGACGGGAGGCAGCACGGTGGCATGGTGGATCCGTCTCAGGGCAAGAGAAATGGACAACAGGGCCAGCACCGCCAAGTAGAGAAAACACGAGAGGGCGCTTACCGGCTTGGGCCCGGGATTGATCGGGTACAAATCCCGGAAAGCCTCGAAAGGATTCAAATAATGGAAGCCGTGATTGATTTCGATCAGATCTTTGCGGTTTTCCGAGAAAAATCCGGCCCAATGGTACCGGTCTGTGCTCCAAAAAAACAAAGGACGGATCAGCTGCCAGAGCGACCCATGATACGGCAACACCACCAATAGGAACAACGTCAAGAACGCCGCGGCCAACATCACCTGCCAGGTCTTGGCAAAAAGGGTGGAACAGTACAGCCCCACGGAACCGTACGCCAAGGTGATGAACAGAAAATAGAGATAAACCGAGGCGATTTCTTGGAGCGACAAACCGCCCCCGATCAGGCACAACGCCAGCACCGGCGTGCCCGCCAGCAGAAGCAGGAAAACGAAAACCAGCGGCGCCAGCAATTTGGCCACAACCACTTGAAACGGAGAAAGAGGTGACGACAACAGCAGTTCCAGCGTGCCGTTTTCCCGCTCGCTGACCAGAGAAGGCGCGGTCAAGAACGGTATAAAAAAAACAAGAAAATAAAGATGCCCCTGCGCCAGGGTGAAAAACATCCCGCGCATGGCCCCGGTGAGGTTCATCGCCGGGGACCAGGCTTTTAGGAACTCTCCCCAGCTCACCCCCATGATCGCCATGAGCAGCGCCAGAAAGAAAAATAAGATCCAAAACGGGCGGGCCGATCGTAAAAAACTGCGCAATTCCCGCCGCAAAAGCGGCACGGACAGGCCGCCGGGTGAGCCTCTGCGCATCCCGCTGCTCCCCTCTGACAAAATGTTTCTTTTTGTCTATTCTTATTTTATGAAGAAGGGTATCGTAAGGGGAGAGAGTTGTCTCCGGGTTGCGCAAGAGGGGGATAAACGCCTTGACAGCCGCCAGCCATTTCAGCCGGTTCCTCGCGTCATTCACAGGGAGGGATTTCAGGATACCGGAGCCCGGAATCCCTGAGCGAATCCGGCTGTTCCGTAACCGGAGAACCACCGGGTGGCGATGGTTGCTCATCCTGGGATGGATCGCCCTCAACGCCGCCGGGGCATACCCGGCAGAACGGGCGTTGCCCTTCAGCGGCCAGGACCCCATCACCGCCAAGGTCAGCGTCGGCATGGATCCCGACTGGCCCTACCGGCGGGAATACACCTGGCTTCCCTTGACGATCGAGCTGACCAATCACAAAGAAGATTTCACCGGGAACCTGCTGGTCCGCCTGAAACAAGGCACCGTCACCTATTCCACACCGGTCGAGTTGCCCGCGAAGTCCAAAAAATCGTACAGCTTGCTGGCGTATGTTCCGGAACTGTTGGACGAGTTGGAATTTTACGTGGCCACTCCGCGGCGGGAAACACCGGTGCAAATCATCACCGTCTCCACCGCGTACCAGCCCACCAACCGCTTCCTGGCCGTCATCAGTCCGGAACGGGGATCGCACGACCACTTCGCCCACCGCACGGAAGAAGAAAACGTGGAACTGTTCCGGCGGGTCCTCTACACCGCGCCGCCGTACTTTCCGCAAAACAGCTTCGGCTACCAGAACGTGGATGTCGTGATCTGGGACGGCGGACCGGTTACCGCCCTTTCGCCGCGGCAGGAAGAAGCCCTGGAAAATTGGATCCAGGCTGGCGGCACGCTGGTTTTAGCCGGGGGACAATACTGGCAGGAACTCAATGCTTCCCCCTTCCGGTTGTACATCCCCATGACCCTCACCGGGTCGCTGGCGGTAGAGGAAGGAACGGCGCTGACCGCTCCCGGCGAAAACACCACGCCCGTGCTTTCGGCGGGGACCGTGATCGCCACGGGGGAATTGTTGCCCGATCCCCGCATCCGCGTGCGGTTGCGGGCGGGAGACCATCCTTTCCTGGTGGAACGCCCTTGGGGGGCGGGGCGCGTGGTCTTCTGCGCCGCCCGGATCAACACCCCCCTCTTCCAGGATCCGGCGCACGAGTACATCTTCAAGGAATATCTTTGCGACGGCCCCCTGGCGTTCAATTCCAAAGTGCCCAGCCTGTTGGATCAGGACATCATGGGCTTCCTGCGTTGGATCATCCAGGCCGAACTGCCCAGCACTTCGTTCATCGCCATGTACCTGGGTTTGTACATTCTGCTGGTCGTCCCCGTGAATTACTGGATATTCCGGTTGATCGGCCGTTTGGAATGGGCTTGGTTCACGGTGCCGGTCTGGGCGGTGGCGTTTGCGTATGGAGCCTATTACATCGGCGCGTTGCGTCAACAGGGCCACGTGGCGGTCAATGAAATCAGCGTGGTGGAAACACGCCCCTCCAGCGGCGTCGGTGCCGCCACGACGTATTGCTCCATCTATTCGCCGGTCCGCAAGTGGTACACCATCCAGTTCGGCAATCCGCCGGCCTTCCCCCTGCTTCCCGACGTGGACCGCTTGCGTCCCGGGGGAACCACCGCGGAAGAAACTTTGGACATCCACTATACGGACCAGGGCACCCTCGTGGAAAATTACCTGATCTACCATTGGTCCCAGCGGCTCCTCAAGGCTCAGCATCCGGTCTCCCTCGGGCAAGGCGTGGAGATCGATTTGCGCTGGCAAAGCAACCACCGGCTGACCGGCTCGATCACCAACCGCACGGGACGCACGTTGATCAATCCCACCTTGCACACCCTGGATGCCGAGTTCCAGCTGTTACCCCGGATGGCCGACGGCGAAACCTTCACCTTGAATGAAACCTGGACTTCCATCTCCGTACCCGGGAATCCCGGCCTGCGCATGATGCGGATGCCCCGCGCGCCTTTTTCCAACTATCAACAATACGAACGGGATCCGGCGCGTTTCATTCAAGAAAACCTGAAATACCAGTACGGTCGCCGGTATTTCGAGGAAAATCCCACGGTGGGGATGGCCTTGCTGACGGCGCGGATCGATCTGCCCCCCCTGCGATTTTCCATGAACGGCAATCCAATCTCCCCCCGGGGCGAAAGCCTGCTCTGTATCGCCTTCCCCCTCCGCAAACCGCTCCAAGGCCGCCTGATTTTGGATCCCAACGCCTGGCGGTATACATCTCCTCTCGCAGCGGGGGGGTACGGCATGATGATGGGTGGCGGGATGGGCGGCCCCCTGCGGGCCATGCCGTATGGAGGCGGCCCGGGTGGAATCATGGGAGTGAATCGCTTGCAACTGACCAACCTCCAGGAATCGGCCTGGGACCTCACCACGGACATCCCGCTCACCGGCGGCAAAATCGAATCCGTGCGGATCGCGGCGCATTACCCCGAGATGGGCTATCCCCAGGCGTCTTCCCCTGCCTCATCCGCCGCGCCCTACGAACTGGTGGAGGGCAAGCCCGCCGCCCCCGAGTATGAATTGCATCTTCAAAACCTGTACGATGTGACGTACGATCCGCTCTCGAAAATCACGGACGAAAACGGGTATCTTCTCAACCCCGGCCGCTACGTGGACAAAATCACCAGTGTCATGGCCATGAAATTGAAGGCGCCTCCCAACCGGACCATCCAAATCACCCCGGATAACCTGCAGGTGGAAATGATCATCAACTTCGGCACGGCGTCGGGCGGCGTGTTGCTGGGGCGGTACGTGGACGCGGTGGAAGAGAAGCCGAAGCCGTTTTCCTCCGGCGCCGGGTAACGAAAGCGGAGCGGCCCGTTTTCCGGAAATCAAGTCCACGGGACTGGGAGTCAAGCATGATCCGTATCGAGGGATTTACAAAAAAATTCGGGGACAAAACCGCCGTTGCCAATTTCAACCTCCATGTGGAGAAAGGCGACATCTTCGGTTTCATCGGTCCCAACGGCGCGGGCAAAACCACAACCATCCGCTTTCTCGCCACGCTGCTCAAACCCACGGCGGGCGAGGCGTGGATCAACAACTACAGCGTCACCAAGCAGCCCATGGAGGTGCGCCGCTCCATGGGCTACATGCCCGACTCGTTCGGCGTCTACGAGGGCATGCGGGTGTGGGAATACCTCGACTTCTTCGCCGCCGCCTACAACATCAAAAAGGAAAAACGCAAGCAGATCATCCGTGACGTCATCGAACTGCTCGACCTCAACAACAAGCGCGATGATTTCGTCGAAGGCCTCTCCCGCGGCATGAAACAGCGCCTCTGCCTGGCCAAGACGCTGGTGCACGATCCCGACGTGCTGATCCTCGACGAGCCCGCTTCCGGCCTCGATCCCCGCGCCCGCCATTACATCAAGGAACTGCTCAAGGAACTGCAGCGGATGGGCAAGACCATCTTCATCTCCTCGCACATCCTGGCTGAACTGGCCGATTGCTGCAACAAGATCGGCATCATCGAGCGGGGCGTCCTTCTGGCTTCAGGCGACATCAAGACCATCATGAGCCAGGTGCGCGAGAACATCATCCTCGAAATCGAATTGCTGCAGCCCGATCCGCGCCTGGAAAAAATCCTCTGGGGCTTTCCCGGAGTTCAAAACGTGGAAGCGATGGGCCAGGTGACCCGCGTGGAATACCAGGGCGACCTGCGCGAAATCCCCAAACTCCATAAAAAACTGATCGAAGAGGGCGTGGAACTCCTCTACTTCCGCGACCTGCCCGCCGACCTGGAAGAGGTCTTCATGAAAGTCACCAAGGGCGAAGTGGCCTGACCCGGAATCCCCAACCGGTTTGAATGAGGCCCCCGGGGGGCCGCAATCCCGGGGTCCAAATCTTGTGGTACAATAAAACAAACACGACCCCGGGATACACATGTCGGAGAACCCCTTGATTCCCACCGTGCCTGATGACGAAGCGGTCCAGCGCCAGCGGCTGATCTGGCTGGCCGGCCTGCGCCGCTACGCCGCCGTGGGAATGGCCGCCGCGGCGGTCGCCGGCCGCTATGTTTTGGGAATCCACATCCCCGTGGCAATTCTGTTGCTGCTGGCGGCTGGCGTGGAGCTGTACAACTGGTATTTCGCCTGGCGGCTGGAGAAACGGCCGTACAATCCCCGGATCGCGTTTCACCAAATCATCCTCGATGTCATCTTTCTGTCCTTGGCTTTGTTTTTCACCGGCGGATTTTTGAATCCCTTCTTCACGGTCTATTTCTTCGTCGTCATCACCGCCTGGATCACCCTCAGCCGCTGGCAGAGCCTGGTCATCACGCTGATGGTCTTATGCGCCTTTGGATTGCAGGGCCTCTCGCCCCGGGTGATCCCCATCGACATGCGCCTCAGCGGCGAAGGGCTGCTGCACATGGGCGAACTGCCCTTCCACGTGGTCGGCGCGCCGTTCAGCTTCGTCCTTACCACCCTGCTCACCGCCTATTCCGTTTCGGTGATCATGCGCGACCTGCGCCGCCAGGAACTCGAAGTCCGGGCGGCCCGCCAACAGGCCGAACTGGAACTGAACAAACTCGACAACATCCTGCGCCACGTCGAAGCGGGCATGTTGGTCCTGGACGGCCACAACCGGGTGGAATGGGCCAACGACCGGGTGTCCGCCTGGTTCGGATCCGAAGGCATGGACGAAACGCGGGCCTGCTACCGGGTCAGCCAGGCCGCCCGCCGGCTCCAGGCGCGCGCGGGGGGGAAAGGATCCGGAAGCGAGACCGCGCATTATTTCGAAACACGGCTGCCCACACTCGCGCAAGGCGTCCGCGATTTTGAAATCGTCGTCAATCCCATTAGCGACGCGCGGGGCGAACAGGTGCGGATGGTAGTCCTGATTCTGGATGTCACCGAACAGAAAAAAAACCAGGAACAATGGGCGCAGGCCCAGAAACTCGCG
>Ga0116167_1000322_pt1 | contig 47105 bp, 54 predicted proteins | sample AD_JPNMR3_MetaG_FD_89794 | JGI IMG/M metagenome (GOLD analysis project Ga0116167, IMG submission 89794) | Active sludge microbial communities of municipal wastewater-treating anaerobic digesters from Japan - AD_JPNMR3_MetaG | ecosystem: Engineered > Bioreactor > Anaerobic > Digestate | place...
CTCTTCATTAAAATTCACTCTGTATTTATAATCAGGATATTCATTTAAAACACCTTCAATATTATCGGGTAAAGGCACATCTTTATTTCCGTAAATCTGTTCAATCTGAGTAAAAATCTTATCTGCAATAAAAGAAATATTAACCGAACTTTTACTCCTTTCACTTAAATTCATAATTACAGGATAAACTTTTATAAGAGTTATAATTCCACAGGCAAGAATAAAAAGCCCGATTAAAACTGTTATCAAAGTAAACCCATATTTCAATCTTCTATTACACATTTCCCTGTTATATTATGTATCTTTATCTTTTTTTCCTTTTTTGAAACTTCTTCAAGTAAAATTATATGTCCTGCCTGTTTTGCTGTTCCATCAGGGAGAAAAACAAGAGGATTCACACCATCTGTTTTTTCTTTTATTCTGATATTTTCTGGCATCTTTATCTCTTTCCATACAGGTGATTTTCCTTCTTTTAAAATTCTGAAACTTCTCTCATTAAAAATTACATAAAAACTGCATCTCTCATTTATAGCATATTCTCTTGCAAAATTCACACCCTCTACAATTTCAGCACAGGCAGAATTTAAAAGATACTGCTGATGATACTTCTGAATAAAAATTGTAACAGGAATTAAAAATAAAAGAAAAATAAAAAGAACAATTAAAATCTCAAGAAATGTAATACCTTTTTTACCCATAAAGTTATTTATTTTCAATAAATTCTTTATGAAGTTGAGTCAGTGCTTTCTGTCCATCCTTTTTTCTTATTACGCAGGATATTTTTATTTCAGAAGTACTTATCATTTCTATATTTATTCCTGATTTTGCAAGACAGTTAAACATTTTTCCTGCGACACCCGGCTGGTTCATCATCCCTATACCTATAATTGAAACCTTACAAATATCTGAATCAGTAATAACTTTTTCAGCACCTATCTCTTTACCAATTTTTTCAACAATATTTTTTGCTTTTTCCATATCATTTATGTTTACAGTAAAAGAAATATCTGCAGAATTATCCCTTCCAACATTCTGAACAATAACATCAACATTTATTCCTGCCTCTCCAAGTGCTGAAAATATTTTTCCTGCTATTCCCGGTTTATCAGGAACTTTAAAAATTGAAATTTTTGCCTGATTTTCATCTATTGAAACAGAAGAAACAACTGCACCCTCTTTTAATTCCATTTCCTTTACCATTGTACCCTCCGTATTTTTAAATGTGGATTTGACATAAAAAGGTACTTTATATTTTTTTGCAAATTCAACCGCTCTTGACTGCATAACTTTTGCTCCACTGCTTGCCATTTCAAGTAACTCATCATAGGAAATAACAGATATCAATTTTGCATTTTCAACTCTATTAGGGTCAGCAGTATAAACACCTTCAACATCTGTGTAAATTTCACATATATCCGCCTTTATTGCTCCACTTATTGCTATTGCAGTAAGGTCAGACCCTCCCCTTCCAAGAGTTGTAATTGAATTTTCTGAACTTATGCCCTGAAAACCAGCCACTACAACAATTTTATCTTTATTAAGTTCTTCAATAATTTTTGATGGTTCTATTTTCTGAATTCTTGCTTTTGTATGTAATGTATCTGTTTTAATTCCTGCAAAATATCCTGGAAAACCTTCTGCCTGTTCTCCATAACTTTCAATAGCCATACATAAAAGAGCAACAGATACAATTTCTCCTGTGGATAAAAGCAAATCAAGTTCTTTTTCAGGTGGATTTGGCATAATCTGTTTTGCAAGTGATATTAAATTATCTGTTGTTTTTCCCATGGCAGAAACAACAACCACTACTTTATTACCCTTTCTCTTTGTCTCAACCACTTTTTTTGCAACAAATTTAATTTTTTCAATATCTGCCACTGAACTCCCACCATATTTTTGAACAATTAAAGCCATCTTTACTCCTTTTTCTAATAAATTATAACATTTAGTTTACAAAAACAAAAATCATGGGTATAATAAATTTATGGAGAGAAATAAAGAACTTGAAAAATACAAAATAATCTGGAATAACATTCCTTGTATTATTTTTATACTTGACGAAAAAAGAAATATCCTTGAAGCAAATGAGAAAATAAAGGAACTTGATTATGAGATTGAAGATTTAATTGGAAAAAATCTTTATGACATTCCCTCTTTTATTTCAAAAGATTCTCTAAATAAATTATTTGAAAAAAAAGGGGAAATTATAAAACTTGATGTCTTTTCTGGAAAAAAAGAGAAAAAAATAGTTAATGCACAGTTAATAGAATTAGAAGAAGAAACAGCAAGGTATTTAATCATAATCCATGATATAACAGAGGAAGAACAGATAAAAACAAAATTATATGAAGACGAAGAATTGCTTAAAGAGTGGTTTAATCTTGCTGAAAAAAGTGTTGCTGGAATTTATATTTATGATGAGGATTTCAATTTTTTATATGTTAATCCTTCCTTCTGTAATATTACGGGTTACACTGAAGAAGAAATAATAGGGAAAAAGAAATCATATGAACTTGTGCATCCAGATGATGTTAATTTATCAAAAGAAATGGCAGAAAAGAGATTTAAAGGAGAAATTGAAATAGCAAGTTTTAATATAAGATTTAAAAGACCAGATGGAAAGATAAGACAATGTTTTGCAATTGGAAGAGTTGGAAGATACAAGGGGAAAAAAGTTATAACCGGAACTTTAATTGATATTACAGATAGGGTAAATCTTGAAAACAAATTAAAAGAAGAACATGCATTACTTGAAAAAACATTAGATGGAACAATTCATGCAATATCAAAAATAGTTGAAATTAAAGACCCTTATACAGCAGGTCATCAAATAAATGTTGCAAAATTATCTGAAGAAATATCAAAAGAAATTGGATTTAATAAAGAAAAAATTAAAGAAATTATATATGCATCATTACTGCACGACATCGGTAAAATTTCTGTTCCAACTGAAATCCTTGTCCTTCCAAGAAAATTAACACCAATTGAATTTTCTATAATAAAGACACATCCTATTGTTGCTTATAATATACTGAAAGTAATACCGAATTTTGAAAATCTTGCTGAAATAGTTTTACAGCACCATGAACGACTTGATGGAACTGGTTATCCAAGAGGAATTAAAGGAGAAAAAATTTTAAAAGAAGCCAGAATAATTGCTGTAAGTGATGTTGTTGAAGCAATGATTAATCATAGACCTTATAGACCTGCTTTAAGTTTAGAAGAAGCACTTGAAGAAATAGACAATAATAAAGGTATAAAGTATGATGAAGAAATTGTAGATGTAGTTATTTACTTATTTAAAAAGAAAAATTTTAGTTTTATTTAGACAGGTATAATTTCAAACTTAAAATCATTTCCACTTTTCATAATACTTAAAACTTCAAATCTAAATGGAAGATTAATCTTTTTTGAATTCAGATAAATTTGGGCAACCTGTTCAATCTTTTTCAATTTTCTTTCATTAACTGCTTCCTGAGGTAGTCCAAAATTATCAGAACTTCTTGTTTTAACTTCTATAAAAATAATTTCTTTTCTTCTCTTTGCAATTAAGTCAATTTCTCCTATTTTTGTCCTGTAATTTTTCTCAATTATTCTGTATCCTTTCTTCCTTAAAAACTCAACTGCTTTCTCCTCTCCAAGTTTCCCGAACTCAATATTCCTCATTTATTTTTATTTCTTAAGTAATACATTTTTGCTCTTGGTGCAAGACGATTTCTTTCTCTTGTTTTTAAAACTTCAATCTTTACAATATTAGGAGAATATAATGGAAAAATTCTTTCAACTCCTTCTCCATAAGAAATTTTTCTTACTGTAAAAGATTCCCTTATTCCCTTCCCTTTTCTTCCAATACACGTTCCTGTAAAAATCTGAATTCTTTCTTTTTCTCCTTCTTTTATTTTTATATGAACCGCTATTTCGTCTCCAGGCCAGAATTCAGGAATTTCTTTACTTGGTTTCAATTTCTCTTCAATTTCTTCAACTTTTTTCAATGTCATCTTTTCCTCCCTGTTTTATATATTTTTCATAAAGGTCAGGTCTTTTTTCCTTTGTTCTTTCAATTGCCATTTTTCTTCTCCATCTTTCTATTTCTTTATGGTTTCCAGAAATTAAAACTTCAGGTACTTTCATCCCTCTAAAATTTTCAGGTCTTGTATAGCATGGCCAGTCAAAAATATAATTGTAAAAACTATCATAACGGGGTGCATCTTCTGGTAAAACTCCTTTTAAAAGACGAACAACACTATCAACTATTACCATCGCAGGAAGTTCTCCACCTGTAAGAATATAATCACCTATTGAAATTTCATAATCACAGATTTTACTTACCCTTTCATCAACTCCTTCATAATGTCCACAGATTATAACAAGTCCCTTTTCTTCACTCAATTTTTTTGCAATCTGTTGATTATAAAGAATACCTGTTGGACTTGTTAAAATAACCTTTCCCTCTCTATTTTCTTCTTTAATTTTTTCAACCGCATCATAAATTATATCACATTTTAATACCATCCCTTTTCCTCCACCATATGCTTTATCATCCACTTTTTTATGTTTATCCTTTGAAAAATCTCTCAGATTCCATATTTTTATCTCTACAATTTTTCCCTTTTTTGCCCTTTTTACAATACTTACATCTAAAGGAGTAAATATTTCAGGGAAAATGGTGATTATGTCAATTCGCATTTAAGTTTATATAATTCCTTTTTTCTTTAAAAATGATTCAACTGTCTTACTCGGTTTTGCTCCTGTGTTCAACCAGTATTTAACCCTGTCTTCTTTTACCTCAAAAATTACAGGGTCAGGTAGAGGGTCATAGTATCCTAAAATTTCAAGAACATCTCCTCTTCCATCTTTTTCATCACTTACAGCCACAACTCTAAAAAAAGGTCTATTCCTCTTTCCTTTTCTCACCAATCTTATTTTTGTTGCCATATTTTTTTCTCCTTTTATACTTTTTCCTCTTTCTGTGTCTCTATGCTTTTATGAACTGCAAGAGCAATTTTTGTTACTTCTAAACCATCTTCTCCAAAAGCAGTTATTGAATTTTCCCTTTTCAAATCTTCAATCTTATACCCATTTTTTATGTGAATTATATTATAAACGAAATCCGCAATACTTTCAATACCATATCCAGAATAAAAGGTATGCCCCATTTTTTTCACCTCATTAATAAAAACAGGATTATAGGTCATAACTCCATTTTCCTGATAACAAACTCTTGTACCCCTATCCTGACTGTCGCATTCTATAACTCCTTTTTCTCCAACAAGTTTAAATCCTTGATTAACAATACTCTCAAAATTTTCAGGTAAAATCCATGAAAGTTCAAAAGATATAACTGCACCATTTTCAAATTCAACAGTTGCAACAACTGCATCAAAAGTATCTATTCCAAGTGATTTTAATTTATTTTTTATTCCCTTGGCATAAACATTTTTACCATTACTTTTCAAAAACCATCTCATTAAATCAAAAAAATGTACACCAAGAAACCAGACAGGAGAACTTTTAGGAGCCCAGTTAGGAAACCAGTCCCTTGGCACAACAATTTTATCCTCCATATGAACAGAACCGTATTCAACTTTTCCAATCTTTCCCTCATCTATATCCTTCTTAATTGTCTGATGAAATGGGTCAAACCTTTTATGAAAATCAACCTGAAGTAAAACATTATTTTTCCTGCATTCCTCTATCATTTCATTACATCCCTCAACAGTCACATCAAGTGGCTTTTCAACAAATACATGAATTTTTTTATTTGCAGCATATAAAGTTGGTTCTTTATGAAAAGGGTCAGGAGTAGCAATTGCAACACCATCAAGTTCTTCTTTCTCAAACATTTCTCTGTAATCTGGATAACCCTTTACATTAAATTTTTTTACCTGACTTTCAAGAACCTTTTCATTTATATCACAAATTGCATTAAGTTTACATATTCCAGATTTTTCAAGTTGACTGTATGTATTTAATATATTTGTCCCGAATTTTCCAAGACCTATTATTCCAAGTTTTATCATTTTTCCACCTCCATTATTCTTAAAACTGTTCTAATTAAAATTTCACTTGCTTTCTTAATATCATCTATTTTTATTTTCTCATGGTCTGAATGGGCATCATCAAGTTTCCCGGGACCAAAAACAACAACAGGCATTTTCCCTACTCTGTTAAACAATCTTGCATCACAACTTGCAATAAAACCTTCAACAACAGGTACAATTCCTGTCTCTTCAGATGCTCTTTCCATGGTTTTAACAAGGATATGGGAAGGAGAAATGGAATAAGAATCATTATGCAATTTTGGAAAAGAAAGTTTATAATTGGAAACAATCCAGTCATCCCCACAGTTTTTAATAACATCTTCAAATTCACTTTTTATCCCATCAAGTGTCTTATTCGGTAAAAATCCAATTCCACCTTCAATTTCAACTTTTCCACAGACCATACTTGGCCATCCATCACTTTTAATCACTCCAAAATTCAATTGAACCGGCTGTTTAAATCTTTCAAATAGAGGGACATTTTTACTTTCCTCAATCAATTTTTTTTCAAAATCTTTAAGTTTCGGATAAAGATAACAGAACTTTTCAATTGCATTAACACCTTCCCATATTTTACCCATATGGACACTCTTCCCAAACAATTCAAGTTTAAACCATACAGCACCTCTATTTGCAGGAGTAATTTTAAGTTCTGTCGGCTCAAGGACAATAACGCCATCCCCTTTATATCCCTGCCTTATTAAAGACAAAGTCCCATTCCCACCAATTTCCTCTTCAACAACAATTTCAATTATAAGTTTCCCTGAAATTTCTATATTCATTTTTTTAAGTGTAAGTAAGGTTAAATAAATTGTTGCAATCTGACCTTTCGCATCACAAGCACCCCTTCCGTAAATATAACCCTCCTTCTCTTCTGGAATAAAAGCATTCTTCCAGTTGGTTGCAGGTACTATATCTGAATGAGTATTTAAAATTAGAGTATATCCTTCACCTTTTCCTATTTCAAGAATAAGATTTTTTCTTTTTGAGTAATCACATGGCTTGTCACTGCATGTGTATTCAGGGTCTTTTTTTATATTTTCATCTATTTTAACAAGAGAGCTTTTACCGAATTTTTTAAATTTTTCATAAATAAAATTTTGGATTTTTTCTTCACCTATACCTGAAATACTCTCAAATCTTATCAAGTCATTTAAAAATTCTTTTGCCTCATTTAAACTTTCTTCAATTATTTTTTTAATTTCAACCACCAAAAACCTCCATTATTGCATCTTCAATAACTTCACATCCTTCTAAAACCGCTTTTTCATTTATAATAAGAGGTGGATTTACTTTTATAGTCGCACCCTTAAAACCAACTGGAGCAAAAAATAACAAACCTTTTTCAAAACATTTTTCAACGATTTTAAATGCAATATCAGGTTCTGGTTCTTCGGTTTTTGCCTTTACTATATGTAATCCCCATACAAGCCCTTTTCCACAGATAAAACCAACGCAATCATATTTTTTCAATTTTAAAAGTTCTCTTTCAAAAATTTTCCCCATTTTTTCGGCATTCTCCCACAATTTATATTTTTCTATATATTTAATACTTCCAAAAGCAGCAGCACAGCACAAAGGATTTCCTGTATGGGTACTTGTCATTGTCCCCGGTTCATACTGGTCCATAATTTCTTTTTTTCCAACAACCGCAGATATTGGAAGAGAACTTGAAATCCCCTTTCCAAGAATAAACATATCAGGAATTACACCATAATGCTGAAATCCCCAGAAAGTCCCTGTCCTTCCAAAACCTGCCTGTATTTCATCAAATATTAAAAGAACTTCATTTTTATCACACCATTCCCTTAAATTTTTAGCATATTCAACAGGCATAAAAGATGCATTTCCACCCTGATATGTTTCACTTATAACAGCACAAACATCTTTTTCTTCCACTCCTTTTTCCTTTAATGTCCTTAAAAATAAATCAAAACTTTTATCCTTACATCTCGGGTCTCCTGGAAAAGGAACCTGTATAATATCATGGTCAGGATTAACAATCCATTCTTTTAGATTTGGTATTCCTCCTATCATCTGAGCTCCGAGTGTTCTTCCATGAAAAGCACCTTCAAAGGAGATTATAACTTTTTTATTTTTCTTTTTTCCATAAGTTCTTGAAAGTTTTATCGCACATTCAACACTTTCAGCACCTGTTGTAAGAAGAAAAACCTTTTTTAAAGGTTCGGGAGAAAGAGAAGCAATTTTTTCAACAAGTTCTGCTCTTATTTCAGAAGGAAAACAGTAATTATGTAAAAGTGGTTTTTCAATCTGTTTTTTTATCTCATCAAGAACAAAATCATTCCCATGACCTGCATTTGCAACAAGAACGCCAGAAGAAAAATCCAGCCACATATTTCCATACTTATCAAACACATTTATACCCTTTGCCCTATCCCATACTATTGGTGGTTGACCTGACATTGAACGGGGTTCATACTTTCTCAATTTTTCAAGAACAGGTATTGATTCAGGAACAGGTATATCTGTAACAATTCTCCTGAATTCTGTTTCAATTTTTTTTACCTTTTTAGGAATTAATTCAAATTCTTTTCCCACTTTTACCTCCTCTTTTCATTTTATTAAAAAAATCAAGTATATAATACTACTTTTTATTTTAAGATTCAAAACAGAGTAAAAATTCTGACAAAAAATTAATGCTTATTATATACTTTCTCAACAAAATCTATTATTTTTTCTATTTTTGCAAGCCGACCCTTTCCAGTTTTTCCACTTGCAAGTTCACCCTCTTCCGGTTCTACAAAATAATATCCATGCTTTTTCAATTTTTTAACATTTTCCTGTACTATTGAATTCAACCACATATTTTCATTCATTGCAGGAGCAAAAATAACAGGTCCACTAAAAGCAAAAATTGTAGCAGTTAAAAGGTCATCACATATTCCTGAAGATACTTTTCCAATTATATTTGCAGTAGCGGGACATACTAGAATTATTGAAGCAAAATCAGCAAGGGCAATATGGTCTTCCTCATAAGTCTTTTTTTCAAACATATCAGAATAAACAGGATTTCTTGATAGTGTCTCAAAAGTCAAAGGACTAACAAATTTTTTTGCATTTTCAGTCATTACTACTTTAACAGACCAGTTATTTTTTATTAAATTTCTCACAACCTCACAACTTTTATATATCGCGATAGAACCCGTCACTCCAACAACTATATTTTTTCTTTTCAATTTTTCAGCCATAAAGATATTATACAACCATTTGCAAAAAATTAAAAATTGTATTAAAATTATTTGGTTTTTTTATTTAAAAAAGAAAAACTATGGAAGAATACAGATTAAAATTAAAAGGAGAAATTATAGAAGATTATAAAATAGAAGAAATGATATGGCACGGAGGAACATCAAATATTTATAAAGGAGTATCTCTGAATTCAAATTTTCACAAAATCGTTGCAATTAAAGTCCTCCATCCTCACAGAAATTTCTCACATCAAATAAAATCCTTTGAAAAGGAATTCAAAATTTTAAAAAAACTCTCACATCCAAATATTTTAAAAGTTTACAAATTTGGTAAAATTGATAAACTATATTATATAATTATGGAATACATTGATGGAATGAGTTTAAAAATCATGTTAAATGAAAAAGCAGAAGTTTCCCCTAACACACTTTTAAAAATATTAATAAAAGTCGGAGAAACGATTGAATATATACACTCAAAAAAGATTGTTCACAATGATATAAAACCAGAAAATATTCTTATCAGTAAAAACTTCCTTGATTTAAAACTTATTGATTTTGGTTATGCAGAAAAACTATCATTTTTCAGAAAAAGAGTTAACTATACAGGAGGGACTGAAAAATATATTGCTCCTGAAAGAAAAAATGGTATTATTGATTTTAAAAGCGATATTTATTCTTATGGAGTAATGCTGGAAGAAATTTTATCCGGTTATGATTTAATTGAAGAAATTTATCCGGTTATACTCTCAGCAAAATCTGAAAATCCTGAAAAAAGACCTCATTTAAAAGACATAATAAAAAAATTAAAGGCAATTTATGAAAATTGGAATAATCAGTGATATACATTCAAACCTTGAAGCATTTCAATCCACCATTAACTTTTATGAAAAAAATAAAGTTGATAAAATTATTATCTGTGGAGATATTATTGGATATGGTCCTGACCCGAATGAATGTATAGATTTAGCAGAAAAAAATGCAGAAGTTATATTAAAAGGAAATCATGAAGAAGGAATTATAAAAAATGATTTTTCAAAATTTAAAAAATTTGCAAAAATTACACTTGAATGGACAATTAAAGAAATTAAAGAAAAAATAGAAAAAATTTTAAAGTGGAAAGAAAAAGAAGAATTTGGTGATTTACTTTTTTTTCATGCTTCTATAACTGATAATTACTACAAATATCTTTTTAAAATAACAGATACAGAAGAAGAATTTGAAAAACTTAATAGAAAAATATGTTTCATAGGACATACTCATATTCCAGTAGTTTTCAGAAAAGATATGAATACAGGGAAAATTGAAAAAATTTTAACTGATTTTTCTGGAAGGATTGAACTTGATATAGAAGAAAATTTTAAATACATAATAAATACAGGAAGTGTTGGTTTTCCAAGAGATGGTTTCCCATTTGCTTGTGTTTCTGTTTATGATACTGATAGAAAAAATTTTAAACTTTACAGAATTGAATATGAAATTGAAAAAACTATTAAAAAAATATTGGAAAAAGGATTGCCCTCAAAAATCTGTAATTATTTAAAAGGTTTCTGATTTAGGATTCAATTCTTTTATTTTTGATGAAATATCTTCCCTTTGGATTGTAGTTTCAGAAGAAATAATATTTATCCAGCCATTTTCTTCTTTCTCTTTTAATATCTTTTCAACAGGTTTTCCTGTAATTTGATTTATTGCCCAGGCAAGTGATATATCAAAAAATGAAAAGTTTTTTCTTAAATTTTTAAATTCTTCTTCCTTTATTTTTCCTGTCTTACAAATTTTCTCCATTATTTTTTCTGCATAATAAGGAGAAGTTGCTCTTTTTTCTATTTCAATTGCTTCACTGAATATAGGAATTAAATCTTCTTTTTCTTCTTTCATCGCATTTTCAAGTATCTGAATTGAATTTTTTATTTCTTCATAAGTGGCTTTTTTAATTTCTGAAAATCCAGTAAGAACTGAAAATGCAAAAACAACTAAAATTAACTTTTTCATAAAACCCTCCTTTTTTTCAATCCTTTTTACCCTATTATTATTTTACCTCAATTTTAAATTTTTCACTTTTAATTTTATAAATTTTATTATAAGGAGGACGACTGTATTTTGAACTTATATAATATGAATTAAGTGCTTTTTCTTTTTCTCCAAATGCTTCCCACATAATTCCTTCTTCAAAATAAATCTTCCAGTCAGTCGGGTTATTCTTCTGTCCTTTTCTGTATGTTTCTATTGCTTGATTCAATTTCTCTTCATAAGGAATACCTCTATTATAACAATTTTTTGCTTCTGACCACTGTAACCATGCTTTTAAAATATAACATTCAGGATTTTTTGGCTGCATATAAGAAATGAATGATAAATATTCAATTGCTCTATTATAATCTCCACAATGAAATGCCTGGTCAACTTTAAGCCAGATAAATGGAACTGAAAAATGAAATATAAAAATACAGAAAAATGGAAGTGCTACAAAAATAAAAGTTATAAAAATTTTTCTTTTTCTCATATCCTTTGCGCTTGCCGGGAATTGAACCCGGATTCTCTGGCTCCGGAGGCCAGCGCTTTATCCACTTAAGCCACAAGCGCCATATTAAAATTTTAAACCATGCATATAAATTTTCAAGTTTAAAAGTCAAAAATATATTAATTACCTTTTGGACACCTACGAGGTGGCTGGTGGGAATTGTTGAAGGACTTACTTTTTGACAGGGCCTTTTACTTCATCTTTTATAAAGGCAATTCTTCTACATCTCGGACAAACTACTTTTAAAACATCCTGTCTATTTATAGGAGGTACAAATTTTTCTTCATATTCAGTTGGTATTTTTAACTTTTTAATCAACTCTGTTATTATGACTGGCTGGCTGAATGCAAGATTACCAAGTTTACTGTAAATATGCCTTATATGTTTTTCAGTTCCTATAATTTCTCCACAGGTGACACAGATGACTAAATCATGCTCAATTTTATTCTGAACCTCATTTACATCTTTTAAATATGAAACATCAAATTGATTTGTAAGTTTTATACCTTCCTTTGTTATACAATTTCTCTCACATTCTCCACAGAAAATACATCTATCAGGATTATGAATTAAAATTCTTTTTTTATTTTCAATATCATCTATCATATCAATTGCTTTTGAAGGACATACTTGATAGCAACCTCCACATCCAACACATTTTTCCTCATTATATTTTGGTTTTCCCCTAAATCTTGGAAATGGTTTATGCTCTTTGTATGGAAATTCTGTTGTATATGGCTTTGAAATTAAACTTGTTATTGCCTCTTTTAATTCCCTTATTTTTGGTTTTTTCATTCCTTTTCCTCCATTTTATTCACAACACTTTTCTCCCATAATTTTATTCCTGCCTTTATACTAGCATTTGATAAAGCATGAGCAGCAGTTGGTCCAGTTATTAAAATAAAGATAGCACACAAAAATCCTTTTAAAGAAATATCTAAAGGACCACTTACAATAACACCAAGTAAAATCATACATGTTCCAAGAGTTACACATTTTGTTGATGCTTGTAATCTATTATAAATATCAGGAAAACGAACAAGTCCTATGCAACCAAAAAGATTAAATAACCCTCCTATAAACATAAAAATTAAACTTATAATTTCTCTCATTTTTTACCTCACTCATCAAATCCTTTACCACTTAAAAATTTACTTACAGCAAGTGTTCCTATAAAACTCAATAAAGCCCATGATAAAGCAATATTCATATAAAAATCAATCTTTGTCATAAATGAAACTATTGCGCAGAAGTTTACAACAATTATACCAAGAATATCAATTCCAACAACCCTATCAGCAGGAGTTGGACCCCTTGAGATTCTATAAAGACACATAAAACAACAGAATAAAAGCAAAGTAATCAAAAGAGTAATCATTCAAATATCCTTTCTATTATTTTTTCAAATTTTCTTACAATAATTTCAGTTGCCTTTTCAATATCATCTGTTTTTACATTTATCCAGTGAATATATAAAAAACCATCAGGGTCAATTTCAACACTCATCGTTCCTGGTGTTAAAGTTATTGAATTTGCAAGAAGTGTTAAAGCACTTTTATTTTTCAATCTTGTTTTTACTTTAACAATTCCTGGTCTTATTGGTAAATTTGGATGTAGAACCCTATAAGCAACATCAAAATTTGCAACAATACACCAGAATATTAAAACAGGAATATAACCAATTGCCCATAAATACCTTTTTATATCAAAGAACTTATGTGGACTTTCAGTAAATCCCTCTCCAAAAATCATACCAACCAAAATAGAGATTAAAATTCCTGCTAAAATAACCTGCCAATCAATCCCATATTTAAAAGGCCATGTTAAAAATATCCATGCAATAAAAAGTAAAATTCCTAATATACCCTTTTTCATATTATACTCCCAGTACTTTACTTATATATTGTAAAACACCTCCATCAAAGACATCAATAACAGGACCAAAAATTCCATCTGTCATTCCTATTAAAAGAAGTCCTGTAAAAATACATAAAATTGAAAGAATTATCAAAGGAACAATCATGGTATCAGGAACCTCTTTTATTTTTTCAAGTTTACTTTTGTCAAATTTTTCTCCCTTTCCATAAATTGCATATCTTAAAACTTTTGTAAATGAAGATAATGTTAAAATACTTCCTATTACAGCCCATAAAGCAATTACAGGTCTACCTGCTTTTATTGCTGCAAGGATAATTATAAGTTTACTCCAAAAACCATTAAAAGGAGGGATTCCTGAAATTGAGAGAGAAGCAACAAGTGTAGAAAAAGAAGTTATAGGCATTTTTTTATAAAGAAGTCCCATTTTATTTAAATCCCTTGTTCCTGTTTCATACTCTATGCTTCCTGAATCAAGAAATAAAAGTGATTTAAATAAAGAATGGTTAAATAAATGGAAAATCCCTCCAAGAATTCCAAGTGGTGTTCCGAGTCCAATTCCAACAAATACATAACCAATCTGGCTTATTGAATGGTATGCCAATAGTCGCTTTAAATCCCATTGTAATAAAGCAAGACATACACCAACAATCATTGAAATAACACCAAGAGAAACTAAGATCTGACTTAATAAAGGAGTAAATCCAAAAAGATTAAATATAAGCCGGCAGATTACATAAACACCGAGTGCCTTAATAACTACACCAGATAGCATTGAACTTATGGGAGCAGGAGCAGAAGGATGTGCATCTGGAAGCCAAGCATGAAAAGGAACAAGTGCTGACTTAATCATAAATCCAGAAATTATTAAAACAAAGGCAAATCCAATTAAATTATCATAAGGTATATCTCTTAAAATTCTTGCAACATCAGCAATATTTAATGTACCTGTCTTTCCATATAAAAGTGCAACTCCATATAAAACAAATAAACCAGAAACTGTTCCCATTACAAGATATTTAAAACTTGCCTCAAGTTCACTTGCTTGACATCCGAAACCAACAAGGGCATATGAGGCAATAGAGGCAATCTCCATAAATACAAATAAATTAAATAGGTCTCCAGAAAGAACCGTTCCATTCATTCCACCAACCATAAGAAGAAACAAAGAATAATATCTTAATTTTGAAGTGAACCTTTTTTCAATATAGTTAATTGAAAATAAAGTAGCCATAAAAGAGATTAAGTTTATGATTATAAGAAGCAAACAGGAAAGTCCATCAAGAACAAGAACTATTCCGAAAGGTGCTTTCCATCCTCCTATATGATAAACATATTCCTGATTAAGTGTCATTAAAGATAAAAGTAATAAAATAAATGTTGTTAAATTACCAAGGACATCTGGAACCCACTTAATCTTCCTTGAAACCATAGGGATAAAGAATGCAACTCCAAAAGGTATAACTATAAATAAAGGTAAATTCACCATTTTCCTATCCTTTTAATTTTCTCATTTCTGTTATATCAAAAGTTCCATACCTTTGGTATAATCTAATTGCAATAGAAACCATTAAAGCAAGAATACCAAGACCTATGACTATACTTGTTAAAACCATTGCCTGTGGTAATGGGTCAACTGCTTTTTGTGAAAACTCAACTATATTTGTATTAGGTTGCAAAATTGGTGGTATTCCATTTTTTCTATAACCAATAAGGATTAAAAATAGATTAACCGAATATTCCATAACCCATAGACCAAGGATAATTTTTACAACATTCTTTTTACAACAGACACCATAAAGACCTATTAAAAACAAAACAAAGCATAAATAGTAAATCATTTTTTATCCCTTTTTTCAGTTGTTATAAGTTTTCCTTTACCATCTTCAAAAATAACCCTTACAACCGAAAGAATTATAAATATCATAAACAAACATGCACCAACCTTTAATCCTATGCTTAAATTACATAAAGGTATAATCCCTGCAGAAAAAAGTTTGAAATTTCCTGTAGGATGATATTTTTCTATGAAGTTTGAAAAGAATACACCTGTAAAATAAATACCTAAAGTTGCTATCAATAAAAACAAAATTGCACCCAAACTATCAAGTTCAGAAGCAAGAACTTTACCAATTTTTCTTAAAGCATATTCTCTTCCAAAAGCAAGTGTAATCAATATAAATGTTGCAGCAAAAACAACTCCACCGGGAAAACCACCACCAGGACTTAAATGACCAAAAACAACAATATATGCACCAAATAAAAATATAAAACCCTTAATCCATCTTGTAACTGTCTTAACTATTAAACTCATTCCTTTTTCTCCATTATTCATCCTTACTCCTTTTTCTTGCATATACCCTTAAAATTGCAAGTGCTCCAAGTATTGAAGTAAATAAAATTGTTGCTTCACCAAGTGTATCATATCCCCTGTAATCAAAAATTATACCATTTACAATATTACCCGCTCCTGTTTCTTTAAGTCCATTTAAAAGATATCTATTTGAAGGTGCATCAGGGTTTAAAGTAAAAGAAGGTGTCCCAAAGGAAGGCAAATATCTTAATGCTTCCATAGCAAATATAAAGAAAACAAATATAAAAGCAAAAGTTGTTATAAGTCCAAAGAAATCCCTTTCTTCCTCAATTGTTGTTAAATCCCTTCTGATGGTTGCTCTTATTAAAATTATTAATGATAAAACCTCAACAACCATTTGTGTTATTGCTATATCAGGTGCTCCAAGTAAAAGAAATATAATACCTGAAAAATAACCAACCGGAACAATTGCTATAATTGCAGAAAGTAAATCTTTTGTTTCAAGACATATAATACTTCCAATTATCATAAAAACAAGCAAAATTCCAACAATAATTTCTACCATATAAACTCCTTAAAATTTAATAAATAATACAAATAAAACAATACAACCAATTAAAATCCATGTCAAATAAGTTGGCAAAACACCTGTATGTGTTGCTCTTATTCCTTCTCCAAGATAAAATACAATCCTTTTTCCATCTTCATATAAGTCAAATATTTTTTTCTTTGCACCTTCATACATCTTTGTTAAGAATGGTTGCTTTTCAATTGTTTTATAAAATTCTGTTCCACTCATCTCCATTTCTTTCAATTTTTTCTCTCCACCAATAAATGTTGAAACAGTTCTTTTCCTTGAAGGTAAAAATATTAAAAAGATTATTAAGCCAAAAATTAAAGAAATAAAAATTAAAGTTAAAGTTGGCAATAAATAATCATAACCTTTCTCAATGAATATACCTATTGAATTTTCAAAAATTTTTACAGGATAGAGAAATCCAAAACCAAATAAAATACATAGTAAAGAAAGAACAATTACAGGTAATAACATTAGAAATCCTACCTCTTCAATTTTTTCTTTATATTCTTTTATATGTCCAAGAAATACAGAATGGACAATCTTTAAGAAACTTGCAAGAGTTAGTGCAGAACCTATCATACCACAGATAATCCAAATATTCCAAGAGAAATCCCCTGTCTTTGCTCCTTCAAAAAGTCCTTGATAGATTAAATATTTAGAGAAGAAACCATTAAAAGGAGGAACACCACTTATTGATAATGAACCAATTAAAAATGTTATAAATGTAATTGGCATAAACCTACTTAATCCACCGAGTTTTTCAAGTTCAACTTCCTTTGTTTTCTTTTCAACATTACCTGCACCAAAAAACAAAAGTGATTTATAAATTGAATTATTTAGCATGTGGAAAAGACCTCCAATAATTCCTGCTGGATTTGTTGATGCAATTCCAAGGACCATATAGCCAACCTGACTTATAGCATGATAAGATAAAAGTTTTTTCATATTATGTTGAACTATTGCCATTAAAACAGCACACACAATTGTTAAAGAGCCAATCAATCTTAAAATAAACCATAAACCAGAATGTAAATCATTACTATATTCAAAAATATTAAGTAAAATCCTTGAAAAAAGATAAATACCAAGGAGTTTATCAAGTGAAGCAGGTAAATATGCAAGGATTGGAGATGGTGTATTTTCTGCTATTTCAGGAATCCATGTATGAAAAGGCATACAGCCTGCCTTTGCAAATGAAGCACAAATTAAAGAAAAGAAAATACCAATTTCAAGTCCACTTGCTATAAAAATATTCATATCTGTTATTGTATATTTTCCTGTAAGATAAATTAAACCACATATACCAAAAATCAAAAATGAATCACTACCACCAACTATTATCATTGTCTTTTTTGCAGAATATGCATTTTCTTGTCCAAATATACTCAAAATTAAATAAAGTGTAATTGCAAGAAATCCCCAAAAAACAGAAAAAAGGACTAAATTATTTGAAAAGATAGCACCTATTGAGGAAGAAAGTGTCCATAAAATATAAGCATAATATCTATTTGAGTTTTCAAAATTTTCAAGATAAGAAAAACTATAAATAAGGACAAGTAATGTAAAGAGAGAGATAAAAATAGAGATGAAAATAGAGAGAGGGTCTATTAAAAATATTTCTGTGATATAATAAGGAGACCCTTTAAAAAGCAAAATAGAAAAAGAAAGGAATAGTAAAGACACCAAACCACTTATTATCTCTTTCAAATATTTTATCCTTGAAGGAATTATTCTGCATAAGATTCCAGATATGAAACCAACAGAAAAAATACTTAAAACAATTTTTTCCATAATTTTTCCTCTTTACCAATTTCTTTTCTTATTTTTTCTGTCTTTTCAATTGATTTTTTTACCAAGTCCTCAAAACTATAAATCTTTTTATTTTTCTCCTTATCATATACTGCAATCCTTTCTGTACAGCAATAACATGGGTCAACACCTGCAAGAATTATACAAACATCTGAAATTGTCTCACCAATACAACTTGCTTTAAATGTTGGAATATTTACATAACTTGGTGCCCTTATTTTATGTCTTACAGGACTTGAAGTATTACCATCACTCCTTATATAATGAAAGACCTCTCCTCTTGGTGCTTCATGATGACCTATCCCTTCTCCTTTTGGTATTTCTCTTACTTCTTTCCATATTTGACCTTTTTTCCCATAAATTGCATCAAGTGACTGTTCTATTATCTTTATACTTTCAAAACATTCAAGTAATCTAACAACTGCCTTATCAAAAACATCTCCATTATTTGTTGTTATTACTTTCCATTCAACAAGATTATATGCTGCATAAGGGTCATCTTTTCTTACATCTATATCAACACCAGAAGCCCTTGCAACAGGTCCAACAGCACCATAATTTTTAATATCTTCTTTTGTTAAAACACCTACCCCTTTTAATCTTGCTCCAAGAACAGGGTCGTCAAGAACTGCTTCTGTTAACATCTGAATTTTCCCTTTAACATCTGATAATGTTTTTTTAAGTATAGGTATATCGCTATCCTCTATATCTCTTCTTACACCTCCAATTCTTAACATTGCATAGTGATTTCTATTTCCAGTTATCATTTCAAACATATCAAGTATTCCTTCTCTGTATTTCCATGCCCACATAAAAACAGTATTATATCCAAGAAAATGGCCTGCAAGTCCTACCCAAAGTAGATGACTATGAATTCTTTCAAGTTCACCAATTATATTCCTTATATATTTTGCCCTTTCAGGTATTTCAATTCCAAGTAGGTCCTCAACAGCATTACAATAAGCAATAGGATGAGAAGTTGAGCATATTCCACATATTCTTTCAACAAGGAAAGTTACTTGGTCCCAGTGTTTTGATTCAGAAAGTTTTTCAATTCCTCTATGGTTATATCCAGCAATCCATTCAGCATCAACAACCTCTTCTCCATCACAATAAAGTTGAAAATATTCTGGCTCTTCTAAAAGTGGATGATATGGACCAATTGGAACTAAAACCTTTTTATTCTCTGCCATCTGTTTTTACTCCTTTCCTCAATGGGTATAAATTTTCTTGCCAGTCCTCTCTTAATAAAAAATGTTTTAAATTTGGATGCCCAAGAAAATTTATTCCAAGCAATTCCCATATTTCTCTTTCTATATATGAAATCCCAGGTATAACATCTGTCAAACTTTCAATTTCAGGCTTTTCTTTTTCAAGGAATACTTTTAAAGAAACAATCACTCCACCTTCTCTATCAAAAGAAAAATGGTACAGAATTTCAAAACTATCAAAATTTTCAATACCTGTTACTATCTGATATCTTGCTTTCATTTCATTAAAAATTATATTTGCAACTTCTTTCAAATCTTTTTTGTCAATAGTCAAATAGATTCTTCTTTCATTATGAACCTTTATCTCTTTAATCCTTTCTCCTAATCTTTCTTTCAATTTTTCTATCATTTCAACTCCTTCAAAAATTTAACTATTCCTGCTATTATTGCCTCTGGTTTTGGTGGACATCCTGGGATATAAACATCAACTGGAATAATTTTATTTAAAGGACCTGCCATCTGGTACCCATCCCTAAAAATCCCACCTGAGCATGCACAAGCACCAATTGCAACAACAACACATGGTTTTGGTGTCTGCTCGTAAACTTCCTTAATCCTTTCAACACATTTTTTATTCACAATTCCAGTACATAATAAAACATCAGCATGTCTTGGAGAAGCAGCGAGTATAATCCCAAACCTTTCAACATCAAATCTCGGAGTTAAAAGGTCAAGAATTTCAATATCACAATTGTTACAACTTCCTCCACTCACATGATATACCCATAAACTTTTCTTCAATGCTTTAAGTTTTAAGTTCATATTAAACTCCACTTAATGAAATCAGTATACCCAGAATTCCTATAAGAGTTAACCATCCCCAGAAAAATCTCAATGTCTGGTCTATTCTCAATCTTGGATTTGTATTTCTTATCAATGTTATAAGTACAAGCACAACTAAATATTTAACTACAAAAATTAAAAAACTTCCAAAACCTGTTATTATAGTTCCACCAAGATAAAGAATGACTATAAATAAAGGAACAACAACAAATAAAATTGCCTTTGAAAGTTTATAAAATCCAAGTAAAATTCCAGAATATTCAATTAAAGCACCTCCTGCAATCTCTGTTTCTGCTTCAGCAAGGTCAAATGGAACAACACCAAGTTTTCCAGTTGAAGCAATTAAAATAATAATAAAACCAATAATCCCTGATAGAGACAAAATATTACTTCCATTTATCTGTTGATACTTAATTATTTCTACAAGTGAAGTAGTTGAGTTTGCCTTTAAAGCAGGTATTATTATTCCACATATAAAAGGAAGTTCATAAGATAGAAGTAATTTTAATTCCCTACTTATACCAACAGATGCAAGGACATTTCCTGATGAACTTCCACCAAGAATTATAGAAAGAGAAGGGATTGTCAGTAAATAAACAAATAAAATCAAATCTCCTCCAAATCCAAAATTTTTTTTAAGAACAAGAAAGAGTATTGTTCCACATAAAGTTGAGGCAATGACAGAAAGAATTGGAGAAAAAACAAAGATAAATTTATTACCTCCTTCAGGTATTAAGACCTCTTTTCCTGAAAGTTTTATAAGATCAGCAAAATTCTGATACCATGGAGGTCCAACTCTCCACTGAATTCTTGCTGTAAGTTTTCTATCTATCCATGAAACAAAAAGTCCAGTTATACTTAAACTAATGAAAGATAAAATAAAATAACCCAAATAATAAATTCCACTCATTTTTTCAATCCATATTTTTCAATATAACTGAAACACTTAACAATCAGATTTTCTCCTATTTTATAAATATCTTCCTGTCCTTCAACCTCTTTCTCATCAATAAATTTAATTGCTTCACATTTTGCTGTTTTAACACATAAAGGTATTTCGTCTTCTTTTAATCTTCCAGTACACAAATCACATTTCACTGTAATATATGGAATAATATCAGGTAAAATTGTTCCAAAAGGACAGGCAAGCATACAACTTTTACAGGAAATACATAAAAATCTGCTCCTTTTGTTAATTCCTTCTTCTCTTTTAAGTGCTTCTGTTGGACATGAATTTATACATGGATGGTCTTCACATCTTCTACATGCAAGTAAAAAAGCAATCTCTTCTCTTAAAGGAGTAATTCCATTATTTTCAGGATGTAAAAAATAACTACATTTTACATCACATTTCTCACATTCAAGACACTTGTCATAATCAATAAATAACTTTTTCATGCCCATATCTCCGGTTTATCCTTCAATACATCATATGTAAAAACAGGCCCATCTTTACATACAAATAAATCACCTATCATACAGTGTCTGCAATGACCGACTGCACAATACATTTTTCTTTCCATTGATAAATAAATATTTTCAGGTGCAAATCCAATTTCAAGTAATTTCAATGTTGTAAACTTCATCATTATTGGTGGACCGCAAACAACAGCCACCCCATTTTTTATATCCATATCAAGATTTTCAAGTGTTTTTGTAACGACTCCTTCCATATATTTCCAGTTCTCATCTTTCTTGTCAACTGTAATTCTGAAACAGAGAGGTATTTTTTCGCATAACTTCTGCCATTTATCAAAAATTAGTTCTTTATATATATAATCCTGTGGAGTCCTTGCTCCACAGCAAAAAACTATCTTTTTATAATCCTTATATGTTTCAACAAGAGCAAGAAATAATGCCCTTATAGGAGCAAGACCAACACCACCACCAACAAGTAAAACTTCTTTACCTTTAAATTTTTCAAGTGGATATGGTTTTCCATAAGGACCTCTAACTCCAACTATATCTCCTTTTTTTAACTGGTGTATTTTTTCTGTAACCCTTCCTGTCTTCATAACTGTAAATTCAAGTTTTTCTTTATCAAATGGAGAAGAAGAAGGTGTAAATGGTGCTTCTCCAATTCCCGGAACTGTTAAAGAAGCAAATTGCCCTGCAAGAAAAGAAAATTCTCTTTCTGGTTTTAAAACAACAGTATTTATTGTAGGTGATTCCTTTATATTATCAATTACTTCACATTTAACCGGTTCATATATATTTTTTTCCATCTTTAAACCTTTACTTTCTCCTTTAAAACCTCTGTCAGAACCCTTCTTTTATCAATTTTCCCTATACATCCACTTATACACCTTCCACAACCGGTACATCCAATAATTCCAAAATTTTCCTTCATATACCAGTATTTACATAACAATCTATTTGCATATCTATCAAACAAAGTTGGTCTTGGACTTACTCCTGAAGCCATTCTTGCATATCCGGGAAAAAGACAGGCATCCCAGACCTTAACTTTTTTAAAATTACCATCTGTACTTGTATCCTCAAGTAAAAAACAAACACATGTCGGACAGTTAAAATTACAACTGCCACAAGAAACACAATTTTTTATATCATTTGGTTTTTGCCAGTATTCTGTATGATACATTCCTTTTAAATTCTCAAAATTTTTAATATCAAATTCTCTGTTTATTTCATTTATCTTTTCTTCTACTTTTTTCCTATCTTCTTCCAATTGTTTTATCTGTGACTCATTTACCTGATAAAATCTTGTATCTTTTCCTATAAATTCCTTACCTTTTTCACTTCCAATTTCAACAATAAAGCCATTTTCAATTTTACTCAAATTTAAATCAAAGTTTTTTTCAGGATATGGCTTTACTCCAACAAGTGTACAGAAACAACTATTATATGGATTTTTACAGTCAAAACTTATAATTAAGATGTTTTCTCTTCTTTTTGAAAAATTCGGGTCTTTATAATCACTATTTTTAAAAACAGAATCAAGAACATCAATAGCCCTTAAATCACAGGAAGTTACTCCCATAACAACAAGTTTTTCAATATTTTTTATTTCAGGTACAACAAACTCTTTAATTGGATACAGAAATATTTTAACAGGTTCAACCGCCCTTGCTTTATCATAAACAATCTTCTCTAAATTTTCTTCATTCAGATTCTCATAAAATAAAAAATTGTTATTTTCAACAGGTGCAAAAATCCTATTTTCTTTTATTTTTCCCTTTAAAAAATTCTTCCAGTCATCCACTTTTATATATAATTTTTCCATTTTATTTGTAATTTTTTTCACAAACTGTTTTATAAATTTTACACAAAAAAATTTTTAAGTCAAATTTTTTGTATGAAACTTCTATTTATTTCCAGAATTATTTTTTCTATTTCCTTCAAGTAAATATGAAGGTAACCCAAAGACATTGATTTTTTTTGTAAATGGATTTTTGTAAACAAGAACTTTTGTATTATAAACATCTTCAATATTTTGATATGTCAAGACCTCTTCTGGATTGCCTTTTCTGTAAATCTCTCCATTTTTGAATAAAATTATTTTTGTGGCATAGCAGGAAGCAATATTCAAATCATGAAAAATACTTATAACTGTAATCCCTTTTTCATTTAGTCTTTTAAGAATATCCATAATCTGAAATTGGTATCCAATATCAAGATGACTCGTTGGTTCATCAAGTAATATTACTTTTGGATTCTGGATTATTATCTGTGCAATATAAATCCTCTGTTTTTCTCCTTCCGATAATTCATTGATTCCTTTTTCAAAAAATTTTTTGATATTTAATGTCTCTCCAACTTTTTCAATTATTTCCTCTTTTTCCTTACCGAATCTACCAGTAAATGGAAATCTACCAAGAAGCAAAAAATCCTTTACATTGATATTAAATGTAACTTCAATTTCACTCGGTAAGTAAGCAATTTCTCTTGCATAGTCAATACTTCTGATACTTTTTAAATCCCTCCCTTTATAATAAATAAAACCGCTTTCAGGCAGTAAAATTTTTGATAATATTTTTAAAAAAGTTGTTTTTCCACTTCCATTCGGTCCAACTATACCAACAAATTCTCCTTCTGAAATTTCAACATTTATATCTTTCAAAACTCTATTTTTACCATAACTGAAACTCAAATTTTTAATATCATAAATTACCATATCCTTCTTTCCTTAAATAAAAGGAATAAAAAGAAAATACCACCAAAAAATCCAGTTATAACACCAACAGGAATTTCTACAGGTCTTATTATAAATTTTGAAATAGTATCGCAGATTATAAGAAAACCGCCACCAGTTAAAAAAGAAATGGGAATTATTTTTCTATGTACTGAACCATAAATTGCCCTTACAATATGAGGAATGATTAAACCAACAAAACCAATTATTCCAGAAAGTGATACACATAAAGAAGAGATAAGACAGGTTATAAAAAATGCAACATTTTTTTCAAAGTTTACATTTATTCCAAGTGTCTTTGCCTTTTCCTCATCTATACTTAAAATATCATAAACTCTTGATGAAAAGAAGAGAAAGATAAATGAAATGAAAATTAGAATACCAGCATAAATTAAAATTTTTTCTGAAAAAGAGGATAAATCACCAAATAAAAATAAAACAGTTGAATAGAATTTTTCATATTGTGAAATTGAAATTAAAAATAAAACAAGTGAAGAACAGATAAAATTTAAAGAAATCCCAGCAAGTATTATTGATGATGTTGAAAATTTTCTTATTATTGACAGTAAAATAATTAAAAATAGTGAAAAAATTGCACCCAAAAAAGCAAAAAATGGAATTGAATATACTTTACCCATTATTACACCTATTGCTATGCCAAGAGAAGCACCACCTGAAATTCCAAGAGTATAACTTTCAGCAAGAGGATTTTTAAGAATTGATTGTAAAACAGCACCTGAAATTGAAAGGCCAGCACCAACTATAAATGCACATATAACTCTTGGAATTCTTATTTTTAAAAAAATTGTTTTTTCAATTTCAGAAAGATTAAAAATATCCTTAAATGTATAAATTTTTGAGCCAAAGAAAGTCCCGAAATAAATTGAAAAAATGAAAAATAAAATGAGAAATAATTTTTTTCTCAATATTCAATCCCCTTCCTTGCTTTTATTCCCTTATCATATGGATGTTTTATTTTTTTTATTTCACTCACATAATCTGCCTTTTCAATAATCTTTTCTGTTGCCCCTCTACCTGTTAAAACAAGTTCAATATTTTCTGGTTTTTCTTCCATCATTTCAATTATTTCCTCTTCCTTTAAAAATCCATCCCTTAAAGGAATCAAAATCTCATCACATATAACAACATCATATTTTTTCTCTTTCAGAATTTTTCTTATAAAATCAAGCCCTTTTAAACATTCATTCCTCAATTCTTCTCTATCCACATTTTCAAAACAGGTATGTTTTTCAGCAAAAACAAAAATATCAACTCCAATTTTTTCAAGTATTTTAAACTCTCCATAACCCCATTTTTCTGGATTTTTATGGAAATATATATAACAAACCCTTAAATTATGGCCCCTTGCCCTTATCGCAAGTCCAATTACCGCTGTTGTCTTTCCTTTTCCATCTCCTGTATAAATTTCAATCATTTCCGAACCCCGTCCTCCTCCTTAATTCTTTAACAACTTCAACAAAAGATAATGGAGTGGGACTGCAAATCTTATCACTATCAACTACAAAAATTTTATCATTTTTTACCGCATCTATCATATTGTATTTCTTCCAGTTTTTCTTTTCTTCCTCTGTATCTATTCCCATAGTTGTTATAATGATTATTTCAGGATTTAATTTTATTATCTCTTCCATACTGTAAATACCTCCTTTTCCCTTTATAACATTTTCTCCACCCGTAAACTCAATTATATCATTAACAAAAGAATCAGTCCCTGCAACCCATAATGGTCTTGTTCCAACCTGAATTAGTACCTTTGGCTTTTTTCTTTTTGATTTTTTCTTAATCTCTTCTATTTCTCTTTTTACTTTTTCCACAATTTCTTTTGCTTCTTTTTCTTTTCCTATAATCTTCCCTATTTTTATAAAGTCATTACAAAGTTGCTTGAAATTTAAAGAATAACTTATAATTTCAACTCTTATTCCTAAATCTCTCAATTTTTTCACATCCTTTGGATTTGTTAAGTTTGTTGCAAATACTATATCAGGCTTTAATGAATAAATCTTTTCAATATTAACATCAATTACATTACCCACTTTTTCCTTGTATTTTGCTTCTTCTGGTCTTGTGCAGTATATAGTATTTCCAATAATTTTATCCCCTTTGCCAAGTAAAAAAATATCTTCAGTAATAGCAGGTCCAAGAGAAACAATCCTTTCAGGAATTTTTTCAGCAGAAACAAAACAGTATAAAGAAAAAATTAATAAAAATAACTTTTTTTTCATTTATTCAAGGTCATATAAACTATCATCTTTTGATAAATCTCCAAGAGAAGAATTTTTTGAACTCACATTATATTTTGTTCTTAAACTTTCAACATGTCCATCGCAGAAAGCAACATTTGCAAATCCATTATGTCTGAAATGGACATTTGGCCCAATCCATGAATAATAAGGGTCATTTGGTGCTCTTAAATAGTTATTTCCTATTATTTCATTTGTAAAAGAGGACCATGAAGCACTATCACATAATAGAACTGTTTCAGATGGTTTTCTTATTCTTGATAATTTTGTTGGTGGAGTTGCCTGACCATCCCATACAGAATACCCTCCTCCAATATATGAAGCATTATAAGCATAACCTGTAAATGGTCTATCATATGACTTTATTATTTTTTTTGCAGTTGGGCATTCAAATACACCTTTTGTTAAATAACTTCCAATAATACCTGGTCTATAAGTTGCCCACCATGTATCTGTTGCAAAATCCCATGCAATTTCAGATGTTGTTGTAAGATAGTAGGTAGGAGGGAAGTAATCATCATTATCCTGAACATACATTAAAAAAGCAGTTGTTAATTGTTTTAAATTACTCAAACAGGTTGCCTGTCTTGCTCTTTCCCTTGCTTTTGCAAGTGCTGGCATAAGCATTGCTGAAAGAATTCCTATGATAGCAACTACAACAAGCAATTCTATCAATGTAAACCCTTTTCTTTTATTAATTTTTTCTCTCATTTGTCCCTCCTTTTTTTAAATATTTTTCAAAACTTTTACTTTTTTTCAAAATCTTTCTTCAATTTATTTCCTTTTATATCACCTCCTCTAAATAAAAAAGCCCGCCACTTTTTTTGGCGGGCTGCACCCGTTTTCCTTTGCCATTTCTTTCCGCCCTCGCAGAAAGAAATATCGCCATATCCGGGGCAGGTCTTCTGACTCGGGCTTCATCCTACTCGGCAGCCTTCCCATCCAAATTTATAGACAGTGGCTTTTTCGCCTTTCGTCTGCCCTCACAGCTCCGGGGGAGTGGCTGATCATCCCCCAATTATTTTGGCGGACTACAGCACTTCCCTATTAAGCCATAAAGGCACCCCGAATTTTCAATTTTAAAATACACCTAAAAAATAAATTTGTCAAGTCCTTGTTATGTTTGAAATTATTAAAAAAAGAGAGCCCCCGGGTAGGGAGCTCTCCGAAAGGGGGTGAGGGGGGATGTGGGTTTGTAGGCCGCGCAGGACTCGAACCTGCTGCCCCCGCCTTAAAAGGGCGGTGCTCTGCCGGGTGAGCTAGCGGCCCAGCCGGTTAAAAAAATTAAAGAAAATGATTATACTTTTATTTTAACTTTATGTCAATTTATTTTATAAAACCCCTTTTCTTCTAAATGATTTAAAGTTACCTTAAATACACTACACAAATTTTTTTATATAAAATTTTACCGCATATTTTATTTTATGTAAAATCTTCGAATTGCCTCATTAAAAAAATCTAGTTGAAATTATACCTTATCTCCTGGAAAATAAAAAGAAAAAAGGAAAAAAAGATGTAAGATAAAAAAAATTAAATTAAAAAATAAAGTTTACGAAATTTTGAAGTTATATACGAACTTTTTCCAGCAAAAGATAAAATTGGTAGAGAAAATAAAAACAGGTAGTAAAAAAAGGAAAAAATATGATAAGACAAAGGCACATTTTAAAATCTTCCAGTATAATTTCCCAAAATATTCTGAATATTTAAATTTTTTTGATTTAAAATATCCTTTAATTTCTCTGACAGGCATAATTCCCATTAAAGTATTTGTAAAAAAAACTTCATCACAATTTTTTAAAAAATCTGGTTTAAAAAATCCTTCCTTTATTTTAATTTTTTCCTTTTTACATATTTCAAAAACAATTTTTCTTGTTATCCCTTCAAGACATCCGCATTCAAGTGAAGGAGTGTAAATAATATCATTTTTAACAAAAAAAATATTTGCGATACTTCCTTCAGAAATATATCCAACGTTATCAAGAACTACTATATCATCACATTTTTCTTTCTCTGCCTCTATTTTTAATATCACATTTTCAAGAAAATTTATTGATTTTATTTTTGATAATACAGATTTTTCATTTCTTCTTATTTCTTTGCTTATAGTACATTTTATTCCCTCTTTATAAAATCTCTCCGGATATGGTCTAAATTTTTTTATAATTATTAAAAAATTAGAATCCTTTTTTTTCAGAGGAGAAAATATATCTGGTCTTTTACGCCACAGGTTCAATCTTATATAGTAAAAACCATCTTCCAGATTATCTGATAATATTTTTTTTATCCTTTTTTTATCAGGCATTCTCAAATTACATATAAATGCTCCTTTTTTCATTCTCTCCCAGTGCTGGTCAAATCTGAAAATTTTTTTATTTATAGAAATTAATGTCTCAAAAATCCCATCTCCATATAAAAATCCCCTTCTTAAGTCATTAAAATTTAAATCTTCATTCTCTATTCTTTTCCCATTAAATAACAAAATCTCTGATTTCATCTTCCTTTATCCCTATTGTTAAAAATAAATTTCTTGCCTTTACTATTGTTTCCTCATATTCTTTTTCAGGTATACTATCCCAGACAATTCCTCCTCCGCAGGGATAATAAATTTTATTATTTTTCAAAAGTAAAGTCCTTATAAGAATATTTAGTTGTAAATTTTCATTAAAACCAAAGTATCCGGAAGACCCTGTATAAAAACTTCTTTTTGTTGGTTCAAGTTCTTCTATAATTTCCATTGCTCTTTTTTTGGGAGCACCTGTAATAGAACCCCCAGGAAAAATCGCTTTTATAATTTTTTCAAGATTTACATCTTTTCTTAATTTACCTTCTATTGTTGAAGTTGTTTGATAAACTGTTTTATATTTTTCAAGATTTATAAGTTTTTTTACTTTAACACTTCCATATTCACAGATTTTTCCAAAATCATTTCTTTCAAGGTCTACTATCATAATAAGTTCTGCTCTATCCTTTTTACTTTCAAGTAAATCATTCTTAATTTTTTCATCTAATTTTTTATCATTCAATCTTCTTCTTGTTCCTTTCATCGGTTTTGTTACAATTTCTCTTCCCTGTTTTTTTAAAAATAATTCAGGGGAATTTGAAATCAAAATAAAATCATCAAAATTAAAATAAGCAGAATAAGGAGCAGGATTTATCTTTTTTAGTTTTAAAAATAAAGGATATGGTCTAAATTCTCCTTTTACTTCAAATCTATGTGAAAAATTTATCTGGTAAACATCTCCTTCCTTAATATAATTTTTTATTTTTTCAATTGAGGAAATATATCTTGAAAAACTCATATTTTGACTCAATTTTTCTATTTTGAACTCCGGATTTTCATTTCTTAAATTTTTTGCTTTTTCAATATTTTTTTTCAAGAATTTCTTTATCTGTACAAATTTCTTATTGAAATGCCTGTCTTTTTCCAAATTTGATGAAATTAAAATTGCCTTTTTTCTGTAATTGTCAAAAACCAAAATCATCTCATAAAAACATATAAAAATATCAGGCAAATTTAAATCATCTTCTGATATATCAGGCAAATCTTCTATCTGCCATCCAAGGTCATAAGATAAAAATCCAAAACCACCCGGTAGAAAAAAATACTCTGAACTTAATTTATAAGAATCAAAAATCTTCTGAAGTTCAGAAATTGGGTCATTTTTCAACCTTTTTATCTGATTATATCTTTTTATTTCAATATTTCTTTTTTTGCTTCTAAAAATTAAAAAGGGAGAAAAACCACAGATTGTATATTTTTCAATTTTATTCCAGTTAACTTCCATAAAAAAACTGAAAGGATATTCACAGATAAAAAGATAGAATTTTTCTGGATTTATGTAAGGAAAGTTTTCAACAAAAATTTTCATTTTCAATTCTTTTAATTTTATTCACTCTTTTCAGGTGTCTTCCTTTTGTAAATGGAGTTGATATGAATGTTTTTGCAATTTCAAATGCAAGTTCTTTCCCTATCAATCTTCCTCCAAGAGTTAATATATTTGCATTATTGTGCTGCCTTGCTAAAATTGCATCATATATTGAACAACATCTTGCTGCCCTTATACCTTTAAATTTATTAGCAACTATATCCATACCTATTCCTGTTCCACATATCAAAATTCCATATTCAATTTCTTTATTCAGGATAGATTTTGCAACCTTTTCAGCATAATCAGGATAATCAACAACTTTTTTTACTTCAGGTCCATAATCAACAACTTCACAACCTTCTTTTTTCAAATTCTCAATTAAATAATTTTTCAATTCAAAACCTGCATGGTCTGAAGCAATTCCAATTTTCATCTTTTTCCTTTTTGTTTTATTATAAACTTTTTTAAATGAATGTAAAATTTCTTTCTTCTGAAATTAATAAAAAAGTTTTTGACAGAAAATTGAAAAGAGATATTATTTTTTAAGGCAAAGAAGGAGGACTAAATGATACCGAGAGAAGAACATCCAAGACCGGATTTTAAAAGAAAAGAATGGATAAATTTAAATGGAAGTTGGGATTTTGAAATAGACCTATCAAATACAGGTATTGAGAAAAAATATTATCTACCTGAAAAAAAATTTAAAGAAAAAATAATTGTTCCTTTTCCTCCTGAAAGTAAACTTTCAGGAATTGAAAACAAGGACTTTATGGTATCTGTATGGTATAAAAGAAAAATTGCAATCCCTGAAAACTGGAGAAATAAAAGGATATTTTTAAATTTTGGTGCGGTTGATTTTCTTACAAATGTTTGGATAAATGGAGAAAAAATTGGAACCCATATAGGTGGGTATACTCCTTTTAGATTTGAAATAACAGAATTTTTAAAAAGTGAAAATATTCTTGTTGTCAATGCCTATGATGACAACAGAAATTTTTTACAACCCTGTGGAAAACAGTCCCAAAAGTATAACTCCTATGGATGTCATTACACAAGAGTAACTGGAATATGGCAGACAGTTTATCTTGAAGGTACAGGTAAGAACTATATTAAAAATTTTAGAATTTATCCTGATTATGATACAGGAAGAGTTTTATTTTTAGTTGAAATTGAAGGAATGGGTAATTTGAAGGTTGAAGTATATGCTGAAAATGAAAAATCTGTGGAAAAAGAGGCGTATGGAAGCAAATTCATTTTTTTAGAGACAGATATTAAAGATTTTATACCATGGAGTTTTGAAAATCCTTTTCTTTATGATGTCAGATTCTCTCTTTATTCAGATGGTAAAAAAGAGGATGAGGTATGTTCATATTTTGGTTTCAGAAAGATTGAGATAAGAGATAAAAAAATTTTTCTTAATAAAAAACCGATTTTTATGAGGATGGTTCTTGACCAGGGGTATTATCCTGATGGAATCTATACAGCACCTGATGAAAACTCAATTATAAATGATATAAAAATAGCAAAGGATATGGGATTTAATGGAGCAAGATTACATCAGAAAATTTTTGAACCAATATTCTTATACTGGGCTGATAAACTTGGATATCTTATATGGGGAGAGTATCCGAACTGGGGAATAAAAAATGGAATTAATCATGAATGTTTTGGAATTTTTGTAAAGGAATGGATAGAAAAAATTGAAAGAGATTTCAATCATCCTTCAATAATCGGTTGGTGTCCTTTGAATGAAACAAGTCCATCTCAGGATAACGAACTTGTAAGAACTTTATATAGGATTACGAAAAATATTGATAAAACAAGACCTGTTATAGATACTTCTGGATATGTTCATGTTGAAACAGATATTTATGACTGCCACAACTATAAACAGAATCCAGAAGAGTTTAAAAAAGATTTTGAGCCATTTAAAAAAAATGATACTATCTGGCAGAATTTTCCACAATTTGATGCTCCTTATAAAGGACAGCCATACTGGGTAAGTGAATATGGAGGGATATGGTGGGATGTTGAAGGAAAAAAGAATGGATGGGGATATGGAGAAAGACCAAAAACAGAAAATGACTTTATTGAAAGATACAGAAAACTTACTGAAATACTTTTAAATCATCCTAAAATATGTGGTTTCTGCTATACTCAACTTTATGATGTAGAACAGGAAGTTAATGGACTTTACACATATTCAAGAAAACCAAAATTCAACCCGGAAATAATAAGAAAAATAAATACTCAAAAAGCAGAAATAGAAAAATAATATGGAGGACGTTCTGCAAAGGGTTAGCACCCTTGGGCATGGGTCTAAAAAACCAATTTATATACGCAGTAACGTCCTCCATTTTTAATTATACCTTTAAGTTTCAAAAAGTAAACAGATATTGAAAAAAAGAAAAGAGATAGTAAAATAAAAGTAATGAAAAGTTATACTGAATACATCTGGTTCTGCACAGAAAAGAAAGTTGAGTTTATAAATATAACAGAAAAAGTTGAAGAAACAGTCAGAAAAAGCGGAATTAAAGAAGGATTATGTGTTGTAAATGCAATGCATATAACCGCAAGTGTTTTTATAAATGATGATGAAAGGGGGTTGCATTCTGACTTTCTTGACTTTCTTGAAAAACTTGCACCACACCAGCCAGTTTCAAAATACAGACATAATCTGACAGGTGAAACAAATGCAGACGCTCATTTAAAAAGAACAATAATGGGAAGAGAAGTTGTTATTGCAATTACAGATGGAAAACTTGATTTAGGTCCATGGGAACAGATTTTTTATGGTGAATTTGATGGACAGAGAAAAAAAAGAGTTTTAATAAAAATAATAGGGGAATAATATATGGAAAATCTATTTTTAGAACCAAAAGAAATATCTGAAAAACTTGTAAAAATAGGGATTAAAAAAGCAGAAGGAAACATCTTTGAACTTTTCTTTTTTGGAATCTTTGCAGGTATATATATTGGTTTTGGTGCTCAATGTGCATTAACAATTATGAGTGGTGGAACTCTTGACCCTAGATTTACTAAATTTCTTGCAGGAAGTGTTTTCAGTGTTGGACTTATGCTTGTTTTAATCCCGGGTGCCGAACTTTTTACTGGAAATCTTTTAATGACAATAGGACTTTTTGAAAGAAAATATAATTTTTTAAAACTTTTAAGAAACTGGTTGATTGTTTATCTGGGGAATTTTTTAGGGTCTATATTCTTAGCATATATTTTTGAAAACAGGTCTTTGTGGTAATTCTTCAACAGGTTTAACATCTATTGGAGAACTTGCTGTAAAAGTAGCAGAAACAAAAATAAATTTGAGTTTTACAGAAGCATTTTCAAGAGGAATTCTCTGTAATATGCTGGTATGCCTTGCAGTTATAATGTGTATTTCCTCTATTACAGTTACAGGGAAAATCTTCGGTATTTATTTCCCCATTATGACATTTGTTGCCTGCGGTTATGAACACTCAATTGCAAATATGTATTTCCTTCCAGTTGGTCTTATGGTAAAAGGTAGTTTTATTCGTGAATTTTATTCAATATGGAAAAATCTAATACCTGTGACTCTTGGAAATATAGTAGGAGGTCTTATAATAGTTGTCTTCCATCCAAAAATGCTTAAAAAAATTTTTTCAAAAAAACATGAATTTTGACCTGAACAGAAAAGATAAATTATAATTTCATACTATAGAAAGTGAGACAATATTTGTCCAGAATAAAAAAAATAGTTATACTTGATTATAAGGAATTCCAAGATTAACAAAGGAGAAACATATGGATAAAAAATATGAACTTGTGGTATGTGGAGGTGGGCTTGCTGGAGTTTGTGCTGCTATTGCTGGAAAACGACTTGGACTTTCTACCTGTATAATTCAGGATAGGCCTGTTTTTGGAGGAAACGCAAGTTCTGAAATAAGAGTTAATATTGGGGGTGCCTGTTCTTTTAATTCATGGGCAAGGGAAACAGGTATTATATCCGAAATATTTCTTGAAGAGAGAAAGAGAAATTTTGAGTATCATCGTACAACATGGAGTAATGGAATTCTTGATATTGTTTTATATGAGTTTTTGAGGAATGAAGGTGTTGAAATGTATTTGAATACTTCTGTTCGTAAGGCAATTATGAAGTCAAAGGATATAATTGAAGGTGTCTACTGTGTTCAACTTGGAAGCGAAAAAGAATTTATTATTTATGGTGATTATTTTATTGATGCGACAGGAGATGGAGTTGTTGGTTTTACTTCAGGAGCAGAATTCAGAATGGGAAGGGAGAGTAAATATGAGTTTGGAGAAGAACTTGCTCCTGAAAAAGAAGATATGGGGATAATGGGAAATTCTTTACTTTTCCTTGTGAGAGATACAGGAAGACCTGTTAAATATACACCACCTTCATGGGCGATTAAATTTGAAAAGGATGATATAACACTCAAAACAAGAGCACATACTTATAAACCAGGATACTGGTGGATAGAAATTGGTTATCCATTTGATACAATTTATGATAATGAAGAGATAAAACATAAACTTCTTGCGTATGTTTTTGGTGTATGGGACCATATGAAAAATGCAGAAGACCATGGATTTGAAAATTTTATTCTTGAGTGGGTGTGTATGGTGCCAGGAAAAAGAGAATCAAGAAGATTTATGGGTGATTATATTTTAAATGAAAATGATATAAAACAGAGAAAGAAATTTGAAGATGCAATTGCTTATGGAGGATGGTATATTGATTTACATACCCCGGGTGGAATACTTGCAGAAGACAAACCACCAGAACCAACCCACACAATAGAAAAGGAAAAACATATTGAAGAGAAAGATAAAAGATTTGTTTATGTTTATCAGATTCCTTATAGATGCATTTATTCAAAAAATATTAAAAATCTCTTCTTTGCGGGAAGAAATATAAGTGTGACTCATGTTGCTCTGGGAACTACAAGATTGATGGGAACATGTGCCATTTTAGGTCAAGCAGCAGGAACAGGTGTTTATTTATGTAAAAAATACAATTTTTCACCAAGAGAAATTTATGAGAAAGGATATTATAAAGAATTGCAGCAGATTTTATTGAGAGAAGGTTGTTTCATCCCGGAAATTAAAAATGAGGATAAAAATGATTTATGTCTTAACTCAAAAATTTCTGTTTCCTCAACAAAAAGTTTAAAATTTGAAAAATTTGATGGAGAAATAAAACTTGATATACCGATGGGAGAAAAAATCCCCCTTAAGGGCAAAGTTGAAAAAATTAAATTAAAATGCAGAATTGAAGAAGATACTATTTTAAAATTTCATTTAAGGAGTTCTTATGACATATGGGATTTCACTTCTCAAAAAGATATTTTATATAAGGAATTAAAGGTTAAAAAAGGAGATGAAGAAATACTTATTGAAATAAATAATCGGTTTGAAAAAGGGATATATTGGTTTTATTTTGAAAAAAATGAAAATGTTTGTTTAAAAACAACCAATGAAACTCTGCCTGGTCTGTGTCTTGTTTCAAAACCTGGAAAAAATTGGAGATTTGACTGGTCAAGAAGAAATATATATTTTGAGATTGAACCTGAGATTTATTCATTTGATGGAGAAAATATAATAAGTGGTGTATCAAGACCTGAAAAATGGACAAATGTATGGATATCGGAAAAAAAGATGCCCCAGTATATTGAAGTAGATTTTGAAAAAGAAAAAGAGTTTAATTTAATTCAATTCATTTTTGATGCAGATACTGATAAAGAATATACTCATATCCCTCCTTTTTACATTCCTCCTGCAATTCCAGAAGAGTTTAGAATATATGCACAAAAAGATGGAAAATGGGAAAAAATTCTTGAAATAAAAGGAAATACCAATTATTTTTGCAGATATAAATTTAAAAAAGTGAAAAGCAGAAAAATTAAGGTGGAATTTTTAAAAACAATTGGTGAAAGCCCTGTATATGTTTATGAAATGAGGGTATATAATGTTAAATAAAAAGGAGGAGATTATGCAGATGAAGGAACTTTTTAATCTTGAAGGCGAAAATGCAATTGTTACAGGAGCAAGTCAGGGACTTGGAAAAGAAATGGCTATTGCTCTTGCAGAAGTTGGTGCAAATATCGCAGTTGTTGATATAAATAAAGAAAAAGGGGAAGAAGTAGTAGCAGAAATAAAAAATATGGGAAGAGAATCCCTGTTTATAAAATGTGATGTCTCAAGTGAAAAAGATGTTGAAAATATGGTAAAAGAAGTAAAAAATAAATTTGGTAAAATTGATATACTTGTTAATAATGCAGGAATTGTCAGTAATTTTTCGGCAGAAGAAATGGATTTAAAAGAATGGGAAAAAGTTATAGATATTGACCTTACAGGTGTTTTTATATGTGCTCAAAAAGTAGGTAGAGAAATGATTAAACAGAAAAAAGGAGTTATAGTCAATATTGCTTCTATGTCAGGAATAATCGTAAATAATCCTCAACCTCAATGTCATTATAATACAGCAAAAGCAGGAGTTATTATGCTCACAAAATCACTTGCTGCAGAATGGGCAAAATATAATATAAGGGTTAACGCTATAGCACCCGGTTATATGGGAACAGATATGGTCAAAAGAGCATTTCCAAAATACGGTCAAAACTGGATTCCTTTAATTCCAATGGGCAGAATAGGCGAACCATATGAAATTAAAGGTCCTGTTGTTTTCCTATGTTCCAGAGCATCAAGTTATATAACTGGAAGTGTTCTTGTGATGGATGGTGGATATACTGTCTGGTGATTGTTAAACAAATTCTCTATCAAGACATCTATACTGAATTGCTTCTGAAATATGATGTGGTAAAATTTTTTCTGAATTATCAAGGTCCGCTATAGTTCTTGCCACTTTTCTTATTTTATCATATGCACGGGCAGATATTTTTAGATTTTCAATTGCATTTTTCAGTAAATATTTTGCCTCATCTGATAAAATACAATATTTTTTTATCTGAGAAGAATTCATATGAGCATTAAAATATATACCCTCATTTTTAAATCTTTCTTTCTGTATTTCTCTTGCCTTTTCCACTCTTTTTCTTATACTTTCCGAATCTTCCTCTTCTTTTTCTTCAAACAAAATATTTGCGGGTAAACTTGTAATTTCTATATGTATATCAATTCTATCAAGTAATGGACCTGATAATTTTTTTCTGTATTTTAAAATTTGTGATAATGTGCAGTGGCATTCTCTCTGACTGTCTCCATACCAACCACATGGACATGGATTGGTTGCTGCTACAAGTAAAAATCTTGAAGGAAATTCAAGCCGGCCTTTTGCTCTTGAAATATTTACTTTTCCATCTTCAAGAGGTTGTCTGAGTCCTTCAAGAACATCTCTATGAAATTCGGCCATCTCGTCAAGAAATAAAACACCATTATGTGCCAAACTGACTTCTCCAGGCTTTGGAATTGCTCCACCACCAATTAATGCAATATCTGAAATTGTATGATGTGGACTTCTAAATGGTCTTTCAAAAACAATGGGTTCTTTTAAAATACCGCTTACTGAATGGATTTTTGTTATTTCAAGTGCTTCTTCCAGTGTAAGAGAGGGTAAGATTGTTGGTATTCTTCTTGCTATCATTGTTTTTCCGCTTCCAGGTGAACCAATCATTAAAATATTATGTCCTCCGCTTACAGCAACTTCAACCGCTCTTTTAACATACCTCTGCCCTTTTACTTCTTTAAAATCCACATCATATTTATTCCTTTTATTAAAAATTTCCTCAATATCTGATTTAACAGGCTCAATTTCTTTTTTTCCTTTTAAAAATTCAATGCATTCATTTAAATTTCTTACAGGATAAACATCCACTTCTTTTATGATTGACCCTTCAAGAGAGTTCTCAAAAGGAAGAATAATTTTTTTTATTTTCATTTCTTTTAACTTTAAAACCATAGGTAAAATTCCTGAAACTGGTCTTATTTCTCCATTCAAAGCAAGTTCTCCAACAAAATAAAATTCATCAACCCTTGATTGTTTTATTTCTCCATTTGCAGTGAGTATTCCAATGGCCATAGGGAGGTCAAAAAAAGGACCTTCTTTTTTAAGGTCTGCTGGAGCAAGATTTATTGTTATTTTACCTGATGGAAAATCATATCCTGAATTTTTAATTGCTGGTTTTATTCTATCCTTACTTTCTTTAACTGCCTGGTCAGGAAGTCCAACAATTGAAATACCGGGAACTCCTTTTGAAATATCAACTTCAATCTCAATCGGATATGCATCAATTCCCCATATCGTGAAAGAAGAAATTTTTGAAATCATTTTAAATCTCCAAACTTCTTATTTTTTCATAAATTATAAATTAAGTTGACATAAGTTTTCAAATAATTATAAAATTAAACTATGGAAAATAAAGGAAGAACAGGATTATCTGCATATTCTCTAAATATTTTCAGAGAGTGTGAGAGATGTTTTTATTTACAGGTAAAATATAATATCACAAGACCGAGAGGACCAATGCCCTCAATTGCAACAGGTATTGATTCTCTAATAAAGGACTATTTTGAACATTGCAGAAAAAAAGAAAAATTACCACCTTTTCTTAAAGGAAAGGTTGAAGGAAAATTAATAACTGATCTTAAAAAAACATACTACTATGACATTGAAAATTTTAAAAATTATTATCTCTGGGGACGTCTTGATGAAGTAATACAACTACCAGATGGACTTTATATACCACTTGACCATAAAACAAGAGCAAACTTACCTAAAGGGGAACCACACGATGCGTATAAGTTTCAACTCGGTGTTTACTCACTTCTTTTGAAAAAAGAAAATAAAGGAAAAGAAGTTGATTTTGGCTATCTTGTTTATTACTATCCTGAAAAAAAATTTACTGACTATGATGCAGATGAAATCAAACACATAATAAACTTTAATTTTGAGGTTAAAGAAGTAAAACTGGATATAAATGATATCAAAAAAAATGTTGAAAATGCTATAAATTGTCTTGAATTAGAAAAATTACCTGAAAGTGGAAAAGATTGCGAATACTGTAAATGGATAGAAAACACAAAAAAAATTTATTATATAGGAAGCACGATTGGAGAAATAAAAAAAGAAAAAGTAGAAGAAGGGATTATCGTAAAGGTAGAAGAAATTAAAGAAGAAAATATTAAAGATATACCTGAAAAATCAGTAGAGATGGAAACAACTGAAATAGAAGAAAAAAAATTAATTTCTCCACAAGAAATTAAAAAAGGGAAGAAAAAGAAAGAACTTCCAGAATCTCTTTTTTAACTTTTTTTAATTGACCTTAAAAAAGAATAAACAAAAAGAAAAGTTATAACACTCCATGAAATACCTAGCATAAACCATCCGCTAAGTTTCAATTTTTTCTCCTTTTTTACTCCATGAAATTTTAACAAGTATACAGAGCACAATAAAAAGTAAAAGAAGAATAATTCTTGTCATAAAAACAAAAGGGATATTTTCTTTTGGTATATTTTTCAAAAGCAATGTTGGAATAGCATACTGAACTGTCCATGAAATTAAAATACATATCAAAAATAAGGGAGTTATGTATTTTATTATAAACTTGTAGAATTTAGGAAGTGTTATATCTGAACCTGAATGCATTTCTTCCCATGCATTCTCCATACCAAAAACCCATGCAAAAAGAATTGTCTCAACTGTTGCAAAAACAACCAATGAAAAAGTTCCTCCCCAGAAATCAAGTTCATCAACCACTCCTTTTGCAAGAAACAAAACAGAAAGATTTGAAAGCAAAAAACACAAAATACCAAAAACTAAAACACTTCTTTTTTTTGACAAATTAAATTCATCTTCTAAAAATGCAATTGCTGGCTGAGCAAGAGAAATTGAAGAGGTAAGTCCAGCAAGGAAAAGTAAAAAAAACCATAAAATTTCAAAAATTTTTCCAAAAGGAAGTGACTTTAAAATTAAAGGCATTGTAACAAAACCCAGATTAAAAGTTCCCTGATTTGCAACTTCTTTAATACCAACAGGACCAAAAAAAACAAAGGCAGCAGGAATAACTATACTTCCCCCAAGAATAATTTCAGCAAACTCATTTGCACTTGCACTGGTTAAACCTGAAAGTAAAACATCATCATCTTTACTTAAATAACTTGCATATGTAAGAATTACTCCAATGCCCACACTCAAAGTAAAAAATATCTGGCCTGCTGCTGAAAGCCAGACCTTTGCATCCTTTAAAGAAGAAAAATTAGGATTCCATAAAAATCCAAGTCCATTTAAAGGAGACCAATCAGGATTTGCTGGGTTTTTCAGAGTAAGAACTCTGATAACCAAAACTATAGCAAAAATAAAAAGCGATGGCATTGCAATTTTACATACATTTTCTATCCCTTTTTTTATACCATAGTAAACTATTAAAAGATTTAAAAAGAAGGTTATTATAAAGAAAAAATATGCAGGCAGAATTGATGAAAAATACTGATTTTTAACAACTCCCTGATATCCCTGTAAAAATGCAACCATCTCATTCTGGGTAGTAATTGAAGAAAAATCACTTCTGAAAGGGAAAAAAACATAAGCGAGAAGCCATGATTCAATATATATGTAATAAATAAAAATGGCTATTGGTCCAAAAATTCCTATAACTCCAAAATATTTAATAAATCTGTTTTTTTTCCATAATGTATGAAATATCCCAGGAGCAGTTCCATGTCCAAAACCACCTCCAAATCTTCCTATTGTCCATTCTATCCACATTAAGGGTATACCAAGCAAAAAAAGAGAGATAAAATAGGGAATTATAAAAGCACCACCGCCATTTTTTACTGCCTGAACAGGGAATCTTAAGAAATTACCAAGTCCGACTGCACTTCCCGCAACAGCAAGTATAACTCCTAACTTACTTCCCCATCTTTCTCTTTTCATATTCTTATAGATTTAATTTCCTTAAAAATTCAACACACTTTTTATAACCTATTTCTTTATCCTTCCCTTCATATTCAACACACCAAACACCCTTATAATTATTTTCCTTTAAGATTTTTATTGCTTCAATTACAGGAATTTCCCCTTCGCCGAGAACCTTTCCAACATAATCTCCTCTGGTTCCTGTCCCATCCTTTATATGAGTGTGTAAAGTATAAGGTGCTATCGCTTTATATATTTCAATTAACTTTTCTACAGGATAACCGTACCATCTATAATTCATTGTATCAAGATTTGCACCAAGATGTTTTGACTTTATCTTTTCAAATATTTCAAGTTGAAATTCATAATCATTTGTTGTTGTTCCATGATTATCAAGAGCAAGAAAAACATTTTCTTTTTCTGCAAATTCTACACTCCTTTCAACACCTTCAATTATCAGTTTTTTATAATCACTGGTATCAACTCCTTCCTTGGGCCAGCCACCATCCATCCTTATTATATTACAATCTATATCTTTAATTCTTTTGCATAACTCACCCATCAACTTAATCTGTTCTAAAAATTCTTCTCTTGTTTTCTGTAAAAAATCATTCCCTGCACTTACCTGAGAAACCTTTACATTGTATTTTTTTGTCAACATCAATGCTTCTTCTAAATTTTTTCTGGAAATTTCAATATACTCAACAGAATTCTCACTGCACCAGTTAAAAATATCCTCTAATCTCTGAAATGAAAAATTATATGCAATCACACCTATTTTTTCCATTTTTTCTCCTTTTTTGTTTTTAACTTTAAAATTATTTTAATATATTTTCTGGAAAATTTGAAGTTTTTGAAGTATAATATTTTAATGCTATATATAATTGGAACTCCCATAGGTAATATTAAGGATATTACTTTAAGAGGGCTTGATGTTTTAAAAAGTGTTGATTTGATATTATGTGAGGATACAAGGGAAACAAGTAAACTTTTGAATTACTATAATATAAAGAAACCTCTTTTAAGTTATTACAAAGAAATAGAAAAAAAGAGAGTAAAAAAGGTTATAGAATTGTTAAAAGAAGGTAAAGAAATTGCACTTGTTTGCGATAGAGGGACACCTGGAATCTCAGACCCTGCTTACTTACTTGTAAATGAGGCATATAGAAACAACATAAAGGTGGTTCCGATTCCGGGTCCATCTGCTTTAACTGCTGCAATGAGTATTTCAGGTTTTCCTCTTAAAAAAGTTTATTTTTTAGGGTTTTTGCCAAAAAAAGAGATTGAGAAAAGAAAGATTTTTGAAAGGTTTAAAGAAGGAGAGGAAGCAGTTATTTTTTTTGAATCTGTTCATAGAATTGATAAAACTATAAATTTACTTGCTGAAATTATGCCAGAAAAAGAAATATGTATTTGCAGGGAATTGACCAAAATGTTTGAAGAAATTTTAAGAGGAAAAATTAAAGACATAAATGAAGTATTTAAAAAACATAAGAAAAAAGGAGAATTTGTTTTAATTATAAATGGAGGTGAAAATGGCTTTTAAATTTTTAAGGAAAAGAAAAAATGTCAGAATTATACTCTGGATTATTACAGTTCTTATTATTCCCGGTTTTTTCTTATGGGGAGTTGGAATTGAAGGAAGCAGAAAAACACAGTATGCAGCAATTGTTAACAGGGAACCGATAACTTTAAGAGAATTTTATGACCAGTTATGGAAAATTGAAGAAAAATATAGAGAAATTTTTGGGGAAAGTTATAATCAAATCAGGAATAAATTAAATCTTGAAAAAAATGTTCTTGAAAGTATGATTAGGGAAAAGATATTATTACAGGAAGCAAGAAAAAGGAGAATAAGAGTTTATAAAAATGAAATAATAAATGTTATGAAATCCGACCCGGTTTTTAAAAATGAAAAAGGTGAATTTGATGAAGAGAAATATAAACAGATAATAAGTAACTATCCTGATGAAGAACTCGCAAAAATTGAAGACCAGATAAAAAAAGAAATATTAATTCAGAAACTCAAAGACCAGGTTGTATCGGAAACAAATATAAATGTGGATGAAAAGGAAATAGATGATTATTTAAAAAATGCAGGAACTGAAAAAATTGATAGAGAAAATATAAGAAAAATGATTTTATGGCAGAAAAGGGAAAAATATTTTGAGGACTGGTATAAAAAAACAAGAGAAAAATCAAAAGTTATGATTTACTTAACACTTGAAAATAAAAATGGTTGAAATTAAACCTTTCAAAGGATATATTTATAATCTTGACAAAATTGGAGAAATAAGTAAAGTTATTTCTCCTCCATGGGATTTAATAAATGAAGAACTTGAAAAAAAACTTTTATCATTATCTGAATTTAATATTGTAAAATTGATTTCTAAAGAAAATAATCCTGATGATGTATATGAAACTTTAAATAATTGGATTGAAAACAAAATATTAATTCAGGACGATAGAGAAAATTTTTATTTTCTAAAAGAGAATTTTGAATATGATGGGAAAAACTATGAAAGGAAAGGAATTTTTGGGATTTTAAAGATAGAGGATTTTGAAAAAAGAAATATTATACCCCATGAAAGAATTTTTCAAAAATATTCAGATAACAGATATAAAATTCTTGAAAAATGTAAAAGTAATTTCTGCCCTGTTTTTATGTTATATCCGGATAAATGTTTTCAAATAGAGAATATAATAGATGAAGAAAAAAACTATTTTACTGGTTACATAAATAATGAGAAATTCAGTTTTGGTAGAATAGAAAGCAGGGAAAAAATTATGAAGATAGAAGAAATTTTTAAAGAAAAGGTAGTTTTTATTGCAGATGGTCACCACAGATACAACGCCTCTTTAATGTTTTACAAAAATAATCCAGAAGAAAGAAATAAGTATTTACTTGTTTATCTTGCAAATATTGAATCAGACGGAGTTATAATTTTACCCACTCACAGATATATTCCTTCAGAAGTAAATTTAAACTTTGATAAAAATTTTGTTGATATCCTTAAAGTAAACGATAAAGAAGAAATGGAAAAATTACTGGGTACGAGTAAAGAAAGAAAAATAGGGATGTTTTATAATGGTTTTTTTTATATCTTAAAAATAAAAAATTATGAAAAACAATTTAAAGAAGAAGGTCCATATTTAAAACTTGATACATTTTTAGTTGATAATTTTTTGATTAAAAATTTTGTTGATATAAAAGAGAATGTTGAATTTCTCTATCACAGTTCAAAGGAATATCTATTAAATGAATATAAAAAAAGAAAAAATGGAGTTATTTTCTTTTTAAATCCTGTTAAAAAAGACATATTTATAGAAATGTGTTTAAATGGAAAACTTATGCCACAGAAATCAACTTATTTCTTTCCTAAGGTTCCTTCAGGCCTTGTAATTTATGTTTTCCCAGACACGTAAAAAAAATAAAATTCAAAATTTTGAAATTTTTTTTTAAAAGTAGTAAGATTAATCAAAAAGGAGGATTTATGAAAAATCTATTTTTGTTGTTATTTCTGGTTTTAAGTATTTTTTATTCAAATCTTTTTTCTGAAAGTAATTTCCCATTGAAAGATGGTGATACATGGGTTTTCCTCGGAGATTCAATTACTGCTCAAAAACTTCATACAAATTATTTTGAAGGATATTGTTTTACTCGTTTTCCGAAATGGAATATTCACTTCAGAAATTCGGGTGTTGGTGGAGATACAATACCTCGTGCTCTTGCAAGATTTGACTGGGATGTTGCTGCATGGAAACCAACTATTGTTAGTGTTGAACTTGGAATGAATGATTCAGGAGCAGGTCCTGATAGTGTTTCTATCTATATAAATGGGATGGAGACACTTATAAAAAAAATAAAAGAAATAGGAGCAATGCCTGTTATTTTTTCTCCAAGTCCTGTGAATGACGGAAGTACACAGAATAATTTAATAGGAAGAAATATAACTCTGGATAAATATACAGTTGCACTTGAAGAATTTACTAAAAATAACAGTATAATTTTTGCAGACCAGTTCCATTTTCTTGTAAATTTATGGGGAAAGAATAAAACAATTGAAGAAATTTATAGATTTGCAGACCTTACCAGAAATATACTCACAAAACCTGATCTACCTGCACCTGAACTTTTAAAAAAGTGGCTTGAAGAAATGGGAAAAAGCGAAATATTAAAAAAAGGAGTAAATATAGGAGGAGACCCTGTTCATCCTGGACCTGTTGGACAACTTATGATGTGTGCAATTTTACTTGAAAAATTAAATGCACCAAAACTTATAAGTAAGGCTGTAATAGATATTTCAAACAAAAAAATAGAGCAAGTTCAGTGTAAAATTACAAATTTAAAAATTGAGGAAGAAAAAATTTCTTTTGATCGGATTGATGATTGCCTGCCAATGCCAATACCACCGGAAGCAAAGGATGCCCTGATAATTTATCCGCAAATCGCTGATTTAAGTCAATGGATTTTAAAGATAGAAAATTTGAAAAAGGGTGAATATGAAATTTTTATAGATGGAGTATCAGTTGCAACTGTATCATCAGAAGAACTTAAAAATGGATGGAATTTATCAACTGTTTTTAAAGGTCCAGTATATCAGCAGTGTTTAGAGGTTCTTTCGGCAATTTCTCTCAAAGAAAATCTTGTTTCAGAATGGAGAAAATTGTCTTCTTTACAGGCAAAATCACCAACAGAAGAAAATAAAACAAAACTACAGAATTTAACAGAACAGATACTTCAGGCAGACCAGAAGATAAAAGAAACTGCACAACCAAAAATTCACAACTTTACAATCTCTCTTAAAAAATAACACAAAAGGATGCGAAAAATGAAAAGAGGCGTATCGGCAGTTTTCAGTATTTCAATTTTCTTTTTCTCAACATTTCTTTATGCAGGAAGACCTTTAACAACGGATGATGCAGAGACAATTGAAAAAGGGAAATTTGAACTTGAAATAGGATATGACTGGATAAAGAATATTGATAAAACAAAAAGTCAGGAAATTGGGCTCTCTTTAAAAGGTGGTGTAACTGACTGGATGGATTTGGGAATTTCTTTACCCTACTGTATAAAAGAAGCAGACCAGGATGTAAATGAGTGGGGAAAATTAGAAATAGGAGCAAAGTTTTCTCTTCTGAAAGAAAAAGAAAATACACCCGGACTTGCTTTTACAGTTTCAGGAACTGTAAGTCCAGATGAAGGAGATAAAAGATATGGATTAAATTTAATTCTATCAAAAAACTTTGAGAAATTGACAACTCATTTAAACTTAGGTATTTATTCTTTGAAAACAGTTGACAAAAATGAAAACATTCTAACTTATTCAGGTGCTATTGAATACAGTATAGCTGAAAAACTTAATTTTGTTGGTGAAATTGTCGGAGAAAGTAATGAAGTAAGTCCTTTTGAAATACTTATCGGAATAAATTATGCCTTCAGTGAGAACTTTACTTATGATATCGGTATTTCTTTTGGACTAAATGATGATACACCTGACTGGAGAATAACAACAGGAATAACTTTAAACTGGTAAAAGGGAGGA
>Ga0116167_1000323_pt1 | contig 47089 bp, 28 predicted proteins | sample AD_JPNMR3_MetaG_FD_89794 | JGI IMG/M metagenome (GOLD analysis project Ga0116167, IMG submission 89794) | Active sludge microbial communities of municipal wastewater-treating anaerobic digesters from Japan - AD_JPNMR3_MetaG | ecosystem: Engineered > Bioreactor > Anaerobic > Digestate | place...
CCTCGAAAAAGTACTCTTCTTCCGCCACAGGCACCACGCGCATCAGACAGCCGCTGAGAATCCCGAAGGCAAACCCACCCAGGTGCGCCCAACACCCCGTATTCACGCCCGTAGAGAGCGACGACACAGCGCACGCCCCCTGAATGCCCACCCAGAACCCAATCGCCGGGAGCGCGGGAATGGCAATGGGAACCAAGAGGAGCATCTTGATCTTCGCCCGGTAGAAGCGAATGGCGAAAAGCCCCAGGATGCCCGCCACCGCGCCCGAGGCGCCCACGGCCGGCTCGGGCGTGACGAGCGGCGTCGCGGCCACGGCTGGCAGCACCTTCTGAACGACGACGACGTAGAGCAGCCCCCCGGCCATGCCCGATCCCAGATAGAACAGCATGTACTCCACCCGGCCCAGCACATCCTCGACCAAACATCCAAAGAGCCAGAGGTACGTGACGTTCACAAGGAGGTGGAGTGCGCTGGCGTGGAGGAGCATCGAGCTAAAGAGCGTCGCGATCTCCGGGGCATCGCCGCGCAATCCGTAGTTCTGGACGATGTAATCGAGGGTGAGCGTGCCCCCCATCAGCGAGAGGAGGAAGAGGCTGCAGTTCAGCCCCACCAAAAAGAGCGTGACGATGGGGAAATGGCGCAGCTCGCGGTCCGTGGCGTATGGGATCGGGATCAGCATCGGCACACCCTCGGAGCCCTAACCGATCTCGCCATCTCCCGCGGGAGAGAGGCTTTCCAGGATCTCCTGGACCAAGTCATCCGGCTGCACGCCCTCCGCGAGCCCCTCGAAGTTGAGGAGAACGCGGTGGCGCAGCGCCGGCAACGCGGAGCGCCGAATGTCATCGAAAGAGACGTTGTAGCGCCCGTCTAGAAGCGCACGCGTCTTCGCGGCGAGCACAAGCGCCTGTGCCCCGCGCGGGCTGGAGCCGTAGCGCACGAAACGCTTCACCTGCGGCGGCGCAAGCTCTGAGTCCGGGTGCGTCGCCATGACGATCTTCAGCGCCCACTCCTTGACGTGGGGAGCGATTGGCACCGCCCGGCAGAGCGCGCGCATCTCCAGGAGCGCCGGTCCGTCCAGGATCACGCGCAGCTCCGGTTCCTCCGTTCCGGTCGTGCGGTCGATGATCGCGTCCAGCTCCTCTAGGCAGGGCGGGCCCACCAGCAGCTTGAAGAAGAAGCGGTCGACCTGCGCCTCCGGCAGAGGATACGTGCCCTCCTGCTCGATTGGGTTCTGGGTGGCGAGGACGAAGAACGGTTCCTCCAGGCGGCGCACCTCTCGCGCCACGGTCACCGATTGCTCCTGCATCGCCTCCAGGAGCGCCGACTGCGTCTTGGGCGTGGCCCGGTTGATCTCATCCGCGAGGACGACGTTGGCGAAGATCGGCCCCGGCTGGAAGAGAAACTGCCGGCCGCCGGAGGGACTCTCGGTGACGATGTTCGTGCCGGTGATATCCGCGGGCATCAGGTCCGGGGTGAACTGGATTCGCGAGAACTTCAGGTGGAGGACGCGGGCCAGCGTGCGCACCAGAAGTGTCTTCCCCAAACCGGGCACGCCCTCCAGGAGCACGTGCCCGCCAGCAAAGACGCTGGTCAACACGCCGTCGATGACCTCTTCCTGGCCGACGATCACCTTGCGGATCTCGTCGCACACGGCGGCATAACGCTCGCGGTACGCTTCGGCGCGGGCTGCGATCTCCGTGGTGGGTGTCATAGGCACTTCGTTCATCCCTGGGTTGATCCTGGCGCCGCGCCTCACGGGCGCAGCGAGTCGAAGTAGTCGCGAACCTGCTTCCGATAGCCCGCGGGAATCTCCTCGCGCGCCAGCGCCTCCTCCGCAGTGCGCTGGTAGTGAGAGTAGACCTCGTAATAGGGCCGGGAGGCGCTGCCCGGATCGGGTGCAGCGCGCACCTCGGAATAGTCGCTCTTTCCGGCGCGCGTTTTCCCGCGCACCTGGGTGTCGAGCCGGTTCGTGTCGACGCGATGGGGGGCGTAGACCTGCTCGAAGCGGGCGCGCATCTCGGAGCGGTGATCCGCCTGGCGATCTCGCGGCGTTCCCGATTCCATCGTGCCGCCGGCCACCTGCCGATTCGTCACCCCGCGCCCGGCTTCAGAGCCGCCGTCTTGTGTGGCGAGCTGGTGAGTGCCGTGGCCTTGCGCCTTCTCGCCCTGGGCGCCACCAGCGTGTGCATCACCGCGCGCCATCGCCCCCTGGCCGCTAGGCAGACCCTCCTTGCCACCCTGCGGGGCTTCCTGGCCCGCCAGAGCCAGCCGCTGGCGCGATTGCATCACCGCCTCCCCAGCCTGCCGCAGCTCGCTCTCCGCGAGCGAGCACCCGCCGCCCTGACAGCTGCCCGCAGCCTGCCGCATCTGTTCGGCGGCCGCCTGCATCTGGCCTTGCCGGAGGCTCTGGGCCGCTTCCTGGAGCTCCCGCGCGGCTTCCTGGAGGGAGGTGTCGGCGAGTGAAACGGCAATCTTCTCGGCCTCGCTGGCCAGCTCCTCGCGCTCGCGGGCGGCCAGCTCGCCGCTCGCGACACGCTCGCCCATCTCCTTCAGGAGCCGGGCCGCCTGTTCCATGTCCTCACGCGCCAGAGCACGGGACATCTCCTGGAGGCGCCGCGCCATCTCGCCGCTGGTCGTGCGCGCTTCCTTCGCCAGCGCCTCGCTCGCTTGCGCCAGCGACTTCTTCGCGCCTTCGGCAGCAAGCTGCTTTTGCGCCTCCTTGATCTCCTGGGTGAGCGCGTGCAGCTTCACGAGTGCCCGCTTCTTGTCGATCCGCGAAGCGCGCATCGAGCGGCCGAGCTGCTCCAGGTTGCGCGCGATCTGCCGCTCGAGATCCGAATCGCGCGTCTCCGCGGCTTTGCGCATCTCGCGGGCCACGCGCACGATCCGCTCTCCCTCCGCGCGCATCGCCGCGCGCTCGGCCCGCTGCTGGAGCGACTGCAAAACGGGCAGCCTGGGCAGGAGGAGAACAAGCGCCAGGGCTCCCAACGCGCCGGCCAGCAGGCGGACCTCGCGAGGCATTTTCAATGGAAAAGCCAAAGCGGGATCGATCCCCGCAGCGTGAGAGGTCGCGTCGGCCACAAGCGCCGCGACGAGCGGGTCGCGCGCGTCCTGCTTCCCCAGCTCGAGCGCGCTGGAGAGGCGTTCCTGGAGGCCCAGGCGCCGGTCTGCGGCCAGCGCCGCCTGGAAAAGAGAGACACGGCGGAGGGAGCCGGCGAGCGCGCCCAGCCCGGCGCACGCCGCGAGAAAGAGCACCGCTTCCGGGAGCGGGAAGAGGGCATGGCGGGCCCAGGCGATGCTGGCAGCCACCGCAGTGGCGAGCGTGCCGGCCAGGGCGAAGAGCACACTCCAGCGCAGGGCATGGAGCAGGCGAATGCGCCGCCTGATCCGGTTGATATGGCGCTCCAGCCTCAGCGTGGCCATGTGCCCTCCTCGCCGGTATTATACCTCCCGCGCTTCCCCCCGTCAACGCGGGCGTTCGCCCTCTGAGATTCCGATATAAGGAATCCGAAGCCTCGAAGGTGACGCGCAACCCGGCGCGCGGCGATAAATCACCGCGCTGCTTGCGAGCGAAGCCCTGCCGGGCTGGGTTGGGGATACTCCCAGATGTCTCAAAACGGCGGTGGCTGGGAGGAGAAGCCCCGGAGGGGCTTTGCCTACAAGCAGCGCGGAGCTTCGAGCTCCGCGCGCGAAGGTGACGCGCAACCCGGCGCGCGGCGATAAATCACCGCGCGTACGGGCGGCCTTCTCCATCCGTGTCCATCTGCGTCCATCTGCGGATAACAACACGCCCGCGAGCACACGAGGCGCCGGGGTTATGCTATAATGGAGGGAGAACGCGCGGATCCGGGTCTCCCGGTCTCCGCCCCACGGAAGGATTGTCCGGCATGCCCCAGAGTCGATGGTTCTCGTGGCTCCCCCGCGCCGCCACCTGCTTCGCGCTAATCCTCTTCTGGCAGGCCGCGCCGCGCCCCTCGGAGCGCCCGACGCTCGTGCCCCAGATGGGTCACGGCGATCTCGTCACCGGGATCGCGTTCAGCCCCGACGGGCACACCCTCGCCTCCGCCAGCGAGGACCGCACCATCATCCTCTGGGATGTCGCTTCCGGCGCCGCGCGTCTCTCTCTGAAAGGCCATTCCAGCTGGGTGCAGTGCGTCGCCTTCAGCCCGGATGGCCGGACCGTTGCCTCCGGCAGCGAGGACGACACCGTGATCCTCTGGGACGCGAGCACGGGCGCGGTCCGGCACGTCCTGAAGGGGCACGCAGCCGACGTGACCAGCGTCCTCTTCAGCCCGGATGGCCGGCTCGTCGCCTCGCGCGCCGAGGATCGCACGGTGCGCCTCTGGGATGCCGAAACCGGCATGGCCATGGCCACGATTCCTGGCGTCTTCAGCCGCGTCGCCATCAGCCCCAACGGCCAGTTCCTGGCGTTCGCGAACCGGCAGCACATCATCACCCTGTGGGATATCGCCGCGGGGAAGCCGGCGCGCACCTTCCAATCGCACCGCACATCCATCGCCAGCCTGGCGTTCAGCCAAGACGGGCAGTGGCTCGCGTCCGGGAATGACGATGGGGGCGTGACGCTCTGGAACGCGGCCACAGGCCAGCCCGCGCGCTCCCTCAAGGGGCACGCCGATGCCGTCACCAGCCTGGCGTTCAGCCGGAACGGGCGCTGGCTCGTCTCCGGTAGCTCGGACGCGGCGATCCTCTGGAACACCGCCACGGGCCGGGCACGGCGCACGGTCGAGTCGGACGCTCGCGCCGTCGCTCTCAGCCCGGACGGCCACCTCCTGGCGTGCAGCGACGGCGCCACGGTCGTCTTGCGCGATACCCGATCTGGTAAGGTCCAGCGAACCCTCCAGGGGCAAGCCCAGGAGGTGGCCCGAGTGGCGTTCAATCCCGACGGCCAGACCCTCGCCGCTGCCACCGCCGCAGGCACCGTGCTGTGGGATATCGAAAACGCCGAGGCGCGCGCCACGCTCCGGGGCCATGAAGCCGGCGTGACAGCCGCGGTCTTCTCGCCGGACGGGCAGACACTCGCCACCGCGAGTCAGGACCGCAACGTGATCCTCTGGGATCTGGACGCGCGCGAGCCGCGCCTGGTCCTGAAAGGCCACACCGAGAGCATCACGCAGGTCGCTTTCACGCCGGATGGCAAGAGGCTCGCTTCCGCGAGCGCCGACGGCAGCATCTTCCTGTGGAACACGGAGACGGGCGAGCAGCTCGCCACGCTGAAAGGGCACACCTGGCCCGTGGCCGGCCTGGCGTTCAGCGCCGACGGGCACACCCTCGCCTCCGGAAGCTGGGATACCACGGTGATCCTGTGGGATACCCAGGGCGGCGAGCAACGCCGGCGCCTCCAGGGCCACCAGGGTTGGGTGCATAGCGTGGCGTTCAGCCCGGATGGCCGTGTGCTGGCATCCGCGGGCATGGACCGGCGGATCGTCCTGTGGGATGTTGAGACGGGGCAGGCCCTCGCCACGCTCTCCGGGCACGCCGCGCCCATCCGGGATGTCGCCTTCAGCCTGGATGGGAAGGCGCTTCTCTCGGGAGACGAGGGGGGCACGCTCCTTGACTGGAACGTTGCGGCGCGCGAGGTGCGCCACACGCTTCACGGCCACGGCGCCCTGGTCAGCAGCGTCACGTTCAGCCCCAACGGACGGGTGATCGCCTCGGCGAGTTGGGATGGCTCGGTGCGCTTCTGGCGGGCAGATACCGGCGCGGAGCTCGCCGCCGCCTTCAGCCTGGAGGGCGGGCGCGACTGGCTGGTGGCGACGCCGCAGGGCTACTACAACGCCTCGCTCGACGGCGGGCGCCTGGTCCGCTGGCGCGTCGGCGAGGCGCTCTACCCTGTCGAACAGTATGCCCGCCGGTTCAAGAAGCCGGACCTGGTGGCACGTGCGCTTGGAGGCGCGACGCTCGGCGGGCGCCTCCCGGTGCTCACCGCCGAGAGCCGGCCCCCTCGCGTCACACTCACTGCCGCGGGCGGGAAGAGCGAGGTGCAAGGCGACCGGCTCCGCGTGCAGATCGAGGCGGCGCCGGGCACGCCAGATCGCAGCATCACGCGTGTAGAGCTCCGCGTGAATGGCCGGCTGGCGGAGCTGGACCGGGCGCTCGATGTGGCCATCGCATCCCAGGGAAAAGGCAAGCAGGCTTCCTCCGTGGCCGCCCTTGGCAAGACACGGTCGGTGCGCGCGCGCCCCCGCGACCGCGCGGCGGATAGCCGCCTCTCCATCGATGCCGTGATCTCGCTGCTTCCGGGCGAGGAGGAGATTCGCCTTCTCGCCAGCGCCTACGATGACCAGGAGGTACGCGGCGACTCCGAGCTGGTCGTGTTGCGCCGGATCAGCCCGGCGCCGGCCGCGGACACCGATTGCTACGTGCTCGCGATCGGGGTGAGCCGCTACTCCACGCCGGAGTATAACCTCAGTTTCGCCGATGACGACGCGCGCGCCGTCGCCGCCACTTTCCAGGCACAGCAGGGGCACCTCTTCCGCAAAGTGGAGGCAAAGGTAGTCACCGATGACCACGGGACCAAGAAGGAGATCGAAACGGCGCTGAAGTGGCTACAGAAGCAGCCCAGGCCAGGCGACACCGCGGTGATGCTCTTCAGCGGCCACGGGGTGCGCGGGCACCTGCGCCGGCTCTTCTTCTTCACGCACAACGGTGACCTGGACGCGCTGCGCGATACGTGCCTGCCGTGGGACGCCGTCGATGACGCCGTGAGCGCGTGCCGGGCCCGGCAAGTGCTGCTCTTCATCGATTGCTGCCACGCCGGCGCTTTCGGCGAGCGCCGGGCAAGCGCGGACGAGATGGCCGAGAATCTGATGCGCAACGTAGTCGTCTTTGCGTCCAGCCGCGGCAATGAGGAGTCGCTGGAAGACCCGACCTGGGGGCATGGCGCCTTTACCCGGGCCCTGCTGGACGGCCTGCATGGTGGCGCCGACTTCGATGAATCGGGGTTCGTCACCGCGGGCGACCTGGTCCGCTACCTGCCGGATCGCGTCCGCGAGCTCACCGGCGGCCGGCAAAACCCGATCGTGCCCCGCCCGGAAGAGCTAGATCCCGCCCTCCGCCTGGCCTACCTGAAGCGAGACGAGCCGGCTGCGGCCAGAAGCCAGGACAACCGGTACCCGCGAGCGGCGCTGGCCGGACCTCGCCGGGCAGGCGAGTAGGCGAGGAACTCGCGCGAGTTACGAAGAGGCCCCGCCTCGATCGAGGCGGGGCCTACAAGTATATGGGGTCTCCCGTGGGGAGTGAAAGCTCTAGAGCCTCCTGAGGCAGAAACCGCCGTCCACGTTGATGACGGTGCCGGTGGAGTAGTCAAAGTCTCCGCGAGCGATGGCGGCGACGGCCCGCCCGATATCTTCCGGCTGGCCCCAGCGGCGCAGGGGCAGCAATCCCTCGCCAATCAGGCGGTCATACCGCTCCTTCACCACGCTCGTCATATCGGTGGCGATGATGCCAGGGCGCACCTCAAGGACGGGGATGCCGAACTCCGCGAGCCGGTCGGCATAGAGGGCAACGGCCATGCTCAATCCCGCCTTCGAGAGGCAGTACTCGCCGCGGTTCGGCGAGGAGGTGTAGGCCGACATCGAGGTAACGAAGACGATGCGGCCCCGGGGGATCTGCTTATCCCGCAGAAGGCGGATCATCTCGTTGGCGACGCGCTGCGTGAGGAAATAGGGGCCTTTCAGGTTCGTGCCCATCACCTCGTCGTAGCTCTCCTCGGTCGCTTCGAGAAGGTCACGCCGCTGGCGAGGCGCGATCCCGGCATTGTTCACCAGGAGGTCAATCCGGCCGAAGGTGTCCAGGGTAAAATCGACAAGCGCCTGCCGCGCATCGGAATCGGCGATACTGGCGCCGAAAATCTCGGCGCGAGCGCCGAGCGCGGCAATCTCCGCCTGCACCGCACGCGCGGCCTCGGCGTTGCTGGCGTAGTTCACGAGCACGTCGTAGCCGGTGCGCGCCAACTCCAGGGCGATACCCCGGCCGATGCCACGACTGGCACCGGTGACGAGGGCAACCGGTCTTGCTTCACTGGACACGGGTCTCTCCTCCCGAAGGCAGAAGCTCGCGCAGGCGTGCCTGGAAGGCACGCACGATGCGGGCATTGGCACCAAGGTCCGGCATCCTCCCCTGGCATCTAGAGGAGGCCGTCACCTTCATCATGCGTCCGTTCATCAGTGGCTCGATAGAGATGCTCACCTCGTGGGGATGGGCGGCAGCTGCGACGGTGGCATGGATCACGCCGTCCTCTTCCGCCACCACGCTCCATCCGGGGAGCGTGCGGACTGCTTCCAGGGCAGCATTCCACACCTCGTCGGCGGGATAGGCGAACACCTGGGGAACGAGATCCGGGTATTCGGGGCTCTCCCCCGTCTGCACGGCGCGAACGGTGAAGTAGCGCCGGTGCGCCCACACCATCGCCGCTCCAGCAACACCTGCCGCCAGTAGGATCCAGCCTGCCCGTCGTCGAGAGGTATTTGCGTTCTCTTCAGCCATGGTTCCCTTCCCCTTGCCGACAAGACGCGGGCTATCCGCCGCACCGATCCAGAGTTCGCGATGCCACCGCGTCCTCCTTCAGGGGTGCTGCAGTGAGCCAGTCACGCGGATGCGCGCGCGCCGGAAGGCGTAGAACCACGGCGACACTTTGGCCAGGAAGGCGGCGGGCGACGCATGCGACACATCCACCCGGTCCAGGCACCAGGGATGATACCCAAGGCCATCACCGGCACACGCGCCCTCGTATCCGGCGGCGCGGACCGCTTCCTGACAGCGGGCATCGGTGCGGTTGCGCGGGTAGGCGAAGAAGCGGATTGGGGTTTTCACCTGCCGCTCGATGATCACCCGCGATTCCAGCAGCTCCGCGCGGAGGCGCTCATCGCTCAACGTCGTGAGGACGGCATGCGAGCGTGTATGCGAGCCGATGGTGAAGCCTTGCCGGGCCAGGTCGCGCGCCTCTTCCCAGCCGATCAGAGGCTGGCCGGCGCATCCGGACTCCGCCTCCCATCGGGAAGTACCGCCCACGTGGTCGCTCACCAAGAAAAAGGTGGCAGGGAAGCGGAGCTCTCGGAGAATCGGCACCGCCAGCCGGTAGGTGTCGGCGTAGCCATCATCAAAGGTGATGGCCACCGGGCGCGGCGGCAACGCCCTTCCCCTGCGCAACCAGTCGACAATCTGTTCGAGTGTGACGACATGGAAGCGGAGCCGCTGCAGATAGTGCATCTGCTGCGCGAAGCGCCGGCGCGAGATGCTGAAGAAGTAGTCGCCCGGCCCCGGCTCGGCGGGGGTGACGCGGTGGTACATGAGGATCGGCACGCGCCACCCGGGAAGCGTGATCCGCCTCATCGCGCTTCCTCCCGCGCGCGCAGTGCCAGATCGACGAGGCGGCGCCCGTTGCGCGCGATATCGAACTCCTCTCGAGCACGCTGCCACCCCGCTCGGCCCATCCGCTCGCGTAGGCCACTCTCATCCAGAAGCAGATTCACGGCCTGGGCCAGCGCATCGGCATCTCCCGGGGGGACCAGGAAGCCTGTTTCACCCTCCACCACGAGCTCTGGAATCGCGCCCACGCGGCTGGCGACCACCGGCAACCCGCTCGCCATCGCCTCCAGAATCACCTGCGCAAGGTATCGCCCAACGTCGGGAGCACAAAGAGGTCGGCGGCGCCGAAGAGGCGAACCAGCCCCGGCGAATTGGGGGTGAGCCCCGCGTAGGAATAGACTCCGGGCTCGCGCGCGACGGGCGTGCGCGTCACCAGGTGCAGCTCGGCGCGCCCACGCCAGGAGCGCCGAAAAGCTTCAAGGAGAATCTCTCCTCCCTTAGCGCGCAGGTCACCGCCAACAAAGAGGATCCGCGCGGGTCGCCCAAGCTTACCCCGGCCTCCCAGCTCCCGTCCCATCCGAACACTGCCTTCCCAGAGAGCCACATTCACTCCGGGGGGCAGCACGTCGATGCGTGCCGGCTCGATCCCATACTCGGTGATCAGCGACTGCTGCACCCAGCGAGACCAGGCAATGATCCGGTGGGCACGTTTCAGAGCTCGGGACGTCCAATCGGTTGCCAGGTGACGGATCAGCGCCCGGCGCTGCGCTCCCCCCGCATAGATTCCCAGGCGCGCGTTTTGGGCGGGCGTCGCGTCCATCGAAAGGAGCGTGGGCACCCGTCGCAGATAGTCGAGGCAAAGAAGCGCCGGGAGGTGGGTGTGGAAGAGGAGCACGTCGTAGCTTCTGCCACGGAGCGCCGAGCGCGCCATCAACCCGGAGCGCAAAGTCCAGTTCAAGCGTCGGGGCGGCCAGGGGCCCCCGGATTCATACGGCAGGAGGTGCCATTCGGGAGAGACATCCGGCCACGCGCGCATCTGAGCCTCCAGATTGGCCCAGAAGGTGATGTGCCCAATTGCCTGCTCGAAGACGCACCCCAGGCGCAGGGGCTTCTGCGCACGCGAATCGGCCGCGCTCGTCGATCGCTCCGCCATTTTCCCTCCCCCCGGCGAAGGCTCGCCCGTGACGTGGCGGTTGATGCAAGAAGAGTGCCGTCTCCCGATGCGGGCAGGTATGCACTTTCTGGCACCGCTTATGCGAGTAACCCGGACCTATGGCTGGGCTTGCTCTGGCGCGGGTCCGTCGCTTACGCGTGGTGGCTTCCGCGGGCATCTCCAGCATCTATTTGGGGGAGGGCACAAGCAGATGGAAGGGCATCGCAGAGAGGAATTCCAGGCAAACACGGCGCGCCGACCCGAGATCGTGCGCGATTGGGGCCGCTTCCTGGAGATCGCGGAGCCGTGGGAGCGATTGCGCCGCCAGACGCCCGGCTTCACCCTTTTCCAGTCTCACCTCTGGCTACGAAGCTATTGGGAGCACTGCGCCAGAGACTCGGACGGGCTCTTTGTCGCTTGCCACTGGGAGGGCGCGGATCTGGTGGTCGCGGCGCCCCTGTGCATCACGCGCGGGGCTGGCGGACCGCTGGCAACGCGAGTGCTCCGCTTTATCGGGGCCGAATATGCCGATTTCGCGCGTATCCTCCTACTTCCGGGGGATGATGCCGCACCCATGTGGGCGCTCGTCGCGGCGCACAGCGATGAGTGGGAGGTCGCCGATCTTCGTTACGTACCCGAGGATGGCGCGGGCACGCGCTCCGCGAAGGTGCCGGCAGGCTGGCGCCACGAGCAGCAAGTCATAGAGTGCGCGCGCTGGATTCATCTTAGCGCAGGCCCGTGGCGCAAATGCGTGAAGAAGGGGATGCGTCACAGCATCGAGCGTCACCGCCGGCGCATTGAGGAGCAGGGTCCGCTCCGCTTCTCGCGCGCGACGGAGGCTCGGGAGGTAGAGGAGTATCTGGAGCAGCTGGCCGACCTCCACACGCGCCATTGGGCAGAGCGGGGTGAAACCAGCCTCTTCCAACTCCCAGACTACCGCGCGTGGGCCATGGAGACGGCGCTCCGGTTTCAGGATTCTGGCCAGCTCTATCTATGCCGGCTGCTCCTGGACAAGCGCCCGATCGCCGTGGGATGGGGCTTCCTGGAGGGCGAGCAGATGCTCCTTTACTGCGCCGCCTATGCCCGCGACGTGGCCCACCACTCCCCCGGCAGCCTCCTCGTAGCCGCGATCCTGGATGACCTGCAGACGCGAGGAGTGGCGACCACCTTCAGCTTCGGACGCGGTGACGAGGAGTATAAGCGCCGGTGGAGCGAGGATCATTCGCCTCTCCACCGGCACCTCCTCACAAGGCGGAACGCGCTCGGCTCTGTACACTCCATGCTCTTCGGGAAGGTTCTCCCGTTCCTCTGGCGCCATCCCGCGGCGGGGCGCACTCTGCGCAAGCTGCGGCGCGCCTCCCTGATTACCGGGCGCGCCAGGTAGAGCAGGAGCGTTATGCAGGCCGATGGGTGCGCATCTTTACGCCCGCGCCAGGCTTGGCAGCGCGGATCCTTCCCTCGGGGTGGTGTCACGCGGCCGCGGTGGCCGCGGGCTCAGCCTCTTCCACCGCCATGGTGTATGCGCACTCCCGGTTGAGGCATTTCCGATACCGTCCCTTGCCGCCTCGCTTTGTCCCCTCGGTCATCAGCGAGTTGCACTTCGGGCAGTGCACGTTGACGGGACGCTGCCAGACGGCATAGTCGCACTGCGGGTAAGCGGAACACCCGTAGAAGACCCGGCCACGCCGCGAGCGCTTCTCGACAATCTCGCCCTCGCACCCCGGCTTTGGACAAGGCACCCCAACTCGCTTGAGGATCGGCTGAGTCCCCTTGCACTCCGGATAGCCGGAGCAGCCGAGAAACTTGCCGTACCGGTTCTCGCGGATTACCATCGGCCGGCCGCACACGGGGCACGGCTCGTCGGTGACCTGCGGCTCGATGCTGACGCGCTCCGCCTCCTGCTCGGCACGAGACAGCTCGCGCGAGAAGGGATCGTAGAAGTCACGCACCACCTGCACCCAGCCGGCCTTGCCCTCCTCGACCTCGTCCAGCTCCGACTCCATAGCGGCGGTGAAGCGCACCTCCATGATGTCGGGGAAGTGCTTCACCAGGAACTCGGTGACCCGTCGGCCAAGCTCGGTCGGGCGAAACTTCTTCTCCTCCAGCACCACGTAGCCGCGCTCCTGGATCGTGCTGATGATCGAGGCATAGGTGCTCGGGCGGCCAATGCCCTTCTCTTCCATCTCCTTCACCAGGGTCGCCTCAGTATAGCGCGGCGGGGGCTGGGTGAAGTGCTGGCGGGGAAGCAGCTCCAGCAGTTTCAGCTCTTCCTCCTCCTGTAGCTCGGGAAGCGCGGCACTCTCCTCATCCTCGGCGGCATCGCGAGCCTCGGTGTAGAGAATGGTGAAACCAGGGAACTTCATCACCGAACCGACGGCGCGCAGCGTGAACTCACCCGCGCCAATCTCCACAGTGGTCACGTCGAACACCGCGGAAGCCATCTGGCACGCCACGAAGCGATCCCAGATGAGCCGATACAGGCGCTGCTGGTCATGCGTCAGGTAGGGCTTCATCGCGTCCGGCGTGCGCAGGACCGAGGTCGGCCGGATCGCCTCGTGGGCATCCTGGGCGCCTTTCCTAGACTTGAACGTGCGCGGCGTCGCGGGAATGTAATCCTTCCCCCACCGGTCGGCGATGTAGGCCCGGGCTTCATCGAGCGCCTGCTGCGAGATGCGCACCGAGTCCGTGCGCATATAAGTAATGAGACCGACCGTGCCCTCATCGCCCAGGTCGATTCCCTCGTAGAGCTGCTGAGCGATGCTCATCGTGCGCCGGTTGCTGAAGCCGAGCTTGCGCGCGGCCTCCTGCTGCAGCGTCGAGGTGATGAAGGGCGGCGATGGATGGCGGCGTTGCGCGCGCCGCTTGATGCTGCGCACCACATAGGTCGCGGTGCGTAGGGCAGCGACAATCGCCTCTGCCTCTTCGCCAGTGCTCACCTCCACCTTTTTGCCCGCGTGGTGAGTCAACTTCGCCTGGAACGGAAACTCCTGATCAAGCGGCGTGAGCGTAGCGGCAATCGACCAGTACTCGACCGGCACGAATGCCTCGATCTCCGCTTCGCGGTCCACGATCAGCCGGACGGCGACGGATTGCACGCGGCCCGCGCTCAGGTTGCGTTTCACTTTCCGCCACAGAAGCGGACTCAGGTTGTAGCCGACGAGGCGGTCCATCACGCGGCGCGCCTGCTGCGCGTTCACGCGGTCCACATCGAGCGAGCGCGGGTGCTGCAACGCCTCGCGCACCGCCTGAGGGGTGATCTCGTTGAATTCAATGCGAAGCGGGTTCTCCAGCCGCAAGGCTTCCTTCAGATGCCAGGCGATTGCTTCCCCCTCGCGGTCGGGGTCGGAGGCCAGGTAGACCCGGTCTGCGGCCTGTACAGCCTTGCGCAGGTTCTCGAGTGTCTCCTTGCGCTCCGGGATCTGGACATAAGTAGGCTGGAAATCGTGGTCCACGCGAACGCCCAGACGGGTCTTCGGTAGATCGCGGACATGCCCCATAGACGCCATGATCTGAAAGCCGGAACCCAGGAAGCTTTTCAGGCTCTTCGTCTTGGCCGGCGACTCCACAATAATCAGCGATTTCGACATAAAGTTTCCTCTAACAGTACCTTTGCCGGCAGGGGCTAGAGATGGCCACCTGGCAAAAGGACTACACGCTATAGAGTGTGTAGTCCCAACGCCACCGGCATTCCGGCAGCGAACCCGGCTATTCTAGCATAATCGATTCTGAGTGTCAACACGCCAAAACCGCGCACAGCCGGGCGCTTCTGCCCTCCATTGACCCCCTTCGCGGTGATGTCGGCGTCCGTCGATACCTCCCCGAAATCCCCAACAGATAATCTGCAGCAGACGTACCAGTTGGCGAGTTGCCCCCAATCCGGCGGGCGCAATCGCCCGGTTGAAGACGGAGCTATCACTCCATCACAACCGCAGGGGGCGGCCCACGGCCCAATAGCCTCATGGGCGTTCGGCAACGCGAGCGCGTACTTCTGCCTGCCCACGCGGGTCGACCCGCGATCCTCTTCCACACTTCCGGGAGAAGGCATGCGGATCATGAGGCAGCGCAGCGCGAAGGTGTTGCCATCGCGCAACCGCCAGCCCGCGGATCAGGCGTCGCCAAGGGGAGGGTGAGTGGCTCCACCGTCTCGGCCGGCACCTGCTTCCCAGCAGGCATGCGCTTCGCCCTGGCGGTGGGTTTCATGCCGATTCGAGGGCGTAGGGGCCGAAAACCCCTACGCCTCTTCTTGAAGTGAACCTTAGTCCAAAATCAGTGCCTGATCGCGGCGCGGCCCCACAGAGACCATGCTGAGGGGAACGCCGGCCAGGGTCTCCACGCGCTCCAGATATCGGCGCGCGTTCGTCGGGAGGTCGGCCAGGCGCCGTGCGCCGGTGATATCTTCCGTCCACCCGGGGAGCTCCTCGTAAACCGGCTCGCTCCTGTCGAACTCCTCCTGGAGATGCGGCAGGCTATCGCGGACCTTGCCATCGATCTTGTAGCCCACGCCGATGCAGACGGTGGGGAGGCCGGTGAGCACATCCAGCTTCGTCAGCGCCAGGCTGTCGAGGCTGTTGACAGCCACCGCGAAGCGCAGGGCGACCATATCGAGCCAGCCACAACGACGCGCGCGACCCGTGGTGGTCCCGAACTCGGCGCCCTGCTTCCGGATCCAATCGCCCGTTGCATCGTGGAGCTCTGTGGGGAAGCTCCCCCTCCCCACCCGAGTCGTGTAAGCCTTGTTGACGCCGATGACGCGGTCGATGTGGCGCGGGCCGATTCCGGTTCCGAGGCAGGCCCCGCCCGCCACCGTGTGCGAGGAGGTGACGTAGGGATAGGTGCCATGGTCGATATCAAGCATCGTCCCTTGAGCCCCCTCACAGAGAACGTTGCGCCCCTCCGCGACGGCGCTCGTGACGAGCGAGATCGTGTCGTCTACGTAGGGCCGGAGCTGATCCGCGTAGGTGGCCATCTGATCGAGGATCGCCATGACATCGAGCGCCTCGGCACCATAGACGGCCTGGAGCAGCGCGCTCTTCTCCTCGATCACGGGGCGGGCGCGCTCCACCATGCGGTCGCTCACCAGGTCGGAAATCCGAAGGCCTTTGCGCGCGGCTTTGTCGGCGTATGCGGGCCCGATGCCACGGCCAGTGGTGCCGATCTTGCTGCCACCGCGACGCTCTTCCTCCAGGGTATCGAGGAGGCGGTGATAAGGCATGATCACATGCGCATTGCCGCTGATGCGGAGGTTATCGAGACTGATACCCTGGCTGCGGAGGGTGGCCATCTCCTCCACCAGTACCGCGGGATCGATGACGACGCCATCAGCGATCACGCAGAGGGTATCAGGGTGCAGAATGCCGGAAGGGATAAGATGGAGCTTCAGCTCTTTATCGCCGGCAGCAACCGTATGTCCGGCGTTGTTCCCGCCCTGGTAGCGCACGACAATCGCCGCATCGCGCGCCAGGTAGTCCACCACGCGTCCCTTACCCTCATCGCCCCACTGGGCCCCAATCACAACGCTGACAGCCATCGAATCTCCTTCAGAAAGCGCGTGCCGCTGCGGCATCGGCGCTCACGACCGACGCCACCAGACCCATCCAAGCGTGAGGTGCAAAGAGCAGCCCGGGTCTACTTCGAGGGAAGTAGGAGCGGAGCGCCTATCACGAACCCCCAAATCCCAAGGTCAGGAGCGCACGCAAAAAAAGAGGATAGCCACTCGCTATCCGGGGTCAGTATAGCAGAAGCCTGCATCAACTGTCAAGGAGAACAAAATCGCCGGGTGCGCGGGACGAAGGGCACAGCATCCGCGGGCGGTTTCACCCGCGGATGCTGTCTTCATTACTGGGCGTTGGGGTCGGCTTGCATCAGGCCGAACTGCGTACCTTCAGTGTCCTCGCAGGTGGCAAGCCATCCCACGCCCGGAATGGCGGTCTTGGGCATCAACACCTTCCCGCCGGCATCAACCACCCGCCGGACGTACTCCTCCAGGTCCGGAACGCCGATAGTATTGCTCACGCCCTCTCTTGCCATTCGGCGCGCGAGGCCCCCATCAATTCCCGGCTCATCTTCAGGGCCGGTCGAAATCAGCCATTACTCCATCGGCCCTTCCCACTTCCGGATCTGCCAGCCGAACACTGTCTCGTAGAAGCGGATGGCCCGCTCGGGGTCGTCCGCCGGAAGGTCGAAGTGGATTACTCTCGGCATCGTCTCTCTCCTCACGCTGATGTCGCGCAGGCTGCGGGAATGCAGGTGCGTATCCCTCGCCAGATACCCCCCGCTCTCCGATGCGAAACGATGCCCCGGGCCGGCAATCCCCCCAGGGGCACCCATCGCTCACCAGAACCGCAGGCGGCCCAGGTTGAAGCGCGTTGTGGTGCGCCCGTTGCGGGTCTGCGTGGTAATACTTGGCCCCTTGCCGAGTCGCGTGGTGGTTGTGAAGGTGGTGCCACGCGGACCAGTGGTGATCTTCATCCCTTTGCCGAGCTTCGTAGTCATGCTCGCCCCACGCTTGCCGAGGTTGATCACCATTCCCTTTCCTACGCGGATCCGTGGAGTGCGCGGCCTGAAAGAACGCATTGCTCCATCCTCTCCTTCCCGAGTACCTGTTGCTGGCGTGTGCCATAGCAGGTGGCTTGTCCCCAAGCGAGGACTCTACTCGTCAGAGCGATTACGCGACAGCGTAACAAAGGGCTGGCATCTTCCACGCCGGCCGCGGAAGCGGCGAAGCTGCCGTATTAGACTATAGCACGCGCCTCGGCGATAGATCAACGAACCGTTGCCTCAACCTGCGATTCCGACATAAGGAGAGGGCCACCCGCACGCGCGGCGATAAATCACCGCGCTGCTTTCCGGCAAAGCCCCTTCGGGCCTTCTCATCCCAGCCACCGCCGTTTTGAGACGTCTGGGAGTATCCCCAACCCAGCCCGGCAGGGCTTCGCTCGCAAGCAGCGCGGTGATTTATCGCCGCGCGCCGGGATGCACGCTGCCTCCGAGGCTTCGGATTCCTTATGTCGGAATCTCAGTGCCTCAACATCTACGTTACCGAAGTGGCATTCGTTGCCTGAGCATGGTGTTACCGAACGCATTCGTTGCCTCAAATGCCCCTGTTACCGTGGCATGGAAGCATAGAGAGGATGACCGTGCCTTCGGTACGACAGATCGCTCGCCGCCGGCGCGCAGAGTATGAGCAGCGAAGCGACGGTCTATCCTGAAAGAGGACAGGGCACACGCATCTTTTGGAGCATGCCATCTATGCAGCGCGCGGGCGGTTCCCCAGCATGGCCCCAAGCTTTGCCCTGCCCACGATACACTACAATGACGGTCAGGGAAGAGTGCCTATCGCCCAGGCGCGGGAGCGCATTTCGGTAACAACCAAGATGAGGCAACGAATAGCAACGGGCGACCCACTGCTTAAAAGGAGGGGGCGGGGGGCAGGAAAGCCCCTTTCCCACCCGCGCCCGTCCCCTTCATCCGTGGTATTGACGCCGGCGCGGGCCTGGAGGACCCTGGCTCCGATGCCCGCGCTTCTCCCTTCCCTCCGGGGGAGGCTTCGCGATCTCAGCGCCGGCCATAGACGCGACGTAGACCATCGCGCATCTGAGCCAGCCAGGTTCGAGCCACCTGATCCTGCGGCACTCCCAACGCCTCGGCGTCCTGTTGGGTCACCCGCACCACCGCCTGATTGCCGATACAGATCACCGGATCGCCACCGGCGCTCCCTAGCCACAGGCGATGGAGGTTGAACTCTCCGCGTTCAAACAGGGCGGGCGTGGCCTCCGTCAGGCGGTCGGTCACCTCCGCGGCTCTCCGCTCCACCGAACCGTGCTCGCCCGGAGTCGGCAGCGTCACCAGGGTGACTCCCCCGATATCAATCCTTCCTGGAACGCTGCGCGCCACAGACCGACTGCGATAGCCCGCCACTTGCGTGCCCGGCTTGCCACTGCGGATCTCCACCAAGCGCCTCTCCGGATGGTAGCTCACCTGCGCGCCGAGAAACTCGCTGACGAAACGCAGGGGCATCAACGCCTGGTTGTCACGCATCACCACGGGCACATCCAGTGGCACCGCCTCGTTTTCGAGATGGGCGTAGCCGCTATAGAGGTGCAGGCGCACCCGCTGCTTGCCACGCGTCACGATGATTCGCTTGTGTGGCGCGTCCCAATGGACGCGCGCCCCTGGGATACGCTGGATCACGCCGCGTACTGGCACCATGGCGTGCCCACCAATGACCACGACTGGGGCACCACGCACGATCTTGCCATCCACCCTCACCCGTGGCGTAGCGCCGGCCGGCGCCGCTCCTGCCACCATCACGGATATCCCTGCCATCCACAGGAATCGTTTGCTCCAAGGCATGCTCGAGGTTCCTCCCTCCGGCTTGAATCTGCGTCGTTCCGGCGCGACGGCCCCGCGTGAGCTGGCGCCCAACGCTCTGCATCACGGCGGCGCAATCCGCGCGCAGTGGCAGGGTCGTCACAAACCGGCAGGGTGCCTCCAGCAATTGCTGTGCCAAACGGGTATCAAACCAAGGGGGAGAAGAGGAGCGGGGAACTCCACGGCGGAACGCGTGCCCGGCAACCCCGAAAAAAAGCGAGGCCACGGAGAAGTAGTCTCCGTAGCCTCGCCTCATCTGTAACCGGAAGACGCGGCGCCTGGCCCGCGTCCCTGGGTTAGCAGGCGTTGTCGAGCTGCTCCCTCAAGCGCGCGGGCACCTCGGCGATGGGCAGGCGAATCTGCTCCATCGTATCGCGGTCGCGCACGGTGACCGTCTGGTCTTCCAGCGATTGGAAATCGACGGTGAGACACCATACCGTACCGATCTCATCCTGGCGCCGGTAGAGGCGGCCAATGGAGCCGGTGTCGTCGTACATGGCAGACATGCACTTGCGCAGGTTATCGGCCAGCTCCTTAGCGATGGCCACGATGCGCGGCTCGTTGCGCTTCAGCGGCATGACCGCGGCCTTGATCGGCGCCAAAGCCTTGTGGAAGCGGAGAACGACGCGCTTCTCGTTGCGCACTTGCTCCTCGTGGTAGGCGTCGATCAGGAACGCCAGCGTCGCGCGGTCGGCACCGGCGGAAGGCTCGATGACATAGGGGAAGTAGCGCTCTTGCGTCTGGTCGTCGAAGTAGGTTAGGTCACGCCCGGAGTACTCGGCATGCTGGCGCAGGTCGAAGTCCGTCCGGTTGGCGATCCCCTCCAACTCGGACCAGCCAAAGGGAAACTCGTATTCAATGTCGGTGCAGGCCTTGGCGTAGTGGGCCAGCTCGTCGCACGCGTGCTCGCGGAGCCGGAGCTTCTCGGGCTGGATCCCATACTGCCGGTACCACTCCAGGCGGTCCTGGATCCAGCGCTGGTGCCACTCCTCGTCCTCGCCCGGCTTGACGAAGAACTCGATCTCCATCTGTTCGAACTCGCGTGTGCGGAAGGTGAAGTTCCCAGGGGTGATCTCGTTGCGGAACGCCTTGCCGATCTGAGCGATGCCGAAGGGGAGCTTCTTGCGCATCGTCTCGCGCACGTTCTCGAAGTTCACGAAGATGCCTTGGGCGGTCTCAGGGCGCAGGTAGACGATTGCCGCCTCATCCTCGACGGGCCCCATGAACGTCTTGAACATGAGGTTGAACATGCGCGCTTCCGTGAGGTCGCCGCCGCACTCCGGGCACTTCTCCAGACTCTCCAGGTGATCGGCGCGGAAGCGCTGCTTGCACTTCCGGCAGTCCACCATCGGGTCGGCAAAGCCGGCCACGTGCCCGGAGGCTTCCCAGACGCGCGGGTGCATCAGGATGGCGGCATCGAGGCCGACCATATCGCCGCGCTGGCGCACCACGGTGTTCCACCACGCCTCCTTGACGTTGCGCTTGAGCTCCACGCCCAGCGGCCCGTAGTCCCAGGTGCTCCCAAGCCCGCCGTAGATCTCGCTGCTCTGAAAGATGAACCCTCGCCGCTTACACAGCGATACGATGGTTTCCATATCTACCATGCGCTGCCTTTGACCTCCCCAACACAGAATATATACAGACACGCAGGCACTACGCGAGGAATCTGCGCTCTCAGTATACCGGATCCGAGGGGGATCGTCAACGAGAGCTTCCGGGGGATGAACCCGCCCGGCAGCCCCCTCTTATCCCGGACCGGCCGGCAACCAGGTCCGGGGCAACGCGCGTGCTGGGGAGACGCCGGGCGATTGCCACGAAGCCCTCTTCGCCCAGGCGGGCGAGCTAGCTGAATCATCGAGTGGGTGAAGCGGGCCACCACTCAGAGCGCCAGCGGGGCTCCGATGGGAGCCCCGCCGCGGCTTCGCTCTATGCTTCCCGCTTACTGCAGCAGCTCGAAGATCAGCTTGCCGACCTCGGTGTTATCGATGTAATCGCCGCGCACCGGGTCCTTGCCAACGACGCGCTTGGTGAGGGCCTCGGCCGCACGGCCGCGGGCGTAGAGGGGCACCAGGCTGTTGGTGTGGCTCGTGCTATACCATTCCATGCCCGGCAGCTTATTGACGCCATTGCCTACCAACGGCTTCCACATCGGCTGCGACTCTGGGCCAGAGCCCGGCCCGGACAGGTAGCCGGTCTCGTGATCAGCGGTGATGATCAGCACCGTCTCGTCCCAGTTGCTGTGCCGATTCACCCACTCCACCACGGCATCTACGGCGCGCAGGAAGTCGACGCCCTCCTCGATGAGGCGTCCAGACAGGTTGCCGTGGCCAGCGCCGTCGATCGAGCCTCCCTCGATCATGACCACGAAGCCGTCGGGATCGTTATCCAGCACGTTCAGCGCCCCGCGCACCATGTCAGCAAGGGTGGGCACACCTTCCGTGAGGGGAACCTCAAACGGCGCGGCCTTCCTATCACCAGGGCGCCCCAGCTGCAATGTGCTGCTCACCTGGGCCACGCCACACACGCGCTTGGGCGTGTCGCCGGTCGCGAGCGCCCGGAACGCATCGCGCGTCTCGATGAAGGTCCAGGGGTCGTCCACGCCATCGCCATCGGCATCGCCGCCCGCCTTGCCCGCCGTCAAGGCCGCCCAGGTTGCCTCGCCGCCCACGTACTTATAGTCGCCGGGGGCCTCTCGGCGCTGGCCATCACTCCGATACCAGGGATGGCCACAGCCCATGATCACGTCGGCCTTGCTCCGCAACAGCATCTCCTGGGCAATCGCTTCATACTCATTGCGGCTGGGGTTGTGCGCCAGGAAAGCCGCCGGGGTTGCGTGACTGAATTGAACCGTGGTCACCACGCCGGTCGACCGGCCGAGCTCCTCCGCGCGCTCCAACACCGTCTTCACCGGCACCTTGTCCGGGTCCATGGCGATATACCCGTTCCGCGTTTTGATGCCGGTGGCCAACGCCGTGGCCGCAGCCGCCGAATCGGTGGCACCCTTTTTCACATACTCGAAATTAGCCCACGCCTGCGCGGGATCGTAGCCCTGCCCGGTGAAAGAGTAGGTGCGTACTCCCAGTTTGACGGGGAACTGGTCGACGTTCAGGCGGCCCTTCTCGCCATGCAGGTAGAGGCTCACCGCCTCCAGATGAGGGAAGCCGCATCCATCGCCGATCATCAGGATGATGTTCTTGACCGGCTTGCCACCTGGCTCCGCCGGTGCGCTCGCCAGGCGCGTGTCCAGCCCGGCCACTGCCACAAGCACGCCCATTGCCAGGAGCAAGCACCGGACATTGACCCGAATCAAACGCTGTGTCCGCATTGGCACATTGCCTCCTCTGGTGCCGCTGGTGGGGTTGACTGGCACCACTCCCAGTTTACTACACCCCCGGGACGGAGTCAACGCACGTATCAGCATACCAGGCTCCGGCGCCGGGCGCACCGTGAAGGCCTCGATACCGCGGATGAAGGGGCCGGATACGGATGGGCAGTACAAGCCCCCGTCGTCGCGCGGACCATCCGGGGGCATCCGCCAGCCCTCGCACGAAGCTCGAAGCTCCGCGCTGCTTCCCGGCAAAGCCCTTTCGGGGCTTCCCCTCCCAGACCCCGCCACTCCGGGTTGGCCGGGCGTGCGGCCAGGCCCAGCCCGATAGGACTTCGCTCACAAGCAGCGCGGTGATTCATCGCCACGCTGCCGGCCGCCTGTCGATGCCGGTTGGAGAACGACCGACCTCCCCCTCCGTCGTCCTCAGAAGACGCGGGAACCGGTCGCCAGGGCCCGGTAGGAGAGGGATCGAACCGGCAGGTAGGCGCCTTTGCGCCACTCGTCAAACTCGGGGATGGTCGGAACCTCGCCCTCCAGGTATTCCCCAATTCGACGGGCCAATTCGCGGTAGCGCTCCGCCTGGCCGGCCAGGCGAATCTGGATCACCTCCAGGCCAAACGGCTGATGGCGCGCCAGCCACAAGCCGCGGTAGGAGCGTGCCAGTTCCTCCACCAGCGCGGCCACCCCGGGCGCATCCTCGCGCGCGGCTGCCAGCGCGTCGCGATCCCCCGCGGCCCATGCGTCCAGAAGCCGCGCCGCCAGCCTGGTCTTGGCCGCGAAGAGCCGGGCCACCCGCCAGGCGTGCCCCAGATCGCCGGCGGCCCGATCCTCGCGGTGCGGTTCCAGGTCGCGCGCCACGGCCTCATAGTGGGCTGCTGCCTCGCGCAGCGCCTCGGTTCCCTCGCGCGCGGCATGGCGCAGGTAGATCGCCAGCATCGGATCGTCCCAGAGAAGACTGCACGCCTGCAACGGCTCGTTGATCCGCGCGGCCACGCGATGCACCGCCAGGTCCGCCCCGCAGATTGCCCGAAACCGCCGGGCTAGCGCTTCCTCGTCCACGCTGCCATCGCCGAAGCATTTCTCCGCCGCGTAGGCCAGGCCCGCCAGGTTGGAGTCCACATCCCAGAAGCCGCCATCATCCGACCAGAGGGCGAAGATCATCTCCTTCAGGCCGGCCGAGCGGCACGCCTGGATGCACGCGCCCGCGTTGCGCTCGGTGCGCGCCCAGTCATGCCACGGCGTCGGCCAGCTCCAGACGGCGGAAGCCATCACCGGCTCGTAGCCCAGCTCGCGGTGCTTCTGGATGCGCTCCTCGTAGTGCTCCGGGGAATCGCTGTAGTAATCCCAGTAGGCCAGATCCACATCGGCGGGCAGGGCGCGGCGCACCGCGTCGGGAATGCGGCTCTCCCGGTCGTAGTGCGCGCCGGACGTACCCGCCAGTCGGAAGAGAACATCCGACCAGATCATCGGGCGCACGCCGTGCGCGCGGCAGATCTCGGCAACCCGGCCCAGATGCTCCACATAGAGATCGAGGCCGCGCCGGTAGCCGTGCAGGTCGAGCGACCGGCCGCGACCCAGGTCATAGGTCTCATCCATCCCCAGGTGTAGCCGCCGGGAGCGGAAGACGCTGGCCCAATGCGCAACCATCTTCTCCACCAGCTCGTACGTCCTGGGCTCGCCCACCAGGAGAGTGTGCTCGGTATCGCGCACGCCCGCGTAGGGCGCCCATTTGAGCATCTGCTCCAGGTGGCCGAGTGCCTGGATCGCCCCCACCAGCTCGATGCCCAGGCCGGCGGCGTAGGCATCCAGGTCGCGCAGCTCCTCGCGGGTGTAGGCTCCCCGCAGGTAGCCGAAGCAGGGCTCGTCTGGGAGGGAATAGCCTGCCTCGGTGTAGATCATCGCCGTGTCAAACCCAAGGAGCGCCAGGCGCCGGAGCCACTTGCGCAGGTGCTCGGAGGTAACCGTGGCGTTGTGCCCGCAATCGAGCAACACTCCCAGGGTCGAAAACGCCGGACCGTCGGCCACCGTGGCGCCCTCTCCCACGAGGCCGGCGAGTAGCGTGCCGAGGGCCCGCCCGGCGTGCGACAGGCGGCCATAGCGGATCACGGCGGTCCCCGCCCGCCGCTCTATCGAGAAGCCCTGGCGAGACGGATCGTGGTGGAAGGTCACAGCCAGGCCATGGCGAGCGGCGTCCTCACTGATGGGATACTCCTCGCCGAGCGCGCGCAACAGCGGGTGCAACTCCGCCGGCGTGCCCTCGGTGGTCCAGGTCAGCTCGATCCCGTTGATGGATCCCATGGCGCACTCTCCTCTCTTCAGGCGCGATCCGGCTCCTCGCTGGAACCCGATACCAAGGCACCCCCCTCGGCCTTCGCCTGCCGCAGCCGGCGCACCGTCTCGGCGACAGGCGAGGGCTTCTCCTGCCCCGGGGTCACCGCGCGCGCCAGGTATTCCATCGTCTCGTGCAGGGCGTAGCACGCGATTTCGTAGTCCACGCCGGCCAGCTCCGAGATCAGGCGCGTGCCGCGGTCGATGAGCTTCTTGTTTGTGGCTTCAACGTTCGCCATCCAGTTGCTCGTCAGCCGCCCGAGGCACCCCATCGTCGCGGTGGAAAGGGTGTTGAGCACCAGTTTTACCGCCAGGCGGTTCCAGATTCCCAAGGGGGTTTGGGGAGGCCGGCAGGGGACGTGCACCACGCGCTCTACCTGGGGGAGCAACGCGGCGTCCGCGCCGATGATCACGGCCAGGCGCTGGCGATACCGCTGCGCTGCCGCGGTGAAGGCGCTCCACCACGCGCTGAACTCCGAAGCATGAATCTCGCGGCTCAAGAGCACAGCCGCCGCCGCGGAGTCGGGCGCTTCAAAGCGAGAGGGGTCCTCCTCGCAGCCGATGAGAAACTTCAACAGCTCGCCCCGGCCCAGGCGGGGCGGATTCGCCCGGGCGCTCGGCGGGCCCTGGAGCTCCTCATAGCACGCCTGGTCCCACTCCAGGCACCGTGGCTCCCGACAGAGGACTTCCCGCCAGGCGGCTGGCGTCTCCAGGAGCGGGTTCTTGACGAACGCCCACGACGGTGGTGAGACCGGATCGTCGCATTTGCGGAAAGGGGGAAGCATGAAAGTCGGCGCGCGCTCCGTGGTATCGGTGAAGATATCCAGGAGGCAATCGGAGGCGTAGTAGGTCATGCGTCCCCGGGCGGCATACAGGTCGCGCTCGATCGTCACCCACTCGGCGATGGCATCCACCGCGTCCGGGTGAGCGAGATCGGCGAGCAGCGCCGTAAACCGAGCGGCGGCATCCCCTGGGGTTCGCCACTCACCAGGCACCGTGGAGAGCATGTCACGGGGAAGAAGCTTGGGAAGCAGCCGGATGAGCGCCTCCTCCAGCGCGGAGCCCACGACCAGCAGCTCGGCGGTCGTGGCCTGCATGCGGGTGGATCCGGCGACCGCCATCGGCCCGGAGGTCAGGTCTAGTATGGTGACGGCCGGGCACTCGATCACCGCGCGCGAGCGTTCGATGTGCCGGGCCAAAACCTCGGCGGGGTTGTTGAAGACGAAGAAGGCGCGTGCGCCGCGGGCCAGCGCCTCGTGAATCGTGCCGATCACCGAGGAAGTCTCGCCGCCCTCGCTAATGGCGACGAGGACGTCTCCGGCCCCCAGACCGGCCTCCGCCACCTGCCTGCGCCCGAAGGAGGCATAGTCCTCAAAGTTCTCCACCGAGCGGATCAGAGCATAATCACCGCCCGTCATCAGGCTGCAGACGCGATCCGCGAGCGAGGCGCTGGTCTGCTCGAGCGCGTGGGAATGGATCCCCAGATCGCGCCAGAAGCGCCGCCAACACGCCTCTAGCAGGATGCTGAGCCGCCCGGTAGCGCCGCACCCGGAGAAGCAAACGCGCCGGCCCGCACGGAACGCCTCGATGAGCGCGGCCACAAGCGACCGGTACTCCGCGCTCTGGAATGTGCGGGAGGCGCTCGCCCTTACGTCTTGATCCACGTCCTGCAGCATCCGGATGCCGGCGCGCGGTTCGCGTTGCAGCGTCTCGGCCAGGCCGCGGGTGCGGGGGTGTGATTGCTCGGTCGGCAGCATACCGAGACGGAACTGCGTCTCGTGCTTCAGGAAGTGCTCGGCTTTCCGGCGGTACTCCTCCATGGTGTTGGATCCTCCGTGCTCTTCTCCCGGTGGGCGATTGCTTCCTACGTGGCAGACAGATTGAAGCGCGGCCAACCGCTCTTCGCGCGGGATCATACGCCGGAACGGCGTCTCTGTCAAGCCTGAGCGCGGAGCTGAAGGCCCGCGCTGTTTGCGCACACGTCCTCTGCTCTGCGGCACGCGTTTACTCCTGCGCGACGCGGCGCCCCCGCCACCTCGCCCATCGCGCCGATGTTTCGTCTAGGCGAGCGAGTGGAATAGGGAATCGCTCGTTGGCCCTTCCGAGGAGAAGAAGGATGAGGCGACTGGTTGCGCTGTGCGCGCTCCTTGCGTTCGGCTCCGTGCTGGCCGGGTGCGCCAACGACGATGAGATCGAGGCCCCAACCATCACCCGACTCGTCCAGGAAGATGGTCGCTTCTCCCGGCTGGCAATCGCCCTGCAGGCAACAGGGCTGCAGGTGGCACTGCGGCAGTCGGGCCCGTTCACCCTTTTCGCGCCCACCGACCAGGCATTCGCCGGGCTCCCGTCCGGTACGTTCGAGCTGCTGCTGCAGAACCCTGCGGATCTGGGCCGCGTGCTGCAATACCACGTCGTGCCCACCCGCATCACGGAGGCGGAGCTGCGCGCCCTGGCAGATCAGAACGCGACGCTGAACACGCTGCAGGATGCCCGTTTAGATATCCGATCTGCCGACGGGGCGTTGGTCCTCAACCCGGGCGGTGAGCGCGCGTTCGTGGAAGGCGACCCACTTGTGGCAAGCAACGGGTTGGTCTACCCGATCAATATGGTGCTGGCGCCGCCGCTGGTCGGCAAAGACCTGGTGGATGCGCTACGCTTCGACCCGCAGTTCGCCCAATTGGTGCAACTGCTCGAAGCGGCCGCGCTGGATGAAATCCTGCGCCAGCCTGGGCCGTTCACCCTCTTCGCGCCCACGGATCAGGCATTCGCCCGGCTTCCTGCCAGCACACTCGATGCCCTGATCGCCGATCCCGCTCAGCTCGACCGTATCCTGCGCTTCCACGTGGTGCCAGGCCGGTTCACCACCGCCGACCTGCGCGGTTTGAGCAGCCTGAACACGCTGCTGGGGCCGCATTTTGCCATTACCAGCACCCAAATGGACACTCTGGTGATCGGCTCGGCGTTCGGGGAAGCCCTGCTGATTCGCCCGGACTTCGGCGTAGCCAACGGGATCATCCACACCATCGATAACGTGCTGTTCCCGCCGTCTGGGCCGTAGAAGCCACCTTCGCAGGGGGAGATGACCGCTTCGGCATCTCCCCCTGGTGCAAGCCGATATCAGTCCTCGAAGACGACCATCTGATGGCCGCGCACTTCCGGCACCACCACCTCCGCGTAGCCATCGCGATAGGTACACGCCACCTCGTCACCTGAAGGCGCCAGATAGACGCGGGCTGGCTCTTGCTCCCTCTTGAGCGCAACGCGAAGATGATAGAGCGGAATGACATCCTCGATGGTATCGAGAGTGTTGGCCCGGCGCTCGGGAATGTAGTGGAGAATATGGAGCACGCTCCGGCGCTGCTCCGGCTGCCGGTTGACGGTCAGGTGCGCGGTGGAAGGCGCATCCGTCTTCACCAGCGGGTCCGGCAGCAGGCGGGCAAGCGCGCTGAGCACCATCTGCTTATAGGCGCGCACCCCGTGGCGCTGATACATCGCGAAGATCGGATGCGCAAACTGGATGATGCGACCCCTCTGCACCACCGCCGGCGCTCCGCTGGGACGCTCGCACGGGGTGTGTGAGTGCGAGCAGAAGTGCTCCCAGGTGCGATTGAAGTAGGGGTTCCAGATATCGGCCAGAACCTCGGCATCCGCCGCGGGCTTGAGAAGGATGCCGCGGTCGTACATCACCTGCTCCGCGTCCCCGAGGGCCTCGGCGAGCGGATCGCGGGCAACGACGAAATCGGGCGAGAACTCCGCGGGCTCAATGAAACCCGCTGGCATCCCGGGGATCACGAAGCCGCGCTTGTCCGGGCCCATCCCCGATTCGTAGGAGGTGATCAGGCTGCCACCGCCGGCCAGGTACTCGGCCACCTTCCCGCGGATCTCCTCGGTCATCGGGATCTTATCCGGCAAGAGGATCACGCGGTAACGCGACCAGTCGTTCGCGGCATCGATCACATCGAACTGATGGTGGCCCTCGGTCAGCATGCGCTGGGCACCCGCCGCGGAAGTATCGACGCGTGCATCGGCGTTGCCAACCGCCTCCGGATTGAAGAGGCCGATCTCCACCTCGGGGACGACGTCGTCGCACCAGGGCTCCTTCGCCTCCACCTGGCGATAGACCGCGCCGATGAGGTCGTAGGTAGCCCGCGAGAGCTGCCCCGTGGGATGGAGCTGGTCGCCGACCGAGCATTTGGCGCCATAGGCGAGGGCGGTGAAGCAGTCATACTCCAGCGCCGGCAGGTTCTTATAGGAGGAGAAGTCGCCCCACGACTTATGGAACTTGCCGGTCATCGCCAGGTAATCGAAGCCAAGGGTGCGCGCGTAGCGCACGGTGAGGGGGAAGTGGAGGTAGCCCCACCCCCCACTCGGCAGTGATTCAAGCTCCAGGTGCGTGTAGGTGTCCAGGATCGGACGCCAATCTGGATAGATATGCCCCGAATTATAGAAGATGGAGCAATCAGCGCTGCGCTCACGAATCGCCGCCGTGAAACGCCGCTTAAAGCGATCGACCACGCGCTTGGCAAAACGCAGGCGGTCTGCCTCCTCCTCGGGGTTGAGGCCCTCTTGCCTCATGCTGTCCAAGCAGAAGGGGCAATGGCATTGGCCCTGACCAATGATATCGAAGAAGAACCCATCCACCGGTGCAAAGAGCTCCATCACTTCCAGGGTCTGCTCTAGCACGTAATCCAGGTAAGGCGAGTTGAAGCACAGCTTATGCCAGCCGGGCTGCAAAGGCGCGGCTCCGGTGCGCCGCCCGTTGCCGTCCACCTCGAGCCACTCCGGATGCCGGCGAGCCATGAACTCGTCGAAGCCGACGCTGATGTAGATCGGCACGCGGATGTCGCGCGCGTGGCAGGCGTCGATCTGCTCCTTGAGCAGATTCCGCTGCAAGTGGGGGTGGCGCGCCTCGAAGCGCGTCTCATGGTAGATCAGCCCGTGGTGGCATTTCGAGAAGGCCGTCACCGAGTTCACCCGGGCTCTGGCCAGCGTTTCGGCAAACTCCTCCGGATCAAACCGCGAGCCGATCCCGGGGATCTGCTCCGAGGTGTGGAAATCCAGGTGTATCTGTCGGAAGCGTAGCTTGAACATCGCATCCATCTCCCGCGTATCACAGCACATGCCGGGCGCTCTGGCAGCACATGGCATCGCGCCCCACCCGATAGGCGCCGGCGCAGGCCGGCGCCGGAAGAAGCGTTCGGCGACGGACTGGGCCCCTCCTGGCGTCCGGTCGCCCCGGCACGCGTCGGCTCAAGATGCCGCTGCCCTCAGAGGGCTGGCCCTCCGCTCGCACGCGCTTGCTTCCTGATACGATCCACTGGGAGGAATCGGCGGCCAAGATGCCGAACAGGAGTTCAGAAGCCTGAAAGCCCTTCTCCCCTGCCTTTGGGGGACCCTGTGAACCTGGAACACACTCAGATACGATGGAAATACTCTACCGGAGTCTGTTCGTCCTTGGCTACATCCTGTTGGTCCCCTCGCTGACACTCTTCTGGTACACGGGTGGGCGGCGTATGGAACGGTTGCAGAGCCGCAGCCTCGTCGTGATGGGGATCGGTATGGCGCTTATCCTTCTCTCCGCGCAGCCCTACCGATAGCCCTCCCACCGGCCACCGCGCCCTGCTATCCGATGCGCGGTTCCGGTTCTATCCCGTGATCTCGGACGCCCGGGAGGCTACGGGGGATCCTCGCCACGCGCGCGTCGCTTGGCGCGTAGCAGGCGCTCGGTCGGACGGACGTGTGCCTCGGCCTCGGGCACCGGCGGCTCTGGAGTCTGCCGGGCGGAGCGCGCCGGCTCGGATTCTACCGGGGGCGCCGTCTCCTGCTCAGCCCCACCCGATAGTACCCTTGGCGAAACCACTCTCGCCTCACCCTCCACCTGCGTCTTCCGCTGCGCCGTGGCCACACGAGATTTGCGTTCCAGGAGCCGGCCCATCGTCTCCGGGCGCTCGACGGCCTCTGGTTTCCGGCGCGCCACTCGGGAGCGCAGCCAGGGGGCACGAGTCCGCGCCCACGCGCGGATCTCCGCGGGCTCCATCTGCACCCGGCGCACCGCCACATCCAGAGGGAAGAGGAGTAGCGCCGCCAGCAACAGCGCCGGCCAGATCTCCACCGGCACTCGCGCCCGTCTGCGTTCCTTGGTAAAAACATCCGCGGGGTCGGAGAGGACGCGGCCACCGGTGCGCTCAGCCAGGCGGGTGAGCAGAAAGTGGTTCGTCTTCAGATCCTGGTACTCTGGTGGATAGGAGATTGCGAAGCCGGTGGTCTGCGAAGCGGTGCCGCTCTGATCAGAGCGGGTGATGTTCACCATGTAGGTGCCAATTGCGGTGGCGTCAAACTCGCCCTCGTAGCGGCCCGGCCCGGATTGCGGCAGCACGAGCGACTGCGCAACCATATCGGGGCGAACGACGTTGGCGCGCACTTCGAGGAAGTTGGCGAACTCGCCCTTCTCATCCAGGGCATCGACGCGGATCCGCCCCCGGCCATGCTCCACCTCCACGTGGGTCTGGAAGTGGGCGCGCGCACTCCGGCGAAGCGTCCAACGGATTGCCTGTCCCCAGAAACGCTGGTAGCCGGGCCAGGTGAGCCAGTGCGCCCCCCAGCGCGCCTTGCAGTCGGAGGTGAAGGCGATGGTACGGCCCAGGCCATAGCGCCAATAGGCAAAGAGCGGGTCGCCGCGCGGGCTCCGCATCGGCACCGCAGCCAGCGCCTTCGGCGAAGTGGCGACGTAGCCGAGCAGCGGCGGCCGGCTGGACCAATCGATGCCGCGCAGCACCTCCGCGCTGGAGTCCACCCTCGGAACGAATGGTTCCTCGACGATGAGCGACTTGGCGACGAGGAACGCCTCCTTGGTGAAGATCCGCGGGAGCATCCACGGGTCATCGGTGTAGTAAAAGCGCCCGCCGCCACCCCTGGCAAGTCCCTCGAGCAGCTGGAGATCCGCGTCCTGGCCGACAGCGACGGTGGAGAGCGTGACGCCAGCGGCGTTCAGCGCCTGGACGGCATGCTTGAAGTCGCCCGGGAGCGACATGCCGTCTGTAAGAACGATGCAGTGCTTCACACGGGCGTTGTTTTTCTTAAGCCACTCGTGGGCCATCATCAACGCCGGGTAGAGGCTGGTGCCCCCGTCGGCCACAATCGACGCAATCCGGTCCTGAATCGCCTTCTGATTTCGCACTCGTTGCAGCGAGACCACCTCTTTGGCCGCCTGGTCGAAGGCGATCACCCCAAAATCATCGTGCTCGTCCAGCACCTCGACGGTGGCGATCGCGGCCTCCTTGGCGAGATCCACTTTGGAAAAGCCCATCCCCCCGTCTGCCATGCTCCCGGATTTGTCGATGACGCAGACGACCGCAGTGCTCGGCCACTCCTGGGGCTTGATGATGTCCATGTCGACGGGGAGGAGCTCCTCGATTGGCGTGCGGTAGTAGCCACCCGCGCCAAAGCTCTCGTCGCCGCCAATCATGACGAAGCCTTGGCCCAGGTCGCGCACGTTGCTCTGGATCATCTTCATCTGCTCGGCAGAGACGTGGAGCGCGGAGACGTTGCTGAAAACAATACTATCGTAGCTCTGAAACTCCGCCAGGTTGCGCGGGATTCCGGTCGTGTTGACGACGTCGGCATCGATCTGCTGCGAGCGAAGGGCCGCTGCGAGGTACTTCTCTTGTCCGGGATCGCCCTCGACATAGAGCACGCGCGGCCGGCCACGCACCAGCGAGAAGCCGAGCGCCCGGTTGTTCTCGGAGAGCGTATCGTCGCGTGGTTCCAGGCGCGCCTCATAGGTATGAAAGCCTGGTTTCTCGAGGTTCTGGACAAAGACAACAACGTTTTTGCCCGGCGAGAGGCTCACCTGCTGCGCCCCGATGTAGGCATGGTTGCGGAAGAGGCGCAGGGTTGCCTCCTGGGCTGTCTGAGAGGAGGCCACCACGCGCAGCTCAAACGGCTCGCCGATCTTCACCTCGTTTGGGAGCACCATCCGCTCCAACAGCGCCTCGGCGCCCCGTGTCTGCTCGATGGGCACTACATCGACCGGCACGCCCTGTGCCGCGGCGAGCGCCACCTCCTCAAGGGCGTTGCCAAGGTTCTCATTCCCATCAGAGAGGAGCACGATGCGCCGGGCATATCGGTCCGGGAACGCGGCGAGGGCCAGGCGCAGGGCGCGCGCAAGGTCCGTATAGGTGGTGACAGGCGTGCTCGCCGTCTGATTCAGGGAGAGCGCATCAGCCAGCGGGGCTTCGATGAGGGCATCCGCGCCAAAGAGAATAACGCCCGCCTGGTCTCCGGGACGCATCTTCTTGGCGGCGGCAGTTACCTGGTCGAGAGCATGTCGGCGGTGCTCGGGCCCCATGCTATCGGAGTGATCCACAAGGAACCAGACGGCCTGAGCGTCGCTCCAGTGGACGAGGGTGGTGCCGGCAAGGGCGAGGATGAGAAGCATGGTGCCGGCCAGGCGCACGCCCAGGGCAACCCGCCAGCGCCAGGGGTCCAGGCCGGCGAGTGACCGGCGGTGTACGCCCACCAGCCAGGCAGCCAGAGGGGGCAGCAACAGTAACCAGGGCCAATGCTGAAATGTGATCGGCACGACGCATCGCTCCCGGCGCGCCGGCCGCCGCGGCGACGGGTGTCTGGAGAGCCGCCCAATGGTGAGCACGGCCGACACCCCATTATACCACGGTGCAGCCGCGAGGAAAAGCGAGCCATCGCTCTGCCCCCCGGCCACGCCGGCGCCGATACCACGGGTGAAAGGGACGGATGGCTGGTGCTCGCCCGCGCGCCAGCTACTCGGCCACGTCGTACACGGGAGCGAGGACGGAACGGATGCTGTCCAGGGCCTCGGTCTTGCCCATCATGAGCAGCCTATCGCCGGCGTTGATCAGGGTGGAGCCGGCTGGCACCACCATCTCCTCGCCTCTGCGCACCAGGACGATGTAGACACCGCGTGGAAGTCCCAGTTCAACAATGGGTCGCCCCGCGAAGGGGGAACCGGGCGGCACCGCAATCTCCACCAGGGATCCGGAGATTCCTTCGGCAGCAGGCGTGGATGGCAGCTCGCGGGCAATCTGCGCCGGCGGCCTATCCACCCGAAGCCTGCGGGCGAGCCAAGGCAGCGAGGGCCCCTGAATCAGGACCGAGGTAAACACCACGAAGAAGACGACGTGGAACATCGCATCGGCGTTCGGGAAGTTGGCCAGCAGGGGGTAGGTCGCCAGGATAATCGGCACTGCGCCACGCAATCCCACCCATGAGATCATCATCTTCTCGCTGCGCGGGAACTTGAAAGGGATCAGGCTCAGGAAGACAGCGACCGGCCGGGCAACGAACATGAGAAAGAGCGAAGCGCCCAGCGCGATCCCCGCCAGGGGGAGGAGACGCGACGGGTAGACAAGCAGTCCCAGCGTGAGGAACATGACGATCTGCATCAGCCACGCCAGGCCATCGTGGAAGCTCGTCAGACTGTTCTTGTGCAGGAAGGTGCTGTTGCCCATGACCAGGCCAGCAATGTAGACAGCAAGGATTCCGCTTCCCCCGGTCAGCGATGTGAGCGCATACACCAAGAGGATCAGAGTGGTGCTGAGAACCGGATAGAGGCCATCGTACTCCAGATTGATCCGGTTGATGATCCAAACGATAGCCCGGCCGGAGAGATAGCCCAGCAGCGACCCCAGAATCATCTGTTGGACGAAGAAGGGAACGAGGCCGAGCGGTGAAGTATCGGGAGCCGTGAGCAGGCGAATCATGCTCACCGTGAGGAGCACCGCCATGGGGTCGTTGCTGCCGGACTCGAACTCGAGCAACGTCTCCAAGTGCTCCTTCAGATGGACGTTGCGCGAGCGCATCACGGCGAAGACGGCCGCGGCGTCCGTCGAGGAGACAATCGCACCGAGTGTGAACGCCTCGATGGGGGTCAGGCCGAGGAACGCGACCGCGAACCCACCCAAGAGCACCGCGGTAATCAGGACTCCGAGCGTGGCAAGCAGAAATGACGGCCACAACACCGTGTGCACACGCCTCCACTCGGTGCTCAATCCACCTGCGAAGAGGATGAAGATCAATGCCACGACGCCCAGCCCCTGAGAGAGACGGGCATCATCAAAGGCGATCCCCCCGGGCCCCTCACACCCCGCGAGCATGCCAATCATCAAGAAGATCAAGAGGGCAGGCACGCCGAGTATGCTCGATCCCTTGCTCGCAACAACGCTCAGGAGAAGGAGGCCCCCCACGCCAACCAGGATGTACTCTACCGTCATAACGATTGTCTATTCCCCTTCTTGGCTAATCACGCAATCAGCAGTACAACCTCGCACGCAGACTCTGAGAACGAGACAAAACGGTCCCTTCAATAGTGAGCGTTGCCTAGAGGGAGTCGCTGGCCCGCGGATCGCCGGGCCAGATGGCGTGCCCCGCGGAACAGTGGCGGATCCCCGCCGCCAAAAACGGATAGCTCTGCAAAAAAAACTTACCGCGACGTCGGAGTGTTCTACGCGAGAGACATTTCTCTCTTACAACCAGGTATACCCAATTTGAGAAGGTACGGCCGCATCAGCAACCCAGCCGTTTCTCCCAAGGAGGGAGTGCCTGAATGCACCACACTATTATACCAGTTATTAAGGAGGGGGAAAAGGCCAAGAGGGCGGTGGGGCGGTCTGCGGCAGATAGAGCCTCCCTCGGCCGCATTCCACGTGGGCCGGCATAGCACCACCTGTCCCCTGGAGCGCATGCCTCTGTCGGGCGATGATCTGCCCCGGTAGTGATCGTCCAGCTCGCAGAAATAGGCGCTTCAGCGCCAGAAAAGCACGCACAGGTTGCGGTGGCGCTCCGGGTGCAGACGCTCGCTTCGGGATCCGCGCGTGATGCGTGCCCTGGCTCTCCTCATGCTCCCAGGGCGGGGAAACAGGTGAAGCGCTCTTCCGCGATCTCGTAGTAGGGCACGACCCTGTGCCGCGGGTACCCCTTCACGGTGAAGTGGCCCGGCTGCCCCGGCACCGGCTCCAGCCACTCCTCTGGCTTCTCAGGATCCACCTTCAGAGAGGTGAACCGGCCCCTCCAGTTGAACGGACCCACGATGCCCAGCAGCACCGGCCCATACTCCAGGGCGTAGCGGTTCCGTCCCGGGACCTGGTCGAGCCCGGTGTAGCGGGTGACGCGAATCCCCAGCGGCAGGGTGAAAGAGACGGTATCGCCGTCGCGCCATTCGCGCGTCAGCGTGCAGTAGGTGCCCGGCTGGCCAACCGCAACCTGCTGGGAGTTGACGGCGATCCCCACTTCTCCGGTGGCCCAGGCGGGAATGCGCAGGTGAAGCGTGAACGTTGTGGGCGAGGCCACGCCCACGCGGATGGCGACGGCCCCCCCGAGAGGCTGGTCGGTCTCGGTTGCGAGCGTGACGGGGGCTCCGCCGCAGGTGCAGCGGAGCTCAGAGGAGGCGTAGAGATCCACGTAAACCCCATCGGGGGCGAGTGAATAGAGGAACTCTGGCAGCGACCCGAGGATGCGCGTGCCCAGGCCAGCGCAGCAAGAGACGGGCGTCGAGCGGTCATCATCCTTCTGGATATCCAGATAGGCGTGATAGCGGATATGCTCCGTGCCGGCCTGGTTGGCGATGATGATGTTATAGAGTGTCTTCTCGATCTCCCCCACGTAGCTCTCCACGTCGGGGTAGAGGCGGTGATAACGCTGGTTCAGATAGAGCCAGTGCGCGCTGCAGCAGAGCTCGTTGTACTTGTGGATGGGATCCAGCCAGAGGCACCCGGGGGTGATCTCCGTGTACTCGATGGCGACGATGCCGCCGCCCACGTGTTGCCACTTCTCCTGGAACATGCGGTAGGCACTGTTGACCGCGTTGAGATAGAGCGGCTTGCCCGTGGCGATGTAGAGATCCAGGTAGGCGGTGATCGCCTCCAGCTCCGTACCGTGGGGGGTGGGCCGCCGGTAGATGGCGCCGTGATCGTTGCGGATCAGCTGCGCCAGCCACCAGTTCTCCTGGTAGCACTCTACGGTCACATCCAGGTCCTCGGGAAGGCCTACCTCGGAGAAGTAGACAGTGGTGTTGGCGATGACCCCCTGGAAGCCGAGGAGCAGCTCCTTGGCGAGGAAGCGCTCATCACAGCGGTTGAACCACGACTGCATGTCGCGCATCAGCCCCAGGGCCTTGGGGTTGCCTGACAGGTGTGCCGCGGTGAGCCCGTAGTTGAGCCAGACACGCACGTAGTTGGGGTACTCCTTCGTGCCAAACTCGGCCTTGGGGATCGGCTCGAAAAAGCCATCGGGCTCCCGGGCGGTGTCGATGGTATCGACGATCTCGTTCACGCGCGCGCGCAGCTCGGCGTCTTCCTGCCAGCGCAAGGAGTTGCCCGCGCCCATGAGGAAGAGGCCCGCGGTCTGGCCCTTGATGTTGTCCTCGAAGTGGCCTCGATAGGGCTGGCCAGGCGCCGGCAGGCCGGCCTTCACCCGGAACCAGTAGAGAATCGCATCCTGCGAGAGGCTTTTCAAGAAGCCGATGTTGTTCTCGAATGCCGTCCGGAAGAGCCCATCGGTGAGTCGGACGCCCGTGACGGGAGTGCGGACTAACTCGGGAATCACAGTGCGACCCATAAGCCGTGCCTCCGTCTCGCTCGTGACGATACACTACGAGCATTCGCCTGGCAAAGAGAGGGGCGCTATCCGGCTACGCGCCTGAGCACCGCCGGTATGCCGGGGGCATTATAGCACAGGGGTGTATGGGCGTCAAACACCACGATCCAAAGGCGGGGGGGCGCCTGAGCAGCGGAGTCACCTCGCCTGCCCGCGCCCCGGGCCCGTGCGGGCCCGGGGCGGGACGCGAGTGCTATTCGACCACGATCTGATCGTGGTATTCCTGGAGCGACTTGACGCTCCCGACACCGCGGCGCGCGGCGGCGATGCCTTCGGCAGCGGCCACAGCGGCCGCAGGAGTGGTGATGTAGGCGATCTTGCCCTTGACGGCTGCTTTGCGGATGTAGCTGTCGTCCGTCACGGCCTCCTTGCCCGCCGGGGTGTTGATCACCAGGTGGATCTCCCCGTTCTGGAGCAGGTCGAGCAGATTCGGCCGGCCTTCATACAGCTTTTTCACCGGCCGGGCCGGCACGCCATGCTCGTTCAGGAAGCGACAGGTGCCATCCGTCGCCAGGAGCGTGAAGCCCATCTCCGCCAGCTTCTGCGCCGCCGGCAGCACCGCCTGCTTATCGCGCGAGGCCACCGTGATCAGCACCGTGCCTTCGAGGGGCAGCGCCGTGCCAGCGGCCACCTGCGACTTGTAGAACGCCAGGCCGAAGTTGTCGGCCAGGCCAAGCACCTCGCCGGTGGAGCGCATCTCGGGCCCGAGGAGCGGGTCGACCTCCGGGAACATGTTGAAGGGGAAGACCGACTCCTTCACCCCGAAGTGCGGGTACTTGCGCGTGCGGAGATCCAGATCGCGCAAGGTCGCGCCCATCATCAGCTGGGTGGCGATCCGCGCCATTGAGACGCCGGTCACCTTGGAGACAAGCGGCACCGTGCGCGAGGCGCGCGGGTTGGCCTCCAAGATGTAGACCGTGTCGTTGGCGATGGCATACTGAATGTTCATCAGGCCGACCACCTTGAGCTCCGTCGCGATGCGCTTGGTGTATTCGACGATGGTGCTCAGGTGCTTCTCCGGGATCGTCGTCGGCGGGATGACGCACGCGCTATCGCCGGAGTGAATCCCCGCGAGCTCGATGTGCTCCATGATCGAGGGCACGAAGGCATCGGTGCCGTCAGCGACGGCGTCGGCCTCTGCCTCGACCGCGTTCTCCAGGAACTTGTCGATGAGCATCGGACGATCCGGGGTCACCTCGACAGCGGCGGTGACGTATTTGCGCAGCATCTCCTCATCGTAAACGATCTCCATGCCGCGCCCGCCGAGGACGTAGGAGGGCCGGACCATCAGCGGGTAGCCGATAGTTCGGGCGACTTCCAGCGCCTCTTCCAGCGAGGTGGCGGTGCCGCTTTCCGGCTGGGGGATCCCCAGGCGGCGCATCACGGCGGCGAACCGCTTCCTATCCTCCGCCAGGTCGATGCTCTCCGGCGAGGTGCCGAGAATCTTCACGCCGTTGGCCGCCAGCTCCTGGGCCAGGTTCAGCGGCGTCTGGCCGCCAAACTGGACGATGACGCCCTCCGGCTTCTCCTTCTCGTAGATGCTCAGCACATCTTCGACGGTGAGAGGCTCGAAGTAGAGCTTGTTGGACGTGTCGTAGTCCGTAGAGACCGTTTCCGGATTGCAGTTGACCATGATCGACTCGTAGCCCAGGTCACGCAGCGTGAAAGCGGCGTGCACACAGGTGTAGTCGAACTCGATCCCCTGCCCGATCCGGTTCGGTCCCCCGCCCAGGATCATCACCTTCTTGTTCGGCGAGACGGGCACGCTATCGGGAGCGTTGTAGGTGGAGAAGTAGTAGGCGGCATCAGCGCCACTCACCGGCACCGCTTCCCACCCCTGCTTCACGCCGAGCGCGATCCGGCGCTCGCGCACCTGCGCCTCGGGTATGCCCAAGATCTGGCCGAGGTACTTGTCGGAGAAGCCATCCTTCTTCGCCTGGATGAGGAGCTCGTCCGGCGGAAGCGTGCCTTTGTACTTCAGGATCTCCTCCTCCAGCTCCACCAGCTCCTTCATCTGCTGGATGAACCAGCGGCCGATGTGGGTGAGGCCGTGCAGCTCCTCAACCGTCATCCCCTTGCGCAGCGCCTCATACATCAGGAACTGGCGCTCCGAGGAGGGCTGGACCAGACGCCGACGCAGCTCCTCAAGGGGCAGCGTGTTGAAGTCCTTGGCAAACCCGAGCCCGTAGCGGCGCGTCTCCAGTGAGCGGATCGCCTTCTGGAAGGCCTCCTTATAGGTCTTCCCGATGCTCATCACCTCGCCGACGGCGCGCATCTGAGTGCCAAGTTGATCAAGCGAGCCGGGGAACTTCTCGAACGCCCACCGCGCGAACTTCACCACCACGTAGTCCCCGGAGGGGGTGTAGCGGTCGAGCGTACCATCGCGCCAGTAGGGAAGCTCCTTCAGCGAGATCCCGGACGCAAGCTTGGCCGAGATGAGAGCGATCGGAAAACCGGTCGCCTTCGAGGCAAGCGCCGACGAGCGCGAGGTGCGCGGGTTGATCTCAATGACGACCACCCGTCCCGTCTCGGGGTTGTGCGCGAACTGGACGTTGGTGCCGCCAATCACGCCGATGGCATCCACAATCCGATAGGCGTAATCCTGCAGGCGCTCCTGGAGCTCCTTCGAGACGGTGAGCATCGGAGCGACACAGTAGCTATCGCCGGTGTGCACGCCCATGGGATCCACGTTCTCGATGAAGCAAACTGTGATCTTGGCTCCCGTGGCGTCGCGGACCACCTCCAGCTCGAGCTCTTCCCAACCGATGACCGATTCCTCGACGAGGATCTGGTTCACCATGCTGGCGGCAATGCCCCGCGCTGCGACGGTACGCAATTCCTCGACATTGTAGGCAATGCCTCCGCCGGTTCCCCCCATGGTGTAGGCCGGGCGAATGACCACGGGGTAGCCAAGTTCAGCCGCGATGCGCTCCGCCTCCTCCACGCTGTAGGCCGGTTCGCTGCGAGGCATCTCGATCCCGATCCGCTTCATCGCATCCTTGAATGCGATGCGGTCTTCACCGCGCTCGATCGCGTCTGCCTGCACACCAATAATCTGCACCCCGTAACGATCAAGAATACCGCGGTGGTGTAGCTCCGCGGTGAGGTTAAGGCCTGTCTGGCCTCCTAAGTTTGGCAGGACGGCATCCGGGCGTTCCTTGGCAATAATCTGTTCCAGGCGCTCAACATTCAACGGCTCGAGATAGGTACGGTCCGCCATCCCCGGATCGGTCATGATCGTCGCGGGGTTGGAGTTGACGAGTACGACCTCGTAGCCGGCTTCACGCAGCGCCTTGCACGCCTGGGTGCCGGAGTAATCGAATTCGCATGCCTGGCCGATAATAATCGGGCCGGAGCCGATGATGAGTACTTTGCGGATATCTTCGCGTCTGGGCATCGTGTTGCTGCTCCCTTGGCATAGGCAACGAGCGGCGGCAAGCCATCCACCAGGCTGAGGGAGTGGGCAGCGCCGCTGTCTCGCGTTGGAGGTAAGGGGATGCGTCCGGGAGGGAGCGCCGGTCAAACCACACCGGTCTGCAGCGACCCTACGTCTGCACTGGCCCGGCCCGTCGACCGGCCCCGTCCTACCTGATCTCTATTCGTGAAGAGTCTCTAATCTCCTTGTTGTTAGGATTCCGAAAGGCCCTCGTCGGGAAAGAGACGCGTAAGGGCCAGGGTTTGGGCAGAGGCGAATGCTTACTGTTCGCCCTGCTGGATCTTCGGCCTCCGCGCGAATGCCTCGCCCCGACACAAGATCCAGCCTGCGACAAATGGCAGGGGAAAGCTCCATCGCCAGGTGCGACTACTGTACCACACCGGGCTTTCCGGCGGGTGGCGACGCGGCGACGTACTCGTCGATGGTGAGGCACTGGAGGCCTTCGCGCTGGGAGCGAAGGGCCATCAGGAGCGCGCGCGCCGTGTCGAGCGAGGTGAGACAGGGGACGCCCAGCTCCACCGAGGCACGGCGTGTCTTGCTGGCATCGAGCTCGGAAACCTTGTTGTTCGAGAGCGTGTTGATCAACAGCGCGACTTCCCCGCTGCGCACCAGGTCCAGCATGTTGGGGCTACCTTCCTGGATCTTCCTCACTGCCGTGGCATTGATGCCATGCTCCTTGAGGAAGCGCGCCGTGCCCGCCGTGGCAACGATCCGAAAGCCAAAGTCCACGAAGCCCTGGAGGATCGGCAGGGCCTCCTCCTTGTCGCGGTCAGCAATGGTGGCCAGCAGCGTGCCACCCTCGGTGGGCACAGCGATGCCCGAGGCGATCATCGCCTTGTAGAGCGCGCGGGAGAAGTCGGTGTCGATGCCGAGGATCTCGCCGGTAGACTTCATCTCGGGGCCGAGGCCGATATCCACCCGGTGCAGCTTGGCGAAGGAGAAGACGGGCGCCTTCACGGCGACCAGGTTGCGCGCGGGCCACAGCCCCGTCGAGTACCCCTGCTCCGCCAGCGTCTTTCCGATCATCACGTTGGTGGCCACCCGCACCATCGGCACGCCGGTGATCTTCGAAAGGTAGGGAATGGTGCGGCTGGCGCGCGGGTTCACCTCCAGGATGTAGGCGACGCCATTCTCCACCACGTACTGGATGTTCATCAGCCCGCGCACTTCGAGCGCCCGGGAGAGGGCAATGGCGTGGCTCACCACCTGGTCGATCACCTCCGGCGCGATGCTCTGCGGCGGGTAGACCGCCATGCTATCGCCTGAGTGGACGCCGGCACGCTCGATGTGCTCCATGATCCCTGGGATGAGCACGTCCACGCCGTCGGAGATGAGGTCGACCTCCACCTCCTTGCCGAGGAGATACTTGTCCACCAGGATCGGCGCCTTGGGCGAGACGTCGACGGCGTAGGTCATGTAGGAGAGAAGCTCCTCCTCGCTATTGACGATCTCCATGGCACGCCCGCCGAGGACGTAGGAGGGGCGCACCAGCACAGGGAAACCGATCTCGCGCGCCACCTGCAGCGCGGCATCCACGGAGGTGACGGCGCGGCCCGGGGGCTTCGGGATGTTTAGCTCGTTCAGCAGGCGCTCAAAGCGGTTGCGGTCCTCCGCCTGATCGATGGAGTCGAAGGAGGAGCCGAGGATGCGTACCCCTGCCTTGTGCAGCGGCTCGGCCAGGTTGATTGCCGTCTGCCCGCCAAATTGGACGATGACCCCCTCTGGCTCCTCGCGCTTGATGATCTCCAGCACGTCCTCGGCCGTGAGCGGCTCGAAGTAGAGGCGGTCGGAGGTATCGAAGTCGGTCGAGACCGTCTCCGGGTTGTTATTGATGATGACCGACTCGTAGCCTGCCTCGCGGAGCGCCCACGCCGAGTGGACCGAGCAGTAGTCGAACTCAATCCCCTGGCCGATGCGGATCGGCCCACTCCCGATGACGATCGCGCGCTTGCGCGGCTTCAAAGTTCCAGGTTCCAGGTTCTCGGTATCGGTTTCCGGTGACCTTGAACTCTCGAGGAACTCGGATTCCCGCTCCATGGCGCTGTAGAAGTACGGTGTCTCTGCCTCGAACTCGGCGGCGCAGGTGTCGACCATCTTGTAGACCGGCTCGATCCCAGCTTCCTGGCGCAGGCGACGGATCTCCTCCTCGCCCACGCCGGCAATCTCGGCTAGGTAGCGGTCTGGCAGACGCATCTGCTTGGCGCGCTGCAGCAGGTCGGTCGGGATAAGCGGGCGGCTGGGAGAGCAGGGGGAGGCCGGGCCGCCAGCGGCCCCGCTCTGCCCGGCCTTGCCCGGGGTGCCGTAGTCCCAGGAGTTCCGGGATGCCGCCACGGAGATCTCCTGCTCCAGCTTCACCAGGCCCTCGATCTTGCGCAGGAACCAGCGGTCGATGTTCGAGAGCTGGGCAATCTCCTCGACCGTGTAGCCGCGCCGGAACGCCTCGGCGATGATGAAGAGGCGCTCGTGGTTCGGCACGCGGATGCCCTCCTTGATCTGCATCTCGGTGAGCTGGTGCGAGTTCTTGCTCCGCAGGCCATAGGTGCCCGTCTCCAGCGAGCGCACCGCCTTCAACAGCGCGGCCTCGAAGGTGCGGTCGATGGCCATCACCTCCCCCGTCGCCTTCATCTGGGTCGTGATGGTATGGTCGGCGGTGACGAATTTATCGAACGGCCAGCGCGGGATCTTCACCACGACGTAGTCGAGCGCCGGCTCGAAGCAGGCGAGCGTCTTTTTGGTGACTGCGTTCGGAATCTCGTCCAGATGGAGACCGACGGCGATCTTGGCGGCGACGCGGGCGATGGGGTAGCCGGTGGCCTTCGATGCCAGCGCCGACGACCGGCTGACGCGCGGGTTCACCTCGATCACGTAGTACTGGGAGGAGTGCGGGTCGAGGGCGAGCTGGACGTTGCATCCCCCTTCGATGCCAAGGGCGCGGATGATCTTCAGCGACGCGGACCGGAGCATCTGGTACTCTTTGTCGGAAAGCGTCTGGCTGGGCGCGACGACAATTGAGTCGCCGGTATGCACACCCATGGGGTCGAAGTTCTCCATGTTACAGATGGTGATGCAGTTGCCGGCGCCGTCGCGCATCACCTCGTATTCGATCTCCTTCCAGCCGAGGAGGCAGCGCTCGACCATCACCTGGTGGCGCATGGAAAGCTTCAGGCCGCGCGAGCCGATCTCCATCAGCTCTTCGCGGGTGTGGGCGAAGCCACCGCCGGTGCCGCCGAGGGTGTATGCCGGCCGGACGATGAGGGGATAGATGCCCTGGCGAGCTACCTCTTCGAGCTGCTCTTCTGTCTCGACGATCCAGGACTCGGGAACCGGCTCGCCGATGCGGTGCATCAGCGCGCGGAACTCTTCACGGTCCTCCGCTTCGCGAATGGCGTGGAGCGGCGTGCCGAGAAGCTGGACGCCGAACTCCTCCAAGATGCCGTGGTTGGCGATCTCCGTCGCCAGGTTGAGGCCCGTCTGCCCCCCGAGCGTGGGGAGGAGGCCGTCCGGGCGCTCACGCTCGATGATCCGGCGCGCATACTCCACGGTGAGCGGCTCGATATAAACGCGATCGGCGATGTCGGTATCGGTCATGATCGTGGCGGGGTTGGAGTTGACCAGCACTACCGCGACGCCCTCCTCGCGGAGCGCCCGGCACGCCTGCGTGCCGGCATAGTCGAACTCTGCCGCCTGCCCGATCACAATCGGACCCGAGCCGATGACCATCACCTTCTTAATCTCTGCCTTCTTAGGCATCCATCCACCTCGTCCGTATCTGTCTCACTCTCGAGAAACCCGCAGTTCTCAAGATGTCACATGCCGACACTCCAGGGCACCCGGCGACCGAGGTCGCGGGCAACAACGGTACGAAGCCTGCCTTCGCGGGCTCTCCAGCCGGCGCCGGCCGACTTCGGGTAGGTATCGCCCTCGGTCTCCAACCGCCGGCATCCCGGCGGGTACCAGGCCAGGGCGATAGCCAGCATCGCCCTACACAACCGCACCAGACACACCGCTAGCCCATCCGCTCCACGAACTGCTCGAAGAGATAGAAGTTGTCCCAGGGGCCGGGGCTTGCCTCCGGGTGGTATTGCACGGTGAAGACGCCCTTCCCCTCGTGGCGGATGCCCTCGACCGTGCCATCATTCAGGTTCACGTGCGTCACCTCGGCGCCAGTGCCGGCCAGGCTCTCCGGGTCGAGGGCGAAGCCGTGGTTCTGCGAGGTGATGTAGACCCGTCCCGTGGTCAGATCCTTCACCGGGTGGTTGCCGCCGCGGTGCCCGAACTTCAGCTTGAAGGTGGAGCCGCCCAGGGCGCAGCCGACGAGCTGGTTGCCCAGGCAGATGCCGAGTATCGGCAGCTTGCCAAGGAGTGCGCGGATGGTATCGACCAGGTAGCCAAGGAGCGCCGGGTTGCCGGGGCCGGGCGAGAGGAGGATGCCATCGGGTCGGTGCGCCAGGATCTCCGCCGGGGTCGTCGTGCAGGGCACCACCGTGACCCGGCAGCCAAGGGAGCGCAGCGAGCGGAGGATGCTGTACTTCAGCCCGCAATCGATGGCAACGACGTGGTGGCGCACCTCGGGGGCGGCCGCATCCGCCGGCTCCTCCCAGGTGTAGGGCTCCGGGGTGGTCACTCTGCGCGCGAAATCGATCTTAGTGTAGTCGGGTAAGGCCTTCAGCCAGGCGAGCATCGCCTCGGGATCCTCGCCGGTAGAGAGGGCGCCCATCATCACGCCGCGCACGCGCAGGTGGCGGGTGAGCGCGCGCGTATCGATCCCCTGAATGCCGACGACGTTATTCCGCTCCAGATACTCCTGCAGCGTGCCCTGCGAGCGCCAGTTGCTCGGCGTTTCGCACAGCTCGCGCACGATTAACCCGGAGACCTGCACCCGGCGCGACTCGGTGTCCGGCTCGGTGGCGCCGTAGTTGCCGATCAGCGGGTAGGTGAGGGTGAGGATCTGCCCAGCGTAGGAGGGGTCGGTGAGCATCTCCTGGTAGCCCGTCATGCTGGTGTTGAAGACCACCTCGCCGTAGCCGCGTCCGGCGGCGCCGATGGCCGTTCCTGTCCACACGGTCCCGTCTTCAAGCACAAGCGATGCCTTCACCATGCCACCTCTATTCCCATGCTTCCATGCTCCCACATTCCCATGCACATCAGGGCCGCGGTACCTCCCCGTCGCAGTAGGCGCACTGGAGGACCTCCTCGTGGCCGACGATACTCACGAAGCGCGGGGCCAAATAGGCCTCGTTCCGGGTAACGCAGCGCTCATTGGGGCAGACGAGGTCTGGCGGGGTGCGCACCGTGGCGGAGCGCGCCTCCGGGGGACGCGTGCCGTCGGGGGTGCGCTCGGCACCCAAGAGCAATGCCGCGAGCGCCATGCGGATCGGCACGCCGTTGCCTGCCTGGCGGAAGTAGGCGGCCCGGCGGTCACGATCAATGCGATAGTCCAGCTCATCCACCCGGGGGAGCGGGTGCATGATGAGGGCGTCCTTCTTCGCCTTGTCGAGCATCGCCCTCTTGATGGAGTAGCTGCCGGCAGCCGCTTCATACTCGGCGTGCATGCGGAAGCGCTCTCGCTGCACGCGGGTGAGGTAGATCACGTCGAAGAGCGACATCAAGTCCCATACCGGCATTAACTGGTCGCTGCCGGCCGCGTCAGCGACCTGGGTCGCCGGCACCTGGAGGTGGTAGATCACCTCGCGGTCGGTCACCACCTGGTCGAGGGAGGTGAACTCCGCCGGAGTACAGTCGTAATCACGGCGAAGGCGGTTGCGCACGTGGTCTGGCATCTCCAGGCCCGGAGGGGCGACACAGGTGATCCGCGCACCGAAGCGAGCGAGCGCGTAGGCAAGCGAGTGGACGGTGCGCCCGTAGCGGAGGTCACCGCAGAGGGCAACGTTCATTCCCTCGATAGAGCCCTTCTCCTTGCGAATGGTGTAGAGATCGCAGAGGGTCTGCGTCGGGTGCTCGTGCGCGCCATCGCCGGCGTTGATCACCGGCACGTCGGAGTACTCCGCGGCCACACGCGCCGCACCGTCGAGGGGGTTGCGGATGACGATCAGATCCGAGTAGTGCTGGACCACGCGCACCGTGTCGGCAATCGTCTCGCCCTTCGCGGCAGAGGAAGAGCGTGCGTCCGGCATAGAGATCACCTGGCCGCCGAGGCGGAGCATGGCGCTCTCAAAGGAGAGCCGGGTGCGCGTGCTGGGCTCGAAGAAGAGCGTGGCCATGATCCGGTCACGGCATGGGCCAGACGCGGTACGCCTTTCCAAGCGGCGGCTCATCTCATCCGCAAGATCGAAAACCGCCCGAATCTCCGTATCGCTGAAGTCATTGATCGAGACCAGATCCCGCCCCGCCAGGTTCATGGTGCCACCTCCTTCTCGATCACCACGGCATCTTCGCCGTTCAACTCGCGCAGCATCACGCGCACATATTCCCGGCGGGCGGTGGGCAGATTCTTGCCCACGTAATCCGGACGGATCGGCAACTCGCGGTGCCCGCGGTCGACCAGGACGGCCAGCTGGAC
>Ga0116167_1000333_pt1 | contig 46660 bp, 30 predicted proteins | sample AD_JPNMR3_MetaG_FD_89794 | JGI IMG/M metagenome (GOLD analysis project Ga0116167, IMG submission 89794) | Active sludge microbial communities of municipal wastewater-treating anaerobic digesters from Japan - AD_JPNMR3_MetaG | ecosystem: Engineered > Bioreactor > Anaerobic > Digestate | place...
ATCCCATCGGAATCAGGCCTTTTGCCAAATCCTCATACGCATACTCATCCAAAAACCGGTTCTGATTTTCATCGACCAGATACAATCGTTCACCAATTTCCACAAAATCGTCGTCTCCAAAAGGAGAAGCCATTTCACTTTGCCAGGTGAGCGGTCCCCGGGGTGTTTCAAAACCCAGACTCATAAGGGTGGCAGGCGCCGATTGGCGGTAAAAGCGTTTTAATGCCTGAATCAAGGGGGATTCCGCATCTTCCGGATCGCCTTCATAAAAAAAGACCGATTTCAAGGCGAAGGATCGCAAAAGGATCCCCTCTTCATCCACGTAACAGATCTCTACCTGTTCTTGCCTCATGGCTGCTCCTCCACGGGCCATTGCGGTATCCGCGAAGCCATCCCGCCGATCCAAGAACTATTATACTATGGCACGCGATCCCCGCCACATCTTCGCCCCCGCCGCCCCATGGCCCAGACCCGCCTCAATTGACTTCCACCTTCACCTGCGCCAGTCCTTGTTGTTCGAAATCCAACTTCCGGGCGGCGGCCAACGACACATCAATGATCCGTCCGCGCACGTTGGGGCCCCGGTCGTTGATGCGAAGCACCACCGAGCGGCGGTTTTCCAGATTGGTCACGCGCACCCGTGTATCAAAAGGCAATGTGGGATGCGCGGCGGTCATCGCGTTCATATCAAAAACCTCGCCGCTGGCAGTCCTTTTCCCGTGAAATTCCCTCCCGTACCAGGAGGCTAGGCCGATCTGTTCTTTGGGGCCACGATACTCCTCCGAAGACCGCCGGGCGGTTTTATCGCCACCACCAATCCCAAATGTCGGGATGGGAATGGGAATCCGGACGATCTTGAATCCGCCGCACCCCGCCATCGATAATACCAAAAGAATGACCAACCCAACCCGCCATAATCCGCGTCGTGGTTCTCTCCCGTTCTGCATGATTCTCAACCCGAATGTTCAATCAATAGTGACTGGAATGGACAAAAAAGAAAGCACAACAGATCCGCGCCAGGCCAAATTACTCCACCCTCCCATTGGCATAGAAAAAATACCAAAATTACACTTAAAAATCAAGATGAAAATGAATCGTATAAGATTAAACAGAATAGGACGTTGAAGAGATTTTTGAATTCGTAACACGTCGGCTGCCTTCTTTAGAGCTTTGTTCACAGTATTTATCTATATGAATGGAAATACGAAACGGTTCTTTATCCCTCAGGTAGAGGATTCAATGGGAGTGAAGACCAGAAAAGGACCAAAGTCTCTCTTCTCCCTCATCTCTAAAATAGATGGTTCATGGCTCTCGCTGCTTTTCCTGCTTGGATCAATGGAACCAACGTCCGGTTTCTCTATCTTCCTTCCCCGCTTTCTGAAGCAAAGAGTACTGCATCACGAACACCGAACCTCCTTGCAGCCTGTTCGAGACACCTCGTACAAATATATATAACTTAAATAAAATCAATTAGATGTACATTAAAAAGATTTTGCCGTCCACCCCGCGAAAATCATCGGCTGCCTCAAGCCCTATAAGCCCACGACCAACCTATTTTCGTCCAATAATGGTTTGTCCTGCCGGCATAACTCGAAAGGTTCTCCTCTAAAGAGTTTTTAGCCCAGATTTTTATATTGACTTGAGCTATCGATTTTGTTATGCTTGTGCGATGCTCGCCTGAGACTGCTCTCCTTTGCCTCGAAATAACCATATGACATCTCATCCCATGAAGCATGAGTACGCTTCATGAAGGACGATATGGATTGTCCTTATATCGCCAAGCCGTTGTTTTACGCAAACGTGACCGGTGGGGGTTTAAAACCCGAGCCATACAATGATAACATCTGATATCGGCATCTGATGAGATTCTTCGCCGCCGGCCTGGGCATCTCTCTATGCCGCAATTCAGCATGAAAAGATTAATGCCAAAATTTATATATAAATATAAATATATACTATAAAACCAACTCTTCATTGGGCCTCTTCTTTAACCGTTGAAGGGCGGCCCCAGGAGTAATGGAATGAGATTGCGATTCTATCAAGGTTTTCTTCCGATTCGACAGACAACTGAAATACTTTTCGTGATTGTTGGATGCCTCGCGTTTGGCATGCCATTCCACGCGTTCGCTGACAACGGCGTACCGGCCGGAAATTCCACGGGAGATGCCAGCCGCGAACTGGCCCAGGTCATCTTCCCGACCATCCGGCCTCCCATCATCGTCATCCCGACCCAACCTCCCATCGTGTTTCCAACATTGGTCAATCCCACATTCATAATTCCCTTGCCCAGCTCCACGCCCACACCCACGCCCAGCCCGACGCCTTCTCCCACGCCCATTCCCGTGCTGGACATCGGCTTCCATTTCGCGAGCCTGGACACAGACAAGATCGTGCATTCCATCGCGGGACTCGACGCGATCCGGGGCATGTATGAGATTTTCGTCCTGACTTCCCCTCCCTCAAGTTTGCCCATTACCACCACCTTCGAACTGGTCAACTCCGCGAACGCCGTGATCAAAACCTGGACCCGGGATGAAGTCTTGAGCCAGGAAGGGAATCCAGCCACATACACGAAGAGTTTCCAGTACGAATTTCCCATCGCCCTCGAAGACAAATTGCCGCTGGACACCTACCGGATGCGGATCTCGGTAGTACTGCACAAGGACCAGATCGATCCGCCCGCTCCGGAAGGCTATCTTCTCGATCCCAACGAGACCAACAACACCGCGGAAACCAATATGCGGAACATCCTGCACCTCTCGGGGCGCATGACATTTGATGATATCGAGACCACCCTCAGCCAAGTCAGCACATTTGATCTGGCCCCCCTGAAACTCAGCGGCCAGACAGAATGGGACGCGGGAACCCCCACGATCTCGGTTCCCTTCGCCGATCTCTTTTGCGATCGGGATCCCGGCACGCTTGACCTCACGGTGACGAACGGCTCGGCGCCGTTCACGCCGCCTGCGGACCCCTACCAACCGGACGGATCGTCCTGGGCGTACCGGTATTTCAACGGTGCGCTCAACCAAGACGGGGCATTCGCTTTCATCGCCACGGTGATGCCGTCTGGGCTGGGTTTCCGGGTCACGGCCAGCCAAGGTTTCGTCTACGTGGATAAGTTATTCCCGCTGGGCAATCTCAAACTGAAACAGGACTTGCAACTGGCCTCCACGGCGGTGGATTCGCCTCTCACGATCACCTGGTCGTACGAAAGCTTGGGCTTCGTGATCCAGTCCGACAGCCAGGTCTTCGATTACACCCGGGGCTACATCTTAAACAATCCCAAACCGGTGTACCGTTTCACTCCCCATTTTACGGCGGGATTCGGTCCGGGAGTGCGCGGCTCGAACTGCGGATATCTGCAAGGGAATATCAGTTTCAACGGGGAAGTGTTGATCGAACCCTCCGGGATCAAGGCCAACCTGGTGTCGGATCCGGTCACTTATAATTCCGCCTTCCCTTACAAGGCCCAGACCACACTGACCGCGAACTCACTGTCCATCCAATCGGGCCGAATTCAAACCGGCCTCTCACAAGCGCAAAGCCTTAAAATCCTGATGGCAGTGAACCGCAGTGATGCGCGAGTTCGATCGTCAACGTGAACGCCATTTTTTCAGGCCAGGCCTCCTTTGCCGGAGACGGGTCCTTCGCGGCGGACAGCGCCCTGACCACGGCGGTCGATCCGGACTTCAACACCTATAACTTCCAGCCGGCCAGCCAGGCGGCGTGGTACCAGCCGGGCATCGTGCTCCCGGCTAACGGCATGAAAAACGGGACTGACGTGGCGGAGTACCTGCAGGCCATGCGGGAACGCGGATCCCCCACCCTGCGCAGTTACGGCGCGGCCGCGTTCACCAATGGGACGGGCTTGTTCGCGGGCCTGAACCTGATGCCGGAAGCCTTTCAAGGCCAACCCTTCACCGCCCAGATCGACGTCAACACCCTGGACTTCATAAGCACGGAGTGGACCAAACTGTACGTCCGCCCCGGCGGCTATTCGGGCGTGGTGGACGCGCAAAGCGCGGGGCAGGCCTTCCAGATCTACGCCGATCCCGAATGCGGAGGCGACGGGTATGACATCAAGTTGACTTCATTCGGCCAGGCGTATCTCGATAACGATTCCGGCGGCCTCTCGTCCACCATCGACGGGCAGATCGACATCCCCTGGCCTTCGGGGATCACGGTGCCCTTCGAGGACATGACGCTCAACGGCTGCGGCAATTTCACGGGCGGCCAGGTGCCCGCCGACGCCCAGAAGGAAACCCGGACGCTGGCCTATTGGCAGGCGGATTTGCGGGTGCTGACCTTCGCCTTCAACTTACGTCCGGGCGCGGTGAACGACAACGAGCGGACGTTGTGGATCTCCAGCAAGAACACCATTGCCGGCCTCGATGACAAGCCGCTGATGCAGACCAATATCCGCCCCTGCGGAACCATCCGCGACTCCAAAATCGAAAACACGCTGTTAACCCGGTACGATGGCTACAAAACCACGATTCAGAAAATCTACCTCTCCACGTATGACGGAACCAACAGCCCCAACGGCTTCTATAACCTGATCGGCGACCTGGTGGTCTCGTTTTTCAATCCCCCCAAGATTCACGTCTTGGTGCGGGGCCTGGTGGGCGAGATCGTGGACGGCGATCCCTGGTTCACCATGCCTGATCCGGACGCGGACAAGAATGGATTTCCTTCGACCGTCAACATATCGTCAACGCAAATCGAGGCCAAGTTCGCGGAATACGTGAAGGAGGCGCCGGTCAATGTGCGGACGCAATTCGCTAATATCATCGACTTGAAATACGAAATCGAATACAACAAGAGCAAAAAGGAATTCGCCAGCACCGCACCGCTCCAGCACAACCTCATCGTCGTCGACATCAAATCGGCGGTCGAATACCTGAATGCCTCCAAAACCGAGATCAGCTTCGGCGTGGAAATCGGCAGCCTGCCCGAATTGAACCTCAGCAGCGCCGCGTCGCAATTCACCGGGACGATTCAGAACACCTTTCTGGGCCCGGTGCGCGACCAGCTGGAGGAAGTCTCCGGCAAACTCACCGGCGACCTGACCACCTTCATCCGGCCGCCTCTCAAAGGCCTGATCAAACCCCCCGTTCAGGCCATGCTCAACGCGATGAAGAATCAGCTGAATACACTGGATCCCAGCCAATATGCCACGTATATCAACAGCGTGGATTTTCAGAACCAGCTGAACAATCTTTTTGTCGCGATCAATTTCAACAACGTGCTGCGCAATCCGAATGTCATGCCCGCGGTGAACCTCATCCAGGACGTGATTCAAAAGATCCACGCCGTGAGTGACATCCTTCATTACAATCCGGCCAATCTCACGAGCCAGCTGGGGCCCCTGGTGCAGACGCTGATGGACATGGCCCTCAACCTGCTTCAAGCCCAGACCGGGTACAACCTCAACCAGGTTCTGCAGCCGGTCCAGCAGGTCGTCAACCAAATCAACCACATTCTCGATACCGAAATCCTGCCCCTCTTGGACAGCGCGGAAGCGTTTTTCGCCAATCCCACGATCTATCTAGATCAATTCTTCAAACCAGCGGACATCAGCGCTTACGTAACGAATATCCAGAACGCGCTTAAATCCAACCTGCTCAGCGTGGCCGGCAGCACGCCTGCCCAATTGAAATATGTCTCCGCCGACCAGGTGACCGACGCCATTCTCAACGCGCTGTTCAACACCCAGATGTTCCAGCAACTGAACAACACCCTGGTCACTCAACTCTTTCCCATCAAGGACGCGCTGCTGGACCAGGCGCAGGAAATCCTGGATTCCGTCAACGACGCGGTGAGCAGTTTCATCAAAACCAATCTGGGTGATTTCATTGACGGCGTCACCGCCGACATCAAGGACACCATCGGCTTTAAGGGTGCGTCGATGAAGGGCTACGCCATCATCAGCGGCAACATCATGGAGAAACTGCACATCGACGCCGATTTCAGCATGTCCACACCCGAATTCACCTTCGCGGCCTACCTGGACATGACCCGCTACCAGGTAAGCAACTCCGGGAAGAACTGTTTCGCCAACCTCAGCGGGGAAGATGTCATCGATTGCCGCATCGGAACCAAGAACGTGGACCTGGGATTCACCGGGGCCAGCCTGACCGCCGAAATCATCGAGGTCAAACTCATGATCAGCGCCGGCAAGCTGGTCAATGTGGGGGGAACCATCCAAACCAAGGGTTCCTTGGGATTTGAATCCTTCCAGATCGTCAATCCGTCGTTCGGCGTGGCGGCGGGGAAGGTGGAGAATTATTTCTGGGCCAGTACCGCGGTCAAGTTCGAGGGCTACACCCTAAAAGGGGGAATCTTCCTGGGCATCAGCTGTGACCTGGAACCGCTGAAGATCATCGATCCCAAAGTGGCCTCGCTGCTGACCATCACGGAAATGCGGGGCATTTTCCTCAGCGTGGGCGGCAGCTTCCCGATCCTCAACTTCGGCTGCATGCTCCGCGTGGGGGTCTCGGCCGAAGTGGCCTTCTGGTATTTCGTGGACGGCCCCACCTATGGCGGCAAACTAGTCGCGGGGGCTTATGGCCGGGCGGGTTGCGTCGTTAGCGTCAAAGGGCAGCTGACCCTGATCGGGGGAAGGGATTCCTCCGGGATGATCTTCAATGGCAACGCCTGGGTGGGCGGCGGGATCGGTTTCTGCGACCCGGAGGATTGGCATTCCCCGGCCGACGTCCTGGATGACGACTGGTGCGCTTCCTGCGTGGCGGTGATCGACCTGATTTACAAGAACAAACGCTGGGACGCGGACTACGACGTGGATTGCAGCTTGTAGGATCGAACCAGTGGGCGGCAACCGGAAGGCAAACCCTATGAATCCAACCGGAAAGCGAAAGCAACGAAATCCGGTTCTCACCCGTCCATCGGGTAAAAAACCAGGGCCGGGACTTCGAAACCAGGGCCTTCCCTCACCCTGCCCCACTCCCAGGGGAAGAGAGAACTTGAATCACGCATCCGGCAAAGGGGCCACAAGTTCCGGCCGATCCACCCGGGAGACCCCGCGCGCATTACCCGGATGAATCCGATTGAAAACGATATGGATGAAAACATGAATGGAGCCTATACGCTAATGAGGAACGCATCCCGACGCTGCGTGATAATCACTTTGGCCGCCTGGAGTTGGCTCGGCGCGGCCGCGACGCCCGGTCCGGCCGCGGAAGGAGGACACTTGCATTTCCTGGCCATCGCGGGCAGCCCGGTGGCCGGCAAAACCCCGGTGTTGCTGCGCTGGTTCTCGTTCGACGGATCGATCCCCGTAGACACCTTCAGTATTTTCCGGAAAGCCGGAGAGGCGAATTCCGCCCAACCGATGGAACTGGTGAGCGTTACCGCCCGGCTGCGGAACGCGCCCTTGATCCGCAGCATTTTCGAACAACCGGCAGTGGACCGGGCCAAGGTAAACCTGCTGGAAATGCTCGATTCCATGCTGGACGAACCGGTCACGGACGACACCTACGTGGATCAGCTCTTGACCATCCTGGATGGCGACCCGGGCTGCGCTCAATGCGAATTCCGCGCCCGCATGCTGGTGAACGCCAATTACGGTGTGGCCATCGTGGAAGGACTGGGCTATCTCGACCTGGTGGATCCTCAAACCTACACCTACGAGTTGCGGTCCTCGCAGGGAACCGGCGGAACGGATGACCTGGTCCTCGGCCGGGTGACGATCGACGCCGCCGTGCCCACCAAACTGGCCGCGCCACAGCAGCCGGTCCGCGTAAATGTCCCTGGCGAAAAGGGACACCTCAAGATTTTCCTCAAATGGGACTTCAGCCCCGCCTTGCGCGATCAGCGCCAGGCGTTTTTTGGCTATAACGTGTACCGGGGCGAAGGCGATCTCTCAGGCCAGAATTTCAATTCCTTGATGTCCCAAGGACTGCTGCAAAAAATCAATCCCGCCCCGGTGTTGCCTCCCTCCCAGAATGCGCTGGGCAGCCAGCCGGAAGATCAGTATGTCTTTGTGGACGACAATATGGCCCTGGACGAATCCGGCCCGGTGGGCGATCCCTTCGATCCTGGAGCGGTCTACACCTACTGGGTCGCGCCCATCGACCTGCTGGGCCAGGAAGGGGAAGTCAGCCCGCCGGTCACCGCCACGGCCAATGACCAAAGCGCCCCCGATGTGCCCCGGGGATTGTCCACCAAGGTCGCCGATGTCAGCGGCATCCGGCGGATCGTGTTGACCTGGGACCGCAATCCGGACGACGCCATTGGTTACCGCGTGTACCGCTTCCGCGAATGGGACCACGTGGGAAAGAAAGATCCCTTCCCGCCAGTGAACGGCCTGCCCGAAGGGTACATTACGGATATCCCTCAACCCGCCGCGGACAATCCCTTTTTTCTCGATACCACGATCAACATCGCCCAACACGAAAACCAGGCCTTTTGGTATTGCGTCTCCGCCTTCGACGCGGCCGGCAACGAATCCGCGCTGTCGCCTCCGTTCCGGGGCGTGATCTTCGACAAGCAGCCCCCCGGCGCGCCGCCAACCGTGGACGTGTGCACCCTCATCACCCTGTGTGACTTGTTTCTCGAATCGGTCACACCCGAACCCAACCGGATTCCCGAAACGAGAGGCAACCTTGTAGTGGAACTTATCATCGCGCGGCGGGATTCGAACACCTCCCCCCTCCGGATCGTGGTGGAGCGGATAACCCAGACCATCGCGTCGACGGTCAACCTGCCTCCGGTGATCGAAACCATTTTTGACGGCCCCTATCCGGCGGACGAAAAACTGGTGATCCCGGACGAATTCCCAAAGCCGCCACGGACCGTCCGGGTCTATTACCAGGTGACGGTGTGGGGCGGCGATGTGGAACCATGCGCCATGTATCAGATCCCTGACGCCAAGTGGTTCGACTTCTACGACCGCTACCTGCTGGAAGGGATCAGCATGACCGCCTTGCTCTCCCTGAGCACCGAAACGTACTACCGTTGCCGGCCCGGCCAAGTGGGCACGCTGCCGCACGATCCCTTCGATGATACCGGCCGCCCCCGGCCGGTGACCTTCCAGGTGCCTCAAGCGGACGACGCGGTGGGGGTGATCCTCTACCGCAGCCCGGATTGCGACAACTATTTCCCCGTGGCGGAACAGCGCTTCAACGGCGCGAATCAGCTCACCCTCGAAGATTATTTCACCCCCAGCCAAGGCGGCCGGATTTGCTATGGTGTCCGGTATTTCGATGAAAACAACAACCGGGGGCCTATCTTTTATATTCCCACCCAGTTTCTCTTCCCCAGTTTACCGGATAGTAACGTGACGCCTTCCATGATCAGCGCCACGCCGCTGGGCGACGAAACCGCGCCCTCGTTCCAATTGAAATGGTTCGGCTCCAACGTGGGCCTGGCCGGTTTCCGCATCGAGATGGCCACCACGGACAAATTCGAGGGGAAACTGGCCACCCTCACGTTATCGCCTGATGATTACTCGTTCGACGCGGAAGACAACGAATTCGAAACGGTGATCGACCGCGAAGACGAAGCCACCAACGCGAAAATCCAGATCAACCAGAAATACTTCATCCGGGCGGTGGCCTTGCGCCAAAACGGCGAGGAACGGGTGAGTAACAATTCCCTCCCCTTCCTCTGGGCGGCGGACGTCACCCCGCACGAGCATCCCGCCTGGCCCATCCGGCCGTTGCCGCCCACGGATTCCAAACTGAAAGCGGGTTGGATGCCGGCCATCGTGGCCGCGGAACCCACTCCGTTCTCGTACGGCGTGGTGCTCTGGATCGGCACGCTGGATTTCAGCGGCCGGAAGGAAACCAACGCCGAGTACTTTATCAAACCGCCGTTCATCGTGTACCGCAAACGGCTTGACTTGCCCGGCCGGACCTACGTGCAGATCAGTCCACTGATCGACAGCATCTCCGCCCCTTATCGGGATGTGCCCCAGGATCCGTTTGTCATCTCGCGGGCGGGCACGTTCGATCCGGACCATTTCCCCGAGCTGGCCAACACTCCCGGCATTTTCTACCTGGATACCACCGACCTGATCCTGGGCGCGAAATACGAATACAAGATCGTGAAACTGGACCCGAACACCGGGGAAATCGAAAAAGTCTTCGGGCCGTCCAATCCCGTGGAGGTTCTGAATCCATGAGTCAATCTGCTTTCCCGAAACCGACTGAGGCCGGATGGGCCTCTGGCCGCTTGCTTGTCCTGGCCTTGCTGACCGGCATGGGAATTTCCGCATTCGCTGAGGGGCCGTTTCAACTGATCGCGGGTGACCTGACACAAGATAGCCTCTCGGATCTGGTGGTCATGGATGAAAGCGGCCGCGGTCTGATCCTGGTGAACCAGGGCGGCGGCCAGTTGTCCGCCGGCAAAAAGATTTATGCGCAAGGGACCACGCCCGGCCCCATAGCCATCGCCGACCTGACCGGGGATACGGTATCGGATCTCGTCATGCTCTACCCTGCGGAGGCCGGCATCGAAGCCGTCCCCGGACCCGCCATCGACCAGAACCAATCCCTGCTCGTGTCAGGCTTGGGAGTTGATGCTTCTTCGCTGGCCATCCCGGGGAAGCCGCCCATCGCCGCGGTAGGCCTGGCGGGAGTGCCGAAGATCGCCTTGATCCAGCCGGACGCGCAGGGGACGGCGTTAACCGTGACGCGGGAAATTCCCTCCACGGCTCCCGTGCGCGGGCTGGTGTGGGCAGATCTCGACGGCAACCAGGCCGATGAACTGATCGCGCTCATCCAGGGACAAGGGACAACCGTGCTCGCGTACCAGGGACTCCCGGCGCAAGGGATCGAGATCCCATTGGCGAAGTGGGAAGATGTCCAGGCCGATGCCATCCATGCCGGGAATCTGAATCCGGACGGCTTGGTGGATTTCCTGCTATGGTCCTCCGGATCCGAAGCGGTGGCTCTGGTGGGGATCGCCGTGGGAGTTTATGAAGCCCGCGCCCTCCCGCTGGCCGAATCGTACAAAAAGAAGGCGGGCGATTTCAACCAGGACGGTTTGCTGGACATCCTGGTGATCTCTCCCGCCCAAGATGCCGTGACGGTGTATCTCAATTCCGGCGATCTCAATTTCAAGCCCCTGCCGGTTCCGGATATCAGCGGCCGGGTTTTGGACGTGGCCTTCGGGAATTTCGTCAGCCCCGGCAGCCTGGACCTGGTGATCTGGACGGCGCCTCACAGCAACGGCCTTCAACCGGCCTCTCAGGCCACCCAAACACCCTCGCTTCCCCATTCCTTGTCCCTATATCAGTTCACCGGTGGCACGTTCTCCAAACTCGGGGAGATGGAGATCCCCAACCTCAGCACGGACTACTCGGTTTATCACAATGTAATGATCTACAAAAAAACCGACGTAGCGGCCGGCCGGTTCTATCCTTACCGGTCGTTCTTCGTGAACGATTGGACCATCGGCGCGGACGCGATATTCGGCGACGGCAGCGTGAAGATCCACCGGGAGGTCCTGCAAAACGGACACTTGGTTTCCGCCCCGCCGGTTACCCTCACCGGACTTCAATTCTTACCCAATCCCGCGGAATTCGAAGCCCATGTCAATCAATTCTCTGCCGAACAATCGTTATTCGCCTTTGGACGGCCGGTGTTGCCCCGGACCGTCTCGCTGACCGCCGCGCCGCCCGCGGGCACCTACAACAGCACAATTACCGTGACACCGGCCGCCCCCCCGGGAGCCACAATCTACTATCGCCAGAACGGAGGCGGATGGCAAACGTACACTCCCGGAACCACTGGGATCATCCTCTATCAGAGCGCCACGCTGGATTTCTACGCGACGCTGGGGGCCGATGTCAGCCCTATGCTGACTCTGCCTTACACTATCGACCAGGATCCTTCCGCCGATTCGGACAAGGATGGCATCCCTGACGCCCTGGAAGACAGCTTCGGCCTCCCTATCTTCTCGGTCACGAAGGACTACGACGGAGATGGATGGGACGACCTCGACGAATTGGTCCGCGATACCAATCCCAAGGACAAAACCAGCGTCCCCTCAGACGCGGACCAGGACGGCTGGAGCAAGTTTGACGAAGGAATCCGCCAAACCGATCCCGACAATCCCTTGTCTTTCCCCATCGCTCCCGGCTTGGCGGCCGGCGAATACCTGCTCGCCGTCCACCCGGCGGTGCGGCTCAGTAAAGACGATTTGCCCGGTCCGGTCAGTGAAGGTTCGTTCCTGTCGGCCTGGAATTTGTTCAATAGCCAAGTGGCTTCCGCCACCTTCACGGCCCCTCAATGGACATTACGGCTTCCTGGACCCGATCCCTTGATCCTGCGGGTTCGGGAAAAATCGGCTAACACCGTAACCATATCTCTCTACAGTCGGAGCTATGTCCCCTGCTGGGATCCCGCCGGGCTGTACGATGGCGGGCTAACCGGCCCGGAATGGCTATCCTTGGTCCGGCAGCAAGCCATCCAGCAGTTCCTGACCAACCGCGCCGAATCGTTCACCCTCCCGGCCGCGGCGGCCACGGTGGCGTTTGAACTCTGGCTCATTCAATACGGATCCCTGCCCGGCCCCATCGTCTGGGGAAGCGGCGCACCGGTATTGACCCATGATACGCTCGCCACCCTGCGGCTCTCCTACGATCTGGACGAAGTGTATGGATACCTGCTCGCCAGTTTGCCGGAGGTCCATTCGTGGACCGGGCTCGTGAGCCAACTGCTCAATTGGTCACGCGACAATCCTCCCTCCCAAGATGTGGATCTCACCCTGCAACAACTGGCCATGGGCATCCCCGTGGATCCTTCCCTGCTCCCGCCCTCCTGGATGCCGGAAACCATCAACCAGGCGGTGGCGGATTTAGCCACCGTCCTGGCCAACGCGCCTTCTAAGGTGATCGAATTGACCGGAACCCTCCAATCCGCCAATGGCCTTACCCAGCTTGTTACCGGGGGCGGGGAGGCCTGGACCCTGAACTTCGGCGGCGCGAACATCGTCACCGGGTCGCAAGTCACCATCCGGGGCATCCGGGAAACGGCATGTTCCAATAGCGGTGAATGGATCGTAAGGGTCACCGAAACCCTTCAATATCAGCCTACCCTGGCACTGAACAATCTGGATTCGGACGGCGACGGCTTGCCAGACCAGTGGGAAGCCTTCTATTTCGGCCGGACCGACGCCCTGCCCCACGACGATCCGGACAACGATGGGGCCGACAACCTCTCTGAATTCCATGCCTTTACTCATCCCCGCGATAACGCTTCCAAACCTGCGGGCGGACCCACCCCGACTCCCACGCCGGTCATCACACCCTCGCCCACGGTCACTCCGGTAATGACTCCCACCCCGCCGGCCGGCGGAATGCCCAAATCCCTCCCCGTGGCGCAATATGGATTCTCGGAAGGAAATCTGGCCGCCGCGGGATTCGCCGAGATCCCCGGAGGATTTTTGAGTTACCCCGCAGGCGAATCATCGCTGGGAGTGGTTCCCGTGCAAGCCGGTTCCCCGGCCAGCGATGGGCAAGGATTGCGGTTCGTCTGCGATCCCGGCGAAGTACAAATGATTCAATCCCTGCCGGTCACTCCAGTGGGCTCCAATCCAGTGTTGGTCCGGTGCATGGTGCAAGCCACCTCGGGCGGCGGGCAATTCGCCCTGGCGGCCGTGGACGGCGCGTTCGACGGATCGGCCGCCGCGTTGATCCCGCATGACACCCAATTCATGCTGAACGAATATAAACGCGTGGCCTTGCTGTACGATCCCACTACTTCGGATACCCTTTCGGTGCTCTTACAGGTGTACAACCCGGCTTCTGCCCCTATGCCCATTACCGTGTATGTGGACAATCTCGAAATCATCCCCCTGTTGCCTGGCACCGCCATCGAGCCGAACGATATCATGATCAATGGCGGCAGCGTGAATTCATCGCCATTGCCTCTGCTCCCCAAGCCCGCCCCGCTGCATGTCTATGATTTCGCCCAGGCCACTGTGGAAGCCGCGGGATTCGCGCAAGTGCCGGGGGGATTCCTGCCGGGATCCACGCCGGGCCTCTCGGTCATCAGCAGCGTTCCCTTCGGATGGACACCCCCCTCGGCGGACGGGCGCGGCGTGCTGTTCACCTGCAATCCCGGCGAAATTCAATTGATCATGGCCAGCCCGGCTATCGGGGTAGGCCAGCAGCCGGTCCTCTTCCGGATGACCGCCCGCGCCACCAGCACGGAGGGGATCTTCGCCCTGGCGGCCTTGGATGGCAGCCTCGACGGATCGATTGGATACGCCATCCCCGTAGGCACGGCCTACATGACCGGAGGCTTCACCCAGGCCGCGGTGTTGTATGAACCCACGAACACGGACAGCGCCGTGGTGGTTCTGCAATTGGCGGTTCCGGCCACCGCTACCGGCCCGGTGTCGGTTTTCGTGGACCAGATCGAAGTCATTCCCTTCACTACGGGAACTCTTCTGGAGGCCGCGGATCTGGCTACCCGGCCGAAATAGCTCCAGTCTACATGCCAGAACAAGACCAAAGCCCCGGAGACCGCTCCGGGGCTTTTTCTGCGTTTCGCACCTCGATGAGCGAGCCCCACGGGATATCCCGGATTGCCCTTCCTCTAAAAAAATAAATTGACTTTCACTTGTAGAACATTGTACGCTTGGTTGGCTCGATTGACCGCAACAATGAAGGAGGTACTCCCCACCATGTCAAAGGATATTTGGCTCTTTGGGTTCAGTATTTTCATGTTCGGATGGTTGGCGTTTCCCAGCAACGCCAGCGAGACGTATTTCTTCTGGTACGGTTCCTCTCCCAGCTCGGTCTCCTGGGCGCCTTTCCACTGGGAAGAACAAGACCGGACCAGTGGATTCGCCGGTGACACCAGCGATCTCCAAGAAGGCATGTTCTACAATCATACGCCAGATGCGGGGGACGACACCCAACTCAATACTTCTCTCACCTTCTCTTTCACCGTCTCCCCCAACCGCGGCGCTCATCATCCCACCGTTTTGCCCCGCGGCATCGGCCAGGTGAGCCTGTGGGTGTATTACGACCAGACTTATGGTCTGGGCGTGCCCGGACACGCCAATTCCATTTATCTCTCGGTTCTACCGGGAGCCGATCTGGTCAAAGCGAACTACCTGGGTGTCGAAATGGTGGCAGGTGAAACCAATTTCCGCGTGGTGTCCAAAACCAATCCCTCCGGAGAAGCCTCGATCGCCATGCGTCCCGATGAGTGGAACCATTTGGTATTCACCGATGACGGAAATAAGACCACCATAACGATTAACGACTCGGCATCGGTCATCAGCCTGCCCACCGGCGGGAACCTCTGGTACATCAACATTGTGGCGGGCATCGTGGACACGGATGGGACCATCAAAGACGGAGACTGCATGGAAACGTTTTACATCGATGACATCGTCTGCGTCTCCGGCATCGAATCGGGATACCAATTCATCGATGTCCCGGCCACCACGAACACCGTGACCATCGACGGCGTGATCAATCCGGCCGAAGTCGCCGGGGCGAAAGTTGTAACTTGGGACGGCAGCTCGCCGGAACGCCCGGGCGTCCACGCCCAGTTCTACGGCCAATGGGCGCTGCCCACCCCCGCCGACCTGACCGCCACCGCCTATCTGCAAAACAACGGTGAAAAATTGTACATCAGCGTGGACGTGGTGGATGATGTGATCTCCCTGGTGCAAGGCGCGAACTGGTGGAACGACGACAGCACGGAAATCTACATCGACCACGACAATAGCCGCAGTACGTCCGGTGCGGCCCAGATCTCACTTAACGCGGCCAACACCTTCACCAACGCGGATACCTATGCCGATTGGCTGGTGATCACTTCGAAAGTGAAAAACGGCAATACGGGTTGGCAGGTCGAAGCGGAAGTGGATATGCCCGCGCGTGAACTGCGCCAGGGACAAACCTATGGATTCGATATCTCCATCAACGATTCCGACGGCGAAAACGAAACCGGCTACCAAGGCGCGCAGGAATGGCTGTACGCCAGCTATGAATGGGCCTATGACAACGAAACGTATTGGGGCAACATCCGCATTCTGAGCACGGCGGTGCAGGTCGAGGGATGGGAAATTTATTGAGGCCAGGGGAAGGAGGGGTTGCCTGAATCGGGATGGTCAGGATGCACAAGATGACCAGGATGGGGAGATAGGGAGTGTAATTTCATCCCCGCGGGGGCTCAACGTGAATAGCCGCTGGCGATAGCCTACGGTTGCGTGATGAATCAATACCTACCCCGCAGGGTTTGAATTGAATATGGGTCGGCCCCTGCGGGATTGTTTTCCATGGGAACGGTACCGGGAGGTTGTCACCCCCGGCTATTCGTATGGGATCCTGCGGTGATGGAAATAGGCAACCAGAGGTGGGCTGCGTTGCGCTTTGAGTATTTTGCCCAGGGTTGAAATCCTGGGTTGCTGTACGGCGGCCCCTTGAAAGGGGCGCTGATTGAATAGAAGTGGTGAGAGCGTAATACGAGACGTGAAAGCGCGGAGAAAGGACTTCCCTCACCCTGGCCCTCTCCCAGAGGGAGAGGGGATTTTGGGGGTGGTTTTCATCGGTCCCTTCAACGAGTCGCGAGTTGGCCATTTGATGAAAAGTACGCACTTGCCGGATGAGCCTCGATGATTACTTGAATGTCCAACACCGTCCGGCAATCCATCCACCCTGACTATCCTTAGGGGAATGATCTGTTATATATGTGGTAGTATTCTTTTATTCCAAACCAGGTGTATGAATGGGAATCACAATGAGCAGAATGAGATTCTGGATTTTATTCTTATTTTTCCTGACGATCGGTTTCTCCGCCTGGGCGGATGAATCAGGCGCGAAACCACTTTACGTGGGTTGGGCGTCCGTGGACATCACGCCCCCGGAACCGGTGGCCTTGGTGGGCCAGTTGCATAAACGGATTTCCCAAGGCGTTCGCGATCCGCTTACCGCCACCGCCCTGGCCTTGGAAACCTGGGACGCGGAAGGCAACCGCGAACAAGCCATCCTGGTATCGTGCGATATCTTGTATATTCTCCGCAGCGTGCAGCGAAGAGTCCAAAATGAAATCCGCGCGCGAATCCCCGGTTTCGATCCGGAAAAACTATTCTTGAACGCCACCCACACCCATACCGGCCCAGGGTACAACGATGCCGCGTTCCACAACTTGTATGACGTCAGCAACGATCCCGGCGTGATGAAAGCGGACGACTACGCGGATATCTTCGTGGATCGGGTCACGCAAGCCGCCGTCGAGGCCTGGAACAACCGCAAACGCGGGGGGATGAGCTGGGCGCTGAGCCATGCCGTCGTCGGCATGAACCGCCGGGCGAGGTACTTCGACGGAACCGCCGTCATGTACGGCAAGGTCAATCAGGAAAATTTCAGCCATATCGAGGGCTACGAAGACCACGGTGTGCCCCTGCTTTTCTTCTGGACTCCGGAACAGGAATGCACCGGGGTCTTGATCAACATCGCGTGCCCGTCCCAGGAAACCGAGGGCTTGAGCGTGGTCTCCGCTGATTTTTGGCATGACGTGCGTTTGGAACTGCGCCGCCGGCTGGGTCCGAATCTCTTTGTGCTTCCCCAATGCGCGGCCGCGGGGGATCAGTCGCCCCATTACCTTCTGCGCGCGCAAGCCGAGCAAATCATGCGGGAACGCCGGGGACTCGACAGCCGGCAGGAAATCGCCCGCCGGATCGCGAACGCGGTCGAGGATGGCTTCTCTCTCGCCCGGCAAGACATCCAATCCGATCTGGTCTTCAAGCATACCGTGGCCCGCTTCCCGGTGCCTCCCCACACAGACCAGACCGCACCCTTTTACCTCACCGATCCCATCAATCCGATCGAATGCCACATCCTGCGTTTGGGGGATATCGCGATGTGCACCGCGCCGTTCGAATTGTATCTCGATTACAGCCTGCGTGTGCAAGCCCGCAGCCCGGCGGTCTTGACTTTCGTCGTGCAGCTTGCGTGCCAGCATAGCGGCTACCTGCCCACGGAGCGGGCCGTGCAAGGCGGCGGCTACAGCGCGGATAAATTCATCGTCGGTCCCGAAGGCGGTCAACGCTGGGTGGAGGAGACGTTGAAGGCTATCAAGGCGTTGTGGTGAAGGCCGGCGGGATGGATTATTTGTCTGAATCAGGATGGTCAGGATGCACAGGATGACCAAGATATTGATGGGTTATGATGGGTTACGCTTCGCTAACCCATCCTACGTTTACTGGATCCCCTTCGGGGATGAAAATTAGTCATTCATCGAAGTCGTAGGCATGTTTTTTGGCTCATCCGGCAAGTGTGTACTTTTTTTCAGATGGCCGGTTCACATCTCTTTGAAGAAATTGATGCAAACCACCCCAAAATCCCCTCTCCCTCTGGGAGAGGGTTAGGGTGAGGGAATTTTTGTAGGGGCGGACCTTGGTGTCCGCCCTCGCCCCGTGGCGGATGGAATCAATTTTACTTCTTCAGGTACGCACTTCTCGGATGAACCTGTTTTTTTGTAGTGCGGGCGTCCCGTCTGCATATCCTTTTTTTTCTCCGTGTAACCCGTGTTTCCCCTCCGTGCCCTCCGTGATTTGATCCAGCCACCTCTGTGATTCAATCCGCCAACACGTGCCGCAGGTTAAAACCTACGGCTATTCACCTGGATCCCCTTCGGGGATGACATGGTACTTCTCATACACTAAAAACCATCCCCTTTACTTCTCCTCTCCCTCCCTGCATTCTCCTCGATGATCCGTTGTCGGCTTATTTCCTCCGAATAGAAAGGTATGCCTTTATGAAATCCTTTGCCCAATGCCTCCTGATTTCCGTCTGGATCATGGTGCTTCTCTCTCCAGCGTGGACGGTTGAGCCCCAGGTTCCCGAAAATGTATATCAGGGCGAATTGATCCGTTATCCCGGTCCCTGGGCGTTTCAACTGGGCCGGCCGGGCATCATTCTCGTAAATGATCAAGATCTGGAAGATCTGACCGATCCGGATAAGGTCATCGATCTCAGCCTGACCTACCAGAAACACACCGCCAGCCTGCGGCAAATTTGCGAACGCGCCCGGCAACAGGGCCAACGCACGCTGATCATCGCCTTCGATCAATTCTTCAGCCAATACCGCCCCGGCCAGGTCACGCCCCGCAAACTCACGCCCGACATGGACGAATATGTCGAAAAACTGGCCACCGTCAGCCGCTTCGCGCAACAATACGGCCTCGGCCTGGAACTCAGCCTGCTCAGCCCCCTGGAGATCGGCCCCGCGTACGCCCGGCGCACCGGCGAAACGGGAAAATGGATGCATTACCGTAAGGGACTGCGCGATCCCCAAACCGGCGCGTACAGTGTGCAACTCTGGCAGCAGAAAAAATGGGCCAACAACAAGGGATCCATTCTGTTGAAAGATTTGGGCGTACGCGTCTTCGCGTTTCAGGAACGGCGGATTGGCGGGACGCCATATCTTTATGTCGATCCTCACGCCATCGTCGAAATCACCGAAACCGCCCGCGTGGAACGGTGGGAATCCCTGGCCAGCGACCGGGGCGATTACCGCGCCGAGCGCGTCCGGATTTACGGCGAGGGGCGGACGGACATCGGCCCGCTCGACCGCGTGCTTGTGGTTCAACAATATGAAACCCCCGAAATGGATTATTTCAGCCCAAACGCTTTGCCCTATCTCAAGAACCTTGTCGATAAGTACGTGGACGCGGGCGTGAAACTCCACGCGCTCTATTCCGACGAGATGCACATCCAGCAGGACTGGGGTTACTTCAGTCATCATGACGGCGGCGAATTCGCCCTGCGCTATGGAAGCGATGGGCTCGCAAATGAATACGCGAACCGGTATGGCGATGAATACCGCGATTTTGCCCGCTATCTCATCTACTTCGTTCAAGGCCAGGAAGACTACCGCAACGACATGCAGGCCGGGCAACCCCTCCAGCATGTCTTCGGCACGACGCCCGAGGCCATCCGCCGGACCGCCTTGTTCCGGTCCCGCTACTACCACCTGCTGCAGGACGGCGTCGTGGATCTCTTCGTCCAGGCCAAGCGCTACGCCGAACAGCGCTTCGGCTACCGCCTCGAATCCCGCGCCCACGCCACCTGGGCCGAAAGCCCGACCATCGACCTGTGGGACGGCAGCCAGGGCCACCGGTATTCCCGGAACTATGAATACACGTCCGATTTCGTCTGGTCGAACACCGTCCACCAGGCCGCGTCCGCCTGCGCCGATTACTTCAAGTGGGGTGATTTCCTCACCGGCAACGGCAACGACCATTGCGAATGCGGCTGGCTGGACCGCAACTACACGGGCATCGCGTTGGCCTGCTCCACCGGCATCATCAACGAAGTCCCCCATTCCTACTCGGCCCATTGGGGCATGCCGGGCGAGATCGCGCGGCGGCGTTCCGCCCTGGTCAGCGCCGCCGGGGCCTCCGGCGCGCCGTATTTCTCCACCGTGCAAGACGCCCAACACCGCGATGTGGAGGTGCTCACTCTCTATCCCCTCGACCTGGTCAGCGTGGAGGAACGCTTCGGCGGCTGGATGACGCAATACGCTTACGCCAACAGCATCTCGCAATCCAAACTGCTGGAAATGGCGGAAGTCAAAGAGGGCGCGGTTCATCTCGGCGGGCGGAAATTCACCACCTTGACCATCGCCTTCGAACCGTTTCCCTCGGCGCGGCTGTTGGATCTGATCCGGCAACTCGCTGAAACAGGCGGCCGGGTGATCTGGTCGGGACCTCCGCCGGTGATTTCCCGCGAAGGCATGCCCATTCTCGCCGAGTGGATGAATTTGTTCGGCGTGGAGTATGATCCGGGACTCAACGAAGGCCGGATCGCCGCCGGATCGTCCGTGGAATTCGAAGGCCCCCTCGCGGGAATCGAGCCGCAGGTGATCCTGACCCACTACCTGGTGGATCACATCTATCCCGTGACACCGCGCGAAGGCGTTCAGGCCGTGGCGCGAGTGCGGGATCAAATTGTGGGCAGCCACAAAACCGCCGGCCGGGGCGGAAGTCTCACGTTCCTCGGTTTCCGCCCGCGTGATGATCAATCCCGCAGCCTGGGGCAGGATATCCGTACCTGGTTCGAGATCCTGCTGGCGCTCGGCGCGTACCCGGCCACCGGCGCGTTTCCCGGTGTCAATGACAATACGGAGTACATCTCCCGCACCTCGTCCTTCTTCGCCTGCCGCTTTCCCAACGGCGCGGTGGCCATCGCGCCGCATCTAAAAGACGTGGAAGAAAACTGGGATGGCGGCTTCGCCCGCGACGTGGAACGCGACCAGCGCTACTTGGAACAAATTTCGTTGCCATCCGATGCGATCCATCTCGCGGATTACAAAATCAACGGCCACACCGTTTCCTACCAAGGCCGGCAAGTCATGGCGTTCCGGGTGAACTCCCAAGGAGACCTCATCGCCTTCGCGGGCCATGACGGCGCGGGGATCACCATCGACGGCCGCGCGTTTGTCTTTGCGGATCATCCCTTCTCTCTCGTTTCGTTCGCCCCTGTGCCCGAAGAGCGGCGGGTGGAGGGCGGGGCGTTGTATATTCTCCGCATCGAAGGGGAAGGAGAAATCACTCTGCCGCTGACCAACCTGCCGGCCGGCGTGGAATGCGCCGCCGAAGGTCCCACCCCCGGCAGCCGCGGCCCTGTGATCCCCCATACGGTCGAAAAGGACGGCTTGAAATTATCCCTCACCCCCGCGGCCCGGGGCCGGTGGATTTATGTAATCGAAAAGTAGGCCCATCCGGCCAACGCGCACTTTTTCTGACTCCTGGTTCGTATCACTTCACCATGAGTGATGAAAACCCACTCCCATAATCCCCTCTCCCGCTGGGAGAGGACCAGGGTGTGGGAATGCCGGAAAAGGCCATACGGATCGGGTCGCTGCAATCGAATACATTCTTCCGGCCAATTTCTCACGCAACAATAATTTCAATTGTTTCTGTTTCTATATAAAAAGTTAATATGGAAATCGTTACCGTTCCATTCTAGTTCCCTGGCGCGATTCCCCGCCGGATCATGGCCCGCCACGCAACCGATCCGGTCCGGCGGCCGGTCCGGCCCAACGCGAATTTTCCCTTGACGGGTGGAAGACTGGCCTCTACCATGTCTACGGTACTGAGGAAATGGCAGACGAGCGGGCCGGTGGGTTTTGCGTTCGCGCGACCCAAATGCGTGTGATGGTGTGATGGAACGAATGCTCGACTTTCGCATCGCCAGCAAAATCGAAAATATCTATCCGGTGGAACGGGAAATCCTCCAACAGGCCAACCAGTTGGGTTTTGATGACAATGCCTGTTTCTGTTTGCGCCTGGCCATGGATGAAGCCCTGATCAACGCCATCATCCACGGCAACCGCAACGCGGAAGAGAAGAAGATCCATATCAAGGCACTCTTCAACTCGGAAAGTGTCGCGGTCACCGTGCAAGATGAAGGAGACGGCTTCGACCGTTCCCAGTTGTGCGATCCAACGGAAGCGCCCCATTTATACGAAACCCATGGCCGGGGCGTCTTCTTGATCCGGCAATTCACCCATGAATTGCGCTTCAACGACAAAGGCAATGAAATCACCTTTGTCGTTCATCAATCCCATACCCCGGCTGCCTTGCAGAACAATCCGCTCGCGGTTTGACCGCCGGACCTGGAGGGAAACAGTTTCTTCGATCGCTCCGAAACAAAAAGAAACAAAAAGAAAAAAATCTTATTTTGCGATTCTTTTTTTGCGTTCGCGCCCGTATCCAATCCTAAAAACGGTTCGTTGAATACAACGAAATGAATGATTTCCCCACAGATTCAACTAAGTCAACCTGGGTGTAAACCATCACGTAAGGAGGGAATATGGGAACCGCAAATCGAACGATTGATCGTGTCCGGTGTCTGCTCTGGGTCATCGGTCTGACGGTAACCGTAACGGGATGCACCAACACCCATCTCGTCCGCATCCCCCGCCCGATTCCAACCTTCGGCCTCGGCGGGGCCAAAATCGCCAAGCGGGTTGCTCCCCCGGCGGCTCTTCCCGCTCCGCCGGTTTCCCAATTCAGCAACCCCTCCGTGCCGCCTCCCCCCGGTGAACCCAAGGAAGAACTGGTCGGTTTGGCCACATACTATGGACCCGAATTTCACGGACGCCGGACGGCCAGCGGCGAACGCTTCAACATGTACGCGATGACCGCCGCCCACCGCACACTCCCCTTCAACACCACCGTGCGGATCACCAACCTGGAAAACGATAAGGTAGCCTACGTCCGGATCAATGACCGCGGGCCCTATCACAAAGGCCGGATCATCGATCTGTCCCGCGCCGCCGCCCGGGAACTGGAATTCGAGCACAAAGGCACCGCCCGGGTGCGCGTCGAGATTTTCTGACACCCTTCATTGTTTCGGTATGAATCATTTCACCATAACCTTTTTCACGCGCATTTATTTTTCTCTCATCCATTCCACGAAACGGAAACCCGGCCGATGAACGATACGCCCAATGCCTGGACACGGCTCTCCCGCAGAACCTTTTCGAAACAGCTGCTGCTCTCCGCGGGGCTGACCCCGCTGACAGCCCGGACGGCGTTGCCCGGAATCCTGGGTCCCGCGCCGGAACGCCGGACCGGCGCGGATACCGGCTCCCTGTATCCGGAAATCGAATTCCTCGCGAATCGCTGTGACTATCCCTTGTCGTTCCTCCATCGGGCCTATTCCAGCCCGGCGGAATACCGCCAAACCGTCCAACAAACCGTTCATCAACTGTTGTATTACGCGCCGCCCGCCGTCGATCCCCGGCCCGAGGTGATCGACCGCTGGGAAACTCCCGCCTACACCGCCGAAAAAGTGCTGTTCAACACCACGCCCTGGTTCCGAATCCCGGCGTATGTGCTGATCCCGAAACTATACCCCGGCAAACGCCCCGCGATCGTGGATCTGCACTGCCACGCCGGGAACTTTCTGTTTGGAAAAGAAAAAGTCATGCCCGTGCGCCATCCGCATCCGGCCCTGGTGGAAATGAAGGCGGACAACTATGACGGGCAAAGCACTTCCGAAAAACTCGTGGAACGGGGCTACGTGGTCATTTCCATCGACCGCTTTTACTTCGGCGAACGGCGCACGCTGTTTGACGACTTGAATTCCCTGGGAATGGATCTCGGGAACTATACCGTCGAACAAATTCGCCAAGCCAACCGCCGCGCCGCCCAGGGCGAAGCAACACTGGTGAAAGCCCTCTTCTGGGCCGGTGCCACCTGGAACGGCATCGCCTGCTGGGACGATATCCGCACGGTGGACTACCTCGTGTCACGGCCGGAAGTCGATCCCGCGCGGGTGGGATGTTTGGGGATTTCGATGGGCGGCGACCGCGCCAATTACCTGTGCGCGCTGGACGACCGCATCCAATGCGGCGTCTCCGTGGGGTGGATGGCCACCTTGCGGCCCTTGATCAAAGCCCATATCGACACGCATTCCTTCTCGCATTTCCTCCCCGGTTTGACGCATTACTTGGACCTCCCGGATCTCCTGGGGGCTTTCGTCCCCAAACCGCTGTTGGTCCTGCAATGCGCGCAAGACGGGCTTTATACCCTCGAGAGTATGAAAGAAGCGTGTGACCAGATTCAAAAGATCTATGCCAAGGCCGGCGCGGAACCGAATTATCAATACCGCTTCTACGATCAACCCCACCGTTTTTCCAAGGAGATGCAAGAAGACGCGTTCCAATGGTTGGACAAGCACCTGCAAGGGTAACCGTGAGAACGGATGGCCCGCTGCAAAATCCTGCATTCGAATAAGAAATCGTGACTCCCCAAATAAAAAAAGGGCACGCCGCAACGTGCCCTACCCTTTTTCAATTGCCTTTTTAATGGCTGACCATTCTCAATACAATTCCCACGTCGGCACGCTGGTCGCGCCCGCGGGTTGGGGATCAAACGCGCCGGCCATCGTCGCGACCAGGTAATCATACTGAAATCCACCCGCCGCGGGCGTACCCGCGCTGCCGATGTTGAAGGACAATTCCTTGAATCCCGCCCATTGAGCGTTGCTTTGCAGATTTTCTGGATTGGGACGGTCCACATCCGTGCCGCGCCGGATCACCGCTTCCACCGGCGTGAGGCTGCCATCGCCATACGCCTTCACCCGGATCTGCATGGGATCGGCGGGATCCGTCTTGGCGTTCAACCACACGGTATGAAATTGCGCGGTATCGATGTCCGTCAAAATCGGAATATTCTCATCCCCGTCGGGATCCGCCGTATCATTAACTAAAATCGATAACGTGTTTTGCGTGTAATATCCCACACCGGTCAGAATGGACTGCGTGTCATCCGCGGGATCATAATACCCAACACCCACATGGGCCCGGTCCGAGGCTTCCGGAATGAACCGCAGCGTGCCGTCCCCATCGGGAATCCCATCGCCATCGGGATCCAGCGCCAGATCCACCAACGTCTGCCCCACACCAATATCGGGATCAGGCACGATAGGGAAAATCCGAAAACGGGCGCAGAACGTGATCCCTTGGATGTATGGATCGGTGGTCAACTCTCCCGGCTGATGCAGCGGCCCCAAGAAAAAGATTTTCCGGTCGCTCGGATCGGCAAAACCCAGAATCCGGGGATCTCCCAGATCGATGATCCGCAACGCGATGGCATCCGCCGCGGGGGTTTTGCCGTCTTCGGTATCTCCCACGCCGGGCAAAGTTTCTACTTGGACCACATCACCCACCAATACATCGGGCAGAATAAAAACTTGGAGTGTATTGAAATCCTCTGTATTGGCATTGCACGACCAGGAATCACTGCCGTTATTGTGATTCCATACTGGGTCATTTTCGCAGTCGGGGATTTTATGCCAATCCTCGACAAACGTCCACCCGCCAGGCGGATCAGCCCAGCCGCCCCGGTCCGCCAGGGCCGCGGGACCTAATCCCAACGTGACTACAACCATGCCGCTGATTATCCAAGTCATTCGTTGCATGTTCTTTCTCCTCTCTCCCCGTAAATGATTTTCGGTGGCCGGCTCGATCCGCTGACATGAATACTGGTTCGGTTTCTCCTCAGCTCCCGAAGATTCAGCCGCATCCGTCTACGGTCCGTCCCGCCCACATCTTCCATCAATCGATCCTATTTAATATATTCCCTTTTCGGGGTAAAGGGTACATGGCACATAACCCATTGATTATCGGTTTCGAAATGCCGTGATGGATTGAGATTCCGATTCTCCCTCAATATGCTAGGGGCTGTGGAGTTTTCGGCCTGACTGAGTTTCGACCCAAGGGGATGACCGTGCCATCCCTACGGGAGTTTTTGAACTTGCTTCGAGATTCAACCCGGGAATCTATCCGGGACCAAAGCATCCAATTCCCTCTCCCTCGGGGAAAATAGAAGGATGAGGGTTTCTTTAAAATAGTAAAATTAAACCTTTTTCTGCACTCAACCAACTCATTCCAAAAGGAGAACCGGTTCAATGCGCCAATTCCTCTTGAAACCAAGCGTTGTGATCGTCCTCGTTTGGTGTTCCATCGGAACGGCAGATGCGGAAGAATTCACGGGATTGCCTTATGAAGGAGGAGATGTCTTCGCCGACACCTGGGTGGCCACCGATGCCCTGGGCCGCCCCGCGCCGGATATCCGCTCCTGCGGTCCTGTTAAGCAAGACAAGTGGGTGGGGATCTTCTACTGGACTTGGCACATCCCTCACGCGGATGGACCCAACGATGTCACCAAAATCCTCGCCACGGCCAAGGACGGCCAAGTCGAATGGCCCAACAATCACGCGCCATACCATTGGGGCGAACCGGAACTAGGCTATTACGAAATGACCGACGCGTTCGTTATCCGCAAACACGCCAGCATGCTGGCGGACGCCGGGATCGACGTGATCCTCTTCGACACCACCAATCCCCCTTGGACCTGGAAAGCACAATACGAAGCCCTGTGCCGTGAATACACCGCCATGCGCCAGGCAGGGGCGCGCACGCCGGCCATCGCTTTCCTCTGCCCCTTCGGCGACCCCCTCCCGGTGTTGGAACAAGTGTGGAAGGATCTCTATCAGCCGGGCTTGTGGAACGATCTGTGGTTTCTCTGGGAAGGCAAGCCGCTCATCCTGGCAAACAAAGAATACGTAAAGGACGAAGCAATGCGGAACTTCTTCACGTTCCGCCGCCCCATGCCCGATTACTGGATGGGCCCCTCCGGGCCAGACCAATGGAGTTGGCTGGAAGTCTATCCACAACACGTCTTCAAAAACAGCCGGGGCGAAGTGGAGCAGATGAGCGTGGGCGTGGCGCAAAACGCCCTGCCCAACACGCCCGGCCCGGCTCCCATGAGCCACAAACGGGGCGCCATGGGCCGCAGCTGGCACAACGGCGCGAAAGACCTCCGGGAAGGCGCGGTGAACTGGGGATTCAACTTCGACGAACAATGGACCCGCGCCCTGGACGTGAATCCGAAATTCATCTTCGTCACGGGCTGGAATGAATGGACCGCCGGCCGCTACCGGGAATGGAGCCATTACCAAGACTCGGATTGCTACTACCCCGGCGGTTTGTTCGTGGATGAATACACGCAGGAATACAGCCGCGATTGCGAACCCATGCGCGGGGGACATACCGACAATTACTACTACCAACTGGCGGGCTGGGTGCGGCGGTTCAAAGGCGTGCGCGAACGCCCGAAGGCGGACGGTCCCAGCCCAATCAGTATCGATGGTGCGTTTGAAGATTGGAAGAATGTCACGCCGGAATTCCGGGACACCATCGGCGACACCCTCCACCGCCACCACCGGGGCTATGGCAATCTCTTGTACCGCAATGACACAGGCCGCAACGACTTCGTAATCGCCAAGGCGGCGTACGACGAAACGAACCTCTTTTTCTTCGCGCAAACCTTGAACTCTATCACGCCCCGAACTGATCCGCACTGGATGCTGCTGCTTCTCGACACCGACCAAAACGCGCGCACCGGCTGGCTGGGATACGACTATGTGGTGAATCTCGAAGTCCCCAGCGATACCGAAACCACCATCCACGCCTGGCGCGATGGATCGTGGGAGCCGGTTGGCCGTTCTGCTTATCAAGTTAACGGCAACGGATTGGAATTGTCGATTCCCCGTTCCCTGATCGGACAAAACCAAAAAACACCCGCGTTTGATTTCCACTGGGCGGACAACATCCAGGGATTCACGGATGTCTCCGAACTGGGCGTCAACGGCGACAGCGCCCCCAACCGCCGCTGGAATTACCGCTTCGAGGTCCAAGCCAGCAGCGCGCAAAATCCCGTCAACTAGGATGGCCCAAAGAGAAAATGGCGCTCGGAATGAGTATCCCCAACACCCGGCCGCATACCGGTTCCCTCCACAAAATATCGGCCGGAATGATTCTGGTTCATCCGATCTATGCGTTCATTTTCGGGTACGCCTGGCCGGATATCGATACGACAGACAGGAGAGAGACACCCGGAATCCCTTTTCCCTCTGGGAAAGGGGGCAGAGGGAGGGAATCCATCACAGAAATGGCAATCCTCCCTCGATCCAGCTTGAAGGCTGAACGGGTGGGCGGGGATCCGGCCAGGTTTCGAAACGGAGGACAGCTTCCAAGGGTACCCGGCTCCATCCCTTGTCCATTAAATGGTGTACTGATAGCCTAGCTTTCTTATAAATCCATCAAAAAGGAAGACCTTTTTTTGAATATGACCACTATCGATCTTTTCCATGCTCAGAAGGAGTCATTCCCATGAAAGAAGCCGAGGTTGGCAAAAAGAGGAATATCGCGGTCGTGGGGCATCACGGATCAGGAAAGACTTCCCTGATCGAAGCCCTTTTGTATCTGACCGGCGGAACAGACCGGCTGGGGCGGATCGCGGACGGCAACACCACCGGCGATTATTTCGATGAAGAAAGAGAGCGTAAACACACGATTTATTCGAAAATTCTGCAATGCCGGTACAATGACCACGTGATCAACCTGATCGATACGCCGGGATACTCGGATTTCGTGGGGGACATCAAGGGAGCGTTGCGCGCCGTGGATGGCGTGCTGCTGGTTATCAACGGGCAGTCGGGTGTCGAGGTGGAAACGGAGAAAATCTGGGAATACATCGAGGAATACCAATTGCCCCGCTGCGTTGTGGTCAACCGGTTGGATAAGGAGCGCGCCGATTTTGGAAAATCAGTCGCCTCGCTGGAGTCGGTCTTGAAGGCGCAGGTGTGTCCCGTGCGCCTGCCCTACGGCCAGGAAAGCGAGTTCAAAGGCGTCATCGACCTGATCACCAACCAAGTGCTGTCGTTCGACGACAAAGGCCGGATCACCAAGAAGGAGCCGATTCCCGCGGACGTCGAGGAGGAAGTGGCGGAATACCGGCAAAAAATGATCGAGGCCTCGGTGGTGACGAATGAATCCTTGATGGAGCGCTATCTCTCGGACGAAAAAATCCCCGACGACGATATCCGCGGCGGCTTGCGCGACGGGGCGTTGTCAGGGGCCATCGTGCCCATTTTCGCCACGGACGCCTACAATTGCGTGGGCATTCAGTCGCTCCTGGACGGCCTGATCAATTACATGCCGGATCCCCTGGCGCGCAAGACTTTCCCCATCCGGGAAAAAGACAAAGAGGAAACCAGCACCAAACCGATGAAGGAAGACGGCCCGGGGATTGGTTTCGTCTTCAAAAGCCTGGTGGATCCCTTCATCGGCAAGGTATCCTTCGTGCGGGTGTTCAGCGGCGTGTTCCAAGGCGAATCCGAATGGGCCAACCTCTCCCGGAATAACTGGCGGCGGGTGGGCCATATCTTGTCGATGAACGGCAAGAAACACACGGCGGTCAACCGCGCGGTGGCGGGTGACATCGTGGCGGTGGCCAAAATCGACGACTTCGAGACCAACGACACACTCGCCACGGAAAATTTGCCCTTCGTCATTGTTCCCACCCGGTATCCCCAACCTCCCATCCACATGGCTATCAAAACCCCCGACAAGAAAGAGGAAGACAAGTTGGGAACCGTGTTGCCGAAATTGATCTCGGGCGATCCGACCATTGTGGTGGAACGGCGCAATGAAACGCGGGAGACGGTGATTTCCGCGGCGGGCAGCCTGCAAATCGAAATTCTCGCGCAGAAATTGCGAAAACAATACAACTTCAACGTCGAACTGAGCACGCCGCGGGTGGCCTACCGCGAAACCATCACCGCCCCGGGAGAAGGCTCCTACCGGCACAAAAAGCAAACCGGCGGGCGCGGCCAGTTCGGCGAAGTGCACATGCGCCTCAAGCCGCTGGAACGCGGCAAACACTTCGAGTTCATCAACAGCATTTTCGGCGGTGCCATTCCCGGCAAATTCATCCCCGCCGTCGAAAAGGGCGTGGTGGACGCCATGCAGCGGGGTATCGTGGCCGGCTACCCGGTGGTGGACGTGCAAGTGGACTTGTTCGACGGCAAGTTCCACGATGTGGATTCCTCAGAAATGGCCTTCAAGATCGCCGGCTCCATGTGTTTCCAACAGGTGGCGCGGGATCAATGCAAACCAGCGCTCCTGGAACCGATCATGAACGTCAGCGTCTCGATTCCCGAAACGTACATGGGCGACGTGATGGGCGACTTGAACGCGCGCCGCGGCCGCGTCCTGGGCATGGATCCCAAGGACGGCAAGCAGATCATCAAAGCCTTGGTCCCCTTGGCGGAAATGTACACCTACGCCATTGATCTGCGCTCCATCACGCAAGGGCGCGGAAGCTACGAAATGGCTTTTTCCCATTACGAACAAGTCCCCCACGAACTGGCCGAAAAGATCATCGCCGAGAGCAAGATGGAAGTCGGCGCCGAGGAGTGACCCGCCGCCGGCCCGGTCAATGAATCCCACCGCGGCGCGTGGAACTGATTCCACGCGCCGTTTCACGAATACCCCCGGGCTCTGGCCATTTCTGACATCGCGGCCGGAAACGAGTATCAGATTCATCCGGTATGGGCGTACTTTCTTTTAAATCACCAATTTTTTCAGTCGTATTAAAATCGATGAATGCCATTCCCTAAATTCCCTCCCCTGGAAGAGGACCCAGCGAAAGGTCAGCCGTTTCTCGAACGCGGAAAATCTCAACAGAATCCAGCCAAACTCGCCCCTCCCCACCCCTTCAGACTCTTAAGCCGCCCGTGGATATGCCGATATTGAGTCCAGGGAAAGGGAGATGTATGTCCAGTTATCGCGATCCTGATAGTCTGCCCCGGTCGGAACGGACACCATTCAACATCCGGGCCGATTACCATGAGACCGGCCTGCGGTTCCGGCAACGGTTGGAATCCATGGTGCCTTACGAACTGTCCCAGCGCGTGCGGGACGTGATCATGAACCGGTTCGCGGAAAAGAACGGAAAAGCCTCTAAGGAGAAGGGACTCCGCAGGGGAAGGGTTGGGTAGAAACTTTTTGGTTCATCCGGCAAGTGCGCACTTTTGTCGGATTCCTGGTTCGCATCGCTTCGAAATGATCAATGAAAAACCACCCCAAACATCCCTTCTCCCTCTGGGAGAGGGCCTGGACGAGGGAATGCCTTTTCGCTAAATCATTCCTCTACTAAATCCATATATCCTTTAGCTTCTTGGTTAAAAAAAGTCCTTTTCAGAAAAACACTTGAATGAATCCACACAGCCCGGGGATTCAAACCTGGGCGTTCTCCGCGCCCCAAAAGGCGGCTCTCCCCCTGTTACTGCACCGCTGACTCCTTGGTGAGGGTCACTTCCTTGATGGCCAGCCAACCCTCGCTGACCGCAAATCGGAAATCGGCGCCACGGTTCTGGCGGTTAACGAAGCGGGCGTCGCGCAGGGTGATTTTGCTCGTCACCCACTGCTTGGTGTTTTTGCATAGGACGGATGAGGTCCCCTTGTACGCGCCTTGCAGGGTGGCGTTTTTGTCGTGGGAATCGTACTGCAACTCATGCCGCTGGTGCCCTTCATCCCAGAACGTGTATTCGAGGACCAGAATTTCCGAATCATCGAAATAGAAAGGATCCACCACCGAGAAATACATGTATGTATGGCCGGATTGGATGGTCCGGACACAATTCTGCCCGCCCAGGGTGGCATTCTCCACCGGCCCGTCCTCGTTGCCCCGCACCAGTTTGATCCCCTCAGAAATTCCGCCTTCGCCCAAGGTAATCCGGACCGACCGGGCGCTTTCGTACTCAATCCCCTCGGTGGAAGGCGGCGGAGGCAGGAGGTCGGGGTATTTCAACTCAATAGTCTCACTGGCTTTCTCGTTCTGTTTGAACTTCCGGCTGTATTCGCGGGTAAGATCGATATACTGGCGGCCGTATTCGCGCGACTCGCAGATATCGGTCCCCTCGTGCATTTCGTTCCAGGTCTCGACAAGCACGATGCGCGCGCCGCTGTTGAGGACTTGGTTCCAACTCCAACGGTAGAAATTCCCTTCCTCGCGATGGCGGACTGGAGTCGTGCGTCCCGGCACGGCGGCGTCAATATAGCCAGGCCCCAGTTGCGCCACGGCCCCAAAAATATTGGGACCGGTCAAGGCCGCGCCCCATAAGGTGGTGGCGTCGGCATTGAAGTTCCATGACCTGTCCTTGATCACATAAGGCCGCAGACCGTGGAAATCTTTGACGAATTGTTCATACACGTAGTCCAATGTGCTCTGGTCATGCCGCGCGGCGAAGGCGCTGGCATACAAGACCACAAGCGGCCGGCCGTCAATGGCCGCCCAATGGCGGGGATGGATCTGATAGAAGAAATCGCGGATGGTGCGGTAGAAGATATCCTTCCCCTCCGGTTGGGTGAGGTCGTACCGTTCTTCGCGGCCGACGACGCCCCGGACCCCCGGCAACAGAGTGGAGGTATCATAAAAGAGGCCGATCTTGGGCGAGGGCTTTCCTTCCCGCGCGCGCCGTTCCATGGCGGTTTGCAGAGGACCCAGGCCGCGGACACTGAAAGCGATTCCGGGATGGAAATAATTATCCACCACTCCCCAATAAACCGGCAGGATGAAATCGATCCCCGCGTCCACGCAATCTTGCATTTGCTGGGCGTGCCATTCGACCGAGTTGAAACTCACTTCGTCGGCAACCGGAAAATGATCCTGCAGCGCGTCGTCGGTCCGCGCGCCGTCATCGAAGAAATGATGATCCGGGTAATCATACCAGTAGAAATAATGGGTTCCCACGATTTTCTGAGGCGCTTGGAAGGATTGGACCGCGGATAACGAACCCCGGCCCCAGACGGGATGAAATTCCTCCGCCCCGGCGGTGGCCCACGTGAAAACCGCGATTAGCATCAGGATGGGCAGGATTTTATTCGGCATTTTCTTTCCCCAATATATGCGTGATGGAGGATTTCAGGATTTCGATTTTAACATTATCGGCGATCTTGATGACAGCCTTGTCGTCTTTGATGCCAATGATCGTTCCGTAGATTCCGCCCGCGCCGATAATTTGATCGCCTTTTTTCAGCGCGTTCACCCGTTGTTCATGCTGCTGGCGTTGCTTCTGTTGGGGACGGATGAGGAGAAAATAGAATACGCCGAATATCATCCCCATCATAAGGAGAAAACTGCTCAGCGATTCCATAGGCCCTTGCGCGGCTGGCGCTTCACCGGCCCACGCGCTCGCGGCGGCCAGGATTCCGGGAATCCAAATCAATCGTCTCATTCTGGTCTGCTCCTGGTGGATAATCTCTGCATAATCCGCTGGCATCCGATTCCCCAAAATCCCGGGAAAACGGAAAGTTAGTTGTAGTATAGGCGGGGAGTCATGGGATTGAAACCCGGGGGGATGTTTAAGGGATGAGGAAGAAGGATGGGAAGGAATCCTTCAGCAATCCTGATTCCAGTCAACATGGTGCAATCCAGGCAAGATAGGCATAAAAAATCCCAACCGGTAACAGTTGGGATTCGAATGTTCCATTTGGTGGAGGCGGCGGGAGTCGAACCCGCGTCCGAAAACGTCCAACTGGCAAGCCCTACATGCTTAGTCTCAGCTCCATCTCACAGTTCCAAGCGCCGGGACCGGCTTGGGAACCGCCAGCCTTCTGAGCACTTCGCGGGTTAGCCGAAGGCGGGCCTTCCCGCTATCCCCTTCCGTATAACGCCACTCGCCCGATTGAAGAGGAGAAATCCGGCGCGGCGTGACGGCCCTTAGGCCGCCAAGGGCAATTCTTGATAATCGTTGGCAGTTATAGTTGGTCCGCCTGTTTAACGAGGCCTGCGGAACCTCGGCATGCTCTTACCAGCCAACTCGTCTCCGTCGAAACCGGTACGCCCCCTCGTAGTCTCACTTAGCTTCGAGTTGAAGTATAAGAGATCCCCGGGGAATGTCAACATGGGATTTATCCACCCGGACACTATTCTTTCTCAGAGATGGTTACGTGGGATATGTATAAATAATTACGCTCCCCGATTCCCTCTTCCTCCGGGAGAAGAGAAGCCTCTTCAGCACGCCGCCGCTTCACGGATAAAAGATCAGTTCCCACTTCGCAATCTGGCCCCAGCCCTTAGTCATTGGTCCCAATATCGTCCGAAAAAACCGCTTGCAACAAGGCGTTTTCGTTCTGTTCATGTTGACGCAATGAGGCAATCAGCTGCTTGAACGACGCGCAAACTGTATCGATTTCAGTTCTTTGAATCCGCTGGGTGTCTTGGATGCTATGAATCAGCGCTTTCAATTCCGCGATGAACCGTGCGTGCTCTTCCTTGAGGATTTCGATGGTCTTTGCGCTGGCGGGATTTTTCTCCAGGACGGGTTGCATGAATCCCCCCTCCTCTTCGATCTGGAAATAGGCCTGGAGATGCGCGCATAAGGCCTCCGCTTTCGCCTCCAGGCCTTGTAACCAATCCGAAACCGGGGCCGGAGGCCGAGTCTGAATTTGGTCTAACAATTCCTCCAACAGGTGCTTGATAATTTGATTCTCTTCCCGCGCTTTTTGGGCCATCTCGTCCGTTCCCATGGTCGTTCTCCCAGATATTCTCTCAGAAATTGCCTGCAGGATCCCAAGCGGGGATGAAATCCCAGTTGGGTGTTCCACTTCATTCCAGTACCGGGTTTCACCGGATAGGCGGCCGGTTGGATCCTCGTCTCATCCCCTGGGCTTCCCTCTTGAACTGATCACAGACCGCCCGGCGGAATAAGGGAGGCCGGGGGAAGGCCGGAATCCGGATTTATAGAAGCGGGCGCGGACGGGACAGGCAGGAGAGGATTGGTTTTCAACAGGGAAGCAACACCCTTGCGGACCTCCAGGCGGACCAATGCGCCTCCCGAATGGATGGATCCATTGGCGTACGATACATTACCTTCGGCCCGTACCGGCATGGGAAAATCGGAATGGATGCTGCCATTCACCGCCCGGATTTCAACCATCATCGACACGGATTCAGGAACCCGCAGGACCAGGTTTCCCCCTTCCACCAGACAATCAAAGCCCCGGACGATAGGGGTGCGCGGCTCGAGCCGCAGAGCGCCATCCACCACATTGGCGCGGATGCCATCGTAGAATAATTCACAGGTCACGTCTCCCCGCCGGTTATCGAGATTGATGTATCCCTTGATATCTTCCAGCGTGAGGGTTACTCCGTTTCCCTGGAACGAGACATCCCGGCTGATCCGCCGCACCCGGCATTCCCCGTTGCGGTGATTGATGTCGGCGCTGCCTCCGATTTGATCCACCTCCAGCTGGTTGCCCTTGGTTTCCAACCGGACATTGTACGCGGCATCCCGGACGCGGACCCGGTTGCCCGCGTTGGGATGTCCCGTGGACCGGATGTCGAGATTGGCGCGGACGCGTTCAATGGTCACATCTCCGGTTTCATGCGTGATCCATACATCGTTTTGGAGATCCGAAACCGTAAGAGAACCGCCTTTGACATTGATTTCCAAAACGAGGTCCCGTGGAACTTTGGCGGTGTAATCGATCCGCGCGGTGGGGCGTTGAAACCAAGAAAAGCCGCTGCTGTCCTGGTATTCAATAACCAGACGGTTGATAGGACTTTCGTGCGCGGCAATGTCGATGGAATTGAGAAGCGTCTGGACTTTTTCGACGGTTTCCGCCGCCGCCTGCTTGGACCCTTCAATCAGCACATACGGCTGCTCCCACCCCATGACCGTCAAATTGCCACCCTGGTGGTGGATTTCCAATGTTTTGATGTTGTTACTGATTAAGATTTGCCGGGTGAATGAATCTTCATCGATCACCAGGGCGCTGGATGACTGGAACGGTTGCAGGACCGGGCTGCTGCAACCGGTGAAAATTATCACCAACCCTAAAACGAATCGAAGCGGATGGGCGGGATGCCGTTTCATTTCCTCAACTCCTCATCACATCACATGTTACATGAATCAGAATCTGCCGGATGGGTGACAGTATACCACAAATTCCCGGGAGAATGGGAGACAATGGGAGAAATTAGATAAATTTACCACAAATCCGCGGTGCCGACCGGCTTCCCCTGCAGTTTCAGATAATAGAACAATTGCGCCTTATGGATTTGCAGGTGATAGATCATTTGCAACAACCGGTGGCCCAACACCATTTCCCGGTCATCCCACGGGGCAGGTGCGGGCCGGTTGGCCAGGTCGTCTTCGCGGCATTGCGCCAACAGGTCCAAACCGGTTTTCTTGTCCTCAGCCAAAAGTTTCAAAGCGTCAGCCACATTGGCCACCGCGGGCATCTTCTCGGCCGGGAGAAGCATCTCCTCCGGTTTCAAATCCTTGAGATCCATGCCTTCCGGCAGTCCCCAGTCGCCGGTGACAAATCCCTTGATGGCCATTCCGCAGGCGTCGGAAATGTGTTTCAGCAATTGGCCGGTGGTCATCCAGTTTTGACCGGTGGCGGGTTTCCAACCCAGTTGGGAATCCTCCACCATGCTCACCAGCCGCTCCGTGCCTTTGTAGGCGGCTTCCATTTCGGTTTGAAGCAGTTCTTTCCAATTCATATCCTTTCCTTTCCATAAACCGCCTGAGGCGGACCTGCCCATCATGGATCCACGCGGCGGGATTGTATGCGGACGTTTCGGCAAGACTTTCTGCGATTATGGATCTGCTACAACCGGAATGAACGCGCATCGGTGAGCAACTTTTGGTATTATAGGGGAAGGATAGGGTTAAAAGCCAGCCTGCCCGGCCCGGCGGGACGCTGGAATAGCCGGTCTTTCCCGTCGGAGAGAAATCGGTTCAACCCTAGCGGCGCCGGATTGCCGTGGCTTTTTTAAGTGGCCGCTTTCGTCAGGGGTTCACAAGCCGCCGCCATGCCGCTACCATTCCCCCTCATGAGTATCCCACCGCTAATCTGAAATCCTGCACAGTGAGGAGAGGCTATGACCGTAATCGATAAAAAAGAAGAAAGTTTCATAGCGGAATACATGCAACTGCTGCGCCGCACCGATGAACTGTTGGAAGCCGCCGCGCAGGAAAAAAAGAATTCCCCCCCCGAAAAACAGCCGGAACTGGACGACCGGATCGAAGACATCAAGGCGATCCGCGGACAGCTGATGGACCACGTCAAGAAAAGCGGGATCAGCCGGGAAATTCTGGAAAAAACCCGGCGTCTGTTAAGCATTTTCTAAGGGGATTTTCGCGTTTTTCTCCGAATGCCATCTCTCCGTTCTTCACGCATTCCGCTGCCGGTCAGCCGGAGGTGGAACCGTTCGACCGCCGGCCTAACACCTGATCCATCATAAACAGGCCGTTCTTGTTATCCCCGATCATCTTGAGCTTTTCCACTACTTCCGTGGCGGTCGCTTCCTCTTCCACCTGTTCGCTCACGAACCACTGCAAGAACGCGTTGGAGGCGTGATCTTTCTCCGCGGTGGCCAAATCCACAAGATCATAGATCATCCGCGTCACCTTTTGTTCATGCTTCAAAACATCCTCGAAGGCGGCCAAGGGGGATGCGAATTCTCCGGGAGGCGCGTCGATAGCGGCAAGGGACACATTCCCGCCCCGGTCAAAGATGTAGGAATAGAATTTCATGGCGTGCCCGGCTTCTTCCTGGGCCTGGACGCGCATCCAACGGGCAAAACCTTTTAAATTCATCGACTCAAAATATCCGGCGATGGAAAGATAGAAATAGGCCGAATACAGCTCCGCGTTGATCTGATCGTTAAAGGCGTTCAGCAATTTGGGATTCAACATACGCTTCTCCTTGCGGGGATGGTTTTATATAAAAATATATCTTCGCACTCCACTTTCACCAGGGAAGCCGGTCCTCCTTCGCGGTTTCCCGATGGGCGCATCATATCACCAAAACCATTTCGCGTTCAACAGCGGATGCGAAGATTGGCTGCGAGCAACGCACGGCGGGATCTTCTTTACAAACGGTTTGGCCACGGATTACAATCGCCCCAGGTGAGGCCATCATGAAGACCATCGACGTCCATACGCACATTTTTCCTGATCATGTCGCCCTGAACGCCGTCCCCAAAATGGCGGAAGAAGCCGGGGTCCCCTATGCCCTGGACGGCCGGGTAGATAGTTTGCGCCAATCCATGGACCAGGCGGAGATCGCGGTGTCCTGGCTGCAGCCTGTGGCCACCCGCGCGGCGCAGGTGGAATCAATCAACCGGTGGCATGAAGAATTGCGAAATGAGCGGCTGGTGGCCTTCGGTGCGATCCACCCGGACTATCCCGACTTGCCCGGCTTGATCCGGGACCTCTCCCGGCGGGGTTTCCCGGGAATCAAGATCCACCCCGAATACCACAAAATCCCGCCGGACGACGAACGTCTCTTTCCCCTGTACGAAGCCGTCGGGGAAGAAAACCTGATCATCCTCTTTCACGCCGGCGTGGATATCGGCATTCCCACCCTCAACAGCACCCCCCGGCAATTCGCCCGCCTGCACGACCGCTTCCCCGGATTGCGGATGATCCTGGCCCACATGGGCGGATTCAAGCAATGGGAAGCCGTAAACACGGACATCGCCGGAAGGGATATCTACTTCGATACGTCGTACGTGTTCGGGCACATCGACGATGCGGCTTTCGTGGATCTGGTCCGCCGGCACGGGCCGGAACGGATTTTATTCGGAACCGATTCCCCATGGGCCGGACAGAAGGAAACCCTGAATCATTTGAAAAGCCTGCCCTTGTCGGACGAGGAACTCGAAGGCATTTGCTGGAAAAACGCCGCGCGGCTCATCGATCCGACACGCTGAGCCATCCCTCCCCGCGGAGCGTCTTATCCAAACGGGCCGCCGTCGTCTCCCCGGCGGTGACCACCAGCCAAAAATCCCCGGCGGCGCGAACTTCTGAATCCACCCATTTGCACCAGTAGATTCCTTCCCGGACCCGGCCGCGATGCAGAGGCTGGTTAAGGCCGTCCATCGTAAACACCGTCGCCCCGGGATGCGGCGTGTCAATCCGGGCGGCTCCATAGCCCAGGCGGGGAAAAGCGGCCTGCGCCAATACCCGTGAATAGGTCACGGCCACCGAGGCCACGGCTGCCAGCATCACAACGGCATGGACGAACCGCTGCCGGGGCCCATCCGGCCAATACGACAGCAACAGCAACAGGCCCGGCGCAGCCTCAAGCGCGAACAAGTCCCAATCGGCTTCGACGCCCAAATCGGGATGCCACACCGTAGTCCACGCCGTGAAGGCCAAGAGGAACACCACCAAGAACTGCCGTTCGGGAAGCCTCAGCGAACGCACCCCCTGACGCCAAACCAGCCAGGCCGTCAGGGGAAGAAACAGCCAGGAACGCATACTCCAGGCATAAAGCCAATCGAGCCAATGACTCCATTGGAAAAACGCGTACCACCGGTACATCCCGGGATACGGAAACAGGGGCAGCACATTCCACGCCGGGGAGAGTCCCGCCGCCTGGTGTCCCAAAATCTGGGGATAAACGCGGATCAAAAACAGAGGAATCAGGAGCATCGACCAGATCAAAATGGAACTATAGTCTTGTTTGCGGCGGGACAGCCACGGCAACAGCAGCAACGAAGGCAACGCCAAAAGCGTCACGAAATGCAGCCCGCATCCCAGAACGAAGATCACGCACGCGGGAGTCAACGGCGCGTTTCTCCGCAGGTACGCGACGCCGGAATATCCGTACCCCAACAGGGCAGGCAACACCAGAGGATAATATTCCGTGTGCCCGCAGGAATACACCAAAAAACCCGACGAAAAAAACAGGAGGAGCGGATACTGCGCAGGCAGATGGTACAACCGCCGCGCGAAACGCAACAGAATCCACACCGACAACGCCCCGCCCGCGCAGGAAACCAGGTTCATGATCTCCAAAGCCGTTCGCTGCCAGGGGGAGGCCAATTGAAAGAGTAACTCCAGGAAGGCCTGGGATAACAATTCGTTTTGGACCAGCCAGCGCCCGCCTTCGATGATCCGGGCCAGAAGGGCGCCATCTCCAGCGTACGTTTGCGACCGGTGAAAATAAAAAAACACGAAACAAAGCAACGCGGCCCCCGCGGCCGTGCCATGATGGGAGACACGGGAGCCTCGCGAGTCACGGGAAAACCAATCAGCGGCCGGCGCCGGCCCATTGTGGGAGATCACCGCTCTGTTCCTCACCCCAAGGGGATGCGGCTTTCCGTTTCATTCCCGTTGCCATCCTCGCGGGCCAGGCGGATACCTTCTTCCTCGTTCACGGTCCACAGGATGAGGCCCCCCACGATGAAAAACAAGGTTATGACGAATACCCCCACCCGCTGGCTCTGGAACCAGAGTGTCATCCATCCAAACAAGAGCGGCCCTAAGAACGAGGTAGCCTTGCCGGAGAACGCGAAAAAGCCGAAGAATTCATTTTCCTGGCTGGGCGGCACGAACCGCGCCATGAGGGACCGCGTGGCGGATTGATTGGGCCCGGAGAAAATCCCCGCCAGTATCCCCGCCATCCAAATCCAGGCTTTGCCGGACGCCAGGGCCGCGGTCAGGGTGGCCAGGCTCAATCCGATCAGGCTGATCGCGATAGTCTTCCGTCCGCCCAAGTAATCGTCCAGGTACCCCATCAAAAACGCCCCGGCGCCCGCGGCGATGTTCAATCCGATCCCCAACTTGATCAATTCTTCATTCGTGAATCCAAACGTGCCCTGCGCGTAGATCCCGCTGAAGTAAAAGACCGTGATCAATCCGTCGTTGTAAACCATCTTGGCGATGAGCAGCCGGACGATCTGGCGGTACCGGCGGATTTTGTAGAACGTCTCCACCAACTGGGCAAAACTCTCCCGGAGAATGGGCCCCGTGCGGGGTGGAACCCGGCTCCGGTCCTCCCGCACCCAGATCAACGCCGGCAGGCAAAACACCGCGAACCACACGGCCACCAGGAGATTGGTCGCGCGGAGATTCTCATGGTTCTCCGTCGAAAAACCGAACCACGGCTGTTCCGGCTGCACCAGCGCGATGAGCGCCAATACCAGGGACAGCAGGCCGCCGATATAGCCCAACGCCCAGCCGAAGCCGCTGACCCGGCCGATGCGGTCCGGGCTGGCGATATCCGGAAGATAAGCATTGTAAAAAACACAGCCCATCTCGTACGCGATATTGGCGATGATAAACCAAATGAGCCCTTTCATGACATCGCCCGGCAGCACCCCATACAATTGAACCGATCCCACAATGCACAGCAAAGTCATCCCGGTCAGAAAAACTTTGCGGTACCCTCCCCGGTCGGCCATCGCCCCCATGATGGGTGAAAGCAGGGCGATCACCACCGCGCAGACCGTGATGCCCCGCGACCAGATCACCGAGCCTTGAATTTCATCCCCCGCCACCACCCGGGCGAAATAACTGGCAAAAATAAACGTCACCACCACCGTGGTGAATGGCGAATTGGCGAAATCGTATAAACACCAACTCCAAACGGCTTTGGGATCATTCTTCTGGATTCGGTTCATGACATCTCTTTCGGCGTTGGCCAGAATGGCCGGACTGTACGGGTCAACGGGAACCAATTCAAAGAGGCACGCCTTCCGGCGGCGCGGCGCTGGTCCAGGCGGAGAAAGCCGGCGGTTCCGGATCCTCCGCAGGGTATCCTTCTCCGTGAAGTGGTTGAAATTTACTCTCCCTCTAGGAGAAAGTACAGGATCGGATTATAAATGTACTCAGGGTTGATTGAATCCATTCCGCCGGATTTCTGGCCGCGGTTTGCCATGAGCGCCTCGCCCCGATTGAGCCAACTGACGTTTTTCATGGGATACGCCTGCACCGTCACATGCATGGGCGCGTTCATCGTGTGGTGCGATCAATGGTGGGACCGATCGCTGGCGCATACCCTGGCGGACCTGTTGCCCTTGTTGATCGGACCGATTCTCTACACCGCCTTTTCGTATCCCCGCTGGTTTTATCTCTCCATCATCGCATATACCTTATTCGCAGTGGGGTGGGTGCTCTTTTTCATTGTCGATTCCTGGTACGAATCCATCCTCATCATGACCATCGTCACCACCACGCTTCTGATTCTGTGCGAATTGGTGCACAACGCGGTGTCACAGCAGCGGAGCATGGCGGAAGAATTGCAGCGTTTGAATGAAGAATTGGAATCCCGGGTGATGGTGCGAACGGCGGAACTCAAACAACTCAACCAGCGCTTGGAATCGGACATCGAACTGCGCAAACAAACCGAAGACGCCCTCCAGAAAAGCGAAACCCATCTCCGCGCGGTGTTGAACGCCATTCCCGACGGCATCCTGCGCATCCGTCAGAATGGAACCCATTTCGAATACACGCGGATTAAGGATTTCAGCGATTCCCTGTTCGACATGCCGCCCTTCAACCGTTCCATCCTGGACATCATGCCGGCTGACATCACGCAGCTTCTGGAAAATCATATCCAGCACGTGCTAACCGGCAAGCAACCGAAATTAGTCGAATTTCAATTCCCCTGCCAGGATGCGGTCTTTCATTATGAAATCCGCATCGTTCTCTTAAACGAACACGAAGTGCTTGCCATTTTCCGCGACATGACCGACCGGAAACGGCTGGAATGGGAAATCGCGCGGATCAGCCACCGGGAACAAAACCGCATCGGCCGCGACCTGCACGATGGGCTGGGCCAATTGCTCACCGGCATCTCCTGCCTGGTCCAAGGCTTAGCGAAAAAATTGCATACTCACCTTCCCGCCTGTCTGCCGCATGTGGAAGAAATCGCCAATCTGGTCAAACAGGCCATTTCACAAACCCACGGCTTGTCCCAAGGCCTTATGCCAGTCAAACTGGAGGACAGTGGATTGGTGAACGCGCTGGCGGAACTGGCGGAACAAACCGGCCGGATTCACAACCTCCCTTGCCATTTCCTCTGCTGGTCCCAAGAAATTCCCAGCGACGACACCGTCTCCCTCAACCTGTTCCGCATCGCTCAGGAAGCCGTGAACAATGCCGTCAAATACAGCCGGGCGGACCGGATTTGGATCACGTTGCGAAACACTCCCGACAAATTGGTCCTCTCCATTAAAGACAACGGCATCGGTCTGCCTCGCAACCATGAACGTTCCGATGGGCTGGGCCTGCGCATCATGAACTACCGGGCGGGGATGATCGGCGCCAAATTGTGTATCCGCTCCACGCCACGAACCGGTACGGTGATCCTGTGTATCCTGAAACACCCCCGTCCGGATTCCAATCCGGCGCCAATCTCAATCCGATCGGAAAAAACCGCTGCCACATGAAACACGTGCGTGCCGCCTCCGTCCAATTCGAAGCCCGGCCCGGTGACAAGGCCGCCAATCTCGAAACCGTCCACCGTTTCACCCGCCGCGCCGCGGAACAAGGCATCGAACTGATCGCCTTCCCGGAGTGTTGCCTCACCGGCTATTGGTTTCTCCGCCGCCTCGGCCGCGAAGAACTGTCCGCCCTGGCCGAACCGGTGCCGGAAGGGCCGTCCTCCCAGGCGTTGCGGGACTGGGCGGAACAATACGGGCTGCTGATCGGGGCGGGATTGATCGAACGGACCGCTGACGGGAAATTGTATAACACCTACGTGGCGGCCCTCCCCGATGGGACCTGCCACCGCCACCGCAAATTGCATGCTTTCGTCAATCCCCATCTGGAATGCGGATCGGAATTCACGGTCTTCGACACGCCCTTGTCATGCCGGGTGGGAGTCCTCATTTGTTATGACAACAATCTGGTGGAAAACGCGCGCGCCACGGCCCTCTTGGGAGCGGAGATCTTATTGGCGCCCCATCAGACCGGAGGGTGCCTCTCCCGCAGCCCCCACGCCATGGGACTCATCGACCGGGCTTTGTGGGACAACCGCGAAGCCAATCCCCAGGCCATCGAAGCCGAATTCCAAGGCCCCAAGGGACGCGGCTGGCTGATGCGCTGGCTGCCCGCCCGCGCCCATGACAACGGCCTGTTTGTGGTCTTCAGCAACGGGGTGGGCGTGGATGATGACGAAATCCGCACCGGCAACGCGATGATCCTGGATCCCTACGGGCGGATTCTGGCGGAAACCGGCAAGGCAGGCGAGGACATGGTGGTCGCCGATCTGGACCCCTCCCTCCTGGCGGATTGCACCGGCCGGCGGTGGCTCCAAGCCCGCCGTCCCGAATTGTACGGCTTGTTGACCCACCCCCTGGGCATTGAACGTTCCATCCGCGAGGTCCGGCTGGGAGAGAAATGAATCCGGTGGATCGCGCGGCCTCTCCAACCACCCGTCCGGACGCTTCCCCTCCGGGAACGACGGATTCACCACCCCAGCGCCACCGCAGTCAAACGCTCCGGCGCGGAACGATCCGTTTCCAAAAGTTTCTGCTGGTTCTGGGCCTGCCGGCCGTGGTCTTGATCCTCCTCCCGTGGGATGGAATCATCCGTCTGATCCTTGTATATGAAACCCCCTTGAAACCGGCCGACGTGGTGCTGGTCGGCGGCCTGGGCGGAGAGTTAGAACGGGCGGCCGAGCTGGTGCGGGAAGGCTATGTGGACCGGATCCTCATCACCGAGGGCATCCCCGAACCTTATCACCACACTGATTCCCCGGCCTCGTTGCATCATTTGATCAAACAGGATCTCATGAAGGCGGGAGTTCCTGAATCCTTGATTTTCAGCCTTCCCCATGAGCCTCGGAGCATGGCGGACCGCCAGCGGATGCTGCGCGAGTGGATCCGCCGTCACCGGTGCCGCTCGTACCTCCAATTTTCCGGTTATTACGCGTCCCGGATGAAAAAAATGCTGCACGACGATACGTTCCCGGAAGGCCAAGTGGAATTGATCTTGTATGTCTCCGGGGGAAAGGTAGTCTGGCGGAAGCATTGGCTCGGCATCCAAAATACCCTCATCCGCATGGCCTATTGGTATTGGGTATGCCGCCCCGAGTTCCGATCCTCCACGTCCCCGGAAGCCTACCACCCCGCCGGTTGAAAATTCCTCTTTTCCCGGGTCAATCCCACTTTATGCGCTTTGCACTCCGCGCGCGGAAGAGTAATGTATTATTGGTCATCCCAGAGGCATGATAAGCCTGTCTCGGCCTGTGGATTGCCGTTCCGCGGGATGACCAGTTCGGGAGGACACGGTGATGGAACCATTTTTCGAGGGAGTATTCCGGGATCGCCGTTTGGAAAAACGCGCGAACCAAATCCTAGAACGAATCATCCAAACCCGATCAGCGGTTGCGAACCGGTATTGCCAAAACAGTACGGAAGAAATGGGCAACCGGCGCTTCATGGCGAATCCCCGGATCGATAACGCCCAGATAAAACAAGCGGTTTACCTCGCCTGCCGCGCCCAGGCCGAAGGGAAAGCGGTATTGGCCATTCCCGGGACTCTGGAGATCAATTATCAAAACCACATCGGACGGTTGAATAAAGAGGATCCGGATTTGGGGCTCTTATCCAACCACCGCGATATCGGTTTTTTCTTGCACGCCGTGCTGGTGGTAGATGCGGCAAGCGGTTCCCCCTTGGGGATTTCGTGGATCCATGAGTGGAACCGGGAGTGGCCCGACGGGCCGCCCAGCAAGCCGAAACTCCAAGCCATTGAAACGCAAGAGGCGCAACGGTGTTTCACTGGCATGGAAGAAACAAAGCGTCAACTGCCCGGCGCGCCGCACATTATCTTCATCGGGGAGCGGGAGAGCCTCCACCCGGAAGAGTTTGCGGCGATTCCGGACTCCCGCTGCGATGTGTTCGTGAGGTGGACGCGCGATCAACGGCTCCACAACCGAAAAGAAACCCTGTTCGAGCACTTGGCGGCTTTGCCGCCGGAAGGGGAAATGGTTCTGCCTCTTAAAGAAAGCACGACGCAAGCAGAACGGCCGGCCGTGTTGGAAATCCGCTATACCCGCGTCCCGGTAATGTGCTCCGCGAAGGGGATGAGAGAAGCCGCGCCTCCTTGGGTGGATCTCTCCGTTTTGGAATTCCGCGAAAAAGCGGAGAACGCCCCGGGCGGGGGCGAACCGGTTCACTGGCGCCTGGCGGCCACCCGGCCCATCCAAAGCCTGGAAGACGCGCGGCAATGCGCGGAATGGTATTCCCGCCGGGGATTGATCCAGGAATTGTTCCGGCTGTTGAAAGCCGGGGGTCTCGACATCGAGGCCGCGCAATACGAACGCGGGTACGCCTTAAAGCGTTTGGCGATTTTCGCCCTGCAAGCGGCCGTGCGGATCATGCAATAATCCCCGCCCCGGACATTTCGTTGATTCAAGACTGAAGATATCACAATAGGCTCCGCGAGAAGAGCGGCGCGGCCTTCTCCGGCCGGTTGAGCCACAGAAACGCCCCCGTCAATAGCACCCCATACAACTTAATGGCCATCCCCAAGGTCATCCAGCCATGCTGA
>Ga0116167_1000341_pt1 | contig 45889 bp, 44 predicted proteins | sample AD_JPNMR3_MetaG_FD_89794 | JGI IMG/M metagenome (GOLD analysis project Ga0116167, IMG submission 89794) | Active sludge microbial communities of municipal wastewater-treating anaerobic digesters from Japan - AD_JPNMR3_MetaG | ecosystem: Engineered > Bioreactor > Anaerobic > Digestate | place...
CCGGTAAATTGAACAGCGTAAAACTGGCGGTAATTGGATGCAGAAAAAAATGTCATGTATGTGGCACCATCCGCAGGTGCATAAATGGCAAAAGTATGTGAAAGGGATGTGAAATCATATTCACTGGTGCTGATAAGTGAATTCACATTAATTAATGGGCTGTAGTCAAAAGTAAACGATTTGCCCCTGTTTTCGCGCAGGTATGATTCCTTATTGTCAGAAACCACCGACCAGTTACCAGAAATCTGCTGCCAGGTGTGAGAAGTTTGCTGGGCATAGGAAATTGAAAATATAAGTAAAAGCAGAAATGCGATTATGTATGATTGTGATTTTGTTTTTATCATGTTATTTTTGCCATTGTTTGCGTTTTATTATGTTAATTGTTACTAAAAAACAATTTTATAAAAAAATGAATTGCGAATTATCTTAGAATTTGCTTTGTAAAGATATTATAATGATCTAATGTTATCAAGATTTTTTAAATATATTTGTAAATTTTAAAGATATAATAAATACATTATTATATCATTTTAATCACTGATTTGGGTTATAATATATTCTTGAGAATTTCCTTCATTAAGAGATACGTTATTAGAGGTATCTATAATTGCTTCTGCTAAAACAAAATCACCATTTTCTTCAACAATTGCATAAACATAACCGTTTAGTAAATTGACCTCTTTGAATTCTGTTCTGTCACTATTATCATATCCTCTTGTCCATTTTTGATCATAATTTAATTCATTTGGTTGTGTTCCAATATTTCTACTCCATATTATTTCATTTAAGTACTTAGTTGACTGATTATACCATCTTACCTCTGTTGGGTTATCCTGATTACACCCAATGCCTGCACCTATAATCAGGCTTATAATTGTCAGCAGTACTGTGGTTTTTTTCATAATGATCCTCCGTAGTATATATGCTATACTCTGTAAATTGTCTTATAGAAGTTACGTTCATCAAAAAACACAAAGCATTGTGTCTTTACATCCTATGCACCACGCATGCAGTGAGACGTCATGAATGCCGTGAGATGCCAGGCATGGCGTCTTTACAGGGTAGATGTGGTAGGGCATCTTCCCTGTAAAGTCGTCACACATAACGTCTCTGTGTAAAAGATAGTATTATTGTATACCAGTGTCAATTAATTTTGTGCAAATGTTTTTTAATTTAAAGGCTCTGACCCCTATTTACTCTGTGTTCTTTGTGTTTTCTGTGTGATGGATTATTTTGCTTTATGCAGATACGCTGAGGGCGCGGGGTGTTCTAAGGCTCTGACCCCTATTTGAATTCACTTCCACTTATTTTTTTCGTGTACGCTGCAACATATGCGTTTTATGCAAGATTCATCATTCATTAAGTTCACGCAGAAGGGAAGGCTTTAACCACTTATTTGTTTTGTTATATGCTCTGACCTCTTTTATTCACCTGCTATACACAAATTCCTCTATGTAGCATACCTATCCATGTGATTTATTTTTTGTCATTCTCAACGGATATTGATGAAGGCAAAAAAGGTTGTGATAGCATACTTTTGTGTATTTTATTTTATCCAGATGGTAACAAAAGAAAGTTTAAAAGTATATGCAATTGTAGGCTCTGACCCTTTTAGATAGCATTTATTTCCTCTATTATTTGAGCGTACTACGCGTTCTTTGCGTGGGTTTCCATGCTCTGACCCCTTGTTTTGACCATTTGTTTTGCAAATTTTTTTATGAAAATTACAAAATTTTTCCCAATTCTTTTCAATTTTTTCCACCAGAAGCGTTGTATATAATGAAAGCTTAATTTTTCATCTTACTATATATACATGGAGGAATACTATGGCTCGGAAATTACGGGTACAGCTACCAGGTCTAACCTATCACATCACGTCCCGCTGCATCGAATGGAAATCCATGCTGCAGGAAGACTACTGTAAAGCGTGCTTTGTAGAAATACTCAACAAAGCTAAAGCTAAATATCACTTTAAACTCATTGCCTTCTGTATTATGGATAACCATATTCACCTGATCATTCATACCCTGAATGATGGTGCTCCGATATCCCGTATTGTGCAGTATATTAAGGCACGGTTTGCTGAAGTGTATAATAGAATAACCGGCAGAACGGGACCATTCTGGAATGAGCGGTATAAGGATAGCATCATAGAGTTTGCAAAGGATGGATTTCACTATTTGCTGTGGTTATTATGGTATTTAGCCTATAATCCCATACGGAGAAGATTATGCTCTGACCCTACCAGATACCACTTCAGCAGCATACGAGCATATTTAGATGAAGATGCCGATGTAGGGGTACCCATAGACCATCATGATTACTTTGTGCAGCTGGGGAAAACATTTGCTGAGAGGGTAGCAAAGTTTATGAGATATGAGGAGTATTACCGAAAGAAGTATTCCATGATACTTGGGTGGGTGTAAAAAAACAAAAAAAGGGGTCAGAGCATTATAGAAAATTTTTGCCGTAAAATTCAATTGAAAAAAACATGTATGAGCGATTGACAAATCGCTCATACAATGTGCATGACAACAATATTACAAAGTTGCCTTTAATCCTGCATAAAAGCTTCGTTGTGGCATATTGTATCCATATGCCTGCTGGTATTGTTTGTTGGTGATATTTTCAGCCTTTGCCTGTATGGTAAGCTGTGGGGTCAGAGCATACTGTGCAGCAATATCGGTTTTCATGTAATTTTTTAATGTATTATTTCCCGAATCCATACGCTCACCAACATATATACCTATAAGTGATATGGCAAATGAATCAATATTAATAGTCACTGAACCATAGCCCTGATGTTTTGGTCTGCGTAATAACTGTTTATCAGTGCTTTCATCTATGGCTTTTGTATACGTATATCCACCTCCAAGGGTCAGAGCCTCAGCAGGCTTCAATGTGAACGATCCTTCCCAGCCATTGGTAGTAACCCTGCCAATGTTAACATATTTTCCCGGCCAGGTGCTGGAATCGTAGTCTATCATATTGCGATAGTTGTTTTTAAAATAAGCAATACCAACAGTAAGTATATCAAATAATGGTTGTTCAATGCCAGCATCATATCCTGTGTTTTCTTCGGGTTTTAAATCTTTATTTTCATCAACATATACTCCGCCATCACCGTAGATTTGATACAGGCTGGGTGCTTTGTAGCCTTTGCCCCAGTTGCCTTTGAGTTTGGTTTTTACTGTAGGTATAACTACAGCCGGTGATACTATGTAGCTTTGCTGCCAGCCAAAGATGTTGTTTTTATCGGCTCTGACCCCTGCGGTAAGATAAAACATTTTACCAACATTTACATGATCCTGAGCAAAAAAGCCAGTGACATACGTATCATTGGTAAGTTTTGATGAAGCCAGGTAATCCTGAACTTTTGAATATTCTTTTTCAAAACTGATGCCAAGATTCAGCGTATTTATATCTTTCAGTGTGAATGTGTGTAGCCATTCAGTATGTGCGATAGTTCCTGTGTAACAGTTATCCGCTCCAGAATCAGCAAAACCACCGCTACCGTCATCGTCAAAATCATCGTATGAGCGTATCGTTTGAGATACACTTGCGTTTACGCTGTGTTTCCAAAAATGTGTAATGGTGTGTTCAAGCTGTGTGTATGCGGATATCTCTTTACGGTTTTCGTAGGAGTTTGCATCATCTATAAGAGCATAATCGTCTAAATCAAGGTCTGTTTCTTTTACTGCAAAGCCTGCATCAATGCTTAATACAGTAAATGGTGTGTAACCAAGTTTGCCCATTGCATAGCGTTGATACATCCCATCATCATCGTACGGGGTTGTTGCTGTGGAAGGACTTGTTGCCCGTGAATAGCCTTGAGCGGAAAGCTGCCCGGCAGTAAAAGAATAATTGAATGAACTATCGCCGGCTGAAATATTTGCTGAAAGCTGTGTGGTATAGTATGAGCCACCATAAAGGTTTACAGTAACCTGAGGCTTGCTCTGACCCCGCTTTGTAACAATGTTGATGATACCGCCGGTTGCATCTGAGCCGTACAGTACACTCTGGGGTCCTTTGATAATCTCAATGCGCTCAATGGAGTCGGTGGTAAGGGTCCCAAAATCAAACGTACGTTCGATAGTTGACGGGTCCAGAACCTTCACTCCATCAATAAGCACTACTGTGTTACCGGTCTTTGCACCGCGGATAAACACGCTTGCAGTACCGCCTAAGGTCCCATTTTGCACAAGCGTTAGTCCCGGAACCGTTTGCAGCACATCGCTTACAAACCGGTAGCCGCCCTGTTCAATGTCTTTGCCGGTAATAATGCTTACGGAAGAACTTTGCCCATAGGTGATGGTGCTTTTGTATGCACTGATAACAACATCTTCCAGGGGTGTTTCTTCCTGGGCAAAGACGGCGGTGCCTATCGCCAGAATAAACAGGCAAGAAAAGATTTTTAGTTTGTACATGAAAACCTCCTCAAAAGTTTGGAAATTGGTACTGGAATGAGGAGGAGGGAAACCGGAAAGCTACATAAAAAACGCATGCTCTGAGGCATGCGGAGTGTTAGAATCAAATTGCTTTGATGCTAACTGGCTCCCAATCCTCGAGGAATTCCAGCTACAAGGAGTGTCTGGCTTATCCCGGAGTTCCAGGAATCACAGTTGCGGGTCAGCGTGGGATTTGCACCCAACTTCCTCCTGCTTTACATTTTTTGTAAAGCAATGCTAATAGCAATTGATATAAGGATTTGTGTCAATAAAAAATTTATTTGATTTTTGGTATTGGTTGATTGTTAAAAAATATTATATTAATGCCAGCATGATATATTTAAGATAATAATTGACAAAGCTATGTAAAATATATTATAAGAACATAGAGTTAACTTTGACACGATAACAGTATGCAGGATATCAGGTATAAACAGCGATTTCATAATTATTCTCAGTCATTTGCGTTATTGCAGGATTCTTTAAAAGTCCAGAATCCTACTATATTGGAAAAAGCAGGTATTATTCAGTTTTTTGAAATAACATTTGAGTTATCCTGGAAGCTTTTAAAAGATTACTGTGAATATATTGGATATGATATACATTCACCTCGTGATGCTATAAAAACTGCATATTCTATTGGAATAATAGATAATGGGCAAACCTGGCTTGATGCTCTTATGGATAGAAATTTAACAGTACATACGTATGATGAGGATATAGCCAATGAAGTGTATAATAAAATAAAAAATGAATATTATCCGTTATTGGAAAAATTATATGATACATTCAAGGATAAGGTATGTACGGATTAACAGATGATGAGTTACAGCGAATACGAGAGGCATTGATTACATGCGGTGTAACACGATGTATATTGTTTGGTTCACGCGCAAAAGGTAGTAATAAACCAGGCAGCGACATAGATATTGCCATTGATGGCAATGAAACCAGAGTAAGCTATTGCCTTAATGAAGAACTTAATGTACCGTATTATTTTGATGTTATAAACATACACAAAATTAAAAATAAGAATCTGTTAGATCACATACAGAGAGTGGGTGTTGAGTTGCTGTAATAGCAACACATTTCTACATATTATAAAAACTATATCTTTGCAAAATAAAAAATGGTAAGTATATATGTTGCTGTAATTTTATGTGTTGACTTACAATAGCGATTGTATAGGATTGTATTTAACGAGCGTCTGCTCGTATTGGGATTATTTTTATCATTGCGTCTGCTCATTACGTCCCAATACTATGATCATATTATTCTGGAGAATTGATAATGAATCTTATAGATGCTATTGCTGCTGAAGGCAGAAAAACTGCAAATAAGATTCGGATTGTTGTTGCAATTATTTTATTTTTAGTTGTTGTATCAGCAGCTCCAAACAATCCTGCAATTGTTAATATAAGTTATCTGATAACCATTACTATATTTACAGTTATTTCAATTGTGAACATTCAATCGGTATCTTCGGTATTTTACTCAAAAATTATTAAATTTGGTACAGTACTTTTTGAAATATCCATACCAACTATTCTCAAGCTTTCTCATTTGGCTACTGCAAAGCCACACCTGATGATTAATGAAGGAGCAGCTTTCCAGGCATACTTTTTATTTATCATGTTAACGTTGTTTCAGAATGATCGGTTTTTAACAATCCTCACCGGTATCGTGGCTACGGTTGAATACAGTGTACTGGTTATTATTGGTATTTTTGTTATGCACATGCCGGTTATTTCAGGTAGTTCAGAATGGGGGCATATCGTTATTGATGATGAAATTGGCAAGTTAGTTATGCTCATTGGCTTTACTGCAATAACTGTTGCTGTATTACGGAATTTACAACGATTTGCATTTACTGCTCTGGAAAATGAAAAAAATGCACTAACTAAAGCTGATCAGTTAAAGGAGATAGTTAATGAAGCTAAAACTGTAAACAAGTCGCTTATTGATGTAAGCCAGAATCAAACTGAAATTAGCGCTGTTCTTTCAGACGTGGCAAATGATGAAGCTACAATGAGTGAAGAGCTTTCATCAATGTACGAAGAACAAACCTCGGCAATTGAACTTATTTACAAAAATACTATCAAACAAACAGATGAAACAAAATTGATGAAAGACAGGATCCATGAATTCATTGAGATACAGAAGAATGTAATAACTGTTGGCGAACAGATGTTGAATAATATTGTTAGTATAACTGACTATTCAAAAAAAACAGAAGCAAGTTTAAATGAATTATCACATATCATGGATATAGTAACCCAAAGCGGTGGTGCCATTAATTCATTTCTAGAAGTTATTCGTAACATTACTGATCAGATCAATTTGCTTTCGTTAAATGCAAGCATTGAAGCAGCCCGGGCTGGTGAGTATGGCAGGGGTTTTGCGGTTGTTGCTGATGAAATTGGTAAATTGGCAATGGCTACCTCGGATAATGCAAAGGAAATATCATCGCAACTGGCACGCATTAATCAGGATATAACCAGCAGTATTTCCATCATGCAAAATACGCAGAAGGCATTGAATGACATGATTGCCATTATAAGTGCCAGCAAGTCAAACATCAATGAGGTGCGTAATGCAATAGGCAATCAGCAAAAGGCTATAGAAGATGTAAAACGTCAGGCTGATGTGCTTGATTCACTTTCCCATGAAATACTCATGGCAATAAATGAACAGCAGTCATCCATGAATGAGAGTGTGTCATCCATACAGAAACTATCGGATGTAGCCCAGATAGTGGCAGATAGAACCATGCAGATGAATGAATTGACAATTCAGATTAACGCAATTGCACAAACATTGGCTAAAGTTACCGCTGCAATTGATAATTAAAAGGTCAGAGATTTATTGTTTAACGTGCTCAGGTACAGGGTACACGTATGGTTTTCCTGAGATTGGATTTGTATACACAAGACACACGCAGTCAAACAGCGCTTCAATATTCTGATAGGTAATACACTCTTGTGGTGTTCCATCAAAAAATATCTTTCCATCTTTAACGCCAATGATGCGGCTACAGTATTCAGATGCAATGTTGATATCATGCAGTATTGCAATGATGGTGCTGCCGTGTTCATTGAGCTTGCGCAGGATATCCATGATGGCAATAGCATGATGTATATCTAAATGCGATACCGGTTCATCCAGTAGAATACACTCAGTACTCTGAGCCAGCGCACGGGCAATGTTAACACGCTGCAGTTCGCCTGAGGAAAGCTCGGTAAGCTTTTTTTGTTGTAAGTGCTGTACGTTACAGTACTGCATGGCCTCATTAATTGCTTTGTAATCATGTGCTTTTAAACCTGTAACCGTAGCATGGGGAAACCTGCCTAACGCAATAAACGACCCCACCGTGTAGGGAAGCACATGTTCAATATCAGTTACTGATGATACCTGTGTTGCATATATTGTGTGTGGTATGGCTGTAATATTTTGTTTTTTATACGCTATAGTTCCTGATAAGGGGGCTAAAATGCGTGCAAGCAGTTTCAGCAGTGTTGATTTACCAGCGCCGTTTGGTCCAATGATGCCAATGAAATCGCCAGTGTTAATGGTACAACGCGGAATATCGAGCACAGGAATTTTTCTGTAACCAGCCTGTATGTTGGTGAATTCAAATAAACTCATACTGTGTCTCTTCGTGTTAATAGAAGAATCAGGAAGAATATCCCGCCAAAGAATCCAGTAATAATGCCTGATGGAATTTCATATGGCATGACGATGCTTCGGCCAATGGTGTCGGCCAGTACCAGTGTGGTGCCGCCAGCAATTGCTGATACCGGCAAAAGAAATGCGTGGTTGGCTTTTATACTGCGCACTGCATGCGGCACAATGAGCCCAACAAAGCCAATGATGCCAGTTGCGGCCACGGTGATGCTTGTTGCAAGTGATGCTATCCAGAAAAGAATAGCTATATGAACTGTGCTGATGCCATGGGTTGTGGCAAACCCTGTACCAAATGATATGATATCTAAATGCCGATGAAAAAAAAGTGTCATTGTTGTAAGCACCAGTATACTCATGCAATACAGTGTGATATGTTCATAGTGAGCCATTGACAGGTCGCCAGAGAGCCACATCAGCGTTCTGTGTATGGTATCGGGTTTTGCAAATGCAAATACAAGCAGTACCCCCGATGAAAGCACAAAGCCTAATGATATGCCGGCTAAAATAATTGCTGTGGGATGAAACTGCATTGCCTTAGCAATGAAGAAAATCACTACCACAGTACACACACCACCAATAAATGCATATACCGAAACTGCGCCAGATGCAGTAATAATGGCAATGCTTGCACCAAACGCTGCCCCACCTGATACACCCAGTGTATACGGTTCGGCCAGTGGATTTTTTAACAGTGCCTGAAATATGCAGCCTGACACTGCCAGAGCAGCACCAACGAAAAATGCCATGAGTACTCTAAGAAAACGCAGCATAATTATTTGTTTTGCAACGAAGTCGGTGCCTGTGATTGCCTGTAGCAATGTTATGTGCGATGCACCTGTCGAAAGAGCTATCGCCAGTATGAGTAAGCAGCCTGTACAGACCAGTATAATACTTATGATTATAGAAAATTTTTTCATAGCTTACAGTTGGATAAAAGTATCAGTATCAAAGCTTCATTATGTCAACATTTTAAATTGGTGCGATAGCTCATAATAGATAAATTTTGCCATAAATATTTCACTTACCATATAACACAGTAACTACGTGTTGCAATGAATCACAGTAATGGCGTGGTGTGTACAGATATAATTCATCATATGGCATGTGAACGATGTTTTTTGTTTTTTCAATTGTATCAGGTAATGTGTCATTGTTCAGTACAATAATCATACCAACTTTTTGCGCAAGCAAATACTCCAACTGTACAATAGGGTAGCGCGTTTTGCTGTAGTACAATGTATTGTCAATGCCAGCATCGGCAAAGATATTGCTGATGTATGAATGCCGTGAGACAGCAATAAAAGGATTGGCTGAAAGCAGAATAAGTGCACTGCGATTTATTTTGTGAATAAGAGCATGGCGCTTTTTTTTATACTCTGAAAGTTTGTGAATGGCATAATCTTTTATATTCAGAATACCTGCTATTGTACGATAGTTACTGCAAATAGTTTCAAATGAATCTGCCGAAGGTAGAGCATACAATCTAAGGCCAGCATGATGGAGCATATCAATCTTTTGTGTTGGTGAATCTTCTTTTGAATGGAGTATGATATCAGGCTGTAATGCAATAATTGCTTCACTGTTGGGATTGGTGATAGTGCCCACTATAGGTATAGCCCTTGAAAGCGGAGGGTGGTATTGCGTGACTCCTACAAGTAAATGTTCGCATCCTAAATCCTGTATCATTGCGGTTATGGATGGCGACAGTGAGACAATGCGGGTGTACTGCTGCAAGGATTTGTTGGCAGCCTGTGAATGCATGCTATGAGCTATCGCCAAGATTATAACAAAACAGGTGATTGCAATAACTGTGTTGTTTCTGGTATGCATGTATCATGGTGATAATAGTCTGGAAATGTCTGTCAAGGAATATGTTCTACTGATGCACAAAAAATGTGTTAGCCCATTCAATTGCTTTACGGTATGATTGCGCTATCTGCTCAGCTGGTAACTGAAGCTCTTCTGATAATCTGTTCACTGCTTCCCAGTTACCTTTTTCATAGGCAGTAATAAATTGATAAAGCTTTGCATAGGGCCCCTGTTGCTTTAAAATTGCATTTTTTATATCATCAGTAAGAGGTAGTTGCTGAAAAATTTCTTTTTTATCCCTGTCAAAAAATGCATCAACCAGTGAAAATAAGCCCATCAGGAAACATTCGGACGATTGTGGTTTTAACTGTGATGAGCTGGCTAAAAGTTCAGCAAATTTTGCACGTATTAATGATGTTACAATGAGTTCCTGTGGTTTATCCTGTGCTATGCTGTGAAGCACCACAAATGATAGCCAGTTTTTGAATTCACGTATACCCAGTAGTGCCAGTGCGTGTTTAATTGAACCAATCTGACTGGCAAATCCAAACGCAGCAGAATTGATGAATTTAAGCAGTTTAAAGCTTAATGATACATCACGCTTTATTATCTCTTCTAATTTGCCAAAATCAACATCTTCCTTATGGATTTGCTGTAATATTTCTAAGTAGTTGAGTTTATAGACAGGAATATCTCTTGATTCTATAATCTCTGGCTGGCTGAAGAAAAATCCCTGAAAGTATGAGTATCCCAGTGAAAGTGCTTCGTGAAAATCTTCATAGGTTTCAATCTTTTCAGCCAGTAGTTTGATGTTGAGATGTGCTGTTTCATTATGTATCTGAATGCGCTCAAAGGTAGTCGTGTTTAAAAAATCAACTTTTATGATATCCGCAAAAGGGAGTAATTCACGGTATTCATCAGTAAATACAAAATCATCAAGCGCGATTTTATACCCCTGGCTTTTTAGCTTTTTTGCAATAGTGATGATTTCATGTGTAATGGGAACTGTTTCAAGTATTTCAATTGTCAGGACTTCTTTTGGGAAAAAATAGGCAAGGTTTGTTTTTAAGGTTTCTTCAGTAAAATTAATGAATGCTCTTCTGCCACCTGTCAGTGAATCGGTTCCAATGACTAAAAAGCTATTAATAAGGGTTTTTGATGTTGATGCATCAGCATCAAGTGCATTATAAAAATTTTCAAAGCCGCTACGGAATAATATTTCATAGCCATATAATTCTTTATGCCTGTTAAATATTGGTTGCCGTGCAACGAAAATGGCATAATTATGTGGCTTTTGTTTTTGTTTCATAATAAAACAGTTTGCTTTAAGTTTATATCCCAGTCTCTTATGAGAGGGATATATAAATCTAATCCAATTATAGTATAAAATTTGTAATAAAAAATTTACACTATTAATGATATATTACAACACTATTATTGGCAAGTATTTTATACTAATGGTAAAATTTTTATGGATATTTTTCTTGTCAAGAATTTTTACACGGTTTTTCCTGAATAAGGATTCAGGATCTCAGGTTTTTCAAACAAATTCCATGATTGGCATGAAAGGTTGGTGCCTTATTTACTCATAACAGCCGATTTGCCGTGATATTACTATTTTCTGTATTTCTGATGTCCCTTCACCAATGGTTAACAGCTTGTAATCCCTGTAGAAGCGCTCAACATTATATTCTTTCATAAGTCCATACCCGCCATGAATTTGCACTGCCTGGTCTACCACCCGCCCCATGACCTCGGAGCAGTATAGTTTTGCCATGGCGGCATGCTTTGAGAAGGGGAGGCCAGCGTCTTTTAACTTGCAGGCTTTATACAATAAGTTTCGTGCGGCTTCAATTTCAGTTGCCATCTGGGCAAGCTTAAATGCTATTGCCTGGAAGGTTGAAATTGGTTGCCCAAATTGTTTGCGTTGTTTAGCATATTTTAATGCTAACTCGTAAGCTCCCTGTGCACCACCAAGGCCCATGGCGGCTATTGCAAGCCTTCCATTATCAAGTGTCGATAGCATCTGATGAAATCCTTCTCCACGTTTGCCCAGTAGATTTTCCTCCGGCACCTTGCAGTCATCAAAGTAAAGTTCCCCTGTGTCAGATGCACGCCACATCATTTTTCGGGTCATCTTTTTTGCTGTAAAACCTGGAGTGCCATTTGGCACCAGTATACACGATACTTCTTTTTTCCCATTATCTCGTTTGCCAGTGATTGCCTGAACTGTGCACACGCCTGCCATTGGTGATGTTGAGTTTGTGATAAATATTTTGCTGCCGTTTATAACCCACTGCCCATGTTCTAAACGGGCAGTGGTTTTGCTTGCTCCTGCGTCAGAACCGGCTTCCGGTTCAGTAAGACCAAATGATGCCAGTATTTCGCCTTTGCACAGACGAGGCAGCCACTCTTGCTTCTGCTTCTCATTGCCAAAATAATATATGGGACCAATCCCTAAGGAATTGCCAGCAGCTACTGTTGCAGCCTGTGAACCATCGATGCGAGCTATTTCTTCAACAACTATCGCATATGATAAATAATCCATGCCTGCACCACCATATTCCTGTGGCACGACAATCCCAAAAAGGCCCATGGAACCCATTTTTTTTGTCAGCTCTACTGAAAAGGTTTCCGTTTCATCAAGTTCCTGAGCCACGGGTAAAATTTCTTTTTCAGCAAATTCTCGCACATTCTGGCGAAGAAGCTTTTGTTCCTCGGTTAACCCAAAATCATACATGGGGAACCTCTTTTATTATTTTTATGGTAACATTATGTTGTTTTGGTATTTATACTTTTTCAAAGCACACAATATCATCAAGACCACCAGTGCGTTTATTTGTAGGCTTTAATTTTGCTTTTACCCTGATTCCTAATTTTAAATCTTTTTCATTAATATTTAAACGGTGTATTATTCCGCCTTTAATTCCATCAAATCGAATTAAGCCTATAACATGTGGTTCATCGTATGTATTACCCTGATAATCTCTATAACATTTGGTAAATGAATACAATTCGCCCTCTAATCCGATTGATACATATGTATCAATTGGATTAAAGCACTCTTCACAATAAATCAATGGGTATATAGTTTTTACGCCACAATGTGAACATACTGATGCAATAAATTCGTCTTTTTGTTTAAGTGTTTCAAAAAATTTATTTCCAGCTACTCCCAGAGTATACTGATAATTAACTGGTATCTGGCCTTCAAAATAACTTAATTGTATATTTGATTGAATAGTTTCTTTAAATGACATGGCATTCCTCCTTTTAGTATGGTTCAAAGAAAAGAATATCAGTTATTGAACCTTCTCTTTTATCTGCAGGTTTCCATACTGCCTTAACCTTCATACCAATACGCACTTTTGCTGGTTCAACATTGCCAAGTAAGTGCATAATTCCCTGACCTGGTGAAGCACCATCTATCTCAATAACTGCAGGGATGTAGCGCGGTTCATCAGGTTTAAGACGGCTGGCATCCCAGTTGACATGGCATATTGCAAATGTATTTACAGTGCCAGTATCTTTAACAGGTAAATATTTATCAGTTGGCCTAAAGCACATTTCGCAAAAAGCACGGGCGGGCAACATTATGCGGCCGCATTTTTCACAATATGCAGCTAAAATTTTTCCTTCTTTTAACGACTGCAGATATTTGCCAATGCCAATTCCATTATCCCAAGCATATTGTAAAGTTGGTTTCCATGATATTTTAAGAGTTTTTTCATATTCATCACTTGAAAGACCTTTTACTGGAACATTTTCTATTTTCATATTTGCCTCCTATCGTCGTAATACTATAACTGTGCCAACCTGCATAAGATCGCCCCATGCTTGGGCAACTCCTACACGTGGCTTTCCAGGGACCTGACGTTTGCCTGCTTCTTCACGCAATTGTAGGAAAATCTCGATGACCTTCATCAATCCAGTTGCAGCAATTGGATTGCCTACTCCCAGTGCGCCACCAGAAGGACATGTGGGAAGATTTCCTGTTCGTGCTGTATACCCTTCGGCTGTAAGTCTGGCAGCTTCGCCACGCTCACACAATAACAAGCCTTCCATATGGTGAAGCTCTTTATAGTCAAAGGGGTCATAGGGTTCCGCTACCTGTATTTCTTTGTGTGGCTCTGTAATGCCTGCCATCTCGTATGCCATGCGTGCTGCTTTTTCAACATATCGAGGATAATAAAGGTCTTTTGTTGCCCAATATGCTGTATCTAAATTCCAACCTACGCCATCAATCCATACCGGTTTATCAGTCAATCGCTTTGCTACGTCTTCGCTTGCCAAAACTACAGCTGCAGCACCATCTGATGCCGGGCTAATATCTAAACGGTGAACGGGCTCAGCTAAAACTTCAGAATTTAAAATATCTTCAATGGTTACTGCTTCGGCTACTTGTGCTGATGGATGGTCAAGAGCATTGTTTTTATTTTTTACTGCAACACGAGCAATATCTTCTTTGGTTAATCCATATGTTTCCATGTAACGACGCATTTCTAATGCAAAGATCCAAATCAATGTTGGTTTTAACGGTTGTTCGGTTGTATGGTCAAAAATAGTTAAAAATGCTCCTTGAGGATGCGGATGGCAGGATGACATTTTTTCAGAACATACAACCAGGCATACATCACATGCACCAGATGCAACATGCATCCAGCCGTGAATTGGTGCAAAAACTCCTGTGCCACCTCCTACAAAATTTCGTATATATGGTTTATTATTGCCACCAGCACCGCTCAAAAGATACTCACCTTTCATATGAACCCCATCAAACGCATCAGGTGCTGTGCCTAATGTGACCATTTCTACATCTTTAAGTTTTAATCCAGCCTGATCCAGTGCTATCTTTGAAGCTAGGTATGACATTTCAGGGCCGGTTTCCTGTGCTCTGCGTACAAACTTAGTTATGCCTGCGCCGACAATTGCAACTTTTCTAAATCCCATATACACCCTCCTCCTTTATTCATTTGATAATAAGGCGATAGCTCCAGTGGCGGTTGGAACACCCCGCCAAGACTGAACAAGACCAGTCTTTGCATTAGGTATTTGGCGGATTCCGGCTTCATGCCTCAATTGCATAACTGCTTCAACGACTTTCATTCCGCCACTAGCTTCGTATGTATGGCCAACACCCAATGAACCCCCTGAAACATTAACGGGTAATAGTCCTCCTAATTTTGTAACACCTGTTTGTGTTAGAAAACCGGCTTCACCTTTTCGTGCAATGCCAATTGATTCTAAATGTTGTAGTTCTTTATATGAATATTCATCGCATATTTCAGCAAAATCCAGGTCTTTCAAAGGATTAGCTATACCTGCCATTGCAAAAGCTTTTTGTGCAGCTAATTGTGCATAATCAGCATAAGCAAAATCTCGACACCATGGATTACCCTGCCCTGAAAACCAACTTATACCGCGAATCCAAATTGGTTTTTTACACAATGCTTTTGCTTCCTTTTCTGATGCCAGTACAATCATAATTGCACCATCAGCAGGCTTTGCAGCATCCAGTTCTTTAAGAGGAAGCGATATGGGTGGTGATGATAGAACGTCATCAATTGTTAGGCTTGCAGCATGTGCTGCATAAGGATTGTTAAGAGCATTAGCTTTATTTTTTACTATAACCTCTGCACATTGTTCCTCGGTGTTTCCTGTTTCTTCAAGAAAACGCTTCATTTCTAATCCAGCTAAAAAGTCAGCATTTTCTTTAAGAGGTCTGATATATACAGGATCAAGGGCAAATGCTTTAACTTCATTCAACGTCTTTACATTTGAAGCTTTGCTATGTGCTTCAACTGCAATTGTCCTGAATCTACCAGTATTGATCATCATACATCCTATGCCTAAAGCCTGAATAAAATCTGCAGTAACTGTTTGTACAGGACGCATAACTGCACCCATCTGGTCAGGAACGTATTCATCAAAGATGCTATACCCTTCCATGAAATCTTCAGAAGCTGTGATAAATGAATCAATTTCCTTTGGATGTAACCCAGCTTCATGATAGGCTTTGACTGCGGCAGTATAGGTAAGCTCTTTAAAAGATAGGGAAGGACTGACAGATGAAAAACCAGTCACTCCAATACCCACAATTGCTACTCGCTCTTTCATAATACTTTCCTCCTCCAATATTTAAAGAATGGCAAAATCCTGAAATATATATTCAGGATTATAATAGACATAACAAAACAAAAATAATCAAAGATCTCATTACATTTGATTCGATAACATTGTTATAGAAAAAAATGATAAGTCAATAAATGGTCGGAATATTTAATAGTAAACGAACGAGAGTTTGTTACATAGTGCCTATCCAAAGGGCAATGGTAATATAGTGCGATTTATTGGTAACTACTTGATTATCTGGTAATGTCCAGAAATGTGCTGTGTCTCCTTGATTCAGAGTCAGAACATCTCTATTATACGTTAATTCCAGAGAACCTTTTATAACACAAAGGACTTCCTGGCTGTTGCGAACCCCTTTACGGGCAGGAATACTTTTGCCCGGTTCAATAATTAATATTGCACTATCTATTGTCCTCCGTGATTCTGGAGGGAAAAATCGTCTTGTTGCAAATCCAACATGTGGTATATCAACATCAGAAAGGTCATTTTTCCTGATAACTGCAATGCGTTCCTGGTTTTGTGCTTTTTCAATGACTTCTGCAGCATTACAACCTATAGCGCTGCATATATTCATTAGAGTATCTACCGATGGTGAATTAACATTATTTTCAATCTGGCTTAAAAATCCCTCAGAGATCCCAGCCTTTTCAGCTACAGCCTTCAATGTCATCTTCTTTTCCTTGCGTTTAAGCCTGAGCACTGAACCTAAATCCATAGTTTGCTGCTACCCTGGTTAATATTCATAAATAAAAATATAAGTTATTTGTAAATATTTACTATTTATTAATATTATATTAATGTCAAGCTATTTTTTTAAAAAATTGGTGTGAAAAATATTATTACTAATACGTTGAATTATTGTGTTATCACTAGTAAGTGTTATTTTTTTTCATTAACTTAATTAAATGAGGTTTAGTATTTTATTATCTTTATTTACTAATAAGAACTATCGCCACTAAAATAAGAAGGATTAATACTATTTTTTTAAATACTTCATGATTAATAGTTTTATAAACCAAGCTGCCGGCGTATACACCTGAAAAAATGGCTGGCAAAAGCATAATAAAAAATTGTGCAACGTGCTTTGTTAACAGCCCCCCAACGGTATGCATAGTAACAAGTGTTAATCCTGAGAAAAGAAAATATGATGTAAGTGAGATGTTCATTTCATCCTTTGACCAGTGCTGTGAAGTTATGTAGATCACTATTGGTGGACCATCAGTATTAAATGCACCACCTAAACAGCCTGCAACAAAACCCAGTGCATACCCTGCTCTGTAATTAATAGTAAATCCTGATTTAGTATTTATGAGAGAATATATGGCATATCCAATAATTACCAGAGCAAGGATTGTTTTAATGATGCTTTCAGGCAGATTAACAAGCAAATATATGCCTGTTGGTATACCAGGAATTGCTCCAATAATGAGTGGCTTAATTTTTTTGGGGTCAAAATGCTGGTGGAGCCTGAAAAAATTAAGAGCAGTGATACATGAACCATTAAGTGCAACCAGGGGTGTTACAAAGTTCATGGGAAAAAGAAATGGCAAAAGAGACATGGATACAAGAGCTGAACCAAAACTGGTTATTGCCTGTACTAATGCAGATATGAATATAATTAAGAAGGAAATAATGTATTGCTCAAGTGTCATAATGATAAATACGTCAACTATGGAATTTGTGCCAAATAAAAAAAGTATACAACAATTATATCAATAACCAAATATTTATATGCAAAAAGTGGATGAAAAAATTATATGCTTAGCATTTCGGGAGGAGGTCCCCAGTAGAATTTTAAGCAATGGATGCCGTTTTCACGGTAAAAATCAAAGGTGTATGACCTGTTTTCGTAGTAACTTGGTAAATTATCAGGATAGTTATCGGAATTTATCTTTGCCAATCGTACCTTGAAATATTCAAAAAATTCAATCAGTATATTATCCACACAAAACTCAATAACATGCGCTAGCGACATCTTCCACAGCTTCTTCACATCCAGGAAAAACTCATACTCAGATTGGTACAACACCAGATGTACTCGTTTCCAGGGATTATCAGCATTGCGTTTGCGGTAGGCTATGCGTTTAAATGCTCTGTATTTCCTTTTTTCTTTTTTAGCAGCGTACATGATCATATAAACAATAAAAGTACGAAGAGAAATGCCTAATTTTTGCGCATATTCTTCAAGGATTGCAATATGCTGTAGAGAAATACAGGTAGTAGTTTCAAAATACATCGTTTCCTCCCAAAGCATTAAATTTTTTTTTACATTCAGATAATATTAAAATTTTTTTACTGTCAACATTTTTTGCATTTTTGTTTTTCAATATTACATATGAAATTTTATCTTCAGTATATAAATTGTTTGACAATATACTATCTTTTAATAATATCTATTCAGCAAAGCGGGACATGCACATATTCCCAGCCTAATAGTATAATAATAGACTATCTTCATACATATAAAAAGAGGTATCTATGGATGAAAAAGGTATAGCAAGATTACTTAAAGAGATTATTTCTGATGAATTAAAGATCATTAGAGCAGAAATGGCAACAAAAGATGATTTGAAGGCGTTTGCTACAAAGGAAGATTTAAAGGACTTTGCCAGGAAACAGGATTTAAAAGCATTTTCAACAAAAGAAGATTTGGATGCAATCAGAAGAGCGATGGCAACGAAAGAAGAGTTGGATGCAATCAAAAAAGCGATGGCTACAAAAGAGGATTTAAAGGAGTTTGCTACAAAGGATGATATAAATGTCATAAGAGCCGAGATGGCTACAAAAGAGGATTTAAAGGAGTTTGCTACAAAGGATGACGTAAATGCTATAAGAGCTGAGATGGCTACAAAAGAGGATTTAAAGGAGTTTGCTACAAAAGATGATGTAAATGCCATAAGAACCGAGATGGCTACAAAAGCGGATTTAAAAGCCTTTGCTACAAAAGAAGATCTAAAAAATTTTGCTACTAAGGAAGATTTTCTTGAGTTTGAAGCGCGGTTAAGCTCAACCGTTGAACGGATACGTGAAGGAATACGCCTATCACTCTTTGAAATTGAAAAAGAACTTACTGAAATTAAAGGTAAACTTCGTTTTTATGATTTTGATTATTTTTCACGACAAAATGATGCTCTGTTAAAGTTGCTTAAAGATCTTTATGAAGAAAAAACGTTTATTGTTGCTCGTGTGAAAGATCATGAAAATAGGTTAGAAGCAATAGAATATAAACTGGGGAGTTGATTTCGTTTAACATCTTCAAAAATGATATGTTCACTCTCATTGGCTTTTGAAGTGTTTTCATACAAACTACTCATTCATATTGATGGGTATTACTAATGTTTTAAAAATTTTATAATTGGTGCAACAGAATGAAACCAAAAAAGCAAATTATTGCACCGCCGGTGAAAGCAGCAGCATATTTTAATAAAAAATCTTCTGAAACGGGGATATTGCTTCTGCATGGGTTTACCGGTACACCTGCCGAAATGCGATATTTAGCTGAAAAACTCAATGAATCTGGTGCAACTGTGTATGTGCCGCGTTATCCAGGGCATGGAACAAGCCTTATTGAAATGGCCAATTCAAGTGTGGAAGCATGGTTTACTGCGGCACGTGAGGCACTGTTTGAACTAAAAGCACACTGTAACAATGTATATATTGCAGGGCTTTCAATGGGTGGTATTTTTGCAATACTTTTAGCGCGTGAGTTTGCAATTCAAAAAATTGCACTTATGTCGGTGCCATGTACCTTGAAAGAAAAGACCATCTATGCAGCGCCAGTTGCAGGGCTTTTTACAAAAATACTGTGGGTTCCCAACAAAACAAAAGGCGTGTGCGATGAAGCTGCACGCAAAGAACATATATGCTATGATGATGGCATCCCTGTTCGCCAGTCGTGGCAGCTTTTTAAGACTATAAAGAAAGCCATGAAGACTCTTCCCTATGTTGATTCGCAGGTGCTTATCGTGCAGTCAAAAAATGATCAGGTAATCCCAGAGCATTCTGCGGAGTATATCTATTCGCGCCTGGGGTCAGAGCATAAGCAGATTGTGTGGCTTTCAAAAAGTGATCATGCCATTACCGTTGATTACGAGAAGGATATTGTTGCAAAGCACTGCATTGAGTTTTTCTTACAGCAATGATGAAGTACAACAGTAACTATCTCCCTAAACTATCAGGGCAATACCTGCAAAAACATCAATAATAATGAGTGTGGGCGATAATTCCTTGAATTTTCCCGTTGCCAGGCAAATGAACGTATAACTTAAGAAGCCCCACACAATTCCTTGCGTGATGCTATAGGTTAGTGGAATCATAAGGCAGGTAACAAATGCAGGAAGGCTTTGTGAGATATCCTTCCAGTTGATATGCGACAGAGGTTGCATCATAAAAAGCCCTATCAAAACCAGTACTGGCGCTGTTGCCACAGAGGGTATGAATGAAAGCAGGGGGCTTAGCCACATAAACGGTAAGAATAACAAACCTGCAACCACAGCGGTTAATCCCGTTTTGCCTCCTTCTTCTACTCCTGCAGCACTTTCAATATAGGTGGTTGCACTGGATGTTCCAAAAATTCCCGAGATAAATGTTGCAAATCCGTCAATAAACAATGCTTTGCCCACGTTGTGCGGCAGACCTGTTTTATGGTCAATGAAGCCGCCAACTTCAGCAACGCCTACAAACGTGGAGATGCTGTCAAACATGTCAGTAAAAAGAAGCGTGAAGATGGGGACAATAAGACTTACCGATAGCGCATCGCGAATGTTGAAGTTCAGGAAAAGCGAAGTATCAGGATATGCACTGTACTCAGAGGGCAGGGCCGCAAATGGATTAAGGCCCATCAAGGTATAGATATGGCTTGTACCCCAAACCAGTGCTGCTGTTACAATGATGCCAATAATAAGTGCTCCTTTGATTTTTCGATATACCAGTACGCCAGTTACAATAAGCCCGCAGGCAAAGAGGAGTTGCTGTATTCCCATGCCGCCAAAAGTAACCAGTGTTGCAGGATGTGAAATAATTACACCAGCGTTTTTCAATCCAATAAACCCTAAGAAAAGGCCAATGCCTGCTGCAACAGCGTAGCGCAGATGTAGTGGTATTGCTGCTACAATCTTTTCACGTATACCCCATGATGAAAGCAGCATGAAGATAATACCTGATATACATACAGCACCTAACGCAACCTGCCAGGGTGTGCCGCTTCCAACCAGCGTATAGGTAAAAAATGCGTTTATTCCCATGCCTGGTGCCAGTGCAAAGGGGAGGTTGGCCACCAATCCCATGAGCATTGAACTAATACATGATACCATAACTGTAGCAAAAAGCACTGCATGAAATGGCATCCCCGCATCTTTTAAAATGAGCGGATTAACTACGATGATGTATGCCATGGTTAAAAATGTTGCAATGCCCGCACGGATTTCGGTGCTTATGGTTGTGTTATTGTTTTGAATATCAAAATATTTTTCAATATATGATGTCATAATCTCCCTCACGAAATATGATATCGTATTGGTTAAGATTCTTCCTTTAGATAAATGGTTGCTGAGTTTAGTGAAGCATTCAGTGTCCACCCTTCGATTTTCATCCTAAGTACCAATTAAATTAGTACAAAGCATCTACTCTGTCATCCTGAGCCCTGATGAAATCGGGGCAAAGGATCTTGTCTTTTGACACACAGTTATTGCAATAGAACTGAAACTGACGCCCTGCGTTCGCAGTGACATGTAACTACCGTCATCGTTAGTTACGATAAAGTCGAGATAATCAATTTTATTTTTTACTTAACATTTCATAAATTCTATTCAAACATGTTGTTACAAAACACTACAAAGCATATTTGTAGATCCTTTCTATTAGCTGCACAAACACCTTGTGACAAATTCAAAACCCAGTCGAGCTTCAGTTGCCAAGCTTATTGAAACACGAGTGTTAACAATGGCAATAGAGAAGTTTTTTTAATCCTTTATAAAAGGAATGGGGTAGTTATTAAATTGCAAGAAAAATTTTACTAATTGCATTGTAAACACTACAATACATGAAGATGTTGCTCATACTTCAATTGGTAGTATTAATTATGGATAAATATACTGACCAACTATGAAACTAAAAGAGAATAAAAACGTTGGGTAATGATACAGACATCATCATTGATTTTAATGTAATTGAATTATACTGGAAAAATCGTATTTATACATAATTTTATATAAAATAAAATTGCTTTACATTATTATTATTTTTCTGTAGCTTTGCCATACAGGCTATTATTTTTTTGTATATAAAGAGGTGGTTATGGAATTACAACAAGCGATTGTCGAAAGAAGGAGTATTCGCCGCTTTACCGATTACTATGTAACTGATGATGAGATTAAACAAATACTGGAGGCTGCCCGCATGGCTCCTTCATGGGCTAATGTGCAGCCATGGGAATTCATTGTAGTGAGGGATAAAGCATTAATTGAAAAAATAACTGAAACCTACTCACCCAATAATCCTGCTCGGAAATGTTCACTGGCATCAACTGCGCTGCTGGTTGCGTGTGCCCGTAAAAATATATCGGGCTGCAAGGAAGGTCAGCAGGTGACTGCTCTGCCAAACTGGTATATGTTTGATGTTGGTATGGCGGTTCAAAATTTGTGCCTTAAAGCACATGAGCTTGGGCTTGGCACGGTGGTTGTTGGATTTCTTGATCACCAAAAGTGTAATGAAATCCTTAATGTTCCACCTGATTCAACGGTTGTTGTAACAATCCCAGTTGGGAAACCTGAGGTAAGTGGCAAACAGGGACCACCACGTAAAGAATTAACTGAATTTGTGTATTTAGATGTTTATGGCAATAAATTTTTCAAGTAAGGTATATCATGGATATAAAGGATAAATGGATTTATTTTGCAGGGCCACTATTTACTGCAGCAGAAAGGCAGTTTAATGAATTGTTATCTCAATATATTGAGCAGGCGGGTTATGCTGTGTATCTACCGCAAAAAGAATGCCAGGGAATTTCTTCAGCCAATGATATATTCAGGCACTGCATAAAGGGACTTGATAATGCGTGGTGTGTTGTTGCACTGGTGGATGGTGCCGATACTGATTCTGGCACATGTTTTGAAATGGGATATGCGTATGCAAAGGGTATTCCCATAATAGGTTTGCGAACGGATTTCCGAAAAAGTGCTGATGATGGACATGTGAACCTGATGTTGTCGCAAAGTGTTGCAACGTTATGCTTTGTTAATAGCCTGGAAACTATATCTATTGAAGAAATTGGATATAAACTGAAAGACGAAATCAGTAGAATGCTTGTTAAAGTAATTAAAAGTTAACATGCTACAGTGGTTTATTTGTTGTGGCTTATTTGTTTTTTTAGCTGTGATGTGCACATAGATACCTGATCACCTATATTCTGCTTTATAAGATACGAAGTCAATTTCTGGAGGGATTAACAGTGAAAAAAATAGTAGTATATAGTGCCGTTTTTATTGGCGGGATTGCTTTTGCTTTACTCGCATTGCTGATATATGGATTTTCGTTTTCACAGAATGTTGTAATCCAGGATGTTACAAAGCAATACTACCATGCAAGCAGGATTGTGGTGTTTGGAAACGTCGCAATTGGTTTTTTGAGCGATAGTTCCTCACAAAATACGGATCTTGATAAACTACCTCACACCTTTAAAATAGTTACTACAGGAACTATCGCCAACATGTATTTTAATCCGTTTGAAAGCGTGTATGTGCCGCCACAGTATCTGGGTGTATACCACATCAATGCTTCAGGACATGAAGGTATACTGGTGCTTCAGGTAAAGGACGGAGTGTTGTATGGTTCGGTGCGTTTTCCCAACTGGGCAAATGGTGTGTGGGAACCATTAAAAGGAGTGAATATAAAAAATAATACCCTGTGGTTTACACGTTCGGTGACCAATGAACAGGAACGGATAAAGACAGGTGCCCGTGAATATTTTACCCAGCAGTATGTTGGTACCTATAAGGATAATGGCAAAAAAATTATTGGTTTTTATAAATTACGTGGTGCCAAATATTTATTTGAGGCGTATAGAAAAAAATAAATTATCATTGTGCAATCACAACGCAATTACGACCACGTTCTTTTGCACTATATAATGCCTCATCAGCCTTTGCACGGATACTATCCCTGTCAAATGTGGGGAATGCAGCAATGCCCATACTCAAGGATAGTTTGAAATTGTCCATGCCTAAATGGCGGCAATCTATTGCATTAACGTTTTGCCGTGCTTTCTCGGCAAGTTTGTGTGCGTGTGCCACATCATTGCCATCAAAAATTACCGCAAACTCATCACCACCATAACGGCATAGAGCATCATTTTCTCTGAATGTATTTTTTAGTACGTCAACTATAGCAAGTATTGCCCTGTCGCCAACGTCATGGCTATACTGATCATTTATTTTTCTGAAATAATCAAGATCCACCATGATAAGACAAAATGGCTTTTCCTGGGTCATTTTTAATGTAATAGTATCTTCAAAATAACTGCGGTTATATATACCTGTAAATTCATCAATAATTGAACGCTTACGTGCTGCTTCGCCCCACTGAATCATCTCGGTTAAAAATGAGCCGGTTTTCATGAGGCGCTGCGATATAACCGTGAGCATATCATACATAATTTTGATAGCAGCAGATGGATGGCTATTTATGATTGTGAAAAAGTTGGAAGCTGTCAATGACAATAGCCTGCAATCGGTTTGTGCAATACAGGTTGCAGAGCGCACATCATTTTCAAATATTGCCATATCGCCAAAGAAATCGCCTGTGGTAAAGCGGGCAACTTCGCGAAGACTACCATCTGGTAATTTGATAAACGCAGCAACCTCGCCGCTGGCAACAATGAAAAGCTCACTACCATAGGTTCCTTCATCAAAGATGATACTGCCTTCAGGATAATCTTTTTGTGAAAGAAACGGTACTAGCTGTAAAATTTCTTCCTGCGTTAGTTTTTTGAAAATAGTAACTTTTGAAAGCAATACATCAAGCCCGTTCACATGTCACCTTCCACTGCTATTGAATTTCCACCTTTATGGTATACTGACCACATACGCTCATACACACTGTCTATAAGCCTCTGGCAAAACACTCCACTTCCAGTGCCAATACTTGCCGTTATTGATGTAATCAGTCCGCTGGTGATTGATGCAATATTTATTGTCCCAATGGCTTTCAGTATTGCTTGTGCCAGTGATTGAATATCTGTATCAGGGGGAGTGGCAACAATAAATTCATCGCCCCTGTACCGGATGTGAATGGCATCGGGGGAAGCTTTGCGTATCGTCTGTGCCAGAGCAATGAGGGTGGCATCACCAGCTTTATGTCCGCAGGTATCGTTGATGGCTTTGAATTTATCAGGTTTAATAACGGCAATTGAGTATTCCCTGTTTTCTTTTAAAAGTTCTTCACAATACTGTCTGTTGTAAAGGCCTGTAAGCCTGTCAGTGTATATGGCTTTTTTAAGTTCGCTTACCCAGCCATAATTTTGTGAAATGAGTTTGTTCGTTTCGCGTATTCTGAATGATATGTTCGATAGTAACTGGTAAATGACTTTTGCACCAATATTGGCATGCTGGGTAATAAAATCCTCAAATGAAATGCTGGGGAAAAGCAGTACACTGGATTGTTCCAGTGCTACAGCCTGTGCATTGCCAAGTGTAATACCGCAGAGATTAAGTTCGCCAAAACTTTCATTGGGAAGATATCGTGCTATGAGTCGGTTGGAAGAGCCATTGGAATAAATTGCGATGCTACCAGCTGTTACAATGCACAGAAGCTTAAAATCTTCATCATAATCAAAAAGTTTTTCATTCTCCTTAAGTTCTTTGAATCTGCAGTAATTCTGAATAATGTTTAATTCGCTATCATTAAGCGATGAGAACAACTGCACAGTTTTTAATATTTCTTTTGAGTCCATTATATTCTACTATCGAACAAATTTACATGATTCATACTATATATAACCGTTTCTAGAGGCGGTATAATCATAGTATGCATAATACTTAGTACAATGTTTCAAAATGCAGTATGTAATGCAATTAAAAAAATGATATATATTCTATTAAGATCAGGAAAATGATAATTGTGTGAATTCGATATTATTATAATACATACAATACATCAAAGTGGATTTTGCATTTATAAAAGATAACTTTTACAATATTATAGCAAAAAAGCATGATGAATGAATTTTTTTGTTATTGCAAAACGCTAGATATCAGTAATATCAAGGGAAGTAGTATTGTTTTATTATGCTGATGGTTTTCTTCTTTTTCTGCTATTAAGGATATACTTTTCTGCTTCAAGCCAGTCACTTAACTGGTCGCCGGGCGTATTATGCGTTATTCTGTGAAGATAATTATAGTATGCCTGTAGCCGTATAGCATCATGTAACTGTTCATTGTGTACTGTTTTACTGGGTGTGCTTTTTGAGGTTGGTTTACGTTTGGGTATTTTGATGTCTTTTGCTGCTTCTTTCATTTTTCTTAAAGGCATATATGCACCTCCTTTGAAAATAAAATGTATTCTCCTCAACTACAGTTTCTCTGGTAGCTATAAATGAAAAGGACCTTTAAACCTTAACAAAATAAGACAATACATCCGGAATACATCTGGGCAAAATTTAAATATTTTTTATTGAAATGTTAATACTATATCAAATAGTAAAATACTAAAAAGAATATGATATGTCAATACGTATTATAAAAAGATAGATAACACCATCCTGTTAAATAGTACACTTCAAAGTACTTTTAGAAAATTTTGCTTAAAAATGTATGCTATATTTTAATTGACATAATTCAGACAATTCATATAGTACAGTGGTATTCAATCCCTTAATACTAATTTTATTAATATTGAATAAACATCAAGGCTGTCTATAAAAAGTCGTTTATGGCATATCTGGTATAAATGTATTTTTTAATTTGTATTTTATAATCATTACAGGAAAACAATGCAAAAGATAGCAATAAACCTGCACCCTGATGATGAGGGGTCACTTAAAATTATAAGCGCATTGATTAAAAAAGCACATGCAAAAGGAGTGCAGGTGCTACTACCCAATTATCCCATTATACAAAAAGATTTCGCTTCTTTAATTGCAAAGAATGATATGTATACCAATGTTGACATTGCCATAGCTATTGGTGGAGATGGAACTTTTATCCGTACCGCGCGGATATTTGCAGCATCAAATGTTCCTATACTTGGTGTTAATCGTGGGAGGTTAGGGTTTTTAAATGAATTTTTGCCTCAGGAGGCTCTAGATTATTTTGATGAAATTCTAAAAGGCAATTTTACTTATTCAAAAAGAAAGATGCTGAAGGCCAATATTATCCGTGATGGTGAACAGTACACGGCAGTAGATTATTTGAATGATGCAGTAATTACCAAAGGATCATTTTCAAGGCCAATTAGAATACGACTGGAACTCAACGATGAATTTGTTACCTGCTATTCGGGTGATGGCCTTATTATTGCCACGGCAACCGGTTCAACAGCATATTCACTTTCAGCGGGTGGCCCAATTGTCCTTCCTGATGACGAATCAGTGTTTATAGTTAACCCAATATGCCCTCATACACTTGCTATACGGCCCATGGTGGTGCCTGATTCAATGGTATTGTCGGCACGGGTTGTTACTACTATAGAAAATTTATTATTGACAGTTGATGGTCAGGAAGCTATTGCTTTGCAGGAAACGGATATTGTGCATTTTTCACGTTCATCATATGTAGTACATATTATTAATCACCCATCACGGCGGTATTTTGATGTACTACGCCAGAAGTTAGGATGGGGAGCAAATAATACAGAGTAGGATATGCTTGTAGAACTAAAAATAAAAAATTTTATCCTTATAGATGAACTGTCAATAACCTTTGGGAAAGGATTGAATATCCTCACCGGTGAAACGGGTGCAGGAAAATCTATTCTCATTGATGCACTCTCCGGGGTGCTGGGTGAAAAAATGTCAACTGACATGATTCGTTCGGGCTATGACAGAGCAGTGCTTGAAGGTGTCTTTGATATAAGCAATTTACCTCAGGTTAAGCAGATTTTAGAGCAATCGGGCATTGATAATGAAGATGATACGCTAATCCTTCGTCGTGAAATTTATTCCAATGGCAAAGGAAGGTGTTTTGCAAATTCCGTCCAGATTCCACTTGCTAAACTAAAAGAAATTGCTGACTATTTAGTGGACATACATGGGCAGAATGAACATCAGAATATTGTGCAGGTTGCAAAGCATAGAGAACTATTGGATAATTTTGGCATGTTGCAGCCGCTGGTGCAAAACATGTCACAGCTTCATAAGCAATTACAGGAAATAAAAGAAAAAATAGGGTCCCTGCAGATAGATGAAAGGGAAAAGGCCCGCCGTATTGATTATCTGACTCATGCAATTGGTGAGATTGAACAGGCAAACCTGCAGCCAAATGAAGAAGAGGCATTGAAAAATGAATCAAACGTTTTGAGCAATGCAGAGAAACTGTTTAATGAGTTGAATACAGTCCAGGAACTCATGCAGGGTGATCGCGGTGTTGTCCAGAGCTTAAAGAAGATGGAAATGAGTTTGGGTCACATGGCAGGTTTTGATCCAAATCTGTCTGGGGTGCTGGAAACAGTGCGCGAAGCATACTATTCGCTTGAAGATGCGTATGCTACGTTGCGTGATTATGCACGTTCAATAGATTTTTCACCTGAGCGCATTAACCAGGTTGAAGAACGGCTTGCACTTATCTCAAGCTTGAAGAAGAAATATGGTGATACCATTCAGGATATTTTATCGTATGCGCAGAATGCAAAACGTGAACTTTCTACTATTACAACAACCGAAGAAGAGCTGGACAAACTGCAACAGGAATATGATGTAACCTTAAAGCAAGCGCGTGATTTAGCATTGCAGCTTTCAGAAAAACGTCTGGAAGCAGCAAAAAAATTAGAGCAAATGGTTACCCGGGAATTAGCTGACCTTGGGATGCAGGGAACAGTGTTCAGAGTATCAATAAAGCGTGAAATAAGCCCTGATGGGGAGATAGAAGCCAATAATAAAAAATATATTTTATACCCTCATGGCCTTGACAGAGTTGAGTTTTTGCTTTCAGCAAACGAAGGCGAGGAATTGCGGCAGTTGCGAAAAGTGGCAAGCGGTGGTGAGATGTCGCGCATCATGCTTGCACTTAAAAAATGTATCCTTGATGCAGATATTGTTGATTCGCTGGTATTTGATGAAGTTGATGCGGGCATTGGTGGTAAAACAGCAGAAGTGGTTGGTAAAAAATTAAAAGCACTGGCAAAGCAGCGACAGGTGCTGGTTATTACGCATCTTCCTCAGATTGCAGCAATGTCCGATAATCATTATATGGTGCAAAAAAAATCCGTTAATGCCCGTACCACGACTCTTGTTGAGAAACTATCGCCAGACGAAAAAGTAAACGAAGTGGCACGCATGCTGGCAGGCGAGGTTGTTACCGACCTTAGTGTAAAGCATGCAAAAGAATTAATTGAACTGGCTTCAAAGCAATAATATGAAAAGCGATAGTTCTATTAACCTTTCTGATTTCATGACGTTTCTTCTTTATGATATAATTAATGCCACACCATTGTTTTCCCATATAGACATGAATCATGTTCTTGTATGCAGTGCCTATAATAAAAAGGTCACTGGGGGTGGAATTTTTGCAAAGGTAGTACCCATGCGCTTTGAAAATGGAGTGCCGGTAAAAAAGTTTAAAGGCCACTGGTATGCGTTCCCAAAGATTATGAATAACGGGTTTGAGATTTTGTATATTGTGTATTTTTATATCCCGCGGTATTTTGACCTTCCAGCTTATGAAAAACTCAATGTGGCATTTCACGAACTGTATCACATCAGTCCAAAGTTTAACGGTGATGTACGAAGAATGGGCAGGTATAAATTTTCACATGGCTATTCAAAAGAACACTTTAATAACCAGTTTAAAGATGAACTATCGCATTATTATAATAGAATTAAAAATACTCCCCTCAATACAATCCTTGAGATGAACTTTGCACAAATTTCAGAGCATTTTGAAACAGTGTATACCCGGAATATGAAGGTGCCGCGCCCAAAAAAAATTAAGTATAATTAGAAGCGATAGTCACCGCGAATGGTTCCCTGGTAATCAGAAACATCTACTCTGCTGATTGATCCGTAGAAGCGAATGCCGTAGGGATTTGTTTTAAGAGCATTAATAAATGAATCAACCAATGAATTTTCGTTTGTATCCAGGAGGACTTCAACGGTACCGTCGTACAAGTTGGTTGCACTTCCATGAAGTCCTAAACGCTTGGCGGTTTCACTGCAATAGTAACGGCAAAACACACCCTGCACAACACCATGAAGAATAAGTCGCTTTGCCATTGTGAAATTCTCCAAAAATAAGATAATTGATATAGAGGAGCATCGCAAAGAGCCCCTGCATTGATAACTATTCGATGTTATGTAAAAGAAATCTCAGAAATTTTCATAAATAATGGTTGTTGCTGTGATGATATAATATAACTTCCGTTTAATGATTCATCCTGCTGGGGATAATTGGTATTGTAGTGAAGTCCCCGGCTTTCTTTGCGAAGCATTGCACTCTGGACTATCAGTTTTGCGGTGGTTACCAAATTGCGCAATTCAACCAATCGTGAAGTTATGGTGCTTCTTCTGTAGTAATCCTGTATTTCTTCTTCAAGCAGGGTTATACGCCGTGCAGCCCTTTCTAATCTGCGATTTGAGCGTACAATACCAACATAATCCCACATAACACGTTTTACATCTTCAATGTTATGCTGAATCAAAATCCATTCCTCTAAATCAAATGTTCCTTTTTTATCCCATTGTGGAAACTGGGGTAAAGCATCTTTATTGTCAGGTGCAAAGATTTCTTTTATATGGCAGAATGCCCTGTGGGAAAATACAATACCCTCAAGAAGAGAATTGCTGGCAAGCCTGTTGGCACCGTGGACGCCGGTGCATGCGGATTCACCTGACACATACAGATTGCTGATAGATGTTCTTCCGTTTAAATCGGATACAATTCCTCCGCACAGATAGTGTGCAGCCGGTACCACCGGAATGGGTTCTTTGCTTATATCAATACCTGCTTCCAGGCAGTAATGATAAATAGTTGGGAAACGGGATTCAAGAAAATCCCTATCTTTAAAAGATATATCAAGATATACACATTGATCTCCAAGGCGCTTTAATTCCATGTCAATAGCTCTGGCAACGATATCCCGTGGTGCCAGTTCTTTTAAAGGGTGAAGCTTTTCCATAAAACGTTCACCACGGCTATTAAGCAGGATAGCTCCCTCACCACGCACTGCCTCACTGATAAGGAATGCCCGTTCTTTGTGCCCTGGCTCATATAAAGATGTTGGATGAAATTGAATAAATTCCATGTCGGCTATGAGTGCACCTGCACGGTATGCCATTGCAATGCCATCGCCCGTAGCAATGGCAGGGTTGGTGGTATGAAGGTACACCTGACCAATGCCACCAGTAGCAAGCAATGTGTAAGGAGAAGTAAAAAGGTGAACTACTCCGGTTGTGTTATCAAGTATGTATGCACCATAGCACCGGATATTGTTATAAGAATTTATTTGTTTACCTGTTAATTTTAGCTGATGCTGGGTAAGCAGGTCTACTGCTGTATGGTTTTCAAACACCCGTATATTTTTTCTACGAGCAATTTCATCAAGCAATGCTCGTTCAACTTCCTGGCCTGTAAGGTCTTTTGCATGGACAATCCTGTTGTATGAATGTCCTCCCTCTCTGCCCAAATCAAGAGATACTGATCCATTTGGGTTTTTCCTGGTACTGAAATGCGCTCCCCAGTTTATAAGTTCCTGAACACGTTGTGGGCCGCTTTCAGCCAGTATCCGTACTGCTGTTTCATTGCAAAGACCTGCTCCTGCAGTTAATGTATCTTTGATGTGCGATTCAATTGAATCGTGTGGGTCAAAAACTGAAGCAATACCACCCTGCGCATAATTTGTATTTGAGTCAAAGTCTTTCTTTTTAGTTACAATATGGACAGTACCCAGGTCAGAAGCTTTTATTGCAAATGTTAATCCTGCAATGCCACTGCCAATCACTAAAAAATCTGATGTAAAAACTTCTATACTCATTACAAGGTCAATTATTGTGTGTTGAGTAAATTGGAAAAGTTTTGTGCAATATTGTCAATACAATTTGATAATGCCACTTTTTTCAATGACGCAATAAAATGGTATGTATGTATAACCAGTCCCGGATGATTTGGTTTGCCTCGGTGAGGTACAGGAGTTAAAAAGGGTGCATCGGTTTCCAGTAGCATTCTGTCAAGTGGGACATACTGTGCTGCATCCTGAAGATTTGTTGCGGTTTTGTATGTTACATTTCCTGCAAAAGAAATATAGAAACCCAGGTTAATGAATTTCTTAGCATCGTTAAAATCACCAGAAAAGCAGTGGATAATGCCTTTGAGGGGAGTTTGCTCTTTTAAAATTGCATAGGTATCGTCCATTGCATCGCGCGAATGTACAATAACAGGCAGGTTATACTTTTTAGCTAACTGTATTTGAGTATAGAACGATTCCTGTTGCATGGCTTTCGGCTGACGCATACGGTAATAGTCAAGGCCTGTTTCACCAATACCAAAAATCTTTTCAGGAATTGTCTTTATATACTGTTCGATAGTTACTGTGAATTGGTTTAATGTTGAACTATCAGCAAGTGATGATGGATGGATTCCTAACGCAAGGTAAATATTTTTATACCTGCTGACAAAATCAACACCCCACTTTAGCCCTTCATAATCGATAACTACATGCACTGCAGAGGTTACCTGATTTTCATCCATTAGTGAAACTATAGCATCTGCTGTTGTGTTGTGGTCATCAGCACACAGATCAAAGTGTGCATGCGAGTCAATATACATACTATACCTCAAATACATAATTTGAGGTATATCCTAAAACTACTATTCATTGATGCAATATCTTTTTTAGTTACATGTATATTGCCTGTGCGTATTTTTTAACAGTATCGCAAATGAATGTTACATTCCCTTCCCTGTCGATAGAATATTTATGGTTAATTGAAGTACATATTTTGATTATTTTCAGGTAAGAAATGCTCTATTAAAGGAGATATCTTCTGTAGCAGCGGTAATACATTCCGTAACTTTACACTAAAAAGTATTTTCAGGAATTATTGCAGCTTGAATTTATTGTTTACAATTATCCATTGGTGAATAATGAGTAAAATATATACATGGTTGACAATTTTTATTAATACATGCATAGTTGACCTGTGAGGTTAATGGCATTTTTTCACGTATTCACAGTAAGCTTGTCAGGTGTACTGAGCTAAGCGAAGAATGCATCAAGATGTGATCGTCGAGTGGTTGCCCAGGCAATCGTATCAAGATGTGGTTGTCGAGTGATTGCACACACAATTGTATCAAGACGTGCTTGTCGAGTGATTGCGCACACAATTGTATCAAGATGTGATTGTCGAGTAATTGCGCAAAAAATTATGTCGAGACGTGGTCGTCGAGTGATTGCGCAAGCAATCGTATCAAGATGTGATTGTCGAGTAATTGCGCACACAATTGTATCAAGACGTGATTGTCGAGTGATTGCACACACAATTGTATCAAGATGTGATTGTCGAGTAATTGCGCACACAATTGTATCAAGACGTGATTGTCGAGTGATTGCACAAAAAATTGTGTCGAGACGTGGTCGTCGAGTAATTGCGCACACAATTGTATCAAGACGTGATTGTCGAGTAATTGCGAAAAAAAATTGTATCGAGACGTGGTCGTCGAGTAATTGCGCAAAAAATTGTATCGAGACGTGGTCGTCGAGTAATTGCGCAAAAAATTGTATCGAGACGTGGTCGTCGAGTGATTGCGCAAAAAATTGTATCGAGACGTGGTCGTCGAGTAATTGCGCAAAAAATTGTATCGAGACGTGGTCGTCGAGTGATTGCGCAAGCAATCGTATCGAGACGACCTCGCCGGGACTTCCAATGACGATGTATGGGATGTCATTCTGGCAACGACATAATCGGAGGAAGATTCTCAATTAAAATGAGAGATCCTTCGTCGTCCCCTATAAGGGGGGACTCCTCTGGATGACAAAATGAGATTGCCAGGCCCTCACTTCGTTGTAACTTGCAATAACGGTAGTTAAATGCTATTGCGAGCAAAGCGCTTGTCCTGGATGCTCCGGCAGGCTCAGCAACTGTTTATCGAAGGGAATCAGTTTCAGTTATGCAGTAATGGCTGTGTGTAAAACGACAAGATTCTTCGTCCCAATTTCATTGGGTCTCAGAATGAAATGAATGTGTAACAGTATTCTGAGCTGAATGCGAAAGATCCCTTTAACTGAGAAACGAGCAAAGCCCTTCGTTGTTAGTTGCAGTAATGATCGTAGAGTGGTCATTTTAACTTGTGTCAAAGGTTTATTTGTTATGACTTTTATAGTAAATTCTATCTGTTAAGGAGCACGTAATGAAACACATACATAAATACTTACCTGGTATTGTTAACACAAGCTGTATTGTTTTATTCTTTTTTACTATTGCAGTACTTACGCAATGTTCCAGTTACATAACAAAAGAAGAAAAACTGAAATTAAAAAATTATGAAGGTGAATATATTCTATTACAGGATGCGGTGCGCAATGATATTAAAATCATTAAAGGTGAACGAGTAAGAGTTAAGATTACCGCAACAGATGATTATATAAAAGTATATGCCATGCCTGCTAATGTTGATATAGTTAAAGGTGAATGGCTTTTAATTCTCTATTTGTTTCCGGATGATTTTGAAAAAGAAAAATTTGATGTAAAAGTTTTTGAGGACAGGCTTTACCAGGTGGCAAAGCCTGTCAAATAATCATTATACCGCAACAGTTGCTTCTTCCAGTTCCCTGACAGCAGTAATTGCAGCAATAGTACCATCAGATACTGCTGTTGTTATTTGCCTGTATGGTTTATACCGTATATCACCTGCTGCAAACACGTCAGGCAATGAGGTGTGCATGAATTCATCAGTAATAATATATCCATTGTTATTTTGCAAATCTTCATTAACCATATTTGGCTTCATGCCTGCAAATATGAATACACCATCACATGCAATGAATGATCTATTTCCAGTTTTAAGGTTTTCAACCTCCACTGTCATGCTGCCATCATCATTTTTAATGAATGCACGTGGTTCATGAGAAAACATGAAAGAAATCTTTTCGCTGGCAAATGCTTTTTCCTGTGCTTCCCTGTTTGCCTGCAGCCTGTCAAACTGATGAACGATAGTTATATGACGTGCAAATTTAGCAATGAACAGTGATTCCTCAATTGCGGAATTACCACCACCTATCACTACCACATGCTTGTCCTGGTAATATTTAGCATCACAGGTTGCACAGTATGATATGCCTTTCCCTTTATATTCATATTCGCCCGGGACATTGAGTTCTCTGTATGAACATCCTGAAGCTACAATAATCTTTTTAGCATGAATAGTCTCTATACCATCTACGATAATATATTTCTTTCTTAAATTTATGTCTGTAACATCAACAGCAACACGGAACTGGCAACCTGCTTCTTTTGCCTGTTCACTCATATAGTGCATAAGCATAAATCCTTCAACTGGTTTTGCAAAACCGGGGTAGTTTGAAACCATATGTGTTGTCTGGACCTGACCACCAGGAAGCTGAGTATCAACAATAATTGTGTTAAGTTTTGCCTGTGCAGTATAAATGCCAGCAGTTAATCCAGCGGGGCCTGCACCTAAGATAAGAATATCAGTGTATGTTGTTACAGGTTGTATGGCCGATAGTAACTGTGAATAACGCTCCTGTGGTAATAAAAGTTTAATAGTATCAAGAAGCTCAGAGCGTTTTATGCTGCCTGATAAGCGAGTGCCTATCTCCCTGTCATTTTGATAAAACAACACAGTGGGTGATGATGTTACACCTAATGATTCAGCTAAAGCGCGATTTTCCTGCCTGAATATCTTTATAAATGTTATGTCATCACCAAAGATTTCACTCAAAGGTTCAAATTTTGCAGCCAATGCTTCACAGGGTGGACATTCAGTAGAATAGAAATCAACGATAACATTGCCACCACGCAGAACTTCCTTTTCAAATTGTGATGCATCAATATACTTGATTTTTTCACTCATGATGTACTCCTTCAGTATTGATATACCTTGCCGCTTTCGGCAGTCTGGTTACATACTTTTTTGGTTATTACATGATTTTGCATGGTAATTCCCTATTTCTTTTTCAAAATATAATGATAAACCCATTGAAAGCAATGTATCAACTGGCCTGCAATCAGATTGCAGTATATTGCCGTGCTTATTTTTTGCAACGGCTGCACAACCACCGCCACACAGTAAACTCAAAGAACATTGTTGACATTGTGGTATGGATGTAACATCACGTTTTTCCCATTCTTCAATGACAGTAGTGTTCAATGACACTGTGGGGTAATATGTACCAACTTCTTCGCCTTTTTTGCCTACCATTGCAGTGCATGGATATATTTTCCCTGTATAATCAAATGCCCACTCAGTCTTGCATCCAGGGCATGCATCAAATAAAGGATTTGGCATAGCACCCTGTTCAAATAAAAATTTGCTTATTGAGAATGCAGGCTTATGGAATTGCAGAATGTGTGGATGCTGTATAATGAGTTCATATATTTTTTCATACAATGATGCTCTGTCATAAAGTTTTGCATTATCAGCCTGGCAATAGTGAAGTTCATAGTTACGTCCTATCTGAGTTTTAAACAATGGATTGTTGGTCCATCCTTTATCAATGGCAAACTGTGCTAAGTTTGGAAGGTCATTAATATTTTGGGCATCAACGACAACACGTAAGTTTATGGGTATGTTATGTTTCAGTGCAGTATCTATACCCGTAACTATCGCATCAAATGTTGGTGTTTTGGTTTTTGTAAATCTTCGTGCATTGTGAACATCTTCTGTACCATCAAGTGTTACCTGGATTTCACGGATAGTAGCTTTTTTTAAAATGTCAATATATGAACTCAGCGTGTATCCGTTGGTAACTATCGCCAAATGTAATGAATGCTGATTTGCTTTTTCAATAAAATAGGAAATTATTTTCCGTGCATGAGGTGAATCAAGCAGTGGCTCGCCGCCAAAGAGGGTAATGTACTTTGGTTTTGTGATATGTGTGGTTATATATGAAAAAAATGCATCAATGATTTCGGGTGTTACTGTACCTTTGTTGTCATACCCTGATTGATAACAGTATGAGCAGGCAAAATTGCAAGCATACCATGGAACAAAAAATATTTGCACCTCAGAGCTATCGTGCGTATCAAGAAAAGCTAAATACGCTTTGCGGTATAACATCTTCTCTTTCTGTTCATCAAGCATATACCCCTTCTGTTTCAATACGCTTGTGTCATAGGTGCCGTTAACAATTGCTTCCATCTCTTGCTGTGAAATGATGTCAGCCTGCATGCTCAGGGGATTCATGATGAAGTAATTGCTGGAATCATGTAATTTACGAATAATAGTGTACTGAGATAATTTCATTGGATATAACCTGCAAAAGTTTTTGCCACCTGCACGGTTAAACGTACAGGTGGTGTTTGATTTAGTCGTGGCAGCCTGCAACAATAGTAGAAATTTTTGCGCAGCACTGTGCAACGTTGGTACTGTTGTCTTTTGGTGCAACAAGTGATTTCATTTAACACCTCTTTAATTATGTGATACCATTTATTGTGGTTTTACTATTTTATAGGTAAAACTTGCTACATAAATTGCCCCTTTGGGATAGGGTTCACTTTCTTCCAGTATGACAATCTCAGGGAATCCCGCCTGTGCAATAATTGCTAAGTACTCGTCTTTAGGAATTGAACCTGCCCAGCACTCAGCAACTGCATCAGGATTATTTTTATACTCTAAAGGTACCTGCCCAATAGAGTAAATATCACTTATAATGCATCTTCCACCTGGTTTTAAGGTGCGGTATATTTCATTGAATACCTTTTGTTTGTTGTTTACATGGTTTATGGTGCAGTTAGAAATGATAACATCACAGCTGTTTTCAGGAAGTGGGAGTGTTTCAAGGTCTGATTGTATAAATGCAACATTGGTATATCCAAATTTGTCCGATAGTTCCCTGGATTTAGCTATCATGCCAGTGGATATATCAATTCCGTAAACATAACCATTGCTACCCACTGCATCAGCCATACGCAAAACATCGGTGCCACGTCCACTGCCTAAATCAACACATACTTCACCTGGTTGAGGATAAGCATGATTAATAGCTCCACCACAAGAAAGGCAACAGCTGGAATGGGCTAAATTGCTATACCGTACATTAATAGCTTCAATAATGTTTGATTTTGTGTTCATAGTTATAGTATTTGTTATTTTTATAATATTAAGTATTATATAAAATACTAAATTAATGTCAAATCGTCAATGAAAATTGCTGGATTTTGGAAATTTTTTAGTATATATTGCTCAAAGATGATTTTTGAATAAAATGTAAAGTAGTAAATAGTCCCACCTTAAAAGGCTATGTACTGTCTGCAAATAATTAATTATTCGTAGGAAATTTTAAAATATTCTATATTTTCCAGTAGTCGCCTGGCATTATCTTCAAGTTTTTCTGATAAGGATTGTATAGTAAAAGATTCTTCTGCAGTATGGGTGGCTACTTCATTAATAGAATTAATTGCTTTGGTCAGTTCATCAATTGTTATTTGCTGCTCATTGGAAGTATTGTATATCTCATTGGAAAGCTGTACTAACTTTTCAATTTTCCCCATAATGCTTTCATTTTGTGTGGTTAGTTCTTTTGTGAATTGATGGGTTATATTCAATACATTTTGCGTTGCAAGCATTTTATCACGAACTGATTCAAATAATGCAGCTGTTTCATTTATAAATTTTATTTCATTTTTAATTTTACTGGAGTACTGTTCTATGGTTGATTGAATACTCTTGACTAAAGATGCTGTCTGATCAGCCAATTTATTCACTTCATCTGCAACAACAGCAAACCCCCTTCCATGTTCCCCAGCACGTGCGGCTTCAATAGCTGCGTTGAGTGCCAGAAGGTTTATCTGATCTGCCACTTCATTAATTGTTGATATTGTTGATTCAACTGTTTCCAGGTATTGAGAAATGTCAGTTATAGCGCTTACTGACCTGTGTATTGTTTCCTTACCTTTTTCCACTCCATTGATGGCTTCATTAAAAGTTCCCGTTAATTCATTTACCTGATGTGTTAAGTTTGCCCCAGAAGAATTAATAACGGTTATTTCGGTATTTACCGTATTTGCCTGTTCAAGTTGTAATTTAATAGTATTTACTATCATTTCAAATGATGATGACATCTCTTCATATGCCGAGCTTGTTTCTTCAATAATAGCAGTGAGGTCGCGCGATGCTTCTGAAAACTTTGTTGAAGAAACTTTCATATTATTGCTTGTTGCTTTAAGTTCTAAAGAACTTGAGCGAATAAGCTCAACCATTCGTCTAAGATTTTCTTTCATATTATAAACGGCTATATTAATTTCCGCCAGTTCATCAGAAACGGCTATCTTTTTTGTATATGCAGCTAACTGCCCTTTCCCAACAGCAAACAGAAATTCTTTAATAATGTTGGTCTTCATAATAAGTGTTTTTGCTAACAATTTTGCAAGAAATAAAGAAAATAGTAATCCTATGCTTCCAAAGATGAAAAGTTTCCACCATGAAGAAGAAAGATGTATAGCTCCTTGATCCAGTATGGTAGCTATAAATGCTATCATTATAAAGAATGGAGTAAGGACAATAATGGTAATTGATATCATTAGTTTTTTTGTAATACCCATTGTGTTTTTGAATGTAAAATTTTCCGGGATTTTTGGAAATATACCCGTATTATAAATTTCCTGGATAAATATTTCAGTAAGGAGGAAATACAATACAGTTCCTGACGGAGCACATATTAATATACTCATCCAGCTTATAAAGACCTGTGTGGCTGAGAATTGTTGTGACAGTGTTATGGGAACGGTAAACATCGATAATCCAAAAACCCATCTGAAAAAAGCGCCAATGCTGTGCAAATAGGGTAGTGATAGAAATCTTTTAAATGCCAATTCATATGATTCTTCTGGTATGGCTTCATTTTTTACTACTGCATTAAAATACTTCTGTACTGGCTTTGTCACAATAATGTTGTTTATTTGAGTAGTAATGAATGAAATTGGAAATGCAAAAGCAATACATATAATAAAGAATATAAGTTGATTGTATGTAAAAGTAATATTTATTGATAAAAAAAGTAATAGTATGGGAACTATAATAAAGTAGCTTATTCCTTCAGTGCGGAGGATAAATTGCAATGTAAAATTTTTAATTTTTGAATTATATGAATGGAGTTCAACCTTCATACATAATCCTCATAAAGTACTTATAACAGTGCCATGAATAATTCACGGCACTGTTTTTTACATTATCCTTTTTTTATTTTTTTCCTGTCAAGCGGTATTCCTTCCCATGCTGCTTCTAAAACCATGATGTAATCATTATAATCCAAGTCTTCGGGATTATAAAATTGTGCGGGGTCGCTCATTGCTGTTCTGGCAATATCAGGTAATTTTTCTTTGGGTATCATCTGCTTGCCAGTTCTGTCATATACCTCTTTCAGAAAGCGTGGGTGTTTGCCATCAGTGGCATCGTGCAGATCCTGAATAAGTTTTCGTATATATTCTACAGTTTTAAGGGGTCGTTCTTTCTTTGGTGTTTTGTTGTATACTTCCTCACCAGCAAGTGGATAGAGTAACTCGCCAATGTACTGTGAACGTTTGTGCATGTTGTACTCCAATCCATACGGCAGGAGTATATTCATGCATACACCATGCGGTACACCACACACGCCACCAATAGCATGCCCAATATTGTGGACAAGGCCAACCATTGAGTTGGAAAATGCCATGCCAGCTAAGTTTGAAGCCAGTGCCAGTGCTAACCTGCCATCAAGATCAGAAGGTTTTTTAACCACATTGACTAAATTCTGTGCAATAAGCTGTATTGCTGCAAGCGCTGTTGTGTCGCTTAATGGATTTTTTGCCAGGCAGAAGTATGCTTCCACTGCATGGGTAAGGGCATCCATTCCAGTGAAAGCTGTTATGGTTGGTGGCAACGTTTTGGTCATGCGGGAATCAATAATTGCGATGTCAGGCAGAAGAAAAAGAGATCCAAAAGCCATTTTGATGTTCTTTTCATGGTTGGCAATGACAGCAACTGAAGTCACTTCGGAACCTGTACCTGCTGTAGTTGGGATTGCTACAAATGGGCGGAGTTTGCGTTTAACATTGCCATAACCTACAAATTGCATTAAATCAGCTGCATTTTCAGATACAAGAATATTTGCCCCTTTAGCAGTATCCAGAACAGAGCCACCACCTACGGCAATAATTGAATCACATTTTTTTGCCCTATAAATTTTTGCCACTTCATTGACTACTTTTACATCTGAGTCTGCCGGAACACTGTCAAAGAGTGCAGCGGCTTTTAGCTTTGATTTTTGCATTGCTGCCTGGACAATTTTTATGAGTCCGGCCTGCTCAACACCTTTATCAGTAATAATCATTGGTCTTTGTGCATTGATTGCTTTCAAGCTCTGGGGTATTTGCTCCAGGGCCTTGTGACCAACTATTGTTTTAACACTGTTACAAAATTCATAATATGCTGGTAATTGCATGATTGCACCTCGTTTCATTTATTTAGAATGTAAATGCACGAACATAGATAAGTATTCTGCCAAAATGTTTTCTTAAGGGGTTCATCTGTGACCATTTGGGGTATCGTTTAACTGCAAGCTTTGCAATAATTTTTGGCAGTAAATAAACTTCTACTATATTCAGAATCCTCACCAGTGCACAGGCATCAGGCAAATCCCCATCTACAACCAGCCTGTTGCGAGCAGTTGAGATAGCAGTTCCTTCCTGGAATGTAAAAAGAAGCATTGCAGCCTCAACACTTTTTATGGTCATGGTTAATGTGGGTTTGTAGCCTTTATCTTTCCAGCCCAGGTATTTTACCTTGCCATCTTTAGTTTTGCCAACATACATTGCAGGTCCATTTGGCCATATCCACATCTTCAATAAAAAATTATCTTTTAGTTTTGCAAATTCTTCTTTTACTTCCCTGTCAACTTTTGCTGCAGCCTGAATGGCTCGGCCAACCACCCACAGCATAACAGCAATATATATTCGTTTAATGAATTTCTTCTTTGGCTTAATTTCAGGATATTGTAATGCGTTCATAATGTAACTCCTTTTTAAAAATTTATTTGCCTTCAAAGGATTTTTCTAACAGTGCCATATATTCATTTTCCTTGTGCTGTTTGTTCTTTGCAGCAGCTAATCTGGCATATTCTTTCAGTTTGTAATGGGGAATATGTAATCCCTTCAATGTTGACGGAACATAGTTACATGTTGCATCAATACACTTTGTGAGATAGTCATAGGCGGCTTTCTGGCGGTCCTTTTCGGGAGTCTTTGCATATGTATCAATGCCTGCAAGAGCTAACAATAGTTCAGGGCGTATACCACCTTTAGCATGCAGTTTGGCAGCTAAACTGTATCTGAGCAGAATTCCCATCACAATGCCAGGCTGAAGATTGGTATCAAGAGCTATCGCCTGCGCTAATGTATGAACTATTCCCTGTGGTGCATTTGAAAATGCAGTGTCAGCACAGGCTGCCGCATTAACTATGGCAACACTGCCATCTTTGTAACAGGGCTTTTTAATTGTTTTTGGAAAGTATTGATAAATAAATGAAAGTGCTGTATGTGCATATGCATCATTGATAGGATTGGGTGCAACAATGCCACACGCCTCAATTGCATGTGCCAGTGATGTGAGTGCACAGTTTGCTATTTCTTGTGAAGTTGCATGGCGTGTGATGCGCGAGTCAATCACAATAACATCGGGATAGAGAAAGTCCGATTGTTTTTCAAAACGCTCATAATATGCAACAGCAGCCATTTCGCCACCTTCACAATCTGCGGTGGGTACGCAGATCAATGGCTTCAGTGGTGATGAAATAGTAAGGTCAGTACATTGCAAAATATCAGTTTTAAGGGAAACAACCATATTGACTGCTTTTGCAATATGTGCTATTCCACCTGACCCAAGAGCTATGATTGAATCACAACCCCGATCTCTGTACAGTTTCGATAACTCATTGATTATAGTTACACTGGGATAGTTAGGTGCATTGGTAAAAAGAGCACCTATTGTTATGTTACTATCGTATAAAGCTTTTGTTAATGTCTTAGCTAAACCTTTTTTTGCCCATCGGGCTGATGTTATTACAAGGGGCTTGCGGGCATTCAGTGATTCTAATTCAAATGGGATATGTTCCAGCGCTTTAAGCCCTGAACAGATTTTTGGATGACTTAAAAATGTAAAATTGTATGGAATCATGGTGTCACCTCATTATTTTTTTTCAATTTTTAATCGTTTTAATGTTCTGTCTTTAGGAATGCCATTCTCATCAAAGCCACGTGCTTTATAGTAACTATCTACCAGTTCTTCCAGTGGTACTGTACGCTGCTGTGGATCACAGTGCCTGCCTTCGGTTAAGAATCGTTGTGGAAGAGTATCATCTTTCCGTGAAATGCCTTCGCGGGTATTCATGTATCGCTCAAGAACATGTATCCTTCTTCCTGCTTTAATCCACTTGAACATACCCATTCGTTTGCCGGTAATCCCGGACCACATTTCTGGCCACAGGCTTACATCCATGAATTTTGTGGCAATTGGGTTAAGATAGGTTACCATTGGGTTAAGGAGAAACGTTGGAGTGTATTTTACCACAAAGGGTTCCAGTTCAACTGCAAAGGCAGTAAACTGGCATACATGCATGGAATTAATTGCGCAGGTAACATCTTCCAAAAATGCAATCATGGAACCTTTACCTTTAAGAGAGAAAGGATCATGCATATTCAGATATACTTCAACAGCAAAGCTTGCAGTAGAAAGATGGCACGCACCACGGTTAGCAACAGCATAGCTTAATGCCTGCCCCCACGCACCACGGGGATCGTAGGCTGCCATTTCAAGGCCTTTAACATGTATTGCAAAATCAGCACCACCATATTTTTGCGATAGTTTCCGGGTACCATTGGCTAAATCATTACCAAATCCTCTTCTATATGCAATATCAGTAATGGTTTTTGCTACATTATCAGGTGATCCAAATTTGAGGTCTGTTTTAATTAGTCCCTTTTCGGTAGCTTCCATTGCCCATGCTATAGTAACAGCAGTTGATATTGTATCAAGGCCATATTTTGTACACAATTCGTTAAATTCGCTGACAGCGACTGGATCAAAGATTTCTAAATTGGAACCAAACGTCCCAATAGTTTCATATTCAGGAACTTGACGTATTTCACCATTTATGTTGCCTTTGTGACCACACAAAATAGCACAGGGCTTGCACGTTGAAAATTTGGTATCAAAGCGTTCAGCCATTTCTTCACCGGAAATTTTGTGTGCTTCGCCGTGTGATCCACCGGTGAAATTGCGAACCGGCAATAACCCTCCTGCATTATTCAGGTTAACATTTGCATTGGTACCAAACTGTCGGTATGACACGGATGTAATGGGATTGCGATTGATAAATTTGAGGGTTTTTTTACGAGCTTTATCAAACTTTCTGGGATTTTTGGGTACAATCTTGAATTCATTTCCCTTAGCAACTATCGCTTTAACATTTTTTGAACCCAGTACTGCACCCATACCACAGCGTCCTAAAAATCTGTGACCGGAACAGATATTGGCATACAGTACCTTATTTTCACCTGCCTGTCCAATAACCAGTGCACCACTGCCTTCTTTTTCAAGGGCTTTTTGAACAGTCTGCGTGTCTTTGCCCCAGAATTTCTTAGCGTCCTTGAATTCAACTCCCTTTGAACTGATAACTAAATACACCGGTGATTTGGCTTTGCCCTTTATAATGAGCCCATCCCAACCGGAAGTTTTGAGTGCCATACCAAATGGCCCACCACAGGAGCCGGTTCCCATAAGCCCTGTCAATGGTGATTTGGTAACTGCTGCAAAACGTCCTGCACAGGGTGCTCCGGTACCTAAATACACACCGGTCATAACAATAAATTCATTTTCTTCTGATAAAGGATCAATCCCAGCCGGCACTCTGTCATAGAAAAGTTTTAAGCCCAATCCCTTACCACCTAAATAGAGTTCCAGGTCTTTTTCAGAGATAGGAATCTCACGGTGGGATTGTGTGGTTAAATCAACTTCAATGACTTTGTTACTTGTTCCAGTGATTTCCTGCATATAGTATCTCCTTAAAACGTTAATTTTTTTGATGTACTGATTGGCGTTAAAACAAAAACGATTAATTGTATTATTACAATAAAATTGTATATGAGTAATAATAGAATACTGTAAAATTATATGTCAATCACGATATTGCAAAGAATATAAAAAATAAGTACAATGTTATAAATTAAAACTTATGATTGACAAAAAAAATAAATTATTATTTTAAATGGGCAAACCATTAAAATAATTCCAAAACACATAAAATCTTTGGGAGGAAATTATGCATTTTGAAACGACTACCTGTATTTCTCTTCAGCATATTGCAATCCTTGAAGAATTTGCACATAAATTAGGCATTCCTCTTCGTACTATTATTGTTTATATGATTATGTATGCTGCTAAGAAAGAAAAAAAGCAATACAGAGC
>Ga0116167_1000349_pt1 | contig 45255 bp, 26 predicted proteins | sample AD_JPNMR3_MetaG_FD_89794 | JGI IMG/M metagenome (GOLD analysis project Ga0116167, IMG submission 89794) | Active sludge microbial communities of municipal wastewater-treating anaerobic digesters from Japan - AD_JPNMR3_MetaG | ecosystem: Engineered > Bioreactor > Anaerobic > Digestate | place...
AGCCACCGCCATAGCCACCGCCGTAGCCACCGCCGCCGTAGCCGCCACCACCGTAGCCACCGCCTGTGGTTCCGGTACCTGTCGTAGTTCCCGTGGCGCCACCCAAAGAAATGGATGTTGTACCCGATATGCCTCCGGGATTACGTACCACAACCTTAAACAGGGTTTCAGACCCCGCATTACGTAATTCATAGTAGCGAGTTTCAAGCGTCTCGAAGGATTCTGTTCTTATTTTTTCGGAAGTCGTGATCCACAAGAATCCAGGGGTCACGGTAAAATCCAAATTGAGGGGACGCAGCATAGCACGCAACGCATCGCGTAAGGGCACCTCAGTCAGCTTGATATAGGGAATAATACCGTCAGTAACAGTTTCATCGACTATTCCCCCAGCAGCACCGACGCCGCCCATGCCTAATCCATACTCACCGGCGGCAAGACCGGCACGACCGCCATATTGCCCTGCTATACCTCGTCCCGCAAAGGCGGTTCCTCCTAGCCGGCGGCCGCCTCCGCCCCATTCCTCATCTTCTTCAGATGTACCTGCAGCCATACCGGGATAGGCCCCAGGCGCTCCGGGATAGGCTGCCGCGCCTGGAACCCCCATGGCACCGCCGGGCATTCCCATACCAGGCATCGCGGCGCCGGGTGCGCCTGGGACACCTGGTACAGCTGCGCCGCCATAGGGCATACCTGGAACAGCCCCCGCCGCGCCGTACGGCATTTGCCCGGGCATACCCGGGACTGCTTGGGCCCCATAAGCCGCTGCGGGGATTTCTTTCACTGGCGGGAGAACCACGCGGGAATCAACCACGATATTTATATTTGTATATTCCGACAAGAAAGATACGATCTCGTTGAGATGGGTATCTTCGAATTCCAAAGTTACGGGAGAATCGAGAGCCTCTTCAATAGGATTCTTTTTAATGACTTCTTCGTATTTTTCTTCACGCACTTCCACCGGCAAGCGCCATCCCTTGATCCCTTTTGCATCCGCACCTTCAGGAAGTTTCTTGGTTTCTTCGACCATCACCCGCATTTTTTTGCGTTCGACTTCGATCTCGCGGGATGTCTCCTTTAGATCTTCGTCGTAGGCTCCGATGGTTGCTTGCTGATATCCATGCAAAGCGGTCTTGTTCTTCGGGTCAATGAGCAACGCTTCCTCAAAAAGGGATTGAGCACGCTTGAACTTTCGATTTTCCAAATAATACTGCCCGTCTGTTATCAGTTTCTTAAGGCGTTGGATCCGCAATTCGTCCACCGAATATGCAGGCTCCCCGGCTTCTTGTTTGGCACGCAAAGTCTCCGGATCAAACGTCTCAAAAGTGGGTGTAGCGCTAGGGTTCTCGCCGGAAGCCAACATTTGAAGTTTTGTCTCACACTTTTTCTTAAAAATCGCTGCGTCCATGTGACCCGGATCAAGCGCCAAGGCACGGTTGAACTCGTTCAGGGCTTCACTATACAAATCTTTTTTGTACAGATTCACTCCCTCCCGAAAGGCTTGCTCCGCCGGGCTAATCGAGGCTTCTGCGGCAGATTGGGATCCTTCGGGGGCACTGGGCGGCTGGTCACCGCTGGGATTTGCAGCGGCACCGGCGGTGCCTTCTGGTGAGGCGCTCTGTTGTGCCATCCCAGGTGCCATCATTGACCACATCGCAGCGCACAATAAAAACGCCACGGTCGTCATCGTAACTTGGGTCAACGTATGCGGTTTCCGACTATTCATGATAGGATGCTCCTCCCGCTTCCTGTGGTCATATGAACTTCCACTATACTAAATTTCCTTCCGCTAAACCAACTCATATAATCTTCATCGTGTCGCGGTTCCGGCTTTTGCTTCTTTGGCTTGCAGCACAAAAGTTTTTCCGTACTGTTCCGACCAAATTTCCACGGAATTATTCGCGGCATCGATACGATTTAACCGAAAGTTTTCAAATTGCTCCCCTTCTTTGTAACGCTTCGGACGTCTCCCTTTTGTTAGCAACTCCGCCCGATATTCGTTTTCCTTCCAGGGCACAATCCGTACGAGCGTCACGCCTATTGAGTCTGCAGTAACCTCCTGCGGTTTCGACTCGTCAACCGGTCTGCCGTACACGGTAAACATGTTGCTTCGTATCAAGGATTCTTTTGGGGGTTTCGGCACTGCCGGACGCACAGGGGGCTTCGGCGGCGCCCCGTTCCAATCTTCCGGTAAATCTGACTTGACCGGCGGATGTACTTTTGCTTGTTGGGGTTCTGCGCCCATCACAACGCGATACGTGCGGACACATAGAAATAGAACGAGAACAACGAGAACAACTTTCTCTTTGTTCCGCCACAACCACACGCCGAACTTATACAGCTGGTCCATTAACGCAGTGTCCTTTCACGATGAGCGAACGACACACTCCAAACTAAAATGGCAATATTTTTTTCCACCAGGACTGCTTCTTCTCTGTTGCGGTGCTACCTGTGCCTGATTGACCGGATGAACCTAAACCAAACCCGCCAAATGGGGAACCGCCGCCAAAGGGTGAGGCACCGGGTGCACCACCACCAGCAACGGCAACTGTAGCCGGCGCCGCCGTTTCATCAAACTTGGCACGTGTTAACACCATCGCAACTTCCAATAACGGGTCGGCTGATAGCCGCAAGCTTCGATTCGCTATACGAATCGCATTGATATTGTAATATTGCCGTGGATCTCCGGTGAGATTATCAATGAAATCCACCAGATTACGCAATGTCATAGAAAAAGAGAGCCCAACGGATCGCATTTCCAAAGTGCCTTGCTGCCAAGGGGGCCACACTTCTATGGCAAATATCTGCACGGCGCCATTGTTCATTAACAAACGTACCGTATCCGAACCAAAAGCAATGAGCTGCAACCAAGCATGTACCTCTTCGGCGGTGGGCGCCCTGCCCGTCAACGTAGAAGGAGCAGGCGCCCCAAAGGAGGTTTGGGGGAAATACACGCCTTTCTGGTAGGTTTCTTGTAACAAAGTAGCGAACATTTGATTGTATTGTTCTTCGTAATGGAACCGTGGTATTTTCCCCTCAGGAACCGGAACGATTTCGGTAGCGGTTCCTAAATTGAATATCTTTTTTCGGTCATTGACAGCCTCTACCCACGGTTGAACCGCAGCGCTCCAAACTTCCAACACGCGATCGGGTCGGGTGTTCGAAAACTTCGACTCCAGCTCCGACAATTTTTTCTCCAAATCTTGGTAGACTTTCTCGTCTTCGGCATACTGCTGAAGACGTTCTTTGAAGTAAAATTGATACCCACCGCCGAGCACTGCAGCGAGTATCACTAAAATTATCGCGAGAAATACCGACTCTCTATACATGAAGAATCTTTAGGTTCCCTTCTTTCGTCGTCCCCACATGAACCACCTATCAATCACGTAAGATATAATCACGAAATCCTCAGTACTCTTCTTCCTCTTCTTCCTCTGCGGAGTAGGAAACACCACCGCCCATGACAGCCTCTTTCGGTTCAGAAAACTGTAAATCCATTTTGAATGACACAATATAGAATCCAGGGTACGTGAGCTGAATACCTGTATTGGATGCGCCGCTCGAATAAGGCACTACCCCGCCACCCCCTCCTCTATACCTTCGTTCACCGTCTTCATCGCCCCATTCCCCAGCGGCACCTGGCATCATGCCTGGCGCCATACCGCCACCAAAAGCCCCGCCCCGCTGCGAACCACTTGAGACATCCGCGTTGTCCAAAGCGCTGATATCCACCTTGTTGACCGATCGTTCATCCAAATAGACACCGTTTTCGACAAACTTACCGCTTTCGAGTAATCGCTGCTTAAACGCTAAGACCGTCTCCGGATCGGTTGCATACCCCCGAATGAGAAAACCGTTCGGGCGAATACCGGCTGGTATGCCCGGTAGTTTCTGATTCAGTTTGGACGCCCCGCTCGTGGGCAGTCCTCCACCCATCATCCCAGCCATCATATCACCCATGCCGCCCATGCCCCCGGGACCTTGACTACTCGCACCCCCCGAAATCAGTGGCGTAATACCCGGAAAACCGGAACTTGCTATTTGTGGTTGTTCCCGTTCCGTCATGGCACCTGGTCCTGCCGCGCCCATGCCACCCAGACCTGCAGCAAAGGGGTTACCCATGCCACCCATCATTCCCATAGGCCCAGCTGCTCCCGCGCCACCGGGACCAACAACGGAAGACTCGATGCAACTAATCCAAACGGATTTACCCTGCTCCTTCGGACGTGCTTCGTTGATTACATTAAGATATTCCAACCAAATGACTCTGTCCTTAATTGCGTTATCCAGTTCCGCAACGATGTTTTGTTGCGCCGTGACTCTGCTTTGCAGGTCCGCCAATTCCTTTTCGTATTGAGATTGCAAGCCGGCGACGTTCTTAGAATTGAGCATTGGTAAGAGGCGGGGATCATACTCAGCCAAACGCGATTTCAACTGTTCAATTTTTTCTAACGTTCGCTTGTGCTCGTTTGCTTTTGATGGAATAATCGTCAGGAACGTAAGCGCCACAGCAACCGCAATTAACCCCCAATAAAACACTTGCTCTTTTCTGCGGGCGGCTTCCCTCACTCGAGGAGGTATCAAATTGACCTCGATGGGCGCCGCCTCAACACACCGCAATGCAAGCCCTAAAACGACAGCGGCTTGCTCAGGATGTTCATTCACCTGTTGCGCACCGGGTCCGATAGCCAATCCCGCCAACGGTTGCGCAATTCGGACCTCTACCCCCAGTTGGCGTTGCAAATAGGGAACAATGTTCTTGAGACACGCGCCACCGCCCGTTATGATGACACGCGAAACCGGACCGCCGCCGGGCTGTGAACGATAGTAAGAGAACGAACGGTTTATCTCGCCCACGAGTCGGCTAAGTACTCTGCCGATCACTTCCCCCAGTTTGCCATCACGGTTGGGGTCACCCGTAGGTGCGAACCCCTTTTCACGTTTGGTTCGCTCGGCTTCCTCAAAACTCATACCAAACTCAGAGCTGATCGCCCGAGTAATGTCATTTCCACCCAGACTCAGCGGTCTGTTCCAACGGAACTGGTTTTCCCGCTCAATGACAATTTCCGTGGTCGCCGCGCCCAGGTCAATCAGGGCAACGCATTCACCCTGGTCTCCAAACTCGCCCGCATACTTCAGCCAATTGTACGCAGCAAGCGGGCACACGTCGACCGTGTCGATTGCCCGCTTAACGTCCCGGATGATTTCAAGGTAACGCTCGACGATATCCACCTTGATGGCGGTCATCAAGACGTAGTACCCTCCCCCTTCCGTTCTATCCAAGACCTGAAAATCCATGGCGATCTGGTCAAGTGCAAAGGGGATCTGCTGTTGAATCTCGTAACGAACGATCTGCGTGAGTTTGAACTCAGGCACAGGGGGTAACGTGCGGGGACGCGTGAAGACCGATTGACCCGGGACCGCCATAACCACCTTGCGCGACCTCACTTTTGCCTCTTTCAGCAAAGCGCGCAAGGCTTCCGCGCGCATAGCACGCCGCGTGGGTTCATCGGTGGAGGGATCGATCACTAGCTCACGTTGAAAATAGCGAGACAACTGCAAGCCCGTCTTCGTACGGGTCAATTCACACAAGCGTATGGCACTGCTTCCTATGTCGAGTACCAGTCGCTTCTTTCGGGCACGTTTTTGTTTCGCCATCTTTAGCTTACTTTCCGAGTATCCTTTGGTATTTCAAGAGCAGTAGCACGCAGAATCTCGTAACCGAACATTTGTAATCGTATAAATCCGACTCCGTATGACGAAATCTGAGAAGGCGATACGTGCCCCTCTTTTCCTAAACCTTTCATTACGATTCTAATATACATATGAAAACTTGTCAAGAGAAAACCTCGTTGACAAGAATTTTCCTCCTTCAAAAAGGACTAAATGATACATAGGGCACTCTATCTTAGCGTTTTCTCGCATCGCGGGACCCTTCCTTCACGCTCAAAGCACAGCGAAAACCGTAGTCCGCGCGTTTGGCATCCATATGGTCGTAATATCGCCGAGCACAACGGACATCAAAGGCGCCTGTCATAAAAGAGCCGCCTCGCAAAACGCGAAACACTTGACCGTATTCTTTAATAATATCCTTGTTTCCCGGGTAAGCTTGATACCAGTCCGATGTCCATTCGTAGGCATTGCCCGCCATATCCATGCAACCGTAGGGAGAAGCTCCCGCCCTGAAAAAACCCACAATCATCGGTTTCGCCCCTGGAGTGGCGGCAGAATTGCAGAATTTCGCATCAAATACATTTCCCCAAGGGAATTCACGTCCGTCCACGCCTCGGGCGGCTTTCTCCCATTCCAGCTCGGTTGGAAGACGTTTCCCCACGGCGGCGGCATAGGCCGTCGCTTGGTGCCAAGACACCCCTAAAACAGGTAAGTAATCGGCATCCGCCGGGTACTCGTGATCCGGAAATACTTGTTTGAATTGTTTGTTGGTCACTTCATACTTGTCAATATAAAAAGCATCCAAATATACCACCCGTTTGGGGCGTTCATCGGGCGAGCCGCCGTCTACCCCTACGATAAACTCGCCTGCCGGAACGAGCACCATACCCATCGGGGCATCACCAGCTTCCAACACAAACATCAGTTCTTGTTCCGCGTTCGATTCCAGGATAATTGTCCGTTCCGACATGACATAACCATTGGCATACACCGTGACGGTGTACGTTCCGGGCTCTAAATCAAACTCCGCAGGAGTACGTTTGTCTTGTTCAACAAAGTTTAGAAATATTTGAGCTCCCGTGGGTCTGGAGTACACCCGCAGTTTGGAAGGCCGAGGTTGTAATTCGTACGAAAAGTTATACCGAAAATCTTTTTCGACCTCGATTTCGGCCTGAACGGGGAAATAGTCTTTCCGCTCTACGAGGAGCGTATGTTTGCCTATTGGCACTTTTGCCTCTCGGAGGGGTGTCGTTCCCAAATGTTCAGTGCCATCTACGATAACATCTGCGCCATCCGGGATGGAGTAAACCGTGATATACCCGACAATGGGTTCCATATCCAACACGACGCGTGTTTCTTCTCCGGGAAGTAGATCGATTGTCTTCCACGCCCGTTTGTAATTTTCCTTTTCCACCTCAACAACCACCCGCCCCGGCGGAAAATTAGAAAATGTATGAGGTGTTTCCCCCATAGGTTGGCTGTTCAAAAAGATCTTCGCCCCACTCTCCGGACGGCTTGCGACCGTAAGCGTACAGGGGGTGGCTGCCTCACGCGAACCCAAACCGCATCTCGTAGTCCCGGTAAGAACCGTGAGACATATAAGCACGCGAAACGCCCATTTGCAGTACATCTTTGTCACCCGAGTTGACGATCTCCCTACCCCGCACCGAGCGACAGTATTTTATTTGCCCGACGACATCGCCCCTGAGATGACTATCATCATCCCTCTATGTCTATCAAAACATTACCTAGGGCTGGTTACATTTCCTCCATGCTCTTGATAGGCTGTTTATCGTAATCCCTCTTTGGATCGACAGGATACGGCGTGACAACAAACGACACGTTTGCCCACGTCGGATCGCTGCGCTCACCCACATCATACTGGCCGTTGTTATTGTCATCAACGAAAGCCGACGCGCGGAACACGTAATGAAGAATTTTCTTTGGCGGTGGGGGATAATCGCCCAGCGTCCGTGGGAAAGGACCCGGCGTCGGCACTATTGTGTCCCCCGACAACGCTATACCGGAACGAATACGAACATTCTCTTCAAGAAGTTCCCACACGATCTTCAGACGTTCCGCCCCCGGCCCGATATACTTCGCCTCGAGAAGAAAACTCGCTTCCACGTTGGGTCGGTTGCTGTTTGCGGGCGGCATGACAATATAGGGGTTTGCCCCCAGATTAATGTCCCCGTCATTGACGCTTAGATTGCCGTCCAAGTCGCCGTACCAATAGGTCGGCGTGACGAACGTGTCTGGTTTGGGCACGCCAGACCACAGGAATCGGCGCCAATTGGGCAGTTGTAAAGCACGCGCCCGCCTATTAGCGCCCAACTCACCGGAAACAGTGAAATCGATCGGCTGATCAGGTGGATCGAATATATCTGAGGGCCAAGGCTCCACATTCCCTGCTTCATCGCATCCGAGCACCACCAAGAGCACCCAAAACTCTTGATTGTCCGGGTCCCAACCGGCGGCACGCAATGGATAGTAGAAATCATCCGGACCGAGTTGTCGATTCGTCGACCACGGTGACCAGCCCGTCACCGGACGGTAGACTCCATCGTATTGGTTTTGTTCCGGAGGAGTCATCGCCGTGGCATAAATCCGATACATATACCCGGGTTTAGGACCGAAATAGGTTCCGGGGTCATAGGCACGGTCGGGACCCCACCGGAAATTAGGCCGATTCGTCTGCGCCGCTTCCCCAACTCCCACTTCGATTTTGGTCTGCATTTTCAAGAGCCACCATATATGAAGCGGGTCCAGCAGCAATTCACGTTCGGCGATATTGCCCGCCTGGTCTTGTGCGCGAAAACGTATCGCCAGATGGAACGGTTTGTCCGTCTCGTAGCTACGACGCACAGCATCCCAATCCAGGTCACTTAAATCCCACCGGGCGACTAGGACGTTATTGTCATGATAGGTCGTTGCGGTGGGGTCATCACGACGGAAACCCTCGTTTCTCTTGTAATTAGAAGTCACGGTAACAGAAGGCGCCACCGCCGCGGTCACAGAGGTACTGTCTTGTTCAGGCGTGAACTGCCCCGAAAAGCTTGCCAAATTCGTCGCCGCGGCCTGAAAAACCGTGCGTCCTTCGTCGAAAATCCAATGCGCCTCACCGAATTCGAGGGCGTTCAAGTTACGCGTGTCTGAAAAGGCATACGGCTTAAAGCCAGACACTTCTCTTGTATCCGCGCTCGTAAATCTGTCCTCATTGGGTTGGTCCGCAAAGGAACCGCTTTGTCTTCCAGCCATTATCAGGTTCGCCGGGTCACTGTAGGGCGCGGCAGACAACACCGTAACATGCGGGTCCACAAAGCGCACCACGATGTCCATGTCGAGGTCCTCGCGAGGCAACCCATTGGACAACGAACCTACATTGAACAAAATCTGTGCTTTTGACGGACCGGGTGTAAGTGTGCCGCCGACACGGAACGGATTAATGATGACGCCGTTGTATTCGACCGGCGCACGATTTAACGGATTTGATGTATCCGCAGGAGAATAGTATTGCCCGAACATGTAAGCGGGCGGTAACGGGAATGGATGAGTTCCCGGTGCCACATTGTTCGAGTTCGGGAAATACTCGTCATTGTGCGTCGCGCCATTTTCGGCCTGATATGGCACAAGGTTCCAGGGGAGTATTTGCTCGTCAGGGTACGCCTCTATTTGAATGCGAGGGGGCACCGTGTCAATCAGGAAATGTCTTCCATTGATCGCTTGTTCTACAATCACGTCGCCATCGGTGAGATCGACCGGGTCATCGCCCAAAAGCAACCTGCCGATGCCCGAAACCCCTGCCGGCATATCTACGCAGATTGTCGCGTGCCCATCCGCAAGGATGTCGCCCCATTGAGGCAACGTATCCGGCCCTGGAGGCGGTCCACCCTGCCTGAAAACAACGGTATTGATTGCATCCGTATTGGTCAGAATGTAAGACCACCCGCCGAGTTCTTGCACGAATTTCAGGGGGATACGATGATCGGGACTCTGGGGCTCACCCCCTTGTGGGACGATGAAAACGCGTTGGTCCGGCGGCGGAAAGTCTCCCGACGACATCAACGATGCGCGCAACCCTCGGAACCGCACCTCAATGGTCAGAGACTCTTTCGGCAATTTCCCCACGGGATTTGGCAAGACTTCGGCGTAGTACCATTCCAGCCGGTCAGGACCATAGGGCAATTCATCCGCACCGATTTCCGACAGGGCTTGGTTCACCGGACCTGTTCCGTGGATATTGCGGTCAGGACCATTCGGCCGGTTGTCCAGTTCCAAGTCTTCACTGGTGAAGGGCGATAACTCGATTTTGCCCGCCTTATCACGCACAGGGTTGTCAAACGTATCCGAACGAACCGCTAATTTCCCCAGCCACCAATTCTGCGGCGCAGCGACGATCATGCGAGGCCCCGGGGTATGAATCGTCACGGGGCCCGGATCCAACAAGGGATCCACCGAAATACTGCCCTGACCTGGTTTCACATTGACGTAGTCTCTGTAGTTGATGAATACGTCGTTAAACTCCAATATCGGTACGCGCGGTTTGATGGGGCGGTCGTATCGGTCCGGATCGTAATAATAGATCGGCCCGCCGTTGTTGCTTTTCACCCGCACAGGTTCGCCGAATTCCACCCGATTAACTACCCGAACGGCGGCAATCCGTACCACACCGTTAACGCCACCGTAACGTCCATCAAAGTCCGCATCAGTCAAACCAAGACCCTGTCGGGGTTGGTCGCCGTTCCAAGCCGGTGCCACCACAGCAATTTCGAAGGGGGAAATGCTAAAGAATTCGTTACCAAATGTTTCTGGCGTGTCATCCCCGTCAATATCAAACTCTACACCAACCACGTCATCAAAATTGAATCCGCGAATTGTGAAATAGGTGGCGTCTTTGGGATTTTGCACCGTGGAAACCGTGTCTTCCCGATTGACGTGATTTGGTTGAATCTCAGTAATTACGGGAGCGCCGTCCATAACATAGACAAAACGTTGATCGTCTGGTGCGCGTCCCTCTTGCAGCCAGGTATTGCCGCCGATTATACGCTGCGAAATCACCGTCACATCCACCGTGCCCGGCAAACCCTGCGGCGCGGGTGGAGTCAAAACGTACAATGCCGTATCCGGATTGCCGGGGACCGTATATGTTGTCCCATTGCGATGCACAAACGGACCAGGTGGCAACACGCGTGCTTCCGCACCCCCAAAACGCACTCGGGGCGGCGCAGTGCCCGGCTGGAAATGGTTACCCTCAATCGCCACAAGGTCTCCGCCGAGAACCTCACCCCACCGCTGATCGGGGAAAGGTTGAGAATTGGTCGGCGGGTCAAAATAACCTTGCAAGTCAACACGATACACGCGCGTGACCTCTGGCGGCGAGGAGTCCATCAAAACAAGAGCCGCCGGCAACACAAAGGTCAATGGCGTGCCATTACTGTCCGTCAGAACAACCCCATTTTCATCCACGTGCTCCACACGAACGTCCAACGCCTTATTTCTTGGAAATGCCGTGGTATTACTAAACACGGCATGAGTGGTCAAATCCACAAACTCAAAGGAGATCTCTGTCGGCGACACGACCTGGTACTTATTAACACCGATTGGATAAGGCTTTTGCGCATCGATTGAGTCCAAGAAAGCATCCAATGCTGGGTCCGTGGTTGTATCTGTAGGCGAAATCAGTGGGACCCACACATTGCTCTGGGTGCGAATGCTTATCCGAGTATAGGTCCCATTAGCACTTGGAGGATACGGGCCGATAAAGTCGGCACCGGAAACGCGAACGCGCACGCCGCCGGTGTCGGGAATGGTGCGCGGCGTAACGGCATAGGCGCGCGGTGGGACCACATCACTGTTCGCATCGACACGCGGAATCCAAAGGGCATCCTCGGCAACCCAGTAGAGGTCGGTATTGAGCGGATTATTTTCTGTATTTTTCGGCAACACCACCGTGACATCCGCGGGTCCTACAAAACCACGGTCACGAAGGTCAGGCACACCGTTGTTATTGGCATCCGGCAAGCGGAACGAAACGGTATTCCCGCTGACGACACGATCCGCCGCCACTACCTCATCCCCTTCGACAAACAACCGCATGTTGTTTGTCCAATACGTCAGGTCTGCTTCAGCAAAATAAGGGTCTCCGGCAGGACGACGACGAACCGCGGTAATTTCAAAATAACGGGCTTCCCCGGAGTCAGGTGGGTCTTTGTCTTGCGCCCAGGCGAATTGAGTCTCAATACGCGGCCTGCCGAGACTTAGAGGTAGATAGACACCCTGTGCCGACCGTACATTCGCAATATATACATCCACCAAACGTACCGCATCGGCAAACCGTTGACGGAAGAGGGCGGAGGTCTCGTCCGCAGGCTCCTGCCGTGAGGGGCTACCCGGCATCCGAAACTTAACAATACGTTGGGTATGCGATGCGTGCTGCCGCTGCAACTCATCCGGCAGGACACCATTACCGTTGGTGATTCTTCCTGCTATATCGTTGTTGCTATAAACGCCGTTCGCGGCATATGCGATCAACAAGCCCGCATCGAGCCCCCGAGCCAGAAGAGTACGTTCTGAATCAGCGCCTCCTGAATCCAGTCGGGCAAAATTCGCCGGCCTCCAAACGAAGTCCGTGCTGCGGTCAATACGCGGCGCAGTGTCCGCATAGTAGGTAAACGCATTCGGCAACACGTCCCGCTGCCCGTCATAGTTAATCACTTCCACGTCATAAGAGCCGCCGGCACCAAACTCTGCCACCGGCACCCGCACATCGCGGATTTCGTCAAACGAATCGCCGTTCACATCGTTCTCACCTTGCCATATGCCGTTGTCGGAGTTTTCGGCAGAGCGCAGGGGTGCGGGCGGCGACGACTCGCGTTTAATTTCTCGGTAGGGACACACAATGCCGCCGATTTTTACGATGACCGGCATGGGATACCACTGTCCTGAACCGGGAGGAATTTCAAGCATGCTAGGACCAAAATTCCATCCGATGATGTCTACGGTAACTTCCCTCCCGGCTCCCGCGGCAACTGACCCGTCAAGGTCACGATAAAAGTTTGGCGTCACCTGTGCAATTGAAGGACGCGGCAATTCAGGTGCCGCCCGGTACTCATACTCCTTCAATCTACCGCCGCCATCGTTCAAACCCGAACCTAAATTGCGTACAAACACGTCAATTTTCCCATTGGTTGGGGTAGGCCATTCCGGGACCTTTGCATAGAGCTTGCTTGAAGAAAGCCAGATAACACGCTCGGATTGGGAATCTTTGGTCGAACCGACGGTTTGGAGTCCGGCAACGCCGTTGGTGTCCCACCACACTTCGCATTCTTTTTCAAAACGTGCGCCATACACAAAGACCCAGTTCCCGCGTCGTTCGGTCGGATCGATTTGATTTTGTTTCGAAGTGGGTGTAGTCGGACCCCATTCGGGCAGTACCTGGGTCACTTCCGGCGGGTCAGTCGAGGCGGGAACTGTCCCTTCCACGTATGTGAAGGCGTTTCGCACGACCATTTCAAAACCGTCTTCCCGCAAGATATGGACATCGACAGGTCCCGGCGCGCCCAGATAGGACGGCGGAAGATAAGCGCTTAACGTCTGTTCACCGTCTACCGTTCCCGTGAATAGCAGGGTTGACGGGGTCGCGTGCCACAAGGTGACGGGTACCGTCTCTGTCCCATCCGTTCGCGTGGGGACATCCCCCATGGGACCAAAGTACACGCGCGTTCCTATGGGATTGTCGATGTCACTGACAAGTCCATATCCGCGCAAGGTAACCCTTACGGCGCTTGGGTCTGGCGGCGAAGGCACGTTATACGGCGCTTGATTGGGCGAAATAAACAGATCACTTTCCCAGACAAGCCCTCCTTCTGGAGCCGTGAACCCCGGCGCAGGCGCGTCTAAACCGTCACCGTTACGATATACGACCGTGTTGCGGACCCGCGCGTTGGCTGCCTGATTGGTACGTGTCGCACCATTTTCAATGTACACGCCGTAATTCTCGTTCATCACTACCGTACAGAAGAGCATGTCGGTGAAAAAATCAGCCGCTGGATTCGCAGGGGGACGCACATGCACCCCGACCAAACTGTTGTAACGTTCGGAGGCTTGCTGCTTTTGATAACCGCCAATGCTGCAATTGACCAACAGAGGCGCCGCATTATCCTGGATCATCACGCCGGCTTGAGACACCTGCGTTCCGTTCGGGTTGCTCCCGAGAATAATGCAGCGGCTGATGGTAGGACGTACAGGCGGATCGGTTGGGCTCGAGTTCTGATACGAAGGTATCGCCGCCCCGGTACCTTGAATCCAAATGCCATATTGGCCATTGCGAAATGTCAAGCCTTCTATGAGCAGTCGGCTTAGGTTTGTGTCCGGATCTGCCGATGGATTGTAGCGAAACGCCGGTGTGAGCGAATTGCTCGTATGGATGGTCAACACGGCGCCGCCGCCCGAAACGCCGCCCCCGTCCACGATGACTTCCCACGGACGATTTGCCGGCAAGCCACGAACATACAGGTCGGCATCCGCTGGTATGGAGAGAGTTTCGTTATAAACTCCTTGTTTCACCCAGACGGCGGCACGCTGGTTTGTAGTACGTGACAAACTCACCGCCGCATCAATGGCGCCTTGAATGGTGGTATACACGCGGGGTCCGGGCGTTGCGTTGGGATCAACGAGAAAGACGTTCGTAGGGACAACTTCTTGCGACCACGCCTCAATCGTCACGGCAAACATCACCGCGAGAACCATCGGCGCCCAAGGTAGACCTGATCTGAAAACATGTCGCATGGTTTCCTTCTCCGCACGGTGTGTTTTCAATGATTTTTGGTGAATCATCTGCAAGCGCTTACCTCTCGTATACCGTACGCAGTTTACTTTCACCTGTCACCACAAAATCATTCCGGAAATCGATTCTCCCGTCGCCGTTCAAGTCGCGATTGGACACAAACCCGCTCTGACCCAGCGCATAGATCTCAAATAGGTCGGAACGGGTAGTAATGAGGTTCATCATGCGAGAGAATCGAAAGACTTTTTCCTCGTATTGTGCCGCGATATTTCCACCCGCCGTGTCTGCCACCAACGTGTCGGTGAATGCCAATTGCGGGGACCCTGTCACATCGGTCGTCAGCAGGTCCGCAAGCAAGTCATAGTATCTACCGTCGGGATGCACGGGGCGATTGAACAACACACGATTGGTCTTCGCAAGGGCAACACCGGGGCCTATGTAGTCAGACTCGGAATAATACTGATAACTAAACTGACCGGTAGTGGGATTGTACGTAAAGTTACGCGCTAGAATACCCGGCACACCGCTCAATACGTTGGCAAGATCGCCTCCCTCGTTGCGCGTGTCGACGGTGTTGATATTGATCTTGCCCGGCGTGCGCTCGACTCCCGTCAAAATCACCCGCGAAAAGCGGTTCAAAGCGCCCCCCTTCGCCCAGTTTCGTAAGAACACTGCCAGATAATTGTTCTCGACACGCACCCTACCGAAGTAAATCAAGCCTTCGGTATTCGGCTGTGCGGCTTTCAAAGACCCAAGCATTTCGTCGGTGTTCAAATTACCCGGCAGGGGATAGCGGTCATCTTTCCAACACCGGCGGTTTCCGTCACGGTCGGTATAAACCGCAACGGTGATACCCAATTGCCCCGGTGCGGTGTTGCGTGCCGCATCGAGCACATCGGTACCCTGGAACGTGCCATTCGTGTTCGGCGTAAAGAGCGATTGTTTTTGCGCTGGGGTCAACGTGTCGAGACGCGTCAAGTCATCCGCTGTGGCGAGATATAGATCGTACCAACCGTTTTCCACACCATCGTTTATATCCCACACAAACAACGCTTCCGCCACACTAGTGTCATTCCACGTCGCATGCGGCACGTTGTCCGGAGAATTTTGACTCGGCTCAAACGTGGAGGCGTTCGACGCAACGTACATCACAGGACGCTGGACAAGCGGCCAGCGCGCCCGCAACGACGTGTACCATTCTGTGAGATTTGCGAACCCGGGGGGCACCGTAGTCGGCGGATTTAACAAGTAATTTGCTTGAACGCGAATATTCGGCACAGGTCCAAAATTATCCACCCAGGCACCATCTACACCGTCTCCCAAGTTGAACAAGAAAATAGGCGTCCAAACTCGCGGGAACTTGCCGGCGTTCCGGTCCCACGAACTCAACAAACCGTACTCCGCCGGGGACCCAACTCCGTTTGTTTCGGGCCTAGGCCAGATGGGGTAAAACTCCGCTGTGGCACATGACAATGTTTGGGAACAATTCGCACCAATGGAAAGAAGGGCGCGAATATCCAGGGCGCTCAGCGTCGGGTCGGTGAGATGAGGCGCACGTCCGACAAGCAGTTGATTCGGCACCGTGAGCCCGGGCGGACGCACGTCTCCCACGGTCGTCAACGCGCTTGTCATGGTAAAGTGCGGCAACCGCACCAGCTCCCCGGGAGAACTGTAGGGACGGTTTCGTACGACCGCACGAGGCAAATGCCAATAGGGAACCAACGTCGGGTCCCGCAGAATACGCACAGGCCGTTCGTCCCGAGGCGGGCTGAACTGCACGTTCTGGAATTGCGCCGTGCGAACGTCCTCCGCCTCGGCGGGGAGCTTGTCTTCGAAGGCACGTTGGAAGAAATTCATCCGCAAGGGAGAACCCGGAACACTATGGGCGTACCGCTGGTACGCGTGCGTCCCGTAGCCGCTATCCCACCGTACCTCTCCGGCAACCCCGAGCCAAGCCGGACCCATGCCGCTATCCCAGTCGTCGTAATTCCCATCTGTGGCTTCCCAGCGGTTGGTTGTACCAAAACGATCGCCGGTATAGAGCGGGTGTTTGCGTTCCAGAGAGCGGTAGAAATCGACGCCCATCGTGTTATCGGGCCACATATAAGGATTTCTCGGGTCGAGCGTCGCACGTGTGCCATTTTCGTTTACATAAGGACACGCCAACGTGTCATTGATAGCGCGATTCTCCACATCACGTTGGGTATAGGTCACACGGTCCACCACACGGTTGTCCGCCGCCAACCCCTGATAAAGCGTCACGACAACACAGTCCCCCGGGAAATACCGCCGCTCAATGAATTCTTTCCATTCTGGCGGCTCCGTACCGTTGGTTAGCCCTACAAACCCCTCTGCATTGAATCCACCCGGCACTCCCACTGCGTTGCCGGCACGCCGCGACTCCCGCAAGTATCGCCCCTCATCCACACCTTCATAAGGCTCATCCACAATACCGTTCCCGTTATTATCGATCTCGTCGCTGGTCAAGACCGCATTGTCGTCATCGTTGTCGGCGCCATCTTCGTCAGGATAGTTTGGAAACACGCCGCCCCGCAGTAGCAGACGCGCCAACGCATCAAGGGAGGACCCGCCGACACCCATCGCCTCCAGTTCCGCATTTTGGAGTTGTACAATACGATCCCATGGTTTCTGAGCGACATTGGCAATGCCGTAACTCTCATGAGCGAAAGGCGCGCTGGATTCCACCGCGTCATCGGTCGTACCGACATCTGCGGCGCCGTCGCCATTTCGATCAACAAAGTCCGCCAGCGTGTCTCGATAAAATATGCTCGGCGCAATCGGCGCGTTAATAGGTGAACTTGGATTGGCAGTCGGGAAAGGCGGTACGGTTATACTCGATGCGAGTGGAGATCCGGCGATACCAAATAGCGGGAACAAGGGAGGATTATTTGTTGCGCACATTCCTATGCCGTTCCGATGGAGTATACTTTGTGTCGCGTATTGCCCGGTTGCTGCGCTGAACAGGTGCGCACCGTAGTCAAACTTGTCGACGGTCAGAAGTAAGGATCCGCCCGCGGCAATCTTCGTACCGTCAGGAATGGTGAAGAGACGATGGTCATCTTCGCCACCTGCCCCGCCGGGACTACCCACCTGCAGTTGCCAACCGCTCAAGTCTACGTATTGGCTCTCCGGCGGCAGATTTGGGTCTGGCGCGCCGGCATGAACGATTTCCACATATTCGTGGTCCGGCTCCTGGCTGAACTCAAAGAAATTGATTACAAGGTCTTCGTCAGGGTCTTCGTCTTTCCAGATGGCAACGTATAAATACTCCTGCTCGGTAGAATTTGCCGCATACGGCGGGATGACTACCGTATACGCCTCAAACTCCGGGCGATTACCATACGCCGCGCGAGGACCAGTCAAGCTAGTATCTGGCTCCGCTAAGCCCGGCAAAAACACCCAGCCCGTGGGATGTTCTATCCCATTGGCGTCCCGTACTGTTCCTACGATGGGTGTGCGTGTCAACCCTTGATCGTTGTTAAGAAAGTCTATGTAACCGGTGGAATCGCCAATAGCATCATAAACAATATCGTCACCTGCTCGGCCATATTTAAACGTAAACCGCATATGGCCTTCTCTGCCGGGCTGGACGGTTGCCGTATCGGCATTACCATTCTTTGTGGTATTTGCAAGAAGGTAATACCGTCCGGGCGGAAGCCCTGGTCCCGGACCAAAACGCCATTGGACTAGATTGGGCACCTCATGCGACCTGACAACCTGACCGTTCTCCCAGTAGTCGGCCCAGCGCAATTTCGTGGCGCCTATGCGATAATCCGTGTACCCGTCGTCGCCCGGTCTTTGGCAGGGAGCCTGGAAAGCAACATACGACGGCTCCCCAATATGGGGCGGCGTCGGCTGGTCATTAGTTTCATTGCCATCACCATATTTGCTCGGAGCATCCAAACGTCCCATCACGCTTAAGCAAGGACCGAATGGTACTGCGGCAGGAGGCTCGTTCGATTGCGGAATACCACCGGGCCACTCCGTACCGATCCCGACAGGAACATTTCCATTGAACGCCTCTATGACGCGGTCCAACGGCAGGACACGCCGCCGCACGTCAAAATCCGCCTTATCAAACTCTGGACCGGAAAATCGATTCGGGTCGAACTGGACCTGACTGGCATTGGGCGGGAACAACACATTATTTCCGGGCTCCGTCCACGCCTCCGCCTCTACCCGCCGGGTGGCACGGACCATGATCTCGTTGATTCGAATACTTTCGACCCCTGCAAACGTGTAGGAAATACGGCGTTGCCTTAACCCGTTGACAGGCGCCCAAGGGTCTTCTACCGCGGTGGTAAGGGTTGTCCGAACATAGTCAAGGTCTCGGTTGTCGACAACATCCACACCTAACTGGTATGCGCGGAGTTCCCCATCAAACGGAATGCGAGCGCCGTTTGGAAAAACATAGGATACGCCTTCTTGGCGAAGCCCCGCCTCGAGACCGCCAAGAGCGAAAGGAAACGTCGAGGGACGATAGGGCCAGTCGTTGATAAGCGCAGAGGCAATCTGACCTGGAAATGCATAATTGTAATCGAGTTTTCTGCCGCTCACCGTGGGGAGAGGCAACGGGGCGCCGCCCCGGTCATAGTATTGATAGCGGTCGTTGCTGTCAGCCGAATTGACCGTTACCAAATTGCGAATGGCAGAAAATATACCGCCAGCAATTCCCGAAAGATCTTTGACGCCCTCGCGTGTTGAAAAGACGCGATCGCTCCGTTGACTATCCACGGTAACACCGTCGTCGGCGATGTAGGAGTATGGCTTGAATAAACGGTACTCTTGCGGTTCGTCTATGCCTTCCAAAAAACCGGCAGAAAATACGCCATTATCGTACAGCCCGTCGCCATCATCATCCAGCCCGTTGATTGCCCGCCAAAAGGCGTCCCCGTTATCGTCAATCAGACCATAGCCCGGGAAAGACTTGCCGTAAATCGGTTCCTGAGCGCCGAACCGCCATTCCGCAATAGCCTTAGCGCGGGAAGTACCTAACTGGGGCAAAACCCGCAGATCATACTCGTGGGGTCCGAGTCCCTCGTTAAGCGCACGTGACGGTTCTAGGCTCATGCCAACCTTGAGCCCGTGCGCGGTATTGAGGTTTGCCTTACTGGCTTCGTCCGTTATGAGAACGGCATATCTGCCTACAATATCGCAAACCGGTTCGCCGGTACTCACCAACGTGCGACCGTTGGGGGTTCCAAAATACTGAGGTGCAATGCGATAAAACGTTCCGACGGGCTCCTTAGTTTCATCAATAGCCAAGGTAGTGGCATTGTCCACGACGAAGTCGTAGTTGTTGTCCCTGCCGTCAATATCCGGCGAACCCGGATTGGGATTGAGCGTAAACGTCCTGCCGTCGGCGCGCGTCACTGTAAAATTGGGTAGGGGATCCGGCACACCGTCGCCTGTGTAATCCACCACAAAAGGCGCGGTCAGGAAAACGCGGTCAGCCGTCTCGTCGTAATACAGAAATATCGCCAATTCGCCTGGTTCGTCTGTGCTGCCATCGAGATCGTTATCGAGACCATCGTCATCCGCAATACGTTCCATGGCAAGCGGTATCCACATGGCATCTTTATAGCCGTCTTCATCCAGGTCTACATCCGCCCAATCGTTGATTCGCTGTTGTTGAGACTGGTTGCTGGCTATTACAAAGTCGCCGACAGTACCGGTACCAGGGTCCACAAAACGAGGGATATAAATACGGTCACCAAGAGTTTCATACTCCGCCCTAGAAAGACGGGGGCTAACTTGGGCGTTCGGCTGCCAAGCGGGTTTACCGATGAACCATGCCCCGTTGAAGTAGGTTTTCCAGGCGTGGTCGAGAGAAGTCACTGTGGGATGGACAAGAAAATCGTGACGCAAGAACGCCATTGCTACTGCAGCGCCGGCTTCCGCGGCAAACTGCGCTTGAACACTGTCGCGCGTCGACGTTGCCACCCGAAGTTCGGTGCGACTTGCTGTATAAAAAGTCAACGACAACAACACGACAATCAACAGCAAGAACACAACAATAAGTAACGCGGCGCCTTTTTCATTGCGTTGCATGGCCATACTTCAGTGTTCTCTCCGTGTGCGCCGTTTTGAGCATTGAAAACGGCAGCCTCGAATCAACGGTCATGTCTTCGTCCTTTGTGCGGCCCCCGACCGCATGCATACGCCTGCACGTGTACGTACCTGACGCCACGGTCTCACGTTCCAGACGGCACACTCCTCATTGTACCGCAAGGCACGTCCATAACGCGGGTGAACTCCCGGAGGGTGTCGGGAGCACCCGGATAAGGACTCTTGTACCGCAGCGTCGCTGAAAGTCTAATCACTTCGGGAAGCCTCGGATTCAACGGTGTCCCGACCCTTGGCGCTAGAGATTCAGGACCCGTCGTTTGAAACAAGGGATTCCCCAAATCTTGCGTCGTTATGCCCGCATAAAAAGGTTGCGTACCAGGAATGTTATAGTCTGCATTCCAGAAGGGCCGAAATACGATAGTCGAGGCATCCGTCAAACCATACTCAAAAAACACGGGACCTGAATACGATTTATCGTTATATGAGATGGCAGGTGGTGTTGGTAACAAGATATTTTCGACAAGCACATAATCCCGGGGGTCTCTGCCCAGCAACACCCACCCGTCGGGCAGGTTATTCCCTTCCCCTCCGGAGAGCATACGAATCCATAACTGCCGTTTCTTAGCGCGAAGCAGGTCTTGAACTACGGAGGGTTCCCAACCTGCGTTTGCCAACTGCTCTATCGCCGTGAATTCTGCGTCCACCCCAGGAAATTCGATGTTGCCACGCACTACGTTCCAATCGATGGGAAAAGAATCCAGGTCCTTTTGGTTGGATTCCACATAGCGAAGCAGGGCATAGGAAGTTAGGGACGATCCATCGGGCTGGGGAATGGTCTTCGCACCGACGCTGCGATGAAGGACATAGGTCACACGGGCGAGATTCGGCTTGGAAGTGCTCCCGTACTCGTATGCACGCACAACGCCAACGTAAACACACCCGATGGGCGTGCCATAAAACTGATAATAACTTCCAAAATCGCGATCGGCGAACGCCGAGTTCAAATCACGTTCCAGAGAGCGAAGCAGAGCGCGTTGTTCCTCGTTGGCTTCGATGTTTGCCGTTCCGGTGCGCACGGCTTTGACGCTCCCCCACAACAAGGTGGCGACCGCGCCCATAACCACCGTCAAAATGGCTATCGCCACCAGCAAATCCACCAGCGTGAACCCGCACTTTCTTTTTCCATTCGTTTTCATCATCTCACCCATCGTTTAGGGCTCGCCTATAAAGGTTACAAACCGTTCGTACCGTCCGTCCGGCATCTTCACGTTTATCGTGGCACGATGAAGATACACTTCCGTTCCACCCGACACCAGAGAAACCGAAGTCGTGTAATTGGAATAGATATCATTCGCCTGAAGAAGGTTAAATACAGGTTCCCCCGCCATCGTAGACCAAGCATCAAACAGATTGTGTCCACCGGCGCTGCGCAACCGCGAAAAAAGGTCATCCGCAAGTTCCGATGCGACGGTGCGTTCCTGCGCGCCCCGCACCTGACGCAAGGTCATCGGAAACAACCGCATGGCGCCGATCACACCGATCGCCAGGATGGTCATGGCGATCAGCACTTCGAGGAGCGAGAAACCGCGCTTTGTCATCATCCAGCCTCCTCTTCCAGGATTCGCGCCTTACCGGTGAACCGATTTAACTCAATGCGGACGCCGGCAACCTCCTTGTTGGGAGCAATGAAACGGTCTTCCACTCGGGTGTCAGGGGTATAATTGATTCGTAACTCGAGTCGCCCGGGCGTTTCATCCCGTTCAGTTCTTAATTCCCCGTTAGGACGAAAAACATGCGCCGGAAAGTACCGATTCAAAGGGTAGGTAGTCCATCCCCAAGACAAGCTTTCTAAACCGGCACGGGGGCTGACTTCCGTGACGCTCGGGGGTGTACCCCCGGAACCCGGTGTCAACGTAAAAAGTTGAACAGGATAGACACCTTGGCGCATGAGATTATTCGTGCGCGGTACTTGCCCCAGAAGCTGGTCCTGCGTGGAGTTGTCTAAAAGGTTTTCCACGCGAGCCTGAATACAAGAGCCTCGTTCCAGTGATACAATCCCGCCTTCATTGCCACCGACAAGAAAGAAAACCTTTTTTTCTGGCCCGAGAGAAAACGTCTGCAACTCTGCGGGCGTTGCACAACGCGCTAACGCAATGGCATCGACAACCACTTGAGAAGTGTTGTCGCGGCTGTCAGGGACTTGCTTCAGAAAATAGACGACCGCCGTATCGGTACGGAACGTTGCACTGTAAACACGTCCGGCACGAAGCATGTTCAGAAGGGTACGGGCGCTGGCGCCCATTTCGTCGCGCGAGAGGGCGCCGCTGCGAACAAGGGTGGGAATGGCAATGGCGGACATAATCACGATGATTGCCATGACAACAAGCATCTCAACCAGCGTGAAGCCTTTTTTTGTTTTTCCTTGCCGCCTCATGACCTCTCACCTTATTCTGCGTTGGCTTCTGTGCCGCTTTATGGAACTTTCTTCGCTATTTCTATCCTAATTGTACACCATAAAGCCCATGAAATGGGCAGATTCTAACAAGACACGACGACTCACGGGGTTTGGGGTTCATTAAAAGATAAAAGTTATTGGGCTGTGTCATGAAAGGTGCAATGCGACTAATTGTAGAACGTCTGCCAACCCTGTTGGTTGTCCCAATTATTGATGTCGTCGCCACCTCCTTTATACCCACCATCTGGCGACGACCACAACTGATCGTCTTTCATATTCGCGCCCATACTCCAGACGTAAAACGGAAGGTCTCTTGGGGCAGGAAAACCATCCAAATTATCTGCCGGAGGATTGCCAGGAATCTTAGCATCTTCTGCGCTTTTGGCTTGAGCATTGTAAATGTATCTGAAATTGTCATAATTTGGATCGAGCCTATCCGGTGCGTTGGGATCCAGAGAGGGACGATAGCAACGGAGCGCAATGTTGCCACTGGGCCAGGGACCCGGATAGAACTGGTATTGTTGGTCCCACGGATCCAAGGGTACGTCCATATAGCTTGTGCCCAGCTTGCTTCTCACGTCAGCCCGTAGCCTCACATTAGCTTCGCGCCCCTGACGAAGCAGTTCATACAGTTTCTGGCTAGCGTAAACACGATCAGATCGGACAAGGGTTAATGCCTCATCTTCGAACATTTGGCTGAAATCACTACGACCGGCATCCATAAGCATTTTGGACAGAGCAAGCTCGATGCTCTTTACCTCTGAATAGGCTTTGGTCATTTGCGCCCGTAAAATCCATTTCTGAACGCGCGGCACCACGATTGCGGCTAAAATGCTGATGATGGCAATCACCACCAGCAGCTCAATCAACGTAAAACCTCGTGTACGTTTCATCTTCACACTCCTGTGTTTCATCTCTACACCAATTATACCGCAGACTGCGCAGATTATGCGCCGCTCATGGCGTCCGCAAGGCTGAAAATAGGCAGATACAGGGCGATGACAATAAATCCGATGATACCGCCCAAAATGACGATGAGGGCAGGCTCTAACAAACGCAGCATGGCTTCCACCGCAGCTTCCACCTCTGCGTCATAAATATCGGCGACTTTCATCAACATAGCATCCAAACTGCCGGTCTCCTCGCCCACGTCGATCATATTGACTACCATGGCGGGGAACACTTTGGCTTCATCCAACGGGGCAGCGATGGTGTCACCCTCTTTGATGCTGTCGTGCACTTTCTGGATAGCGTTTTCAATGACTTCGTTGCCAATGGTTTCTTTTGTGATACGCAACGACTGAAGAATGGGCACACCAGAGGTGATGAGGGTGCCCAAGGTGCGGGAAAACCTGGCAACCGCCACTTTCGTCACCAAGTCACCCACGAGCGGTACTTTCAAAATGACTCGGTCGAATCCACTTTTCACAATGGGAATTTTCAGTAAGATCTTGAGGGTGATGAGTATGCCGTTCACCCACAGCGACAAAATCCACCATTTGAATCGAACGAAATCCCCCGCGTCAATGAGGAACAACGTCATCCAGGGAAGTTTTGCGCCGAAATCTTTGAAGATTTCTGCAAACTGAGGAATGATATACGTTAACAAGAAAAGCACGATGGCGGTCGATACAATTACCACAAAGATGGGGTAAATCATTGCGGACCGCACTTTGCGCTTCAACGCCTGACGTCGTTCCATGAACACCGCGAGACGGTTCAATACGACTTCCAACATACCGCCCACTTCACCGGCTCGCACCATGTTCACAAAAAGACGATCAAAATACCTCGGATGTTTTGCCAACGCCTCGGCAAATGTGGCGCCACTCTGAATGTCGGCAGAAATCTCGCGGAGAATATCTTTCAACTTACAGGCTTTCAGTTGCGAAATCAGCACGTTCAAACTACGCAAGAGCGGCAAGCCCGCATCGATCAAGGTGGCAAGCTGACGCGTCATTACCACCAACTGTTTGGTCGAAACACCGCCGAAGTAAAGTTCCGATTTGCCGCCGTGCAATTTTTTCCGCGCCCGACGTTCATCGGACTTTGTCGCCGGTCGGATCATCGTGGGGTGAAGCCCCAGCGAACGAACATCGTTGATAGCAAGCGCCAAGGTTTCGGCTTCTACCACGCCGAACGTGGTTTTGCCGTCTTTGGCGTTCACGGCTTTATAAGCGAACTTCGCCATCGTGCCCTCCTTACCGATTTCTCCAACATCTCACGAAACGGCACGTCAACCCGCTAATCCTCAAATTTGTCTGTGTGGATCAGGATTTCTTCTGTACTTGTAATCCCTTGCAGGCACTTGATAAGGCCTTCTTCGCGCAAGGTACGCATCCCCAATTTTTTCCTCGCGTATTGACGAAGCTCATGAGCCTGAGCCCTCGCCAAAATCATATCGCACAAATGTTCATCCACTTCCAACAACTCAAACAAGCCCACGCGCCCCATATAACCGATGTAGTCACACGCAGGACACCCCTTCGGCCTCCAGAAACGCAGATTGGGGTCCTTCCTCCATGAATCGGGCAGACCCAGCAACTCCATTTCTTCCTCATCAGGCCGATAACTTTCGCGACAGTACTTACACAGCGTACGCACGAGACGTTGCGCCAAAACAGCAACAAGAGAGGACGTGATCAAGAAAGGTTCCAGGTCCATGTCGAGCAGACGGGTAATCGTTTCGGGAGCACTATTGGTATGCAAGGTACTCAAAACCAAGTGCCCGGTCAGTGAAGCCTGTACCGCAATCTCAGCCGTTTCTAAGTCGCGGATTTCACCGACCATCACGATATCAGGGTCTTGACGAAGAATTGCACGCAAACAGCTCGCAAACGTAAGTCCGACCTCCTCTCGGACATTGACTTGAACGACCCCGTCGATGTGCAACTCGACGGGGTCCTCCGTAGTGATAATCTTAACGCCTTCCTTGTTCAGCACACTGATGCAAGCATACAACGTACTTGTCTTACCGGAACCGGTAGGCCCGGTAACAAGGAAAATACCGTTAGGCCTGTCGATAATTTTCTCCACGCTTTTCAGCAGATTCGGAGGAAGACCTAGCTTCGGCAAGTCCAAGCGCACGGCACTCCGGTCGAGAATACGCATGACCACGTTCTCACCCCAGAGCGTCGGCAACGTAGCGACACGGATGTCTATTTCCGAATCACCAATTTTCAATGCGATTCGCGCATCTTGAGGCAAACGGCGCTCCGAAATGTCCATATTTGCCATGACTTTCACGCGGGATACCAAGGCAATAGCAAACGCCCGCGGGGGCGTCACAATCTCGTGCAACACCCCATCAATCCGAATACGAATCCGAAAGTCGTTCTCAAACACTTCAAAATGGATATCGGACGCACGCTTCTGCACAGCTTCCAGAAGCACAAGGTTCACGATTTTGATGACTTCAGGTTCTTGTGCCAGTTCGATCAGATTTTCCACGTCGCTGATGAGCTCCGTGGTTCCCATCTCCTCGAGCGTCAGAGGGGCATCCCCCACCCGTTCTATAAGGGCGCTTAAGGTTTCGTGAATCGACTCCGTTTCATGACTGTAGTGCTGTGCGATGAACTTGGCGATGTCATGTTGGTTGCCTACCGCTCCCTGAACTTCACATCCCAAGATACGTTTTAGATCGTCCAACTGACTGATATTCAAGGGATCGGCCATCGCCACCGTCAGCACGTTATCCCGAAAGCGTACCGGCACGACGTTATAAAACTGCGCCACATCGGCGGGAACTTTGTGAAGCACCTCATCCGGTATCTGGAGTTTAAGGACATCCACGCGCTCCATGCCCGACTGCACACCGAGCGCTTCCACGATGTCCTGTTCTTCACAAAGCCCCATTTTTACCAAAACGCGCCCGAGCATTTCGCCCGTGATGCGTTGGCGTTGGAAGGCTTCTTCCATTTCGAGAGGGCTTATGACCCCAGACTCAACCAGGATCTCGCCGAGTCGTTTTTCGCTGACCGCTAACATCAATTCTTACCTCGTCATGCCGCCGGCTGTTTCTGGCTTCCCGCCACGGAAACCGGGCTGGTGATCTTCTCGGGGCCGCCGCCCCGGGCAATGATGTTTTGAACAAACTCGTCCGGTTGTTGGGCTTTTGCCAAAGCGTCTTGAAACTTAATAATTCCCTTCAAATAAAGAGCAGTGAGATGTTCATCCAACAAATGCATTCCGTACTTATGTCCGGTTTGAATCGCGGAGGTAATGCGGTAAGACTTGTTCTCGCGAATCAAGTTTTGAATTGCCGGCGTGGTGATCATCACTTCGAACGCGGCGACACGCCCAAAACCGCTTTTTTTCGGGATAAGTGTCTGAGAAATCACCGCTTTTAGGTTGCCGGCGAGCTGCGTGCGAATCTGTTCTTGTTGGTTGGTAGGGAACGCGTCAATGATGCGGTCAATCGTTCGCACGGCACCCGTCGTATGAAGGGTTCCAAAGACAAGGTGTCCGGTTTCCGCTGCCGTGACCGCCGCTTCAATTGTTTCCAAGTCACGCATTTCTCCGACGAGTATGATGTCGGGGTCTTGACGCAAGGCGCGTCGAATTGCTTCGGGAAACGTGGGCACGTCCACACCGACTTCACGCTGGGTAATGATACTTTTCTTGTGGGTATGGTAATACTCGATGGGGTCTTCAATCGTGATAATGTGATGGTCGAACTCCGTGTTTAACCAGTCCAACATGGTGGCCAGACTCGTCGTTTTACCGGAACCCGTAGGACCCGTTACAAGAATGAGCCCACGCGGCAAGGTGAGTACCTGCTTGAGACTCTGTGGCAGTCCAATTTCCTCAAACGTCATGATCTTGTTGGGAATAAGGCGTAGCACCAACCCCACATAACCTTTCTGCTTGAAAATCGACACGCGGAAACGCGCCACATCTTCGAAAGCAAACCCAAAGTCTGAACCGCCTACCTCCTGCAGCTCCTGCTGGTTGTCTACAGAGGCGATACTCTTCATCAGACGCTCGGTGTCTTCTGGTGTCAAAGGGGACTCGCCAAAAAATTGCAAATGACCATGAACGCGTCCAACCGGAGGATTGCCCACCGCAAGGTGCAAATCCGACCCGTCACGGTCAATCAACATGCGCAAAAGACTCACAATTTCATAAGCCATCTATCTTCCTCCATCCGTCATATCATTTTGTCGCATTCTTCTGCGGAAGTGGTTCGTCTGGCGTCGTTACTCGGATAACTTCCTGAATCGTCGTAATCCCATTTAAGGCTTTCTGCCAGGCATCTTCCCGCAGGGTATGCATTCCTTCCAAACGCGCTTGACGACGAATCGCATTCGCCGAAGCGTGTTCCATGATCATCGTGCGGATCCGATCCGTAGTCAGCAACAATTCGTAAACACCGACACGCCCCTGATACCCCGTATTGTTGCAAACCTCACACCCTTTACCCCAGAAGAGCTCCACCTGATTCCGATCGACCCAGGGCATCGCCAGACGTTCCCAATCCAAGTCTGTGGGTTTATAAGGTTCCTTGCAAGAGGAACAGATTGTTCGAACGAGACGCTGAGCTAAAACGACGCGTACCCCGGCGGCGACTAGGAAGGGTTTTGTTCCGATATCCACCAAACGGATGAACGCGCTTGGCGCATCGTTGGTGTGCAGCGTCGTGAACACCAAATGTCCCGTCAAAGCCGCTTTGATGGCAATATCCGCTGTCTCTAAATCGCGAATCTCACCGACCATGACGACGTCCGGGTCCATACGGAATATAGCCCGGAGGGCACGCGCGAAGTCCCATCCAATTTCATGATTGATTTGCACTTGATTGATGCCGTCAATCATGTACTCTACAGGGTCTTCAATGGTAATCAATTTGTTCTCGGTATTGTTCAATTTGTGAAGGGATGCGTACAGGGTTGTCGTTTTACCAGAACCTGTGGGACCTGTCACCAGCATCACGCCCGTGCCTTGTTTTAACAGTTCCTCCCACTTTTGCTGGTCTTCCGGCGAAAATCCCAATTGACCTAACCCCAACGTCAAGCCGGTCTTATCCAAAATACGCATCACGATCGTCTCGCCGTGAATAGAGGGAAGACAGCTCACACGCAGGTCGAGCATCTTGCCGGCGATGGTGATTTTGATACGACCGTCTTGAGGGATGCGGCGTTCGGAGATGTCCATACCCGCCATGATCTTGAGGCGCGATATGATGGAAGGTTGCGCCCGTTTTGGAGGTCTCGGCATCAAATGTAACACACCGTCGATGCGGTAACGCACCTTGACATCCAGTTTGCCGGGTTCAATGTGAATATCGCTCGCCCGCAACCGAAACGCTTCGGTGATCATGTTATGAACATAACGCAGTACCGGACTGTCAGTGTCTTCTTCGTCCTCGTCCGTTGCGGTTTTCCCGCGTTTGGCGCTATCTTCAAAATCCACACTGTCCACACTGATACTGCTGAGGCTGATGTCACTAGCGGACAGGCTCGACATACTAGAAGCGTTGGACAAAGAAGAGCCCATGGAACTGACGTTCGACATGGTGCTTAGCGTACTCATGGTACTGGCGCTGCTCACCGTGGAAAGCATCGACTCTACTGTTTTCTCGGTGAGTCCGTAATATTTGCTCAACGCACTGGCAATATCTTCCGGGGTAGCCAGTTGAACCTCAATGGGGCGGTCCAAAAGTCGTTCCAGATTATCGATGTTATTGATATTGGTAGGGTCCGCCATCGCTAGTATAATTTTATCCCCATCCTCACCAATCGGTATGACTCGATACAGCGTGGCGATTTGGGGGTCAACCAAATTGCGGATTCGCTCAGGAATTTCGCGGTCGGAGAGTTTGACGATGGGAATCCCCAGCTGATCGGCTAGTCCCTCTACGATGTGGCTCTTGCTAATGTAGCCTAGTCGTACAAGGATCTCACCCAGCTTCCGGCGATTCATTGACGTTTGTTGTTTGTGAATCGCTTCATCAAGCTGTTGTTGAGTGATAATCCCCCGTTCGACAAGCCGCTGCCCGAATAGAGTATAGGTCTCTTGTTGCACGGCTCACATTCCTTTCGCACTCGGCTTCTGTCGGAGCTCACGACAAAACAGCATCATCGCCCTTCCAAAATGTACCAGATAGTTATCCAGTTTGTCAATGAAAGAAAATGCGGATAGCATTGAAAATACTTGAGTTATCCTCAGTTATGTCAAGAGATAACCTCACCCGATAAACAGCCCTCCCCTATGAAAACGGTCTAGACTACCCCCTATTTCCAACCTCACATCATTGAAGAACCTTCCGGATAATTAGGTGCACGGGCATAGACAACCTCTCCCCAGAGCTCATAGGCGGGGAGTGATGAAAACCAAGTCGCATTGCAAGCCCTTGCCATCCAGAGCCGGTCGGAGATGATCCAAACGGTGAAGAACGACGAGACTGTCTTTGGAATAAATCTCATAAAGAACATTCACCAGTTCTTCCATGCTTACGCCGGTGAGCGTGAGTTTCACTGCGGACGCACTCGAAACTTCGGCAGGCAAGCTGGAAGTAGTGGCGCGATCGGAACAGTTGGCTATTTGAACAGCGCGGTTTATCGTAGTGAATAAGTTGTAAGAGGGACCCCGAACGGCAATCAGTTTGGCAATGCTGTCCCTATGTTGCTGAACCGATTGAACTTCTCGGGCGATCGTTTGGGCTTGCATCAAGCGCTGACGCGCTTGAGCTACCAGCGCCTTGGAGTTCTCATATTCCTGCAACGGCCCGGTCACGCCAAGGTACGCCAGGATCACGGCAACCAAGATGCCGCCTACTGTTAGTACAACTCGATCCCGTTTCTCTAATTTTCGCATACGTCTTTCCCTCTTGCGCGCTTTCTCCGGCTACTGCGTGCTTGCCACAATCGTAAAGGTCGTTTTATCCGGTTTCGACGAGACCGTAGGTTCACCGGTAACTTTGAGAAGCTTAGATTGTTTTAGTTTCTCGAATTCTTGAGTAATCGCCCCCGGATCTTTCAATTCGCCGATCAACGTGACGGGTTGACTACGCGTATTACTCGAACGAACCACAAGGTCCGTCAGCAGAACCTTCTCCGGAGATAAGGTTCCCGTGATTTCTGCAAGAATGTCCAATAGCGTGGGACGAGTCAGCAATTCCGGGCTAAAGCCTCTACCAACCCCAGCGGACTTCTTGAATTCTTCATCCATAAACTTAAATGTCAATACCCCGCCGATATCCTGGCTGGGACGTTTTTTTGCCGTTTCCGCAGTTGGAAAGGTTTTTGAAAATAGATCCCAGATTTCTGCACCAATTCGTTCAATTTCCGCCTGGTTTCGCCGGTAATCGATATAACAAAAGAACCCGTAACTCACTAGCAGAACCGCAGCCAGAACAGAAGTGAAAATTCCCTGCAGCAACACATGGCGCCAGGCTTGCTTCTGAGCCAAATCACCTTGTCGAAAATTGAACGAGGGAAACGCGCCACATGCCCCCAAGGCAACCCCTACCAACGATGCCCATGTATTCCGATGTTCGGCAGAGACCTCCTGATTCTCCTCGGCTTCTTCTCTTTTGCGTTTAGGAACCTGCAATCGGACAGACTGCATGAGGTCGGCATATGTCACTGGCAATGCTACATGACTTTCAAAGATTTCTCGCGAGCTTTCCTCGAACTCAAACCCCGTTACCGTGAGAGACCCAAACGTTTCGTCCGTTTTTCGCGAAGCCAAGAAGCTTCGAAGTGTATTCATCACCTCTCGAGCACCCGTCCGTGGATCATTTTGTAAGGTCTCCGGGGACAGTGGTAAATGACGAAAGAAACACAGCGTCTTTTCCTGCACCACAACGAGGAAAGCACCCGAATCAAGTACGTGCAGCACGGCGTTCAGACCTTTGACATTTTGCCGTCCGCATTGCCATAGCGCGGTGAGACCCGCTACATCCAAACTAATGCCATCAGGGTCGATACCCGCTTCGAGAAGTGCTCGCAACGATTCTTCCAACAATCCCTTGCGAATACCAACCGCAAGAACCTCGGTTTGTCCATCTACCTCCCGAATAATACAGTGGTCTGTCACGAGCTCTTCGATAGGAAAAGCCAAATACGGCTCTAATTCGAAACGAACAGCGGCAGCGACTTTGCTTTTGCCCTTAAAGGGGACCATCAGAGGCCGAACGACGCAGAACCGCGCGTCGGCGCATAAGACATAGGAATTGGGTTTGGGCTTAACCTTCGAGAGTATCTGCTTGATGGCACTGACCAAAGATGAAGACCGATCGCCGCTGTCTGTCGGAACAATCGGCTCGGTGTGCTCTTCACATAATACCGGCAATTTCCCACCCGTCTTGACAATCGCAAGACGCACACAGTCTTCACCAAATGCTACTACGCCAATTCGTGCTGCTAAGTTCATTCCACAATTCTCCAATCCAAAATTCGCAAAACGTTTCCGCCACCTCTCGGGTTCCGCGATACATAGGCTTCAATACGTACACTGGCATTATGACTATAACCGTCGCCATGGATTCGATAAACCCTTCCCGCAACACCAAACGAAATCTCAGGAGGAGCACCTTGTGCCGGTCTGCCACCTTGACGACGCTCCACGATCCCCCGTGCAACGAGGTCGTCTTCTGTTTGAAACGGAGTCTCTTGACGTGCCTGAACAATCAACTGAGCCAAGCCCGTTCGTCCACTGGCTTCGCCCACAATGTAAAGCAACTCTTCAGACGCTGTGTTCGCGTTTAATGTCCCATCGCCCGGTCCAAACACAGTGAGCAATTCCGTGAGTGGCAACTGCGGCGGATCTGCCAAAGGATCGCCGAAGAAAACTTCTGGGGTAATACCACGAATCAACAATAGCTCTTCTATGGAGTCCAGCGGAGCATTCTTGCAACTGTACGGCACGCCAAGGCTTGAATAGTATTCGCTTTCGCCGCCATTTTGACGCGGTTCGTCATCACTGTCAATCCAATCCATTATGGCATCGACTGGATCGAAAGGGCATCCCCGAAGTTCGAAAAGCTTACGCAGAGCCGCTTCTACAGCGGGATTAGGTTCACCCCGGCCGTCACGGAATAGGGCGTTTACGTTCAATTTCCCGTACTCATCGGAGACAGTACACCGCATAACGGCACCGTTGATCTCCTCATACGGCACGCCCGTCGCCCAAACATCGGTCAGGGCATCGAATGTACCGCCACTGGCTCCGTCCAAATTGTCCAAATCCTGCCGCAAAAGCGACATACCGGTAGCCACCGCTGATTTTGCCGCTATTTGAGCGAGCATATGGTCGATGTGGTTTCTGGAAATGGTGGCTTCAATCCGCATTTCGTATGCAAACTCCACGATAATCGCACTCAGCAAGACAACAAACAGCAAGACCAGAAGCAAGGCAAGACCCCTATTTCGACCCCCTTGGCTCTGACGAAACCTGTCGTAGTTGTCAAGCGGCGTCCCACAGATTGTTCTTTTCTTGCATATCTTACTCAACATTAGTTCCTGCTTTGACCTGTTGTCGTCTGTGATTGGCTGGAACTCTGAGAAGTACTTGTACCCGACCCGGTTGGGTTAGTTTGAACTCGCACATCGGTGCGTCCGCCCAATCCTCCCCGTATGGGAATGATCATTTCAAAGTCGGGGTCATCTACTGTTGAAAATCCTTTCTCGCGCTCATAAGCGAGTTGTTCCTCTGTTTTTGCGAAGTTCACTTTTATCCAAACTGCCCATGGTAGTCGTCCCGTTGATTGCGAGTCCCACTCATCGAGCCACTGCGTCCCGTCAAAATACTGAAAGTTAAGCGTGCGAACGGGCACTGTCCAGTTGGGTGATGTATAGGCAGGGTCGACAACAAAAGATGCTGTACTCGCATCCACTCCTTGTACGTTTCCCGCGAGCAAAGGGGTTTCCGTTACCTGCAAAACGGCCGAAACGTCCTGGTCAGCTTCTTTCTCGTCCCATTGCAGACGCATAGCGGAAGCCCCTGTATCTACTACCTCGTAGCGCACTTCCTTTACGTCCCCGGGCAAGGCAACCCCTCCAATCAATGGAGCCGTCGAACAAAACCGCACGGTATCTTGGGGCCCTTCCGAACCGTCACTATTGACCCCCAGAAACCGATAAACCTCTTGACTCTGCTGCGGATCGACATATACCGTCGTGAAATTGGTCTCGAAACTGCGGAGCAAAAACGCGCGCAGACGTAATTCCTCTAAGGCAATACGTGACCGCCCTGCGGAGGAGACGGTTCCGGAGAACGCCCCATACACCATCGCGGTTATCACAGCCAGAATGACGATGGCAAGCAGTAATTCCAACAATGTGAAGCCTTTGAAACGTTTTCTCATCAGTAATTCTCTGTTCATCCACCGCTGTAATAGACGAGTTGGTGATAATCTTGTTGGACATTAGGACCTTGAATGACCACATGCAGATCGTACAAGTAAGGAACGGTGTCGGACACTGGCACGGCGTCAAAGCGATATAAGTATCCCGGATAACGTTTCCCGAAATCATTAGAGCCACTAACGTTTCCAACGTTTAGCTCTGTTTCCGCAACTCCGAGTGCTCGCGTTGTCAACTCCCGAATCATTGTCTGCCGTTGAGATTCCTCGAACAGACGCAACGATGTATAGTGAGTCTGCAGAAGTAAGAACATGGATAAGCCCAAAATGGCAAGAGCCGCCATAATCTCGATTAAGGTAAACCCTGCTAGACGGCTTCTCATGACGAAGACTCCGACAGCAATCCGCGCGTAATACGTGCCCCACCCGTAATAGCGTCCCACTCCACACTGTAAACGTCGTCTTTTGATTCCAATTCAAATTGCAACGTCTCTGCCAACCCGAGTGGTGTGACGGTCGCTTCTACTTGACCGCTTGTGTATTCGGTAACGCCTACATGGACAGACTTAAACTTCACTCCTTGAGGAAGCCGAGTCCGTTCCAAAAGGTCGGTCTTGATTTCCTCTTGAGATTTATCTTCCTCCCAATTCAGATCAAACTGCTTCTCAAAAAGAGGGCCTCTATCATCGAAGATACTGTCTCGCTTCACATTGCGGCTCCGCGCTTGCATCGCTAGCGTGGCAAATCGCTCAAAGCGCTGCGCCATTTGCTCCGCTCGCCAGGCTAACTCCTCCGCGCTCCCTTGCAAAGGAGTGTCCGAATTCAGGCCTTCAGCATTCTCCTGCAAATCGGTCTCACCAGGATATATCCATCGCGTAGACCAATATTCGCCCGCGTCCAAGTCAATGTGAAACGTCGCTTCTTCGTGTGTCAATGCGCAGTGCGCCATTAAGGCGCGCCCGTAACCCGCCAGGTGACGCGCAGCGCCCTCCAACTCCCCGAAGACAATCGCCGGGATCAAACGGGGCAAGCCCAATGCAAGAATCAATCCGATTAGAAAGACAACCGCCGCCAGTTCAATCAGCGTGAACCCGCCTGGGGCAGGTCGCCTGCTGTCCGCGGAATAAAACATGCCCCTATCTGCTCGCGATTGGCCGCATCTTGCTCCAATCCTATCCGAACCATGATCGTTATTCACCGCTTGCCTGAAGATCCCAACTTACGATGTCGGCAGCATAGCCGCTGCCTCCTGGAGCTCGGTCGCTGCCGTACGAAATAATTTCAAAATCGTGCCCTTGCGTTCCGGGACAAACATAGACATAAGGCATGCCCCACGGGTCAAGAGGAATCGTATCTTGATCCAGGAAGTTCTTTTTCCCGTTGTTGATGAGGGCCTCCAATCCTTCACTGGTTTGAGGATATTCGCCCATTTCGAGCTTGAACATGGTCAATGCGCTCTTGAACAAATTGATTTGCGTCTTTGCCGCAGTCACTTTGGCTTTGTCCGCTGCACCGATGTAGCGAGGCACCACCAAAGCAGCCAACAAACCAATGATGACAATGACAACCATAAGCTCAATGAGAGTAAAACCTGAAAGAGTCATTCGCTTTTGTATTTGCTGTTTTCGATGCACGAGCAACACTCCTTCTTTTCGATGCCAATCCAACCGTTTTAGCAACTCTTTGACTCAGAAACCGCTGCTCAAATCGAAGATCGGCAGCAGTATGGAAATCACCAAAAAACCCACAAAAAAAGCCATAATTAAGATCATCGCCGGCTCCAACAGACTTACCAGGGCGTCAATATTGGTCTCCACTTCATCGTCATAGGTATCTGCAACTCGAAGCAACATCGCATCGAGTTCCCCGCTCCGTTGCCCAAGCTCCACCATGCTAATTAACAAAGGAGGGAAATATCCCACTTCACGTAAGGGGGTGGACAAGTCTTTCCCGCGCCGCACGTTGCTCTTGACTTCGTCCATGGCTTCTTCCAACACGCGATTCTGCAAAACGGTTTTCACAACGTCCAGCGACGTCATCATGGTTAGGCCACTGCTTAACATCGTACCTAGGGTACGAGCAAACCGGCCGCTGATCACGCGAATATACAAATCTTTGTACAAAGGAATTCGCAATTTCATACGGTCCCACGCCAGGCGCCCTTGCGGCCGGGTAATCCAAAACCGCCAAAGGAAGAAACCTGCCAACACAAGCAACACCATGACAGGCCAATAGGTACCTGCAAAATGACATACCTTGATCAGAACTTGGGTGATAAAAGGCAATTTACGTTCCTGCTTCTCAAACATAGCCGTAATCTTCGGCACAATGACAATCATGAGAAAAGAAATGACGCTGACGCCGACGACGACCATGAAAGCTGGATAGGCAAGAGTCCCTCGTATCCGACGCGCCAATTTTACCTGGCGCTCCAAAATATCCGCCAAACGAAAAAGCACCTGCTCGAGCGCCCCGCTGGTCTCGCCTGCGCCAACCATGTTCACGTACAATTCGGGGAATGTGCGCTTGTGCACCGCCATGGCGTCGGCGAGCCGCACCCCTTCGTTCACTTTGTCGCGAACATCGTACAGTATTTTTTGCAGGCGCGGGTTGGAAGTCTGCTCTATCAGCGCACTTAACGCTTCCACCAACGGCATGCCCGCCGCCAAAAGCACCGCCAGCTGTCGGGTCATCACGGCAATGTCACGTTGGCTCACCCACCCCAGCCCGGCTTTCTTCGCACTTGCCGTCCCCTTCGTCTTAACAAAAGACTCCGCAATCTCGGTCGGGAACATGTTTTGTTCCCGAAGTTTACGACGCGCCGCGGCAGGGGAATCGGCATCTATAACGCCTCTCACCCTTTTCCCGGACCGGGCGATGGCTTCATATTCATAAACCGCCATATCTTATTCCATGATGTCGTCAAAAAAGTCATCACGGGTGACGCGGAGCACTTCCTCAATAGTGGAAATCCCTTGAAGAACTTTGGCGGCTCCATCTTCCCGCAACGTTCTCATACCGTATTTTCGCGCTTCCCTCTTAATCACGTTGGAGTCGGTACCTTTAAGAACAAGGTTCTGAATATGCGGCGTCATAACAAGCAGCTCGAATATCCCGGTGCGGCCATAGTAGCCACGCCCCTGACAACGGTCACAACCGGTACCCCGGTAGACGATTCTACCCGAGGCTTCCTCCTTCGATATTCCCAGCTCCAGGAGGCTTTCTATACCGGGGTCATAGGGTTCTTTACAATTCTTGCAAATGCACCTCACCAAACGTTGAGCAAGAATCGCGATCGTCGATGACGTGACCAAAAACGGCTCGATGCCCATATTGATAAGGCGCGTTATCGCACCCGCACTATCATTGGTATGCAACGTGGAAAACACCAAGTGTCCTGTTAAGGACGCATGCACCGCCATGTCCGCGGTTTCCTGGTCGCGTATTTCCCCGACAAGAATCACGTCCGGGTCCTGGCGCACGATGCTCCGCAAGGCGTTGGCAAACGTCAAGCCAATCTTGGGTTTCACCTCGATTTGGCCGACGCCTTCCATTTGATACTCAACCGGGTCTTCCACAGTAATGACGTTGATGTGAGGCGATAACACCCGCTGTAAACAGGCATACAAGGTGGTTGATTTACCTGACCCGGTCGGACCGGTGACCAAAATAATCCCATGAGAACTGGTGATGAGTTTGTTCATCAGTTCGTAATCGTGTTTGGCCATCCCCAGCTCTTCGAGATCGAACAAAAAAGTTCCCTTTTCGAGGATACGCATGACGACCCGCTCACCGTGCTGCACCGGAATCACAGAGACGCGAATGTCTATTTCCTTGCCACTTAATCTTATTTTGATACGCCCATCTTGGGGCAGACGATGCTCGGCGATGTTCAGCCGCGCCATGATTTTTATGCGCGACACCACCGCTGCTTGCTGCGATTTCGGTATCGTGAATTTCTCATACAAAACACCGTCGATGCGGTACCGAACTTTCACCTCGCGCTCAAAAGGTTCGACGTGGATATCAGATGCCCGCTCTTTCACAGCTCCCGATATCAGCAGGTTGATCAATTTGATGATGGGCGCTTCATTCGCCAAGTCAAGAAGGTCCCGTTCCGAGTCCGCCAGGTCAATGGTGTGCGGTTCGTCGTCTTCCCCCGCTTCAGAAAGCACGATAGTATCGATCATTTCGGCGGCGTTTTGTCCCTGATGGTCGAAATAACCATCTATCACCGCTTGTATATCGCGCTTGCGGCACAAAATAGGAACAACCGGACCCCCTAAAAGCAAACGCAGGTCGTCCAGCGGCAACAAATTCACCGGGTCGTGAAGCGCCACGTAGTAAGAAGAACCGTTCTGTCGGACCGGAGTCATCTCGTACTCGCGGATAAATTGCACAGGTACGCGCGTAATCAAAGATGTGTCTATCTGACTCTGAATATCCCGCTCAAACGGAATATCAAACTGGACACTCAAGGCCTCCAACACGTGGTCTTCTTCCACATACCCAAGGTCTAGCAGCAATTCGCCAATACGCTTGGGGCGTAATTTCTGCAGCTCCAGTGCCTCTTCCACTTGCTCCGGGTGCACATAGCCCAACCGGACCAATATTTCTCCCAGCCGCTCTACGCACCGTTCTGTTGTCACCGTCGTCATGGAGTTGCTTCCAAATTCCCACGGTTAAATCCAGATTCCGAATCCATTTGTTGCAATCGAACGGAACTCGGGTGATACTCTGTCCGCATGTAATGGCGTCTCTTAATTTTCTTAATGAAACCTTTCTCAAACAAAACATCCAGATTGGCTTTGCGGAACTCGTCCAGACGCGTCTGCGTGATACGGTCAGCGTCTACTCCCTCCTTAATCACATGCGGCGTCACCAACACAACAAGGTTCCGCTTGGCCCGTTTGTCTGCCGTCCGACGGAATAACCAGCCTAAAACAGGAACATCTCCAAAGTAAGGCGCCTGCCGTTTGGAGCGATCGGTCGTTTCACTAATGAGCCCCCCAACCACACCGGTAGAACCGTCCCGAATCACAATTTTGTTTGTTACATTGGATTTCTGGAACGTAGGACCAACAATATTAGGATCCGCACCCACCGTGCTCTGCTTCGGCTGCGATACCTCGACCTCCAATTCGAGAAACACATAGTCTCCCTCGCTGATTTGAGGCTTGACTTTCATTTTGATACCCACGTCGCGGCGTTCTACTTGACTGTAAATGCTCCTGCCTACCGCCGTCTGGTCTAGAGATGACGATGTCCCCCGCACCACCGGCACCTCTTCACCAATCGTAATACTCGCCTCTTCATTGTCCACGGTCGTCAAAAGCGGCTGCGAAAGCACATCCAGGTCCGTCACAGAGTCTAACGCCGTCAACAACAGCGGCACCTTTGGTACCGTCCGCGTCGTCAACCCCCCTTGCCCGTCAGGCACTGGAATATCCACAAACCCGTCCAATACGCCAGTCGTCAATACGGGATTGTCGGAGCCCCCCACACTACCAAAGGGGCCGTTGGCGAGCAGGTTTGCCAGTTGCACGACGTTATTGATGGCAAAACCGTCGTACCCACTCAGGGATTGGGACTCTACCGCTAGCTCAAACCGGTCTTGTATGACGACCTCCATGATGATTGATTCGACATGCACTTGCCGCTGCGGGATATCCAATTGCTCAATCAATGCCTTCAAAACGGCAAAATCCTGCGGCGACGCAACAATCAAGAGCGAATTCGTCGGCTCGTAACTTTCGATAATGACTTTTTTCTCAAAAGGTTGGATCTCTCCCGGCGCCGCCGCACCCGATGCAGCCATCACTGAGGACACTCCAGATGCGGTGGGCACCCGTCCTGCCTGACCCGTCGTGGTACGTGGGGCAATTCCGATGATCGTGTTCAATTTTTCCTTCACTTTTTCGGCATCCGCATTTTGCAGCTGATATACCCGCATGTTGGATGCCTCCGTCGGCATCGGTACGTCCAGTTTTTCAATCAGGTCGCGCACTTTACTCATCAAGGATTCGGGCGCCATAACAATCAACAAATTGAGGCGCTCATCGGGCACAATCCGAAGTTGAGGCTCTTGGGTGCTCACGATCGTCTGTTGTTGAAGCTGCCCCGGCACGGGCGGGCGAACTTGAGGAACCGGCGGACGTACCATCTGCTGCTGAGGAACACCGCGTCCACCGGTTTCTGGGCCTACCAGCACCTCTTGCAACTGGGCTGCCAGCACTTCCGCCCGCGCATAGTCGAGCGAAAAGGTTTCCATGACCACTTCGCTGCCCGCAACGTCCACTACTTCAATAAACTCCAGAATGTTTCGAATGCCGTGCGCATTGTCTGAAATGATGAGGGTATTCGTCGGCCCATACACATCCACTTTGCAGTCTTTCGTCCCCAATCTCGGCAACAATTTCGCCAATTCTTCTGCCACGGCGTATTTCAACGGGACTACGTGAGTCGAAAACTCGTCAAATCCCTTCGGCAACTCCCGGGAACCTATTACAAGGGGTGCTTTATCAGAACCTTCTGCAACAGGCCGCACGATAATCAACTGTCCATCCAAGGTTTCCCGCATCGTGAACCCGTGCGTCAACAACACAGATTGTAATGCCGGCAACAACATGTCCGGAGAAATCGGTGCGTGTGAGATTAGTGTCACGGTAACGTTCCCAACCGAAGGATCTAAAAGAAAGTTCTTGCCCGTTTGCGCCCCAATCGCTTTCACCACCTTGCTGAGTTCCACCCCCTCAAAGTCAAGGTAGGTCGGTTCGGATTGGACAGCCCCCTCCTTAGGCCTTGCCGCAGAGGAATCGGCGTTGCCCTTCGGGGCACTTTGTGCGGGCTGCGGTGGGACAACGTTCGCTCGACCCGAGCTCGGGACAGCGGGACGAATCTGGGGCGGCGGCGGAGCCGTTTCCGCAGGTGGCGCAGGTGTGGCTGGTTGGGCAGGTTCGGCGGCGGGCGCTTCATTCGCTGCGGGGGCTGCAGCAGCGGCCTCCGGTGACGCTGCTTCTTGATCCTGTTCCTGCGCCCAGAGCGGGACAACACCTACCAGTACTACGCCGAGCAAGATTGTCGCCCCGTGCAGCCATCTCAGAAAACCTGACCGTTCCATCAAATGCACCTCCTCCTTCCGCTACTCGACTCGAAAAACCAACGTCTGCGGTTTCCCATCCCGCAAAATGCTGACATAATGCGTTGGGGCGTTCTGATACCGCGACAACACCTCCATCACCCTTTGCTCGCTGTCTATCGTAACCCCGTTTATTGTCTGAATCACGTCGCCGTCCTTAAATCCATACTTTTGCGCTAGCGGTATTTTCCCAATGTTCGGCGACGTGATCCCTATCACGTTCCCGTTCTCGTCTTTCTTCAGTTGCGGACTCAACTGCGCATAAAACTCCGCCGGATTCAGTTGCGAAAGTTCCGTCATCAGTTCCGTCCGGTTTATCGAAACCTGATTTGGGCGTGCCGCCGACGTCGGACCTCGCGAGGGCGCCGAAGTGCCGCGGTTGCTACCTGGAGCAAACGGGACCGGACGGGAAGAACTCGACGCCACAGTGGGACGGGATGTTTCATCGACACGAAGCACTTCCAGAACGTTCGTCTTAGTGTTGAGCAACCGCACCTCTTTGTGATGAATCTCTTTGAGAATAACGCCATCCAGTACCATTTGGTTCAAATAATACACATCGGTAACCTTTGTCTCCCCGTTTTCGATAATGGCACTTCCCAGGGGATCGGTCGGGTAAGCCGCCACCGTCCCAAACAACCTCAACGGGAGCGTTGTCTCTTGCACCTCCAGTGGCTTCTCCGCTTCGGTTGCTGCGCCGGCACCCGGGGTTTTTGCCGCGGGGCCGAAAAGGTCGGTAGCCGCCACAACGTTATACGTAGAGCGGTCTGGCATCGTGCGTACGTAGCTGGGTTTTTCAGCGCTGGGCGCCGCCGTCGAACTTGCCAGCCGGGCTGCCGCATCGTCGGTTTCAAATGCCCGCAGCACAATCCCCGCGCCCACCGCGAAGATCAGCAGAGCAAGAATAAGGTCGGCAATCAATAAACCCTGGCGTATCAAAAGGCCACGTAACATAGTCTGGCGTCCAGTATATAAATTTCAGACACAACTCACCTTACAAAACAAACGCTTAAACTCACGCGATCGTTGACCGCGCCCATGAGAGCGCCGGAACACTGCCCCTCGCCTTTTCCATCAACGAACAACAGGTTCACTTTACGGCAAATGGCCTGAATAATGCAACGAAACGTATATGAAAGAATCGCTCGTGAAATATGAAACCCCGGAATGGGCTCCGGGGTTTCATACCGCTCATCCTACTTTTCTAAGAATCTAACGGTTTTTCCGTTTTAATTCTTGCTCCACCGTTTTGATGTGGCTTTTCAAATCATCCAGAGTGACGCGCCGCGCCGCAGGATCCTCCGTGCCATCTTCTTTGGGCACATCGGATGCCTCTTCGGCTTTTGCAGCGGTCTTTGCCTTCGTTTTCTCCATGTCCGCGCGAATCTGGTCGAGATTGTTTTTCGCAGGCACACTGGGCGCTTCCAGATACTTCTTCCCCGTGGCGGCTTCGGTTTTCACGTTGAATTTGCCGCCCGTTCCGCTCAACGGCATAAACCCGAATTTCTCGTTGTGCTGAAGAAATGTCACCACCTCTTCTCCAACATTCCACGCCGGGTATTGCGGCACGTAGGTGATGATGCCGTCCTTCTCGCCACCCAACTGGCTGAAGTGCACCAGCCCGCTCTTATTCAAGCGCCCTTTCCAGCTATCCTCTACCTGGATTGTCACATCCGTCACAATCTGGTTTTGCTCGGTCCAGCGGCTTTCTACCGCAACCACCTTGCCCACCAGAATCTCATCTGACTTCTCCACCATGTCGGAGGTGTTCATCTTCAAAAACTGTGCCTCGGCGTTGCCCGCCAGAAACAATGCAAATACCACCAACAGCGTCGCCGTTTTAAGAGCAGCCCGACGGCGAATCAGCCACCATGCCGAAACCATGCCGACCAGACTCCCTGCAACTATTGCACACACCCACAAGTGGGTCAACACCCATTCCAACAACATCAAGAACATACGCGCGCCTCCCATCGCCGAGGGGTGCCGTTTCAAGATTCCACATACCGCAGGACCCGCCCGGTAATACGCCTCTGCCAGCGCCGTTCCCAGAGCCGTCCGCAACAACACCGTGTCACGGAATTTTCTCAACGCGCGCGGTCCCTCGGACACAGGCAACGTACTGGCCGCCAGGTTTAACGGGCACACCGTCTCGTTAATGGCTTTCCCGAACATCGGTTTTGTGCCGGGCAACATCTGCGCCAGCGTCTTCCCGGTGTTGGCGCTCACAATCTGCCGCCGCACCGGATCAAAATACAGCGGCGTACCGCTGTCCGGCGCCACCGTGTAAATGTTGTTGCCGCCTTCGACAAACGTCTGCCACGGAAATCCTGTCGTAGGTGTAAAACCGTTGCCACCATTCAATAAGCCACGGTGTGTTGAGTCGTAATCTTCCGCAGCCTTTTCTTCCTCACCACCGCCGGTGGTCCCTCCTCCCGTTGTACCGCCGCCGGTCGTACCTCCGCCGGTTGTGCCTCCGGTCGGCAAGGTCGGCGGGGTGGTTTCAATCTCGCTTAACGTCACCGTATAAGTGGCCGAGAACAGAACATCATTCGGCGGAAGAGCAAGTATCTGCTTGAACATCTTGGGAAGCGTGAAATATCCGCTGCGGAAGTTGGTGACCTCGTACAACGAAGTCAACGTATCATAAATCGGCACACGGGGAGTCGCGGGATTATTGTCTGTATCGCACCATACTTGAATATAACCCAGGGATATCGGTTCCGAGGGAAACCCAACCGCGGCGTCTGTGCGCGCTTCCTGTCGCAAATTGAAAAAGTTCTCTTGATCGCCGCGCGGATACAAAAACGAAACGCCGGCAATGTCGTCCGGAGCCAGGTCAATATGCCCCAACGTATAGGCGCCACCACTTAAATCATAGAAGAATGCCCCGGGGTTCATCGTGGGCGTCACACCCACCAACCCCGCGCCCGTATTGAACACGAGTGGATCAATCGGCAACGTAACAGTTAGCCCCGGTATACTCACATCGTTGTAATTTTCCAACGGACTGTAGGACAAGCCCAGGAACAGACCTGTTACGTGTGTCGCAACGGCGCGCAGCGGCAAACGTGCTGTACCGGCAACAACAGACGCGACATCAATCGTATCCGTCGTACCCACTGCATCGGGATTGATCGCAATATCCGCATCAACGATTGCCGGTCCCGTGACAGGAACGCCATTGAGGTACGTGTTTTGAGGGACAAATGTGATCAATGCAATTGTTGCGACGCCACTCGGCACGGCAGAGGCTTTGAAGGAAACAAAATTGTAGGCATCTACAGAGCCAATGTCCGTTTCCATTTGCTGGTCGATGGTAAATGGATACCGGAAGGCAATATATGCCGAGGGCACCTGCTCCCAGACTTCCATCCCCGCGCGGAACAGGTCGCGCTCTTCGGCATCCAGCCCGGTTTCTACACTGCTATCAAAAATAATGGGCACGCCCTCGTTCGCGTCCACATTTCCATTTGCGTTAACATCCATTTGCCGGAGCGACCAGGTCGCGTAAATCAGGTGCGGCGCCGTGTATTGGTCTCCCCCAACAAACATCCCCGTTGGGAAAAAAGCAAACGCCGCCGGCGCTCCCAGTAGTATCACGCAACCCAATACACAAGCCGTTGCCGCGCGCCACCCATTTTTTCTCACGTGTCGGCTCCTTTCACGCATCGCTGTCATCATCGCGTCCATGAGAATACGCCAGAACTCGCCTCAATATATTCCCTTCACGAAACGCAATGTGCTTTCGTGCATTTTACTCGCCTGTAAACAATACCGCCGGTCAGCATTATCCCGAACAGGAGCGCCAT
>Ga0116167_1000355_pt1 | contig 44960 bp, 41 predicted proteins | sample AD_JPNMR3_MetaG_FD_89794 | JGI IMG/M metagenome (GOLD analysis project Ga0116167, IMG submission 89794) | Active sludge microbial communities of municipal wastewater-treating anaerobic digesters from Japan - AD_JPNMR3_MetaG | ecosystem: Engineered > Bioreactor > Anaerobic > Digestate | place...
AAAAATGTTTCCTTGCGATTGAAGCACCTAAAACCCTTCCCATTCAACAAAAGTCAAAGCGAATTTTATTTTCTGCAAAACATTAGCGGAATTGCATACATCGAACACCCCCAGAAAATCGTTGTATTACCATTCAGAGATGCAAATATCCTACATCGAATACAAAACCTAAGGGAACAATTGCTGAATCGTGCCAATGCATATTTTACATCTACATCCGAAAGGTCGATATTTCAATCGTTATTTTTTGGTTACCGTGCCGAAATGGATCAGGAACTGACCAATGCCTATGCCACAGCAGGGGTTATCCATATTTTATCGGTATCAGGATTACATGTCGGTATCATTTACCTATTTTTCCTCTTCCTAACAGCACCACTTAAGCATAATCTTCCTCTTCGTATCACTCGAACGATTGTTACCATACTTGCTATATGGTTTTATGGTCTGTTAGCTGGTTTTTCACCACCGGTAATACGGTCATGCAGTATGTTTACAATACTTGGCATAAGCCAGCTTATACAGCGCGAGTCTTTTCCATTCAATAGTCTTTTTGTATCAGCATTCATTATATTGTTTCTGGCTCCCCATCAACTTTTTGATGTAGGGTTTCAACTCTCGTATGCTGCCATGGCAGGCATCTTCCTATTCTATCAGCCTTTTGCGGCATTTATGAAAACAAAAAACTATGTAGGTAAAAAAGTTGGTGAACTCATTGCTGTATCACTGGCAGCCCAGCTGGGAACCTTACCGTTGACCCTTTATTACTTCAACAGCTTTCCACTATACTTTCTGCTGGCCAACCTAATAATTGTACCGTTTGCCACGCTTATAATGTACACGGGCATAATCTTTCTGGTTTTGTTGCCATTTACACAATTGGCCATCTATGCTGCTGATATACTTACCCACATGATTGAATGGCTCAATAAAATGGTCATGACGATTGAACAGCTGCCCTACGCTTCTCTCAAAGGATTTTATCCCAATATTTTCCAAAGCCTTGCATTAGCAGGACTTATTTTAACATTTGCCTATGTGATTCATTACCGAAATCTCAAATACTTACTATTGTGCTTAGCATGGATAATTCTCTATCAAGCTGCAGAAATAGTAAAATACGCCAACGGGTATTTTGCTCAGCAAATTATCATTGTACCTTCGCAACCTTCGGGCATGATCTGCTACCAGTATAAAAACCAACTCACCTGCATATCAATAGCTAATCCCCCTGCCTATTTTTATAGATATCTTAATAATTATCGTAAACATTATTACCTTGAGTCAATTAAAACGATTAATTTAAGCGACAATAACCTTTCGCAAAATCCAACAAAATATCAAATACAACTCCACCACACGATACTCACCTTAATGTACCCTATAAATCAAAGGCTTAAACAGCAAAAACTAAAAGTAGCAAGCGATTCAACATACTTTTTTCCACCAAATGGAATGTTGATCATTAAAAACATTAATAAAGAACACCCACACAGGTCAACCATTGACGCAAAAAACGAATTTTATATAATTCGTAAATAATTCTAAATCAATCAAATTGGCGCCCATATCGAATCTATACACTGAACTCACCAGATGAATTCAAACTTTTTTGTAGAATTGCATCATGTTCGTTTTATTAAATTAAATTAATTTTACCCATTGATGTGAAAACGGGTACATATTTCAAAGTTTCGTTTGAATAATTTTTTTTAAATGATGGATGGAATTTGCATGTAATTGTGCCACAAATTCAAACAAGTATGAGAAATTATTTTCATACTCGTATGTGAATACTGCCATACATGCTCGTTTCATCCGAAAATATTTTTAAATGTTTTTTAAATCGGTCGGATGGAACTCGCATGTGATGAGTTTCCTACACATGGCAAGTATGAAAATGAGATAATTATTTTCATACTCGTTTGTGAATCCTTCTATACATGCTCGTTTCATCAGTAAAAAAATATGCCTATGAAAATTTTGATAGCAGGAGCCGGCGATGTAGGTTTACATCTTTGCAAGATGTTTGAAAACGAAAAACACAGCGTTTCGCTGATTGACCAATCGGAAGATCGGCTAAAGATAGCACGTACAGTATTCGACGGTCATACCTATCAGGGTTCGGCCACCTCACTCAATATTTTACAACTGGCTAATGCAAGTGCTTGTGATTTATTTATTGCGGTGACCAATAATGAGTTTGCCAACGTTACCGCATGTATTCTCGCCAAAAAAATGGGTGCTAAAAAAACGCTATGTCGCATCGATAATCATGAGTACCTGGAAGAGGATAAACTTGATTACTTCCGCGACCTGGGTATCGATTATATGTTCTATCCCGAAGAAATTGCAGCCACTGAAATTGTAAATCTTATCCGTCAATCGGCTCAATCGGATACACTCTCTTTTGGTGGTGGCAAACTATTTCTGCATGTAGTGCGTATGGAAGATGGCAATCAAAGCGGACAAACCCTTGATGAACTTTATAATATTTCGCGCAGCTATGAGTTTAAAGTGGCTGGTATAGTTAGAGATAATGCAACGTATATCCCCAAAAAAGAAAATGAAACTTTACAACCCAATGATCTGCTTTACACAGTTGCTACTGCTAAAGGGGTGGAATTATTAAAAAAATATTTTAACAAAAAAAGCGATCAAATCAGAAGTGTAATTATCCTTGGTGGTAGCCGAATAGGGATCAACGTAGCGCGTAAGTTGGCTGCAACCCATACGGTTAAGCTATTCGAACGCGATCGTACAAAGAGTTTTGAAATTTCCAATGCACTTACAGGTGTGCTGGTAGTGAATGGCGATGGTCGTAACATCGATTTACTTAAGCGCGAGGGTATAGAACATACCGATGCATTTGTATCAGTAACCGGCGATGCTGAGGTAAATATGATTGCTTGCCTGCTGGCTAAAAAAATGGGGGTTAAACGCACCATCGCTGAAATCGAAAACATCGATTACATTCGTCTGGGCGAAAATATCGAAATCGACTCCATCATCAACAAGAAAATCTTGTCGGCAAATCGAATCTTCAGCTTTACCACCAACGACGATGTATCGTCGATCAACTGCCTTACCTGTTCGGATGCTGAAATCATAGAGTATATTGCAAAACCCGATTCACCAATTACAAATAAGTCAATAGCTCAGATTAACTTACCGAACGAGGCTATTATTGCAGGTATTATACGCGGTAATGAGCCAATCATCCCCGACGCGCAAACACAGATTCGTCCCTTCGACAGGGTGATAATTTTTGCTATGCCCAGGGTGCTTAATGAGGTCAGCAAACTTTTCAAACCCAATAATCGATTCTTTTAAAGGCTAATTTGATAAATTTGCCATTCTCAAAGGTTGATAGGTAGGACCTAGACGGGAAAGTATACTCTCATATAGAATTACCTGACTTACATTCCAGTTACCAAACTGAGTATGCGCATGAGATGCAAGATAAGCCTGCAAATCGGCTATTTTATATGTATTTTTAAAACGTCCAAGGGTCAAATGGGGCACAAAATTGGGGTTGACCTCTACCAGCGGTGTCTTGTTCGAATTTTTTAAGGATTTAAAATCCTGCACCAATCTCTCAGCCAGCTGTAAATGTAAATGCTGCAACACCTTAACAGGCTGAAGCCCCATCCAGAGTACGCGAGGTTGACGCTGGTGCAAAAAAATGCCCAGATTCCCAATTTGTACCTCAAAGCTGTGATTTTGGGCACAAACCTCATCGATGGCATTTCCAATTGTTTCCAATAGCGAAACATGGGTATTACCCAGAAAACACAAGGTAAGATGTAATTGATGAGTAGGTACCCATTTTATCGTCGCCAGGCTACCCACATTTTTCTGAATAGCAAGGTAGGAGTGTTTAAACTCCTCATCAGGCTCATACTTTATCGCTATAAAAAGTCTTTTCTCCATTCTATTTTTTATTGTTACAATGCCCCAGCCTCAATCATTTGCACAATCTCCTCGATATCTCTATCCTCCCCTTGAGGATCGTAACGAGTTTTGAGGTTAGAGCCAAAAACGCGAGCCAGTGCCTGCCAGAAGAAGGCTTCAAATGATCCTCTGAACTCTTTCACGGCATCAAAAGTTGTATTCCCCGTTTCCCGGTAAAAAAGTTTAATAAGAATTCGCCCCTGCGTAATGGTTAGCTTCCGAAGCTCTCCCTCATAGCGTTGCTTAAGTTCGGCTTCTACTTTTGCCACATATTCTTCCTGCAACTTTTTACTCGGAATTTTCTTCACGCTATCATCGACCTGTCGATAAACCTGGGCAGCAATCTTTGCATAGGGGTAAGCGCGTTTTACATTATATACCAACCGTAAATACTTTTGATACTCACGCTTTTCTTCCTCCGTAAAGATGCGAGGCGAATAAATATAAACAGGAGTGATATGACTTACAAAAAACGTATCCCTGCCTATGATCTGTATACGGGAACTATCAACATTACTCCCCGCTCCACCTGCCACCAGATGCAGAGAATAGAAAATGAAGGTTATACATAACCACCTACGCATATAATGCTGATAATTACAGCAAAATTATCCAAAAAATACAACCTACCCAATATTTGCTGTGGGCAGCAAAAATAATATAGCAACCAACCGGTGGGGGTGGCATTTTAGTATCCATAAAATAGCACTTCTCCCCCCGTCCCCTTTCCTTTTCAAGAAAAGGGGTGCCGCAAGGCGGGGTGAGGTTGTAGGAGAAGGGTGTCTGATAAGGGGAGGTCAAATTTTATTTCAACCTATCCTTTGGCGGATACGAACCCTAAAATTTTTGCTCTTCCAACCCCGTAGGGGTGGCTCTTTTGGTAGCAATGGGATGGCCACCTCTATCCCTTCCCCTCTCCTTTTAAGGAGAGGGGTGGCCGACAGGGCGGGGTGAGGATTATATGCAGAGGATGAGGTAAAGAAGGGAGGTGATTTTCCCCAGCGGGGTGAGAATTACACGGAAAGGGTGCCCATCAGAAAATATTAGGAATACTACCACACATGCTCGTTTTCTCCAAATTCATTTCCCGTAGTTAATAAAGCCTCAAAGCACATCAAAAAGTACTAACTTTGCAAAAATTAAAAAGAAGGTTCAACCCAATGGATTTCATATTTGTTAAAGCTAAATAAATCATTATGCTAACGACCGCCGATGAACTGAACAAACTATGTGAAGGAACGCTGATTTCGCATTTGGCCATTCAATTTACCGAAGTAACAGATAATAAAATTGTGGCCACCATGCCGGTCGATAAGCGTACCATGCAACCCATGGGATTGCTTCATGGCGGAGCAATCCTGGCGTTAATGGAAACTGTAGGTAGCGCAGGTTCCTATCTTCATATCGACGAAAAAAACTATATGGCAGTGGGCATTGAGGTTAACGCCAACCATGTTAGCAACACTAAAACTAAAAGCGTGTATGCAGTGGGGCGTTTACTTCATAAAGGCAAACGAACGCATGTATGGAGTGTAGAAGTTTACGATAGCGACCACAAACCATTATCTTTTGGCCGCGTAACGAATATGATAATTGAAAGCAATGAATGGCAAAATGAAGCATAACAAAGGCACCTGCATAGATGCAGCGGGAACCGAATTGCAGGGCTATATGAGCAAGAACGTTCCGATGGTTTGCTATCGGCTACCTAATAAGGATAGCATTCAAATAATAATGCAAGCCAGCGGAAACGCCTTAGCTATCCAATCGTTTAAGGAACTTAATCACGTTCAAGGTTTTTTAATCACTCCTTTTGAACAACAAGATAATTTCAATGCGTTTCTTATTCGTCCCGATATTTCCTTTGTATATCCTTCACCTCATACATCCGATATATCTATCATTAAAAATTTACCTTCTGGCAACGAGGCATGCTACAGCAATTCTAATGTTCACGAAACAAAGCGAGATGAATTTATTGATCAGGTGAAAGTCATACAATCGCACTTACGCAATGGACAATTGCAAAAAGCAGTATTATCGCGAGTTGTCGTTGAACCGCGTGATTCTTCATATCCATTGGAAGAAATCTTCCTATCGTTATGTCATTTGTATCCCGAAGCATTTGTTTATTTTTTCCGACTTCCTGGTATAGGCTGTTGGATGGGAGCCAGTCCTGAACCTTTCCTAATCCTTGATCAACAAGGTGGTCGTATAGAATCCATAGCTGGCACTCAATGGCTCAATGGACAGCAACCCCAAGAAATCGTTTGGGGTCGAAAAGAACTTGAGGAACAGGATATCGTCACACGCTTCATTGAACAAAGACTCAACTTTCTGGGAATATCAGCGTACTACAAAGAAGGTCCGATGACTACCCGAGCAGGGCAACTGGCACACCTGCGAACCCTTTTTTCTTTCCCAACGCAACAAATTGAGCACCGTATTGGTGAATTTATCCATCAGTTTCATCCAACGCCTTCAGTAGGTGGGTATCCCCAGCAAGAAGCTTATCGCCTTATCACCTCTCTTGAAAAACATAAACGGGAATTTTATACAGGTATCGTAGGCCCCCTGCGTATGCATGGAACCACTGCACTATTTGCTAATATTCGATGCATGAAGATTAGGCAAAATGACTTCTGGCTATTCATGGGAGCAGGTATCACCCAGGCCTCAGTTCCTGAACTTGAATGGGAAGAAACAAATCTAAAAAAAACCACTATACTTGCTGCCCTTAAGTTCAACCATGACAATGAAAGTTAACAACGATAACCGACGTGGTATAAGCAACATACCGCACATCTGCAAAGAATTAGGTATAGCACATGTAGTTCTGTGTCCAGGTTCAAGGAATGCGCCGCTAATTTTAGCATTTACGCGTCACAAGGAATTCAATCTATACAGCATTGTTGATGAGCGATCGGCAGGGTATTTTGCCTTAGGCATAAGTCTGGCATGCCAGCAACCGGTTGCACTGGTCTGTACCTCGGGCACGGCCGTACTCAATCTGGCACCAGCAATTGCTGAAGCATACTATCAAAACATCCCCCTTATCGTATTCACTGCCGATAGGCCAGTAGAGTTAATCGATCAGGGCGACGGACAAACCATACACCAACGAGATGTTTTTGGTCGACATGTTAAATTTAGCACCGAACTCCCTGTCGATACTTCGTTAGAAGCCGACCTATGGCTCAGCGACCGATTGGTGGTACAGGCTATTATTAATGCTACCGAATATCCCAAAGCCCCCGTTCATATCAATGTTCCCCTGCGCGAACCCCTTTATACCCCACTACCCCCCGTCTCGAATCCAAAAATAATACGAACATCACGGCATATAAATACCCTGGAACAGAACGAATTCGAAACATTGATCCAGATATGGAATCGGTCCCACCAAAAAATGATCGTGGCAGGAGGTATACCCTACAAGAATACTATCCTAAACGATTTGTTGATACAACTGGCACAGCGCTCCGACACACTGGTTATCGCCGAGAATCTGTCCAATCTTTATCATCCTAAATTTATCTACGACCCCGAAAAATTTTTAGCGGCATTACCCACTGCTGAAAAAACGAAGTTACAGCCAGATCTTCTCATTAGCATCGGCAATAGCATTGTTTCAAAGCGGCTCAAGCTTTTCTTACGGGAATATCGTCCAACCGAACATTGGTTGATTGACGAAAACTGTAGCTTTGTCGACACTTACATGAGTCTTACAAGAAACATTCCATCTCGTCCTGAAACGATATTTCAATCGCTAATTTCGAATAGCGTTGACAGGAGTGATAGCACCTATGCAAACTATTTTGTCGACCTTCATCAAACCATTCAGGATAGGATGCGACAATTCATCGATACGCTACCCTTTTGCGATTTGACGGCTGTACACTATATACTTAGCCAATTGGAGGCCGATACGCATTTGCATCTGGCCAATAGCATGCCTGTCCGCTATGCTCAGCTATTTGCAACCCGCCCCCATATCCGGTATTTTTCCAATCGCGGCACCTCGGGTATCGATGGTTGTACCTCCACTTGTGTAGGTATGACCACTGTAATCGATAAACCTACCGTACTTATCACGGGCGACCTCGCTTTCCTATACGATTCCAATGCATTGTGGAATAAATACTTAAAACCTAATCTAAAAATAATTGTTTTAAATAATGGGGGTGGCAACATCTTTCAGATGATAGACACCTCGCCCGAAATAGAACCCGTACTTCAGTACTTTACTACTCCACAGTCGGTTCAAATTAAACCACTGACTGAGGCTTATGGATTGCAATATGTGTATGTGGACAATTTTAAGCAATTATCGACTATCTTTGAATCATTCCTCCATCTTTCGGCACCTGCCGTCATGGAAATAAAAACTGACCCGAATATTAATGTACAGGTATACAAGCAATTATTAAAAAATATACAACTATGAGCACACGTAACTGGACACCCATTAAAACGTATGAAGAAATAAAATTTGAATTTTTTGAAGGAATAGCCAAGATTACCATAAACCGTCCGCGATATCGCAATGCCTTTACACCCCAGACTGTAGCAGAGATGTGCGACGCAATGCGTATTTGCCGTGAAAATCCCGATATTTTTGTTGTCGTATTAACGGGCGAGGGCGACAAGGCCTTTTGTGCTGGAGGCGATCAAAACTACAAGGGTCGTGCAGGCTACGTCGATAAGAATGGGGTTCCACGTCTCAACGTACTTGACCTGCAAAAGATGATTCGTTCGTTACCCAAGCCCGTCATTGCGATGGTCAACGGCTATGCCATTGGTGGAGGGCATGTACTGCATGTAGTTTGCGACCTGACCATAGCTTCGGAAAATGCCCGTTTCGGTCAAACTGGCCCCAAGGTTGGCAGTTTTGATGCAGGATTTGGATCTTCTTATCTGGCACGTATTGTTGGACAAAAACGTGCACGCGAATTCTGGTTTCTGTGCGAACAGTATACAGCCCAGGAAGCTTATCAGATGGGGTTGGTAAATAAGGTCGTTCCACTCGAACAGCTCGAAGACGTTACCGTGGAATGGTGTAAGAAGATCATGAAAAAAAGCCCGCTGGCACTTCGTATGATAAAAGCTGGATTGAATGCCGAGCTCGACGGACAGGCTGGTATACAGGAACTGGCTGGCAATGCCACCATGCTTTACTATATGACCGACGAAGCCCAGGAAGGGAAAAATGCTTTTCTCGAAAAAAGAGATCCCGATTTCTCCAAATTTCCCCGATTGCCCTAAACGTATAAGGTTATGCAATCGAATAAATTAAAAAGCTGGATCATCGCCGCACGACTACGTACTCTCCCTCTTGCTTTCACAGGTCCAATAGTAGGAAGTTGTGTGGCATACACTAACCATGGCTTCCGTTGGGCTGTTGCTATCGGTTCCATCATCACTACCCTTTTGTTACAGATACTCTCGAATTTCGCTAACGATTATGGCGATTTTGTAAAGGGTACCGACCACAATCGAAAAGGTCCAACCCGTGCCCTGCAAAGTAATCTGGTAACGGTAGAAGAAATGAAAAAGGCTATCTACATCGTAAGTCTTCTATCGTTGATCTCGGGGACTATCCTCGTTTTCTTATTTGCTGCTCATCTGTCGCTTGAATTAAAATTTCTTTTATTCATTTTAGGCCTGTCGGCTATATATGCTGCCATAAAATACACGGTAGGCAATAAACCCTATGGTTACCATGGATGGGGCGATGCCGTTGTATTCCTATTTTTTGGTCTGGTCAGTACTGTGGGGACCTTCGTCCTGCATACGGGAACTTTTGACGCCCTAATTTTACTCCCCGCCATCAGTATGGGCATGCTAAGCGCTGCTGTATTGAATATCAACAATATACGGGACTATCATGAGGATAAGCAGCACAACAAAACCACCCTCGTCGTTATCCTGGGTCAACAAAATGCGAGGCATTACCATGCAACGATCATCACCATCGCCTGGATACTGCTACTTATTCCGGTAATACTCCAGTATCACAGTCCCATCCAGCTGGTATTTATCGTCACCTTACCCCTCTTCGTCAAGGGCATCATTCAAATATTTCGTAGTTCCGAAGCCGACATACTAAACAACGAACTTAAGCGACTGGCGCTATCGACTTTTCTGCTATCGATATTATGGGGGGGTGGTCAAATCATCGGATCATGAAATTGACCTATATACATAAACAATTTTACTTTAATTTTCCGGCCTATACCTCCCGAGGAACGATGCTGGAAAGGGATTGCTGGTTTCTAATTCTACACACTGACACGGAGAAATATGTCGGTGAATGTGCTCCCTTACCTGGCCTCAGTAAGGATGCTATCGGGCAAATTCCTGGTTTACTGGAAGAGATTTGTTCATATTTCAACCAACAACAAAGTTTTCCAGCATTTCCCGAAGAAGATTTCCCCTCGGTGACTTTTGCAATAGAATGTCTGCAGCTACAAGTAAGGCATGCTCGAGGTGGGATTCTATATCCTTCACCTTTCACTGAAGGGAAAAAGGGCATTGCCATCAATGGGCTAATCTGGGCTGGTACACGCGAACAGGTTCTCTCGCAGGTAGAAGAAAAAATCGAAAAGGGATTTCCCTGCATCAAAATGAAAATAGGTGCCCTATCCTTTGCCGAAGAACTCGATATCCTGGTATCGATTCGTAAAAAGTACCCTGATGTTGAGATACGCCTCGATGCCAACGGTGCATTTTCTCCAGCCGATGCATTGCTAAAGCTCGAACAGCTGTCGCAATTCAATATACATTCGATTGAGCAGCCCATTGCACCCGGGCAATGGCCAGAAATGAAACGTATCTGCGAACAATCGCCCATACCCATTGCGCTCGACGAGGAACTCATTCTTATTGTTGCGAACGACGAAAAAATTCAACTGCTCGACTACATACGACCAGCCTACATTATTTTAAAACCCACCCTTTTAGGAGGTTTTCTGCGAACCGAAGCGTGGATAAAAGCCGCCGAAAGCATACAGATTGGTTGGTGGGTTACCTCTGCACTCGAAAGCAATGTAGGGCTTAATGCCATCGCTCAATGGACTTATCATATTGCGCCTAACCAAGTCCATGGGTTGGGCACTGGCCGTATCTACAAAAACAACATCCCCTCGCCTCTTTGGCTCGAGGAAGGTAAAATATTTTTTCGTCCTAATAAGACATGGAACTTCAATGACCTGTTCCTTAAAGCTTAAAGTACATGTTAACCCTGAATGGTAAAACATATAGCAAGCAAGAACTTCAGCAACTATGTTCCCGTTATAGGGATCAGGATAACTGGCAGGGTGACATTTTTCGATTCATTGAGGAGTGGATTCAGGATAGCATCGATACCATTACCGTTCAAACAAGTGGTTCAACAGGCATACCCAAATCCATTTTGCTAAAAAAAGAACATCTCATTCAATCGGCATTACGTACGCAGCAATACCTTGGCCTTAGTGCCAACGATACCGCCCTACTATGCATCCCTGCACGATACATAGCCGGCAAAATGATGATTGTACGTGCCTTTGTGATAGGATATAACCTGATTACTGTTGCACCCTCGGCCAACCCTTTCGTGCAGGTAAGCCAACCTGTAGATTTTACAGCCATTACTCCCCATCAACTATCCGAATCTTTGAATACCTTACGCAAAATCAGCATTCGCAATATCCTGGTTGGCGGAGCAGAGATACCCCCCTTGCTGGAAACCAAGCTACATCAAATATCCTCTGCTATTTTTGCCACTTATGGTATGACCGAAACAGGTTCGCATGTTGCCCTACGACGCGTCAATGGGCCTCAGGCATCTGCTGTTTACGAGGCGTTGGCGGATGTTAGCTTCGCTGTGGATATGCACAATCGACTCATCATCCATGCAGACTATCTCACCCATTCACCACTACAAACCAATGATGTGGTGGAACTGATAGATGAAAAACACTTCCGTTGGTTAGGTCGTTTCGATAACGTAATCAATTCGGGAGGAATTAAAATTTTTCCTGAAGAAATCGAAAGAAAAATAGCCCCCTTTATACCCTACCCATTTTTTATTGGTTCGCAACCCGATGAAATTTTCACTGAAAAAGTTTGCCTTTTCCTCGAACGTCCAGCGCCACTTGCTGCGGAAGAACAACAAGCCATACTGCAACAGATAAAACCACTACTCAGCTCCTACCAGTTACCCAAAAAAATTATTAGTATCCCCAAATTTGAATACTCCCCAAACGGCAAATTGTTACGAGGACAAACCCAAAGGAAAAGCGAATAATCATACAACATACTGAATAACTGCTATTTGAAACACCAATCAATAGTAATCTCCCGTATTTTTATTTAGAATAAATATGACTTTTGTATTATTCTAATAACATTGTGAAAAAAATAACAGATTGGCAGTATATTTGCATGTTAATTTTAAACAATTTGGATTTGATAATGCAAATCAAAGAAATTGCAAAAACACTGGATGCTACGATTGTAGTTGGCGACGAAGCCACGCTTTCTACAGAAGTAAAATATGGTTTTGCTACCGATTTGCTGAGCGATTTACTGAAAATTGACAAAAACAAGACGCTACTCATTACTGGTCTGGCCACCATACAGACCATCAGGGCAGCGATGGTAATGGATGTGGGAGCAATATTGCTGGTTCGTGGCAAAAAAGCTTTACCCGAAATGATTGAATTGGCCAGGCAAAACCAAATGGTACTGATGGAATATAAAGGTTCTATGTTTAAAGCATGTGGCATATTGTATCAGGCAGGAATTAGTCCTGTGTATTAGGCGATATGGAAACATTTGAATTTACAATAAAGGGAGGAGATTTCAAGAGCATTGGCTATGTTTCCAACACCATAAAAAAAATAATGCATGCCAGGAATATCAATCCACGAGACTCACGACGCATAGCCGTTGCCATTTTTGAAGTCGAAACCAATATCATCCTGTACGCAACACAGGGTACCATCAGCGTTCTTTTTGATAATGATAAAATTACCGTTTTAGCCAGGGATGAAGGGATGGGGATTGCCGACGTTGCCCTTGCCATGCGAGAGGGTTACACAACCGCCAGCGACGACATCAGACGATTGGGCTTTGGCGCAGGATTAGGACTATCAAACATTAAAAAAAATTCCGACATCACCTGGATTTCAAGCATAGTCAATAAAGGTACACAAATAGTTTTAATTTTTTTTCTTACACTCGTTCTTTGAAATACTGTGAAGGGATGGAAATAACGGTGAAAAAACTGGCAGAGCATCTGCAACTGAAATGCATAAGCGGTTGTGATGGCTTGCAAAAAGTAGTTCGCGGGGTATATGTTTCGGACCTACTGAGCGATGTAGTAGGACATGCAGAGGAAGCACAGCTATGGATAACTTTGCATACGCACCCCAATATTGTCGCTGTTGCCACGCTCAAAAACTTATCGGCCATTATTATTAGTGGAGGGCGAATTCCCGAATCCGAAACAATTGAAGCCAGTGAGAAACAGCAAATTCCCATACTGCTTTCTTCGCAAACCACTTTTCAGCTTTCCGGACAGATTTATCGACTATTATACGCTGATAATGAAGAAAATAGAATTTCGTAAAAAATCCGAAAGTCACTGAACGAAAGTCGCCGATTTTTTTGTATATTAGAATAAAAGTTTAAAACGTGTTGAACGTAAAAGCCGACTTACACATTCACACCGTACTATCGCCCTGCGCCGAAACCGACATGAGCCCGGTGGCTATTGTCCAGAAAGCATTCTCTAAGGGGTTGAAAATCATTGGTATCACCGATCACAACTCTACCCTGCAATGTCTCACTGTGAAAAAGATTGCTGATGAATACGGTATTTTTACCCTAATGGGTGCCGAAGTAACCAGCAAAGAGGAAATACATTGCCTTACATACTTCGATAACCCTGAAAATTTACAAAACTTTCAGGAGTTCATCGAACGAAATATTCAGAAAATTAAGTACAATCCTGCCATCCATGGTGTACAGGCCGTACTTGATACAAACAATAACGTTATTGAGCAGGTGGATTATTACCTTGGCGTCCCCCTCAATGCTGGCTACGAAGAAATTGAAGAGATTGTACATGCCATGGGGGGTATCTTTATTCCCGCTCATGTCGACCGAATCAAGTTTAGCCTGCTATCGCAACTGGGGTACGTGCCCGAAAACTTAAAAGCCGATGCTCTCGAAATCTTTAACCAGACACCACTGGTACAGTTTCTTCGAGAAAACGGTCATGTGTCGCACTTTTCCTTTGTAAAAAACTCCGATGCCCATACCCTCAACAGTATTGGACAATATACCAGTCATTTTATGATTGATAAAATAAACTTTAACGAAATAAAAATGGCACTTCGAAAAAAATTTGAACGCATGGTATTGATCGACTGAGAAATTATGGAAAATATAGCACTACATATACTCGACATTGTTCAAAACGCCATTGAAGCGGGCGCAACACGTATATCGATCGAAATTGAAAAAAACGACACGAATCGGCATTTACGTGTCATGATTACAGACAATGGGCGAGGTATGTCCGAAGAAATGATAACCAGAGCGTTGGATCCCTTTTATACTTCCCGCACTACACGAAAGGTTGGTATAGGACTTCCGCTGCTAAAACAACAGGTGGAACAAACGGGAGGTTTTCTGCACATTATCTCCCAACCCCATAAAGGTACTACGGTATCCTTTGGCTTTAACCTGGAACATATCGACTGTCCCCCTCTGGGCAATATTGCAGATGTATGCAGTACTCTATTTATCGTAAATCCACAAATTGACTTTTACCTACACGTGAGCAATGGAAAATGCACATTCACCTGTGAATCAAAGAAAATCCTGGAAATTTTTGATAGGCTGCCCTTATCACAGGGAGAATTACGACAATACATATATTCATTTTTAAAGGAAAATATGGATTGGCTTGTTCAATCGAAATGTACCACATAAATGTGAATTAATAAACAAGAGGAATATGACAAAGGTAAAAACACTGGACGATTTAATCAGGCTCAGGGATGAATTACGAACGAAACTGGAACTTCGTGAGAAAGGTGAACATCCAGAGCAACTCATTCAGGTGAAGGTTGCCATGGCAACCTGTGGAATAGCCTCAGGGGCTAAAGAAGTGATGGACTATTTCATTGACGAACTTCCCAAACGTAACATTGCTGCTGTCGTTACCCAAACAGGGTGCATGGGCTATTGTTATGCTGAACCAACCATTGAAGTAACATTACCAGGAAAAGAACCTGTTGTCTTCGGCTATGTCAACAAAGAAAAGGCCGACGAAATCATTGAAAAATACCTGAAAGCCGGTGAACTGGTCGATGGTATTATTCCACAAACCTTTAAAAAACCGAATTAAGGAAAGGAGGACATAGTTATGGCTAACTATAAAATGCATGTTTTAGTATGCGGAGGGACAGGATGCAAGACCTCCGAGAGCGATATGATTGCGCATAATTTGCGGTCGGCCTTAGCACAACACGGACTTAGCGATGAGGTTCAGGTAGTCATGAGCGGTTGCTTTGGCTTTTGCGAAAAAGGTCCTATTGTGAAAGTCTTACCCGATAATATTTTTTATGTTAGTGTTAAACCTGCCGATGCTACCACCATTGTAGAAGAACACATCATCAAGGGGAGGCCTGTACAGCACCTTCTATACAACGATCCTGTGACAGGCGAAAAAATTACTGAATCCCGCAAAATGGATTTCTATCAGCAGCAATATCGTATTGCGCTGAGAAATTGTGGTTTTATCGACCCTGAAAATATAGACGAAGCCATTGCTCGTGATGCCTACCAGGCATTGGGTAAGGTATTAACCCAGATGACGCCACAAGAAGTCATCGACATCATCAAACGTTCGGGATTGCGTGGCCGTGGTGGTGCTGGGTTCCCCACGGGTCTTAAATGGGAAATAGCCAGCAAGGTTCCTGGCGACGAAAAATATGTAGTATGTAATGCCGACGAAGGCGACCCGGGTGCATTTATGGACCGTTCCATCCTGGAAGGCGACCCCCACTCGGTGCTCGAAGCTATGGCCATTTGTGGTTACTGTATTGGGGCCTCACAAGGACTCATATACATCAGGGCTGAATACCCTCTGGCCATTGAAAGGCTTAAGATAGCCATAAAACAGGCTCGTGAATATGGGCTATTGGGTAACAATATTATGGGAACAGGCTTCAATTTCGACATCTCTTTATGCTACGGTGCGGGAGCCTTTGTATGCGGCGAAGAAACAGCCCTCATTCATTCCATGGAAGGTCACAGGGGTGAACCCACCTTTAAACCCCCCTTCCCAGCCGAAAAAGGTTATAAGGGAAAACCTACCAACGTAAACAATGTGGAGACTTTTGCCAACGTTCCTGCCATCATCCTGAATGGTGCAGAATGGTTTGCCTCCATTGGTACCGAAAAATCGAAGGGTACTAAAGTTTTTGCTCTTGCCGGTAAAATCAACAACGTAGGGCTCATTGAAGTTCCCATGGGTACCAAACTCCGCACGGTCATCAACGATATTGGTGGAGGAATCAAGAACAATAAGAAGTTTAAAGCGGTACAAATTGGGGGACCATCAGGAGGCTTCCTCACCGAAAAACACCTCGATACCCCTATTGACTATGATAGCCTTACCGAAGCAGGCTCGATGATGGGTTCAGGCGGGATGATCGTGATGGATGAAAGCGACTGTATGGTAGCAATGGCCAAATTCTATCTCGACTTTACTGTTGAGGAATCGTGCGGCAAGTGCGCTCCCTGCCGTATTGGCAATAAGCGACTCGACGAAATACTGGCCAAGATTACCGAAGGCAAAGGTACCGAAGAAGATCTGGCATTGCTGCGTAATCTGGGACAAGTCATCAAAGATACCTCGCTGTGTATGCTTGGAGGATCATCGCCCAACCCAGTATTATCGACGCTTGAACATTTCTACGACGAATACCTCGCACATGTTCGCGACCATCGCTGTCCAGCTGGACAATGCAAAGCACTGGTACATTATTATATCGATCCCGAACAATGCGTAGGATGTACTGCGTGTGCAAGAGCCTGTCCGGTTAATGCCATTGCAGGCGAAAGAAAGAAACCTCACGTGATCGATCAACTTATTTGCATCAAGTGCGGTACATGCGTCGAAAAATGTAAGTTTAACGCTGTTCTTGTTCAATAACCTATTAAGTATAACACTATGAATACGATAAATATTACCATCGACAATAAGTCCATACAGGTTGAAAAAGGGACAACTATTCTGAAAGCTGCCCAGAAAGCAGGAATACACATTCCCACCCTTTGTTACATGCATCTGGAAGATTTAAAAATTGAGCACAAACCTGCTGGTTGTCGCATTTGTGTGGTAGAAGTAGCCGGAAGACGTAATCTGGCACCTGCTTGTGCCACCGAGTGCAGCGAGGGCATGGTCATCAATACCCACTCTTTGAGGGTACTCAATGCCCGGAAAACCGTAATGGAACTTATCCTGAGCGACCATCCCACCGATTGTTTGATTTGTCCTAAATCGGGCAACTGTGACCTTCAAAGCATGGCTCACCAGCTGGGAATACGTAAAATTCATTATCAGGGCGAGCAATCGACCTATCGCGAAGATACTTCACCCTCTATCATCCGCGATATGGATAAATGCATCATGTGTCGCCGTTGCGAGACCATGTGTAACGATTTTCAAACAGTAGGTGTGCTTTCGGCCGTGAACAGAGGTTTTATGGCAGTAGTAGCTCCTGCCTTTGAGCAAAACCTCGATCATTCGCCCTGTACCTATTGTGGACAGTGTGTAGCAGTTTGTCCTACGGGAGCGCTCACCGAGGTTGACCATACCAATCAGCTTATCCGTACCCTGGCCGACCCAACCAAGACCGTCATTGTACAAACTGCTCCCGCTGTACGTGCGGCGCTGGGAGAAGAGTTTGGTCTACCTGCTGGCACCCTTGTGACCGGTAAACTGGTAGCAGCCTTACGACGACTTGGATTTCACTACGTGTTTGACACCGACTGGGCTGCCGACCTCACCATCATGGAAGAAGGTACCGAACTCCTCGATCGACTAACGCGCTTCCTCAATGGCGACAAATCGGTAACCCTGCCCATCCTTACCTCGTGCTGTCCTGCCTGGGTTAAATTTTTCGAACACCAGTTCCCCGACCTCATCGACATCCCCTCGTCGGCACGCTCACCACAGCAAATGTTTGGTTCTATTGCCAAAAGTTATTTTGCACAAATGCTGGGTATCGATCGTAAAAAGCTGGTTGTGGTATCGATTATGCCCTGCCTGGCTAAAAAATACGAATGTACCCGTCCCGAATTTAGCGTGGATGGCAACCCCGATGTGGATTTTTCGATTTCGACCCGCGAGCTGGCCAACTTGATAAAACAGAGCAATATAGATTTTCTATCCTTGCCCGATGAAGACTTTGATGATCCGCTGGGCGAATCTTCGGGAGCCGGTGTAATGTTTGGTACTACGGGTGGTGTTATCGAGGCAGCAGTACGTACTGCATACGAACTTTATACGAAGAAACCACTACCCAGAATCGACTTCCAAGAATTGCGCGGGCTGGATGGTATACGGCAAGCTACCATCGATTTCGATGGCTTACAGCTAAATATTGGTATTGCCCATGGTCTGGGTAATGCCCGAAAACTTCTCGAAGAAATCCGTGCCGGTAAATCACATTATCACGCCATTGAAATCATGGCCTGCCCGGGTGGATGTATTGGCGGTGGCGGACAACCACTGCATCATGGCGACTCAAGCATCATCAAAGCACGCCAAAAAGCCATTTATCTGGAAGATAGCAATAAACCCATCCGAAAATCACACGAAAATCCTTATATACAGAAAGTTTACCAGGAATTCCTGGGTAAACCAATGAGCGAAAAAGCACATCATCTGCTGCACACTATATATTTCGACCGCAGCAAAAAACACTTTGTTGTGCCTCAGGAATAAACGGAAAATGTTGTGAAACGAATTTAATTGAACAAGCTATGTCAACGGTAAAAATTGAGCTAAAACCCCATCAGGTGGAACAAATAAAGCAAATATGCAAGGAATTTAACAACGATCCGGGTGAACTGATCAATGTTTTGCATAAAGTTCAGCATACATTTGGCTATTTGCCCGCCGAGGTGCAAGAAGTAGTAGCCAGCGAACTGAACATCCCCGTGGCTAAAGTGTATGGCGTAGTAACCTTTTATTCGTTCTTCACCATGCTACCTAAAGGTCAGTATCCCATATCGGTTTGCATGGGTACAGCCTGCTACGTAAGAGGCGCCGAAAAGGTAGTGGAAGAAATAAAAAACACTCTGAACATAAAAATTGGTGAAACCACCCCCGATGGTAAGTTTTCACTGAGTTGTTTGCGCTGTGTTGGGGCCTGTGGTCTTGCCCCCGTGGTGATGATCGGTGACAAAACCTTTGGACGAGTAGCCCCAGAATCGGTAAAGGAAATTTTGCAAGAATTTCTTTAATCAACTTATTTCTTAACTTTGCACTTTCTGCAAAAAAATGATGATTAAAATTGTTGGACTTAAATATCATTGAGAATGAGAAAAAAAATTGTAGCCGGCAACTGGAAGATGAACACCACCCTTCAGGAAGGGATAAAGCTGGCCAGTGAAGTTGAAAGCCTTTCGTCGCAGGTTCCTTCGGATGTAACGCTTATTGTATGCGTTCCTTTTACGCACTTAACAGAAGTGAAGAAGGTAATAAATCGAACCCAGCTGGGAGCCGAGAATTGCGCCTCCGAAGTCAGCGGAGCCTATACGGGAGAAGTTTCAGCCGCTATGGTGGCATCGACCGGAGCCAACTATGTGATTATTGGACACTCCGAACGTCGTTCGTATTATCACGAAACCGACGAAATATTGGCAAAGAAAGTTAAACTGGCACTGGCCAACCAGTTAACCCCAATTTTCTGTATCGGCGAATTATTAAGCGAAAGGGAAGCCAATCGGCATTTCGAGGTTGTAAAGTCGCAGCTTCAAAAAGGACTTTTTGATCTTAGCGCCGATGATTTTGGGAAAATCGTTATTGCCTACGAACCTGTATGGGCTATTGGAACCGGCAAAACTGCCACTTCGGAACAAGCACAGGAAATGCACTATTTCATCCGAAATACCATTTCCGAAAGATATGGTAAGGAAGTGGCTAAGGAAACCTCTATCCTTTATGGTGGTAGCTGTAACGACAAAAATGCTGCTGAACTTTTTGCCAATCCCGATGTAGATGGCGGACTGATTGGTGGGGCTTCGCTAAAAGCAGAAAGCTTTATTGCTATTGCTCGTTCGTTCTAAGAATTCATACTACCTCACTCAATAACAGGGCGTCGAATAATAAAAAGTCGACGCCTTTTTTGGTATTAAATGCCACATGGTAAATTTTCGCTTATCCAATACTGCCATTTTTAGAACAGTTTTTCACTTTTAAACACAAATCCCCCGTCCCAAATTTGTCAAGACAGTAGTAGCTATCTGATATTTGCCAGGTTTACCCTGGAATTAATTTTAGTTAAAGTTGGTTCAGTAAATTGGGAAATGGTTTTAATCCCCTTTTTTGTGGTTATGAGGTGGAAGCGATGATGTATTACCGGGTGTTTTTTTATTATCCCGTTGGCGTCTATCAGTTTTCCCCGTTGACTTTGCAATTCTTTTTGGTCCTGGTTTAATTCCCATAAAATTATCTTTAAATGGTTTATTTATGTTTTTTGTCAAAATGTTTTACAAAGATTAATTGTATGATGTGGTGTGTAAATTTGTTTCTGTAAAATAAAAAAATTCACGGCTGATTAAGAGTAAGAAATTATTAAATTTTAACAAACTCAAAAATTAATCAGCCATGGAAACAAAAAATGTTGTAAGTAAAATTACAAAAGATTTATCAAATAAGGAAATAATTTCTTTAATAGAAGGGGGTATAGAAGGCTAAGTTACTATTGCAAAAAGTTGGATGAAGAGATAGAGAAATGGCACAATAGGGAATTAAAAGAGCGATATTTATATTTATTATTGGATGCAAGGTATGACAAATGCAGGGTTGATCATAAGATAATGGATGTAGCGGTTATGCTGGCAATAGAAATAAATGAAGAAGGGCATTTACGGGTAGTAGGGCTTGATGTGAAATTCGATGAAACGAGCATGTATAGCAGTATTCACAACGAGTATGAAAATATTTATCAGTTTCGTACTTGCCTATGTGTAGAAAGCTCATCACATGCGAGTTCCATCCGACTGCTATAAAAAATTAAAAATATTTTCGGATGAAAACAAATATGAAGCGCTTGTATGATTTATTACCTCTTATAATACTTATATTCTTGCGAATTTTCAATATTAAACACTAAAAACAGAGTGCCATGGTTTGAGCTGTTAAGCGCTGTTGCTAGTCCATATTTTAAATCCACTCTTTACAAAGTACTTCTGCCTGTTCAAGGACGAGTTCTGTTGCCCTTGCTTGTTTGTCTGGCGGATAACCATAACGCCGGAGGATACGCTTGATGATGACGCGCATCTCAGCACGCACATTTTCACGCACCATCCAATCTATCTTGAGGTTAGCACGAACTGCTTTGACCAGCTCTTGTGCAATGACGCGTAATGTCTTATCACCAAGAACCTTGACTGCACTGTCGTTGACTTCGAGCGCATCGTAGAACGCAATCTCATCTTCGGTAAGACCAACTTTTTCACCGCGTCGATCTGCTTCGCGCAAGTCCTTTGCCATAGTAATTAGTTCTTCAATCACCTGCACTGTTTCAATAGCACGATTGTGGTATTTCTTTATCGCATTTTCAAGAAGTTCAGCAAACGATCTTGACAGCACTATATTCTTTCTACTGCGCGTTTTGATTTCATCTTCCAGCAATTTACGCAGCAGTTCCACTGCCAGATTTCGCTGCGGCATGCCACGTACTTCTTCCAGAAACTCATCCGATAGAATTGAAATGTCTGGTTTCTTTATCCCTGCAGCTGCAAATATGTCGATGACTTCGTCTGATGCAACCGCCCTTGATACGATTTGCTTAATAGCAAATTCAACATCATAACTTGCAAATTCAGAGTTAGTAACACTCTTACTTAATACAGCTTTGACTGATTGAAAAAATGCGACATCATCCCGAATCTCAAGGGCCTTTTGGTGAGGAACTGCAAGAGCAAATGCTTTGGATAGTTCAGCAACAGCTTTAACAAGCCGTTCCTTCCCATCTCTTTGTTGAAGGATATGTTCCTGTGCAACAGGCAGGATGTTCAGGCGTTCTTTGGGATCACCTGAAATCCAGCGCGACCAATCGAAGCCTGCAAAAAGTGCACAACAGACTTCGTATTTCTCCAGCATGACAGCCACTGCTTCTTCCTGGTCAATGGCAGTTTGTCCCTTGCCTCCGCTTTCGGTATAGTTTGCAAGTGCCTGCTTGAGTTCGTGTGCCAAACCCAGATAGTCCACTACGAGACCGCCTGGTTTATCTTTGAAGACACGATTCACACGGGCTATAGCTTGCATCAGCCCGTGACTGCGCATGGGCTTGTCGATATACATCGTATGAAGGCATGGTGCATCAAAGCCAGTAAGCCACATGTCGCGAACAATGACTATCCTAAATGGATCAGATGGGTCTTTGAAACGCCTGGCCAGTTCCTCTCGGCGCTGCTTGTTGCGGATATGTAACTGCCATTCCACTGGATCAGTGGCTGAACCTGTCATGACTATTTTAATATTTCCCTTGTCATCATCCGTGTGGTGCCAATCGGGACGGATGGCTATAATGGCATTGTAAAGATCGATACATATACGTCGACTCATGCAGACGACCATCGCCTTACCATCCATTACTTCAAGACGGCGCTCAAAATGATTCACCAAATCCTGGGCAACAAGCTTGATACGTTTCTCAGCTCCAACAAGTGCTTCAAGTTGTGCCCATTTTGTTTTGAGGCGTTCCTTGTGTTCGACTTCTTCGCCCTCTGTAACTTCTTCGAACTCTTCGTCAAGCTTAACTCGAAATGCTTCATCGAGTTCGAGCTTGATAAGTCGGCTCTCGTAATAGATTGGGACCGTTGCACCATCATTAACAGCACGTTCGATATCATAGATGCTGATGTAATCTCCAAACACAGCACGTGTGTTCTTATCAGTCAATTCTATGGGCGTACCGGTAAATCCAATAAAGGAGGCATTGGGCAGGGCCTCGCGCATGTAACGCGCAAAACCGTCGATAAAGTCGTACTGACTGCGATGAGCTTCATCCGCAATGACAACAACATTCCAGCGATCGGAGAGCAATGGGTGCCGAGCTTCCTCTTCAGTTGGAAAAAATTTCTGAACCGTAGTGAAAATAACCCCACCCGACCCTGTTTTCAAAAGCTCGCGCAAATGAGCTCTGCTCTCGGCTTGCACAGGTGGCTGGCGCAAAAGTTCATGGCACCGGGCAAATGTACCAAAGAGCTGGTCATCAAGATCGTTTCGGTCGGTAATGACAACTATCGTAGGATTCTCCATAGCTGGATGCGTGATGATTCGGCCTGCGTAAAAAACCATTGTTAAACTCTTTCCAGACCCCTGAGTATGCCAGATGACGCCAACTCTCCTGTCGCCACGTCTTGCTTCACGTTGACCTCTGGCAAAGTAAGTTCCATCTTCCTCCTGAACCACGTCAGCTTCTGATGGAGGAATACAGGCACGCAATGTTTCCTGAAGAGCCACATTGACAGCATGATATTGATGATAACCCGCCATTTTTTTGACAAAAGCACCTCCGGGGACTTCCTCGAAAACAATAAAGTATCGAATGAGATCAAGGAATCTTCGCCTGTCAAATACACCTTCAAGAACAACCTGCAATTGGGGGAGCATTGTATCGGCTAATTGTTCTCCTTCGATAGTGCGCCAGGGCATAAACCTCTCTTTGTTGGCTGTGAGCGTGCCGATGCGTGCCTGAATGCCATCAGAGATAACAAGTGCCTCGTTGTATGCAAAAAGAGAGGGAATCTGTTCCTTGTAAGTTTGAAGCTGGTTATATGCTGCCCAGATAGTTGCTTCTTCCGCTACTGCATTTTTGAGTTCAAGCACTGCAAGCGGTAATCCATTAACAAAGATGACAACATCCGGTCTGCGTTCATGTTGATTTTCCACAACGGTGAACTGATTAACAGCAAGGAATTCATTGTTGTCAACTGAATCGTAGTCCAGTACGCGAACTAAATCGCCACCCATTGACCCATCCCTGCGCTGATATTCTACCGGAACACCTTCCACAAGGTATTTATGGATTGCATGGTTATTAGCAATCAAAGAAGGCAAATCGGGGCGTGTAAGTTTTCTCAATGCCTCCTGGATTGCATCATACGGAACCTGCGGATTGAGGCGTTGAAGTGCCTGAAGCAGGCGTGTTTCTAAAATCACCTGACGGTAGTCAGTGCGTTCGGCAGAAGGCATATCCGGAGCGATGTCTGGCCCGAACAAGGTTTGATAGCCAAGACCTGAAAACAAATCCAGGGCTACTGATTCAATGTCAGATTCTGTTAAATGTTTCATGTTTCATCTTCTAGTTTGGATCATTTCATGAATTGACCCAGCGATATTTGAATTTTCCATGTCTAATTCCCATTGGATTGGATTGTTCACGATGTATGCCCTGATTCGGTTTAATGATGTATCATTGCGTATGATGTGTTCGTAATAATTCCTTTGCCACACGGGAATACCGGGTGTACCCCGCATGATGTTGATGTGTTTGGTGGATACCGTTTTAAATGCACCGATTAAACGGCCAATGGGTTTTCGTTTTTCTGTAGGGGTGATTCGCGAATCGCCCCTACAATCATGAACAATAATAATTCCATGTATATGATTGGGCATAACCACCCATTCATCCAATTCCACATAATCATATTGTGATGCCAACCATCGCCATGAATCGGCAACAATTTTCCCCGTATCATTTAATCGCATTTCACCACCAACAATATCCCCAAACAAACACGCCCGATTCTGCGTGCAAAGGGTAACGAAATATGCACCTGATTGGGAATAATCATATCCTTTCAATCGGATGCTACGTCGATGGTGTTTTTTGGGGTTGTATTTCATGGGTTTTTCTTTTTTGAACGAATCAAGATTCGCCCCACCAATTTATAAACTTTTCCGCATCCTTCACCCTTAACTCGCCCAAAATCAGTTTCGGCAACAGCGTGTCACGGCGGGCGACTGATTTAACGGCGGGTTCGGTGAAGGATATCATCGCTCCCCCGCTAAACTCGCCAAGGCTGCCTTCAACACTTGAAAGCAAACCTTGGCCGTATACTCATCTGGCGTAAATTTTGACTCCATCTGCTTATAGGGATGGATGAAATTCCTGAAATCCCGCAGCCCATGACTAAATTTTTTAACGTCCAGCCCAAGTAGACCGACATCGTGGGCCACATCGATAAGTTGCGCTAAATTCCATTCAGAAAAGGGCTTGACCTTGCCTTCAGGCGTCTTTGGGCTGCTACTTGAACGATTAAATTTTTCCGAGTAGCGTTGTGCGGCACCAAGCAACACTCCTTCAAGAACACTTCCACATAGAATTATCACCGCAAGGTAAGCACCCGCCTTTAGAGCCTTCCGCGCTTCTTCAAGTCGATCTGCAATGATGACCGCAACATTTGATTCTACTGGCAGCCTGTCTAGATTGGGGATGGCGAATTCCCGTACCAGAAAATTATCAACTGTACTTGAAGCCGAAGTATGCGCTCTATCACCTGACAACCTGGCCACAATTGTTTGGCATTTCTCCAGAATGTTGTGATCAGGTTTAATGCCATTGATATTACAATTTGCCACATAGGAGTCAAGCATTTCAGATAACACGCGCGCGACTATATCGTCGGGCTCCTGATCCCAGAAAGCCCGCATCTTTTTTGCCTTAGATGTTCCGTAGGTTTGGTATCTATGGCTGTGAATATCGATATTATGGCGTTTAAAAAATTCGGCAAAAGTTGCGTCTGAGTAATTGAGCACATAACCACTCTGCATGTCAAGTAGTTTTTCGAGGTAGCGCTTTTCGATATCTGTAAGGCTGCTCATACGTTCCAATCCTTTTGCTTTAAAAACCTCTCCGCATCCTTCATCCTTTCCTGTGCCGCGCGGACGGGCTGGGCGACTTGGTCGATGATAGGTTCAGAGAAATGCGCCATGACTTACTAATAAATAAGGGTTCATAAGTTATTGATATCTTGAACTATTGCCGCCGCTTCAGCCTGGGTCAATCCGGTGGTTCGATTAACGCTTCGAACGTTCATCTCGTTCAGAAACTGAGAACGCGTTAAACGTGCAACGCTTTTCTGCGTCAAAGCCATTGCTTGGGCACCCGAATGTTGGGCTGCATGCGATATTATGCAGCAAGCCATAGCCCGGGTGATGGACACGTAAAACAAACGTCGCTGTTCAATCAGCAGCCCGGTGGCCTGCAAGGCCTTGGAATTTGGCATGAGCCCTTGTTCTGTCCCTGGTATAAACACGACCTTCCCGCTAAGTCCTTTCGCACCATGCATGGTCAGAATCCTGATACGCTTCTGAACGGGTACTTGGGCTTTAGGTTGAGCGCCTCCAATTCGTTGGTTGACTAGATCAAGGACAGCCTGCTGATCCGACTCGCTATCTGCCGCAAGAAATTGCAGAAGCTCTTCAAGTGTCATCTGGGCCGGAAGCGAGCTTATCAGGGTATTCCATATCGACAGGCTATTGGCAGCATTATGCCCTGATGTGAACACCTGCGATGATAGGAGGGTCGTTATGTCGCCGCTCCGATCTGCCAAGGTGTCGCTCATGTTCCATGTTCTAACTGTTTGAACCATCGCCATGACGCGCTGAACCGCCGCGGGGCACCGTCCGGAAAGCCAAGTCGGGCATGAAGGGAGATAAAAGAGCTGGCGGAAGTTCTGGTTGTTGGAAATGCAGGCATCCGCGACCCCTTTTGCCGTGGCGCTTCCGACACCGGAGAGCACCTCAAGTAGGTCCCGATGCGCCGGATAGTCTTCATCACCAGTCAAGTTATCTCTTGCGATGCGGAGGATTGAATAGACTGCCCTAATCGTTTCATATTCACTTGTGAGCGCCGCGCCTCGCGGAGGATCATAGGGAAGGCCGAGGTTACCCAGCTCCTGTGCCAGCATATCAAGCTGAACCCGGCGATTGGATATCAAGATGAGAATTTCATCCTCCCGCCCGGCCATGCCGGCGTTGATCAGCGCCTGGCAAGATTGAGCAACGGCGCGAGCCTCATCTTGTGCAGTCTGGAAAGACCAAACCATCATACGGCCCTGTACCGGCGGCGTAGCTGTGGCATATAGCGACGTAAGGTTTTTGTGAACACGGTTCAAGTTGTAGGTGATTAGCCGGCTGGCCGGATCGAGAATTGCCGGAGTGCATCGGAAGCAGTCTGTCAACACATGTGTGGCCGATGCCGGGTAAGCGGTTTGAAACTGAACGATGCCGTCTGGATTGGCGTGCCGGAAAGAATAAATGCTCTGGTCATCGTCTCCGGCCACGAATAAGACTGTATTGTTTGCAGACAACAAGCGCACGAATTCCTGGTCGCACGCATTAAGGTCCTGGAATTCGTCAACGATCAAATGGTCGATTTGCGGTAATTGATTTGGCTGCAATGCGCCTTGCTGAAGTGCGTCTACGCACTTGTATATAACCTCACCGGGGAGGACACAGCAATACAGGTTGGTCCGAGCCGAATGAAATGCGTTAAAGCCTTGGACCTCTGCATGAGTTATTTGCGCCTGGTTAACGTATTGGGGATTCAAAGTCTGCCATTGTGCGTCGTGTGCAAGTCTGATCTCGGCAGCTCGAGACGGAGTACATCCAAGACTGTCAGCGAACTCCCTATCATAGACATTGGTCTGTTCCCAATCATCCAGCATGATTGGTGTGCTAGGATACGAAGTAAGTAGATTGGCACGTCGCAGAATTCGAAGCGCGAGGGAGTGCATCGTTGAAACCCGCACTTGTGTCGCCGCATTTGCACAGGGAAGAGTGCTGCAGAAATCCCGGATGCGTTTAGTTAGTTCGGCGCATGTTGCCCGAGTAAATGATATGACATATATATTGCCGGGAGTCGCCCCATTGGTCAGAAGATCAGCTACCCGCTTTTCAATCGTATAAGATTTGCCCGTGCCTGGACCTGCCACAAGCCGCACTTGCGGCGCACTGTCCCTTGCTGCGGCCCACTGGCGTTGCTCAGCTTGTGCTTTCTGTTGTTGTGTTATTGGCATACGTTATTTCCTTTTTAGCAAGAAGCATGAATGATAAAAAAATAAACTTTTCATAACCCTCTCTCTTTTAAAAATTTCTCCGCATCCTTCACCCTTATCTCGCCGGAAATCAGCTTGGGCAGCAGCGTGTCGCGCAGGGCGGCGAGGGAGCGGGATTCAATTTCAGCAAACTCAACCCGGACATCTATTGGCTCGCAAAGTCGCTCAAACGCTTCAACTACTTGTGATGGGACAATGACACACTGAATTGCGTGAAAGTCCTTCTTGCTGATTGAACCGAACACGGTTCCTTCTGCTTCGAAGCGGTTGAAAACTTCAGCCAGTCCATGCATGAAGTAATAGGTGTAGGACTTGGCTCCAGTCTTGTGCCTCGCGGCGGCTACACCGCGCCCGATGGCACAGTCCTCAAATGCTAGGTTAATAGCCCCAACCGGTGCGCGAACACTAATTAGCGTGTCTCCTTTCTTGGCAAATCGTGTTGGAGCCGTGCAATATACTCGACGGTCAGGAAAACGGAATGTGAAGTCCGCCCGGCCTTGATAGAAGGGAATGCCTTCTCCAACTTCATTATAGGTCTCTCCTGGCGGCGATTGCCCCAACACAAGATCGAACACATCATCAACACATCCTATCCTCCACCCCTTCGGGATCTCGCCCAGTTCGGAGTTTTCGAATTCATCGGGGAAGAGTTCGGCGATTTCGGGTTTTAATGTGGGGCAGGCGGTGCGGCTCACCTGGGCGTTCGACCAGTCGGGGTGCTCGCGGCGGACGGCTGCCTTGGCGCGTACGGGGTCAAAGTCCACGAACCAGGATTTAAACAGTGCCCGCGCCATCTCCTCCAGCGTCTGGTTCATCCGCCGGTTCAACTCAATCTTGTCGTCCAACGTGCCGAGGATGTGGGCGATGGCGCGCTGCTCCTCGTAAGGCGGCAACAGGACGTCAGCGCCAAGAATTTGACTTGGGGATAGATTTGCTTGACCGCCGGAACTTGTTGCGATGGCAATAAAGAAATCCTGGTATTCGCTTGAACCAAGGATGTATGAGCAGCACCGTTGATCCAGTATTGCCCCCTGCTTAGGTCTCAATATGGCAACACGCTGATTTAGTAGATACGGTTCATGGGCTCGGAACTGAGCAACCTTACCTACCCAAGTCTCCTTGCTACCGTCGAATCTGTTTCCCGACATTGTGATTAGGATATCGCCATAGTTAACGATGTAGTCTTTCTTCTTTTTCAGAAATTCTTCATCGACGTAACTCAGCTCATCGAAGACAACAACGTTGGCCTTTACATTCTTGATCTTGATTACTGGAACGCCGCTATCCGTGAAGTCGGAACTCTTGAAGGCGAAGCCAGGCTTCAAGTCGAACAAATCCCCGATTTTGAATTGGCGCCACTCACCCCCCATACCCAATCTCCTTCATTTGTTCTTCAAGGAACCGCTCTATTTCATCCTTCTTCGGAAGCTCAAGTTGGTATTTGGAAACAAAGAGCTGGTTATCCATACCTGCCAACGCATATTCAACAAGCGTATGGTCTTTTTGTGTGCAGAGAAGAATGCCAATAGGAATATTGTCTCCATAAGTCATCATATTCTTGCGGTACCAACTTACATATGTATTAAGTTGCCCGAGATGTTCGTGTTTAAATTCATCAACTTTCAGTTCAATCAGCACATGACATTTAAGCACGCGATGGTAAAAAACCAAATCAATATAAGCCGGCTTTTTGCCGATAAGAATTCGTTTTTGCCGTCCTTCAAAGCAAAAACCATGTCCAAGTTCGAGTAAAAAATCCTGCAGTTTGTCCAGAAGGGCATCCTCCAGATCCGATTCAGCCATAACTTCTTTTGATTTTATTCCAAGAAACTCGAACACATAAGGGTCGCGAATCTCAAGATGCGGGTCAGCAACTTCAGCCCCCGCCCGTACAAGTTCTGCTAATTTTTTCTTGTCCCTGGACAGTCCGGATCTTTCATAATATAGACTTACTATCTGGCGTTTCAATTCTCGCACAGACCAATTACCGCGAAGGCATTCGATTTCATAAAAGGCTCGTTTATGCTGATCATCAATACTGGCCAATAATTCAAGATGGCTATAAGAGAATTTCGTAAGAAGATCTTCAGGGCGAAGTGTCAATTGCGCGGACAGTGTTCGCACTTTTTGGATTTTAGAAACAGTTGCCGGGAGGAGATTTCGCAATTGTGCGGGCAATGTACGCACTATTTGAGGATAAACACGATAAAAAGATAGATAATTGTATAACTGTCGACGACCGGTATTACTAATGCTTTTTTTTCTTAGCTCCTGTGAAAGTTCATTCAGTAGATTCTCCCCGTATTTTGCGCGATCAGAGCCATGAAGTTCATATTCAGCGATCTGCAGACCAATGAACCAATTGCGCAGGGTTAGACTAACATTAACTGCCTTTCCGGCTTGTGCAAAAAGCTGACGGTCGATTTCTGCAATTGTGGAAACCAAGCTCTGAAAATCTATTTTTCCTTTTTCACTCGCCATACCCAATCTCTTTTAAATTTTCCCAGATCATCTTCTCCAGTCTGGCCGACTCTTTCATTTGTTCTTGCAATTGAGAAGTGAGTCTTTTCATCTTCTCATCAAAAGGTTCTTCGTCCTCATCCTTCGGTGCTGCTCCCACATAACGACCAGGCGTGAGAATGTAGCCGTGCTTACGAATATCATCCAGCGTTGCACTCTTGCAGAAACCAGGCACATCTTCATATTTAATCGTGCAGTCTGGATCTCCACGCCAGGCGTGATAGGTGTCGGCAATTTTCCGGATATCTTCATCAGTAAGTTCTCTATGCACACGGTCGATCATTGTTCCTAAGTTACGGGCATCAATAAAAAGCGTCTGCCCTCGCCGGTCACGGAAGCGACCGTTTTTTTTATCGCGGGCAATGAACCAGAGACACACAGGTATCTGGGTGGAATAGAAAAGCTGTCCGGGCAGTGCCACCATGCAATCTACCAGGTCGGCTTCGATGATGTTTTTACGGATTTCGCCTTCGCCCGACTGGTTGGATGACATGGAACCATTTGCCAGCACAAAACCGGCGTACCCGGTAGGTGCAAGGTGATGTATGAAATGCTGAACCCACGCAAAGTTGGCGTTCGAAGCAGGCGGAATGCCAAACTTCCAGCGCTTATCTTCCTTAAGCAACTCCCCACCCCAGTCAGACATGTTAAACGGCGGATTGGCAAGAATAAAATCGGCTTTGAGATCAGGATGCAAATCCCGATGAAAGGTGTCAGCGTGTTCCTTGCCAAGGTTAGCATCAATTCCGCGGATAGCAAGATTCATCTTTGCCAGCCGCCAGGTAGTATGATTGGATTCCTGGCCATAAATGCTAATGTCGCCGATCTTGCCGCCATGCTCTTCAATAAATTTCTCGGACTGAACAAACATCCCGCCCGAACCGCAGCAGGGATCGTACACCCTGCCCTTGTAGGGAGCGAGCATTTCAACAAGAACACTTACCACACAACGGGGAGTATAAAATTGACCACCTTTCTTTCCCTCAGCACTGGCAAACTGAGAAAGAAAATACTCGTATACACGCCCCAGAATATCCTTTGAGCGGTTTTCCTTGCTACCCAGACCAATGTTACCAATCAGGTCGATCAGCTGGCCAAGGCGCAGCTTGTCGAGTCGAGGGTGAGCATAGTCCTTAGGCAACACACCTTTGAGCGAGGGGTTATCGCGCTCAATGGCAAGCATAGCTTCGTCAATAATTTTGCCGATGGTTGGCTGTTTGGCATTGGCTTTGAGATAGGACCAGCGGGCCTCCTTGGGCACCCAGAAGATGTTGACAGCACGATATTCATCAGGATCTTCGGGATCAGCGCCACTGGAACGTTCAGCTTCAAGTTGCGCATGTTTCTCTTCGAAAGCGTCGGAAATGTACTTCAGAAAGATAAGTCCGAGCACCACATGCTTGTACTCTGCGGCGTCCATATTGGAACGCAGGGCATCGGCTGCCCGCCAGAGCTCGTTCTCAAATCCTAAGTTTGCACCGTTGTTAGTCTTAGCTTTGGGCATCTATAATTCTCTCCTATTAATTAGTTTTCATGATTTACTTTTATACTTTTGTGGCCTAATCGGTCCACACCTTTGTTCTTGTTACAATTTTAGTGATTTTTTACCAAATTTCCTCTTCATCTCTGTACATTGCTGCAGACTTATCTACAGCAATCACCCACAAACCCCTTTGAATAAGTCTTTCGGTGATAAAACCTGTTCCAAATCCGATATCAGCGTCAAGTGGTTGAATACCCTATTTTCTGGACACCTTTTAAAAAATAGTTTAGGACAAAAAATTCCTTGTCATCCTCTAAAGCACAAAGTCCATGTTTCTATATTTTTCATGGGTATGACAATCGATGATAAAAATTAATTTTGAGCAGGCTCGCAGGTAATTAACGTTCCTTTGTCAGGGCCAAGCTTACAAAATCAGCCCAAAAGGACATTGTCGGTAAAACATTGCCCTGCAATTTTAGCAATCTCGTACTTGCAATACCGAATCGGTTGAGATCAAACTCAATCCGTGGGCTAAAGTAGGTTATTAATTGTCTTTTAATTCCGTTGAAACGAGCATGTATAGCAGTATTCACAAACGAGTATGAAAATATTTATCAGTTTCATGCTTGCCTATGTGTAGAAAGCTCATCACATGCGAGTTCCATCCGACCGATTTAAAAAACATTTAAAAATATTTTCGGATGAAACCTTCATGATTGAGCTTAAGCACAAACACACAATGAATAAAATGGGGAATATTATCCATACAACGAAATGAAAAAACTGTTTAAATAATTAATATTCAACATATTAAATAATTTTATTCGGATGAAAATATCAATGTGTCTTGCCTTAATAAGACAGCAAAATTAATACACTTACAATTCTTAGTAAATGCAAAATGCTGTTCACAATCGTTTGACAATCTAACTCCCTTGATCGTATCGTTTGAAATTATATTATAATTGATACAGCAATCATTCTCAATTTGTTTTTGAGCAATTAGATCAATCTTTATGCCTTCCAGTCCTTTAATATTTATTTGACTATTACTTGAATTTTCAATTGAGATCTTAACAACATTTGATTGCTTTGTAGCAGAATTATAAACCCAACCATTATAAATACCATCAAAATTTATAGAACTTTCCTCATTTTTTGAACATGATAACAGTCCAGCAAAAAGACAAAAGTAGATAATTAAATTTATGCGTTTCATAATAGATAAGTTTAAAGGTTAAACAACCCTAAAATAATAAAATATTTTTAAAACTCAAAATATACTAAAAATCGAAATCAAAATGCCCAGCAGTAGGCATTCCGAAAATGGTGTCGTAGGGGATTACCTATCAAGTTAAACGAAAAATCCAAATATGTTAAATTTGGTGCAGCCTATGAGGGATTACGATTTTTGTTGCCGTCCGCTTATATTTTAAATTTTATAACAATTTGTAAATATTGATTAAAAACTTTTGACTCGCCAAGACTTTCGCCCAATGCATTAACCCATGTAACTTTTGACGTGTATATCAATCCATGATTATATCTTAATCCAACGTCGAGTTTGTCATTTATTCTATAATTTATCCCCACTAAAGCAGACAACTCAAACCTTCTATCATATAAATCAGTTATATCGCTTGATTTGAGTTTCGCATTTATCAAGTAGCTCAATTCCGGCCCTATTGAAATGTAAAATTTATCAACAAAATAATAATCAAACAGTATTGGCAATTGAATATAGTTAAGATTAAGCCTGATATAATCACCTGAACTCTTTTGCCTACCACCTTTTTGTATAAATCCTGGTTCAAAAGATAATCCCCATAATTCAGATTTTTTATATCCTATATATCCGTTAAAATTATATGCAATCATAGGATAATAAACTTGATCGTTATCAACCCCGTCAGGCTTATTTGTTAAACGAGCATTGGCAACATCAAATCCAGCAGCAAGTCCCAATTTAAAATCTTGTGAAAATACTGTCAGGTTTGAAATTATCATTAAACCAACAGCAAAGAATATTGTCTTTTTTTTCATATAGTTAAATTTTAAGGTTACACTTGCGTTTTATTTAATTAGCAGTAAATGTTAAATGTTGGTACTATGAAATGTTGTGGCTTGCATGGCTTCGAGCCTGTCAACAACTAGAACCACTATCGGCTAACGATGAACTTGCCCAACCTTTCAAACCACAATATTTTATAACAAATTTTGGCATCAATAATTTATTATTTATTTTTCAACACATTATCTTTAGAATGCAACTCAATACTTACGAAGACGTACCATGAACAATTATGCACGCCGGCATATTGTCCCGCATCGGCGTAATGAATTCAGAATTGGCTTCCACCATAAACTATCCCTTCACAACTTAATTCCCATTACCAGTACATCATCGGTCTGATCGTATGGTCCTTTCCAATCCTTATAGGCTTTTTCAATAAGCTGTTGCTGCATTTCAATGGGCTGAGCATAAATTTCGCGTAAGATATTCTTGAAAGCCACCGATTTTAGTCTTTTTTCGTTTTCACCGCCAATTTGGTCTTTGTATCCATCGGAAAACAGAAAAAGTTCGTCGCCTGTGCTAAAGTCGATTGTTGCTGTGGTAAAGCTTTCGTCAACTTTTACATGCAAGCCAATAGGCATTTTATCGCCCTTCAGCTCCATTATCTCCCCACCCCTGATCAGGTAAGCCTGGCTGTTGGCCGCCGCAAATTGAATTTTCCTTTGCTCTACATCGATAAGGCAAAAAGCAATATCCATTCCATCCTGTGCCTGTTGTTCCTGATTTTCTCGCATCAAGCTGCCTACCATTTTTTCCCTCAGACGATTCAGAATATCGTGTGGGGGTAAAGAACCGTCGTTGAGAAAAATTTCGTTGAGAAACGATATGCCCAGCATGGTAAGGAATCCACCAGGGACACCATGTCCCGTACAGTCGGCCACTGCTACATAAATCTTATCGCCCTTTCGTTTAGCCCAATAAAAATCGCCCGATACAATATCCTTAGGTTTGTACAGCACAAAATACTGCGTAAACACCTTATCGAGCTCTGCCTTATTGGGCAATAACGACGACTGTATATGACGGGCATATCGAATACTATCGGTAATTTCTTTGTTGATAAGCTCTATCTTGCCCTTTTGCTCAAGAATAAGTATATTCTGCATGGCCAGCGCATCGCGTTGCGAGAGAATTTCTTCTTTCTGCTCCTCAATCTCTCGGGTTCGTTCTTTAACTTTTGCCTCCAGTATGGCTTTTTCGCGTTCGAGATAACGAATTCTTAACCAAACCAGTCCACCAACCAAAAGTATAGCAATGGCACCTATCATTACATAAAACCACCATTGCTGGTAAAAAGGTTTCTGGATTTTTATCTGAACCAATTTTTCTTCACTCTCTTTTCCAAAAACATTTTTTGCCTTTACATGAATCTTCCATTGGCCTGGCGGTAGGGTCATGTTAAACTCGGGGGATGAGCTCCAACTGCTCCATTGTTGCATGAGATTTTCGATATAAAAGGCATACTGCGTTGTAGCCGATTTTATGTATGCAGGTGCAAACACCACCAGCTTGAGAAAGTTGTCGGAGGGACTTAGCTCGATTCGATCCAGCGAAAACAATTGCCCATTATTGCCGATGAGTTTTTTAATGTAAACCTGAAAAGAAGTCTGCGTTTTTGCCAATTGTGGCATTGTTATTCGATAGAGATTCTGGCTATTTTCAATAACCCAGAGCAGGGTGTCGGTCTGTGCCAGATAGCTGATATTATCGAAAAGATTTAACCAGAGGTATGGGGTAGTTTTTGTGCTATCATCGGGCGAAAGAGCCTGCCAGCTACTGCCAACATTTACCCATAACTTTTCGGATTGTTGCGTAAGTATTTTGTTCGCATGCATAAATTGTTCGGAAAGTCGTGCACAAGCTTGCAGGGTATCATCGACAATGCGAAAGACCCCGCTACTCGAGATAACAAAAGGTGCCCCCTGAATATTTTTAAGCAAATATCTCTCAAATTTTCCCTTCAGGGGGATAGCTTTGTATTGCAGAACGGGCTGAGAAAGATCGATTTTTAGGATTCTTTTTTCCTCTCCCACCCACAAGATATTTTTGGTGAGGGTAAGCGATACAGCAGCATCGACTTTACCGGGGACAAGATCTACCAATTTAAAGTCCGTCCCCATTTTTTTAGCACCCTGTGTGCTTGCCAGGTATACCAACTGGCGGGGTTGATCCACATACGCTGCGCTGACAGGTATATTGCGAGCTATTGATACAGCCTTGCTATCCTGAATTCTGAAAATTTCGTCGGGAGTGATGGCAATGAGGATATTGTTGAAAATCACAAGCTGTTTGCACTTTTTGTTTAGTCCCTGTATTTTTTCGTACTGATAAGAAACTGATGTCAAACGGTAGGTGATTTTGGGAGTAGGAGCCTTGCGTTGCTCTGCAACTATAACATCCTTTTTTTCGGTTGTTGAAGGGCGTTCCTCAACGACTTCTCCCTCTTTCGTTTTCTTTTTTCCGAAAATACGGGCAAACAATCCTTTTTTAACCGGTTCCTGTGCCTTTTTCTGTGTTTCGGTCAACTCAACCGGTGGGGTGGAAACCGTGGTTGAGGGCACCGATTTTTGGAGAGTGGGCTGCTTAATAGCCTGATAGCTTGCTTTCCTTACCAGTCGAAACACGCCCTCGTTGGTACCCACATAAAGGGTATTCTGAAACATAGCCATGCATTGGGGGCGTCCCTGCAAACCAGGATAGGTACTAAAATTGCGCACCGGCAGTTGCAAGTCGGCACGAGTTAAGCCATAGAAATGTCCCAGCCAGATACCGCCATCGGTGTCGGATGTCATGCAATATATCTCGTCATCGGGCAAACCCGTTTGATAATTAATAAAATGAAGTGTTCGACCAGTTTTATGGTCTACCACAAGGCATCCCCCATGATTGGTAGCAAAAGCTATGTACAAATCGGTTACCATAACCTGATTGATTGCCCCCTGATTGAGATAAGCCTGATCCTCAATTTCGAATGGGACAATACTGCGCCCATTAAAAGTATAACAGCGATTATCGAGCGCCACAAGAAATAACTTTTTGCGCCCGTAAGGACGAGCAAAGAGCACTTTGCCTGCCAACGGAAAAGACACTGAGGCCTTTAAGCCACTGCCTGTAATGGCCGAAAGCTGGGGGGATCCATCGTCGACATACATTTTACTGTCAAGCGGCAGCAAAACCTGAAAAGTTTTTCCCCGACGAGCTGTTGTAGTATGTAAATGACTAAAATCGTGCCTGGCAATGATAATCTGTTGAGGAGTCAAGAAATATACGAACGAGTCGGTTGCTTCAATTTGCATAACAATCCCTATCGAATCGTGCCGCAAAGAATTATATATGTACTCGCCCGTGTTTTTTCGTTCAACCCAACCCAACATATTTCTACCGCCAACAATTACCTTTTCCTGACCTGGAAGTGTAAATAAAACTGTTGGGATATCGGGAGTGGATATAAGTTCCCATTGATAACCATCGAAAATAAGAATTCCCCGCTCATTGGCGAGCATTACATGGCCATTGGGCTCATAGATCATGTTCAGGTTAGCAGTATATGTCTCATTTTGCGGAAAATAATGGGTAAGAAAAAGCGACCCATCCTGCGCAAAAATTTGCTGGGAAAGTATCCCCAAAAAAATGGTAATAACCCAGGATACCCTATGATGGATTTTACTCATAATCAAAAAGTTTAAGGTGGTCTGTAAAGGTATATTAGAATTTTATTAAATGCAGATAAAAATTGGTCTCAAATTGAAAATGATTTTGTACCTGATTTTCAAAAAAAAATGCAAAAAATTAAAGCTAATAACTACTACCTAAAACACAGAAACATAAAAATTCTAATTATAACAACAAAAATTTCAATCTATATTTGGGCGTTAAAAATAATTCATTATTTTGCACAAAAATTTTGCAATGAAAAATTTATTTCAACGAAAAACGGGCACATATAGCCACACGTATTAGGGAACTTACGTGTGGCTACAATCATCTCTACTCCCAGCCTATTTATACCAATAATTATTTAACCTAAAAATCAATTGTTTATGAGAACTGTATTATTCTTTATTCTTTATTCTTTATTCTTTATTCATGTACAAAAGAAAGTATATCTTCTGAAGCTTCTTCCGAAGAAATAGACAACAATTATCAACCTTTTTTTTATGTAGAAAAGGGTGATAGTATTCCCAAAGGCATTTTTCGCCAAAAACCCGACAACAAGGATAACCTTCAAGTGATTGAAGTCTTTTCAACTGAAAATAGTAAGTTAAAGGCTACAGGCAATTCTACGGGCAATGGTTATATTTGTTCATTGATGACCTCTGTTCGTAATGACAACACAGCGCCTAACATAATGGATGGTTATTCCAAAATTCCTGTCGATCTGAATGAAGGAGCTGGAGGAAAATATATTTACTTGTATTACAAGAAAACCACACCATTAGAACCTAATACTACCCCCATTACAGAATTAGACGTAATTACCAATTGTTGTATGGCGATACTTTTTCCCCCATATTCCTGGAATATATGTGGACAAAGTTTTGGATCCGGTGGATGGACTGACCTTAATCAAGGGGCAGGTGGTGATTATATCTATCTTGTACAACGAACGAAATGGCTTGGTCAGCGTTTTGTCGATCCATTTTACAATGTTCCTCCAATTAAAGATATACTCATCATATCTTCAAATCAAAAATTATCTTCATACCCAGGCTGGACATTGATCCCCGTTGACTTAAACAAAGGTGCTGGAGGAAAATGGATTTATTTGTGTTATAAAAGATAACAGCATTCAGGTTCTGAGTCATTGGTTAGACTCAGAACCATTTTTAAAAGACAGAGTATGAAAAGAATTTATACAATACTTTTTACGCTTTTTTGGCTTGATGGCATTGCTTGGTGTCAATCTATCAACATTACGGGATTTGTAAAAGATTCAACAACGCAGGAAGTACTGGTAGGCGCCACAGTATTTGATTCTACGGGTCAGTTTTTCACTACTACCAACCAATATGGGTATTTCACCTTAGAGGTACCCTCCAATAGTACCCTGATCGTTTCGTATGTTGGATACCGGCGAAAATTTATTAAAACAGATACCTGCCAAAACATATTAACCATTCCCATGGTATCGCACAATGAGATTGAGCCCGTGATAGTCAAAAGTGATCAATCGGCGCAAATACACTACCCCTTACCAGTTGTTGAACGAATTCAGGCTAGTACCTTAACCCAGCTTCCGAGCCTATTAGGCGACCCAGATATAACCCGAATCGTACAGATATTGCCAGGGGTGAATATATCAGCTGAAAATTCTACAGGCTATTACGTCCATGGAGGCAATTTCGACCAAAACCTAATGCTTGTTGATTATATTCCCATCTATAATGCATCGCACATGTTTGGTATGTTTTCGATTTGCAATGTTTCTACTTTCAACAATGCTAAACTATATAAAGGAGCTATACCTGCGCAATATGGTGGCAGAACATCTTCTGTACTGGATATCAGTATGCGCAACGGTAATAAAAACAAGTATGGTGGAGAAATAAACGCAGGAACATTTTCATCACGTATCCTACTCGAAGGACCGCTGGTAAACAACAAAAGTTCATTTATTTTTACCTATCGCCGATCGATGCTTGATATTGAACCAACGTTTATAAAAAATTATACCATTTGGCTCACCGGCTTAGATAGATCTTTTGATATAATTCAGATGGATAAATATAAATTTTACGATTTTACGATGAAAGTAAATTATAGTCTTTCAGATAAATCGTCTCTATCTTTCAGTTACATTGGTTCATCCGACGCATATCCCACCGACAAAAAATATCTCAGTAACGCCTTCAGCTACCATAATCAAGGACTCTCAATACAGTGGCATACAATATTTTATCCCAAACTATCATCAACGATTGTCGCCTATCATTCTCAATTTTCGAATACTGCCACCCTGGGCAATAAAATTTATTTTGCCACTGAAAATCAATATGAGGGGAATTACCTCGACATTGAGTCCCAAGTATCGGAAGATGCTCTCAGATGGTTGTTGGATTGGTCGTCGGAAAAACATAGAATCCAGGGAGGACTACAATTGGGACAATATCAAATAAATCCCCTACTCAAGAGATTTTCAGGTGTCGCAGGAATTGATAAAACTATTCAGCAGAACGCGACAAACTACAGTATTGCATTTTTTGCTTCGGATGAATATCATATCAGCGAACGATTAACAATAGTACCCGGAATTCGAATGGAATATTACCGTTTTACAACACAAACGGTATACCTGCAGCCACGTTTTTTTGCCACCTATAAAATCACACACAGAATGTCGGGGAAAGTGTCGTACTGTCGAGTAGTACAAACCATGCAACAAGTAAATAGCCAGAGCTTGTTAACAGGCAATGTTGGTATCTGGTTGCTTTCGAATCATAGCCGGCAACCGTTGATAGGTAATGATTACATTGTTGCATTGGAATGGGGTTTAGGTAAATATCGAGCAAATGTGGAAGGTTATTTTAAAACCATGCACAATTTGATTGCCTTAAAGGAAGGCGTTAGTATACTTTACGACAATGTAAGTTTTGAACAACTTATTGAAACCGGTAGAGGTACAGCAAAAGGAATTGAAGTATCGATACATAAAGATTTCGGCAATACTACTGGATGGCTGGGGTATCATTTATCATCAGCTCAGGTACAATTTCCTCAAATCAGGGAAAGTAAAAAGTTTGCAGCGCCTTACGATAGGACCCATACACTGACGGCTGTTCTATCACAAAAAATAACTGCTTATTTATCAGTCGGCACCCAATGGATCTATACCACAGGAATACCTATTAACCTATACAATGCAATGTATTACATGGCCGAACTATCTTTTACTCCAAACAACACCTATTTGTTCCTTAACCAATACACTGGCCGACAACAAGCTAACACACTTCGATTTCCTTCGTATCATCGGCTCGATATAAACATGTCGTTCAATAAGCAATATCAACGTTGGAAGCTCGAATATCAGATTGGGGCATTCAACCTGTATAACCGTACTAATGCCTATAAAATTACCCAAAGTGCTGAAGGTATTCGCTACATCGGGTTATTTAAAATTGTTCCCTATTTTTCTATAACTGTAAAATTTTAAATATGAATCGATATCTTAGCTACATTTTATTCATCTATTCATTTTTTTTCATTCATGGATGTCGCGAGGAAGAATTTTTAGATTATGATCTTCCTTCACCACCGAAGTTGTGTGTGATTTCGGGCTATATTTGCGAGGATAGTACTTGTATAATCCTTACCCGTAACTTTAAATGGTCGGTAAATTACCAACCCGATACTTCTACATTTTTCCTAACGGGTGCTACTGTGATGTTGTATGAAAATAATTCTTTCCTGGATACCCTCCATTTGATTGAGGTAAAAGACCAGATATACTCTAACGTTCGATACTATTATCAGAGTAAAAAAGGAGGACAAGCAGGGAAAAAGTATCGTATTGAAGTACAGTATGAACAATTACCAGTAGCATGGGCCGAAACTTACATGCCTTCCCCACCAATCGTAACTATTGATACAACTGTAACCATCCATGTTGGGCATCCATATGAAAATGAAAATGGGTATGACACAACAAAAAGCATGGTTGGATATCAGATTGATTGTGTGTTATCCATACTCGATACTGACGAGTTATCTAATTTTTTTCAATTACGCACTGACATGTTATACATCAAGCCCAATCCAATTGTTGAAAACTCATACTTAGCGTCAAAAAATGAAGATTTCTGGCCACTTTTCAGCGACCGAATTTTCGCAGGCAAATCAACACAATTTCAATTATTAGACTGGTTATTCGAGAATGAAACTTCAATGCTAACCATTTTGAGCTTAAGTGAAGAAGGCTACCGGTATTACCTTTCAACATCGACATACAAACATCAACAATCCGACTTCACCACCGAACCAGTAGACCTATATTCAAACGTTCATAACGGGATGGGTATATTTTTTGGCCTTAGTGCTCGGTCTTTTACGTTGGGGGTGCCCAAATAAACTGTACTAACGTTTATAGCCTCAACCGTATTTGCATGAGCTATTAGCACAAAAAATAAGGCTACCTCAAATGGTAGCCTTTTTCCTGTTATGATTAGTAGATATTAGTAACGATAATGCTCAGGTTTATATGGACCTTCGATGGGTACACCAATATAAGCGGCCTGCTTGGGGGTAAGCACGGTAAGTTTTACGCCCAGCTGCTCGAGATGCAGGCGAGCCACTTCCTCGTCAAGCTTTTTGGGCAAACGGTATACACCCACCTTGTAGTTGTTTTGCCACAGCTCAATTTGAGCCAGCGTTTGGTTCGAGAAGGAGTTGCTCATCACAAACGAAGGATGACCTGTAGCACAACCCAAATTTACCAGACGACCCTCGGCCAGCAGGAAAATCTCATGCCCATCGGGGAAGGTAAATTTATCGACCTGGGGCTTAATATTGGTACGTTTTATTTTTGGATCGTTCATCAGCGCATCGACCTGAATTTCGCTATCGAAGTGACCGATATTGCAAACGATGGCCTGATCTTTCATCTGGTACATATGCTCGAGCGTAATCACATCGCAGTTACCTGTTGCCGTAACAAAGATATTCCCCTCCTTAACGGCTTCTTCCATGGTGGTAACTTCGAAGCCCTCCATAACAGCTTGCAGGGCATTGATGGGATCGATTTCGGTAACAATAACCCGGGCACCATACGAGCGCATGGAACGAGCACATCCCTTACCCACATCACCAAAACCGAGTACCACCACTACTTTTCCAGCAATCATTACATCGGTGGCACGCTTGATACCATCGGCCAGCGATTCGTGGCAACCATACAGATTGTCAAATTTCGACTTGGTAACCGAATCGTTGACATTAATAGCCGGTATTAGAAGTTCACCTTTTTCGAGCATCTGGTACAACCGATGTACGCCCGTCGTAGTTTCCTCCGATACGCCTTTCAGCTCTTTGGCCATCCTGTGAAAACGCTGAGGGTCCTCAGCAAGCGATTGCTTAAGTTGGTTGAGAATGATACGTTCCTCTTTGTGCGACACTTCGCGGTCGAGGAAGGATGGATCCTCTTCGGCACGGTATCCCCAGTGGAAAAACAGGGTAGCATCGCCACCATCATCTACAATCAGGTTGGGACCCTTGCCATCGGGAAAACGCATGGCCATATCGGTACACCACCAGTATTCCTCAAGTGTCTCGCCCTTCCATGCAAAAACGGGTATTCCTGCTGCAGCAATAGCCGCTGCCGCATGATCCTGAGTAGAAAATATATTGCAGCTTGCCCAGCGAACCTCCGCTCCCAGTTCTACCAGCGTCTCAATGAGTACAGCTGTCTGAATTGTCATGTGCAATGAACCTGTAATGCGTGCCCCACGCAACGGCTTCTGTCCAGCATACTTGCGCCGAATAGCCATCAAGCCCGGCATTTCTTTCTCGGCAATTTCAATTTCCTTTCGCCCAAACTCCGCCAACGATAAATCTTTGACTTTATAAGGCACTTCCTGCCTGGTAAGTGTCATGTTTTCCATCATCATTGTATTTTATCCTTTAAACATATAAAACAAAAAGGAAGGCAAAATTCCTTCTCACATAAATTTTTTTTTTAAAATTTTTGGTAAAATTACAATTAATCGTTTTGGGAAACAACAGGTAAAGCTATTTTTTACTCATCCTTCTGTAGTTACAGCCAATCCAAAGATGATATTACAGCTACCCCCGACGGCTTATTTCTGCCAGTTCGGTTGGATTCAATACTTCAATGTCCCGATCTTTGAGACGTATAAGTCCATCCCGTTCAAACGACTTGAGCAATTTCACGGTGCTTTCGACCGACAAAGCAGCAAAGTCGGCTAAATCTTTCCGTGTAAGTAACGTAAATAGTTCAGGAAAATCATTTTTAATTTCATTGAGGTAACCGATTGTTTCGGCCAGGCGACCATGCATTTGCTTGAAAAGGACTTTCTTCAGGTTATCGTACAACAACTCATTTTGCGAGCAGTAACGTCTGATAAGATTAAAGGCAAATTTACTGTTGGCAGCGGCTACACTGGTTATTGCTTCTTTTTCAATCAGGTATGCCTGACATTCGGTAATAGCATTGACGGTATAGGGAAAAATATTTTTTTGAAACACTGAAGCCAATCCCACAAAATCTCCTGGCTTTATTAAACAAAGGTTATAATTTCTATCTCCTGTATCTTCGATGTATTGTATTGCCAACCCACGAATCAAAAACAGCACATAAGAAGCAAAGGCACCCTGCTTGGCCAGCTGATCGCCCTTTCGAAAAACGATTTGCGTTTTACTCGATCGGATAAGCTCCATTTCTTCGGCCGACAACAGTTGAAAACAGGGAGCGGTAATATCACAAAAAAAATCCTGATCCCCCTCAACAATGGTTTTCATATTCTCTTATTTGCGACAAAGTTAGGCCAACCGATGCTAAATTACAAACCCATGCTTCGTACAATGACCCTGAACTGTCAGGAACAGCGT